>Ga0335076_10008301_pt1 | contig 10483 bp, 9 predicted proteins | sample Lox_Sample_25_FD_206717 | JGI IMG/M metagenome (GOLD analysis project Ga0335076, IMG submission 206717) | Soil microbial communities from Loxahatchee National Wildlife Refuge, Florida, United States - Lox_Sample_2.5 | ecosystem: Environmental > Terrestrial > Soil > Wetlands | place: USA: Florida...
TGTTGGAAGCTCGGATGATAGTCACAACCTATAATCAGCATGTTCGGCTCCTTTCTCCCGAGCCTTGGTTGGTTGGCACCACCAAAGTCTACTCGGGCCTGGGAGCCGACATTGTTATGGGATCATTTCTCGCAAAATCGGCGAGAAGTGGGGCACCCCGGCCTTGTGGACTCCGGGGGCTACTCGGCTTGCTTAGTGATGTTGAGCAGAACTCCAACGCAGGCCAGGGTCACGAACAGAGAAGAACCTCCATACGAGACGAGCGGCAGGGGAATGCCTTTGGTTGGCATCATGCCGAGAACTACGCTGATGTTGATAAAGGCCTGCAGCACCACCATGCAGGTAATGCCGACCGCAAGGTAGCGGCCAAACGTGTCTTCAGTGCGCCATGAGACGCGCATCCCACGCCACAGAAAGATCGCAAACAAAGCAACCACGAAAACGGCCCCAACCAGCCCAAGTTCCTCTGCGGTCACAGCAAAGATGAAATCTGTGTGCGGCTCAGGAAGATAGAACAGTTTCTGCTTCCCTTCCATCAGGCCCATGCCGGTGATGCCGCCGGTTCCGACTGCAATCAGCGATTGGATGATGTGGAATCCGGCTTTCTGACGATCGGCGTAGGGATTCAGGAAGGCAAGAATGCGATCGCGGCGGAAGGCAACGTGAAAGATGAGGAAGTAGAGAGGCGGCAGAGAGGCCACGAGCGCATAGCCGAAATAGCGAAGACGCATGCCCGCGACGTAGAGGATGCATCCCGCGATCCCGGCGCAGGCAATGGCGGTGCCGAGATCGGGCTGCAGAACGATCAGACCAAGGAACACGAGAACGGGCGCGGCGGCAGGGACGAGCGTGTTGCGTACGTCGTTCATGCTCTTGGCGCGGCTCTCGAGAAAATAGGCGAGAAAGAGAATCAACACCGGCTTCGCGAGTTCAGAAGGCTGGAAAGAAAAGCCACCGGCGTGGATCCAGCGGTGCGTGTTGTGCGAGCGGTCGAGAAAGAAGACCGAGATCAGCAGCAGTGTGGTGAGTCCCATCAAGGAAAAAACCAGCGCGGGACTCTTGTAGCGGCGGTAGTCTACGCGCATGGTGACGACCATGGCAGCGAGTCCGGCGATGGCCCAGATCAACTGCTTGGAGAGGAAGGCGTAGGGGGAACCGAAGCGCTCGCGCGCCATCACGGCGGAGGCCGAAAAAACCATCACCAGGCCCACAAATACAAGCAGCAGGGTGACGGTAAACAGCCAGCGATCGACACTGACGCGCTTCGCCATGGGACATTCATTTCACCACGGGCAGCGGTGAGCGGATTGTTGATTGTTGAATTTTGATTGTTGATTGTTTTGGTTCGGGCTCTACAACTCACTCACCACGGAGGCACCGAGACACAGAGGATCAGGCGAGGCTTCCCACGATCTCTTTGAACACCTTGCCTCGGTGTTCGTAGCTTTTGAATTGGTCGAAGCTGGCGCAGGCGGGGGCTAGAAGGACGATGTCTCCGGGCTTGGCTGAGGCGTGGGCTTTGCGGATGGCGTTGTCTAGGGTTTCGGCGTGAACTAGTTCTGGTCCGCCGCTTTTCGAGGAAATGATCTGCGACTCGATTTTTGCTGCGGCCGCGCCGATCGTGTAGACGCGTTTCACACGCTGCCGAAGCAGATCGTTAAGGACTGTGTAGTCGCTGCCTTTGTCCTTGCCGCCGAGAATGAGATGGATGTTGGCCGGGAAAGACTCGAGCGCCTTGATGGTAGCGTCGACATTGGTGGCTTTCGAGTCGTTGTAATAGTCGACGCCGGCGACGGTAGCGACGAACTCAAGGCGGTGTTCGACGGCTTTGAAATCGTGGACGGCCTGACGAATCTTGTCGGGGGCGCATCCCATGAGAGCCCCGGCACAGACGGCGGCCAGTACGTTTTCCAGGTTGTGCGCACCCTTGAGAGAAATCTCTGAAACTTGCAGGATCTCTTTCTGCCCTGCTCCGTCGCGAAAGACGACTTCGCCGTCACGTACCCAGGCTCCGTGCTCGACTTCTTTGTGACGGCTGAACCAGAAGACCTGCGCCCGAGTGCGCGCGGCCATGGCCACGCAGGTGGCGTCGTCGGCGTTGAGCACGGCAAAATCGCCAGATTGCTGATTCTCAAAGATGCGCGCCTTGGCATCGGCGTAGATTTCGAATGTGTGGTGACGGTCGAGATGATCGGGCGTGACGTTGAGCACTACCGCAACCTTTGGGCGGAAGGTTTGAATTGTCTCCAACTGGAAGCTCGAGATTTCGAGCACGGTGACGTCTTCCGGCTTGGCGCGCTCGGCCAATGAAATTGCGGGCGTGCCGATGTTGCCACCAACTAGCGTGGAGAATCCGGCAGCGACCATGATTTCGCCGGTCAGAGTTGTGGTGGTCGTCTTGCCGTTGGAGCCTGTGATGGCGACGACCGGACCGGGAAGAAAATGTGCGGCGAGTTCGATTTCGCCGATGACGGATTCGCCGAGAGCGCGGGCTTGTACGAGCGGAGGCGCGTCGACTGGAACGCCGGGGCTGACGACGATGAGATCCTGTCCGCGGAAGGTGCGGTCGCCGTGGCCCCCGGTCTCAACGGTGATGCCGTTGTCGAGCAGGACGGGGATTTCGTTGCGCAATTCGTCGCCGCTCTTGGTGTCGGAGACGGTGACACGGGCGCCGTGCTTTTTCATGAAGAGGGCCGAGGCCACCCCCGACTTTCCTAGGCCGACGACCAGGACGCGTTTTCCGTTGAGATCCATTTCTTTCATTTCACCACGGAGTCACTGAGTCACGGAGAAAAACCAATTTTAAGTATTCGCCGTCCGTGGCTCCGTGGTGAAAATCCTATCTCAGTTTCAGCGTCGTCAGGGCGAACAGGGCGAACACTAACGACGCGATCCAGAAGCGCACGATGATCTTTGACTCTGACCAGCCCATCAGTTCGAAGTGGTGATGCAAGGGGGCCATCTTGAAAATCCGTTTCTTGCGGAGCTTGTACGAACCGACTTGCAGGATTACAGAAACGGCCTCAATGACGAAGACTCCGCCGATGAAGGGCAACAGCAGTTCCTGCTTGATGATGACGGCGACGGTGCCGATTGCGCCACCGAGGGCGAGCGATCCGACGTCGCCCATAAAAACTTCGGCGGGATGCGCGTTGTACCAGAGGAATCCGATGGCGGATCCGACCATGGCTCCGCAGAAGATGGTGAGTTCGGCGACCTGGGGCATGCGTTGCAGCTCCAGATAGGTTGCGAAAGTCGCGTGGCCGCTGACATAGGTAAGCACCGCGAGGGCGCCGGCAGCAATGACCGTGCATCCGATGGCGAGACCGTCGAGACCGTCGGTGAGATTGACTGCGTTACTTGATCCCACCACGACGAGAGCTACAAAGGCCATGAAGGGCAAAAACGCGAACGCCCAGAGATGCGGCGTGTGCTCGAGCGTTTGGACAACCAGGTCGGGATGAAACTGCTTGAAGAAAGGCACGATCAGCCGGGTCGAGTACAGACCATACGTTTGCATCGCGATCAGCGTGGAGGCGATCACGATGCTGGTGGCGATCTGTAATCCAAGCTTGGCGCGGGCGGTCAGGCCGAGATTGCGGCGATGCGTGACCTTGGTGTAATCGTCGGTGAATCCGATGGCGGCGAAGGCGCAGGTGGAAAAAACGGCGATCCAGATGAAGCGGTTGCTGAGGTCAGCCCACAGCAATGTGGGCACGACAATGGCGATGACGATGAGCAGGCCGCCCATCGTGGGTGTACCGGCTTTTTTCTGATGCGCCTTTGGGCCCTCCTCGCGAATGTATTGACCAATCTGGAAATCGCGCAGGCGATTGATGACCAGCGGTCCGACGATGAGGGCGGTGAAGAGCGCGGTGAGACTGGCAAAGGCGGTACGGAAGGTGACGTAACGAAAAATGCGGAACGGAGGAACGTAATGTTGCAGCTTCAGAAATAACAGCCAGTAGAGCAAATAGCCTCCGTGCACACCAGCTGTCAGCTTTCAGCCGTCAGCTTTCAGCGAAAAAACATCCAAGTCTAATCCGGATAAGACCAAGTGCGTCATCCCCAACGCCCGCGTTTTCATGAGCGGGCGCAGCGATCTCGTGTGGGGCCCGGGCATGATCCGCTCGAGATCCTTCGCTACGCCTGAAAACTGCTCCGCTCAGGATGACGCACTTTAGATCCTGCATTCAACAATCAAAAATCAACCATCAACAATTAAGCCTCTATTACCGCCTTCCACTTCTCCAGCGCCCTTTCGAGCTTCACGCCGCGGGAGGCTTTCAGCAGGACCGCGTCTCCGTCGTGGGTTTCCCGGGCGAGCCATTCTCCAGCCTCTTCCGGCGTGTCGACGAATTGGGCGCGCATTGCCGGTGCTGCTGCCTCGACCATCGCCTTTGCCAATCCGCGAACGCCGAGCAGAATGTCGATTTTCTTCCCGGCGATGTGCTGGCCGGCAGCGCGATGCATCTCCTCGCCTGACGGACCAAGCTCGAGCATCTCCCCGGCAACCACAATGCGGCGGGTCGTTTTCATCGCGGCCAGGGCATCGACCATCGCAGCGAGCGCCTTCGGGTTGGAATTGTAGCAATCGTTGATGACGGTGATGTTGCCCAGTTGGACTACCTGTCCGCGCTTGTCGGCGGGAGCGAGAGTCGCAAGGGCGGAGACGGCATCGGGCAAAGACAAACCACGAGCCAGTCCGACGGCCACCGCGGCAAGGGCATTCAGGATGTTATGTTCGCCAACCAGGGCTAGGCGGGCGTGCTCGCGGCCGATGGAGGCGACGACATCGAATTCCGATCCCTCGGCGCCCATAGACTGGATATTTTCCGCGCGGATATTCGCCGTGGCGCGAATGCCATAGGTGATGACTTTGCCTTTGAAGTCACGGCCGAAGTTGGAGACGTATTCGTCATCGGCGTTCAGGACAGCGGTTCCGCTCGCAGGCAGGGATTCGATCAATTCGTACTTGGCACGCGCGATGCCGGCAAGGGAATCGAAAAATTCGAGGTGCACGGGAGCAACGTTGGTGACGACGCCGATTTCGGGGTGAGCAATCGCGGCCAAGGCGCGAATCTCGCCGGCATGGGACATGCCCATCTCGATGACGGCCACGTCGTGTTCGGGCTCGAGCTTAAGGAGCATCAGGGGAAGGCCGAAATGATTGTTGAAGTTTCCTTCCGACTTGAGCACGCGAAAGCGCGAGGCGAGAACGTGGGCGATCGCTTCCTTCGTGGTGGTCTTTCCGGCTGAGCCGGTAATACCGACGAGAGGCTTGCCCCAGAGTTTACGGACGGCCATGGCCAGGCGTTGCAGGGCGACGAGAGTGTCGTCGACAACGATCAGGCGATTGGTCCAGGAATAGCGGTGCCATTGATCCTGCCGGACGACTGCGGCGACAGCGCCTTTTTCGATGGCGTCGCTGACGAAGTCGTGCCCGTCGAGGCGCTCGCCTCTTACCGCGAAGAAAAGTTCGCCGGGCTTGATCGTCCGGGAGTCGATCGAGTATGCGGTAGCGATGTCGTGGGGAGCGAAATCTGCGGTCGTGGCAAGAAAGTCGGCGATTTTCGAAAGTGGCAGCTTCATGCTTGCTGACCTGTGGCGGCTGGCGCGCATTCGAATCCGGCAGCGCTCAGGGCTTCGCGCGCGACTTCGACGTCGTCGAAGGGATGAGCTCCGTCTCTCGTGGTCTGCGTTTTTTCATGGCCTTTGCCAGCTAGCAGTACGATGTCGCCGGGACGGGCTTCTCTGATTACCAGAGCGATGGCCTTGCGGCGGTCGACTTCGACGGTATATTTCACGCCGGTTTTCTGTAGTCCAACGAGGGCGTCGTTAATGATGGCGCGCGGATCTTCGCTGCGCGGATTGTCGGAGGTCAGAACCACGAAGTCACTGCCGCGACCGGCAGCCTCACCCATCAGCGGACGCTTGGCCCGATCACGATCACCGCCGCATCCAAAGAGCGTCAGCACGCGGCCGGGGTTTCCGCTGCGCGAAACGAACTCCCGGGCAAGCGCGGTCAGATTGCGGAGGGCGTCGTCGGTGTGGGCGTAATCGACGACGACTGTGAAGGGCTGCCCGCAATCGACACGCTGAAAGCGTCCGGGCACATGGGTGAGAGCTTCGACGCCGGCGGCGATGGCGGTGGGGGAGCATCCGCGTGCGTGGCAGGCCGCAGCTGCGGCGAGAATGTTGTAGACGTTGACCCGTCCGATCAGCGGAGAGAAGATCGCGATTTTTTCCTGCTCCGCGATGAGGTCGAAGCGCGTACCCCGCGGTGTGATGTCGACATTAGCGGCATGGAAGTCGCCGCGATTCCAGCCGTAGGTGAGGACCAGAGAGCTGCGTTTGCGGCTGAAGTCGACGAGCTTGGCGCCGTACTCGTCATCCAGATTCGTGACCACCGCGCGAGGCGCGTCTGTGCCGCAGCCTTCGAAGAGGCGTTTCTTGGCGGCAAAGTAGTCGTCCATATTCTTATGAAAATCGAGATGGTCGCGGGTCAAATTGGTGAAGACGGCAACATCGAAGGGAACGCCGAATACACGTTCCTGAGCCAGAGCGTGAGAGGACACTTCCATGACCGCGTCAGAAACTCCATTGCCGACTGCTTCGTCGAGCAGGCGAGCGAGTTCGAGCGCTTCTGGAGTGGTATGAGGAGCAGGATAGACGCGTCCCGCGACGTGGTATTCGATGGTTCCGATCAGAGCACTTTTGCGTTCGGCAGCAGTGAGGATCGATTCAATCAGGAATGCTGTCGTGCTCTTACCGTTGGTTCCGGTAATACCAATGATGGCGAGGCGTTCAGCGGGGCGCTTGTAGAAATTGGCGCTGAGACGGGCCAGAGCGCGCCGTCCATGCGGAACCACAGCCCAAGCCACGCCTTCCCGCGGCTTCTCCGAGGACGAATCGGTGACGACAGCGACGGCGCCGGACTGAATGGCCTGATCGATGAACCGGTTTCCGTCGGAAGTTTCGCCGTGCATGGCGACGAATACGCATCCTGGCTTGACCCGGCGCGAGTCGTATTCCACACCATTTACAGTCGGGTCCCCGCTTTGCGCGAGGACCTCCGCGCCATCCAGGAGATGTTGAAAAGTCATTGCTGAAAATTATAGGGCACAGAGAAATTTGTACGCGAAAAGAAAAGGTGGACGGACTCCATTTTGCAAAAAAGGGTAATTACCAAGGTCATTTCTTCCGGAGATGCAGAGAGCGGTAGATTGAAGGCATGACCACGGGAACCAGTTCCAAGTTTCGCTGCGCGCAGTGTGAGAAGTCGGAAGAGAGTTGCGAGTGCGAGAAGTATTGCTGCCTGTGCCAGGCGGTGATTGACATCCGCATTTGTTCCGACGGGTTGATGTACTGCGATCCCTGCCGCAAAGCCTGCGACTACAAAACGTCCGACTAACGCTCCGCGGACACCTCAGAGCTCATTCTCAAGCTGATTCTCCTGCCTCAGGAAGCGCACCTTCCGTGAATCTGTGTGTGTAGAATGAAATATATCCAACCTGATGGACTCTAACGTGATCCTATTCTTGGCAGGTTGAAGGGTTTTAGGGCAGAATGGAACCCTTTGCTTCAAAGCCCTGTTTGCGTCCTTTTTTGAGGAGATCGTAGATGGCTACGACGATGCACTTCAGCGATGTGGCCGAATTACTAAGCGAGGGCAGGACTCATTTCAATCTTCCCCCTGGGCACCTGGTAGAACATTCCATCCGCCGGGACGAAGCGAAACTGGCTTCGAATGGCGCCATCGTGGGCTACACCAATCGAACCGGGCGTTCCCCGAAAGACAAGTTCATCGTCAGAGATGAGACCACCGCTCACAGCGTGGCCTGGGGAGCGGTGAATGTGCCGTTTGATCCAGACAGGTTTGACGCGCTTTACACGCGAGTGATGGAGCACTTACGGGGACGGGAGTTATACGTACAAGATCTTTTTTGCGGCTCTGACCCGGCTTACCGCCTGCCCGTGCGCTTTGTGAACGAATATGCCTGGCACAATCTGTTCGTGCGGCAGCTTTTCATCCGACCGACTGCGCAGGAACTGAAAGGGCATCACCCCGAGTTTACGGTGGTCGCGGCGCCGGAGTTCAAGGCGGACCCGAAACGCGATGGCGTGAATTCCGAAGTATTTATTTTGCTGAACTTCACCCGGCGCACGGTGCTGATTGGCGGGACTTCGTATGCCGGGGAAATGAAGAAGTGTATTTTCAGCGTCATGAATTTCCTGCTGCCTTCCCGCAACGTGTTTCCCATGCATTGTTCGGCCAACGTTGGGCGTGACGGCGTCACGGCGCTGTTCTTTGGGCTTTCAGGGACAGGAAAGACGACGCTCTCTGCCGATCCGTCGCGCGACTTGATCGGCGACGATGAACACGGATGGAGCGCCGACGGAGTATTCAACTTCGAAGGCGGCTGCTACGCCAAGTGCATCAAGCTCTCGAAGAAGAATGAACCGCAGATCTGGAATGCGCTGCGCTTCGGCTGCGTGCTGGAGAATGTGGCGCTCGATCCCAACACTCGAATTCCCGACTATAACGACGACAGCAAGACGGAGAATACGCGGGCGGCGTATCCGGTCGATTTCATTGACAATGCGGTGATTCCGGGGATCGGCGGGCATCCCAAGAACGTCGTGTTCCTGACGGCGGATGCATTCGGAGTTCTGCCTCCGATTTCGCGCCTGACCCCGGAGCAGGCCATGTATCACTTCCTATCGGGCTACACAGCGAAAGTTGCGGGCACTGAAGCTGGAGTAAAAGAGCCTTCCGCGACTTTCTCGACCTGCTTTGGATCACCCTTCTTGCCGCTGCCTCCGAAAGTTTATGCCGAGATGCTGGGGCGGAGATTGCGCGAGCATCACGCGCAATGCTGGCTGGTGAATACCGGGTGGCAGGGCGGTCCGTATGGAGTTGGCAGGCGCATGGAGATTCCGCACACGCGGGCCATGGTCGACGCAGCGGTCGAAGGCGAACTCACGCGCGAAGAATTCGAGATTGAACCGACGTTTGGGTTCGCGATTCCCAGGTACTGTCATGGCGTGCCGCCGCAGGTTCTGAATCCCCGGAACGCGTGGCCGGATAAGTCGGCCTACGACAAGGCGGCGGAGGATTTGCGCAACCGCTTCGCTAAGAATTTCGAGAATTTCGACGTCCCACCAGAGGTGAAGGCGGCTGGTCCGAAGAAGCAGGGATAGGTAGGTCTAATCGTTGCATGTTTGCCCGCAAAATCCGCGTCGAGTATGAAGAGGATGGCCGCAAGGTTCCCTGCCCTTTAAAGTGGTTGGATAGTTTCTCGATGCGGAATTTCACCAACGCCAGCGTATTCGACGATACCCTGCCGGTTTCCGATGGGCAGATGGAGGTGGGGTCGAATGTGCCGCTGGATCAACTTCGGGAGTCCATGGAGGACTGGTTTTGGAGGAAAGGGTATCTTTCGAAGGAATCGAGGTTGTCGGTGGCGGAGTGATTCGCGGCATCAGGTGTCCCCGCAGGGGCTAAAGCCCCATCTCTTATGGGGCACAGGGCGGTGCGGCTGAAGCCGCACCCTGATACGAACCACTCTTGATACGAACCTGACTCGACGCAATGGCTTGACGCCCTCACTCTGATACGAACCTTTCTTGGCCTAGCCTAGCTCAGGGCTGAAGCCGCACCTTGATACAAACCCCTCTTGATACGAACCCTTCTTAGACCAGCTCAGCGCGCGTCCAAAGGCGCGGCTTGATACAACCGTTCTTGGCCTAGCTTAGCCATGGCTTAAGCCGCACCCTGAATACGGATTGCGGACTAAAAAAAGCTCACTAGTAAGGCACGTTTCTCAATCCGGCTTAGCGGCATGGCGGAAGCCGCGTCTGATGAGCCTTTCGGCTCCATGCTGCTGCCGAAGGCGCGGCTTGAATGCGGAACTTTCCGCTCACATAATGCGCTTTGGCTCGGGTACAAACCTTAGGAGTAACTACTAATAACAAGGGACTTAGGCGTTTTCTCGGTGCGTCGAAGTACCACTTATAACACTTACCATCCGAGGAAATTGACACAGTCGGCGGTCAGATGATAGGAATTTTGACGCAACCCCCGTGAGACTAAAACCGGACTGGCTTTGCCAGCATCCTAAGTTCTGAAGGCTTTAAGCCGACGGAAGTGATTGGCATGCGGGTTGCAACAATAACTTAAGAACGGAGGTGCTTGTGAGCTACAGAACATCGCAGCTATCCCCCCAAGGCACCAAAGGCACGAGCATACGAGTAGCGGTGGACGGGCCATGGAATTCAATTCCTGAAGGAGTCCACGATATGCAGTTTTGGCGTTCCTGGCTCGAACTCTCCTCGGAAGAAGAGGCGGGGTGCAGACGGGGCATCAATTGGGGTGCGATTTTGGGCATTACGGTGACAGCGGGGATCAGTGTCGGATTTTGGACGAGCGTTGGGTTACTGATCGCGCGCCTAGTGAGATAGATTTCCGGTTAGACGGGAA
>Ga0335076_10008302_pt1 | contig 10480 bp, 7 predicted proteins | sample Lox_Sample_25_FD_206717 | JGI IMG/M metagenome (GOLD analysis project Ga0335076, IMG submission 206717) | Soil microbial communities from Loxahatchee National Wildlife Refuge, Florida, United States - Lox_Sample_2.5 | ecosystem: Environmental > Terrestrial > Soil > Wetlands | place: USA: Florida...
CCCAAGGCGAGCGCTGAGGCAGCCAGGGCGATCCAGGCTCGGCGGCCCGCGCCCGCGGCCAGGGCGAGCCCGAGGAGCACGGCCGCCAGCAGAAGGAGCACGAGCGGCTCCCGGGGGCCGGCCTCGCCGTCGACCAGGAGGCAGCCCGCGCCCAGGAGCGCGGCGAGGGCGAGGAGCGGACGGCGCATCGCGCGGGAGGGTACCCGACGGAACCTCCGAAGCGGGTCCCGGCAGGGACGGTTCCCGAAGCGTCACACGACGGCGTCAGGAGCGCCGCAGGCGGACGACGGTCTCCAGGTGGAAGGTATCCGGGAAGAGGTCGAAGAGGTGCACCGCGTCCGGCCTGTAGCCCCGCGCGGCGAAGGCCGACAGGTCGCGGGCGAGCGTCGGGGGATCGCAGGAGACGTAGACGACGGCTTCGGGGGCGCGATCGGCGACCTGGCCGACCACCTCGATCCCGGCCCCGGTACGCGGCGGGTCCAGCACGACCCGCTCCCCCGCCGCGGCCGTCGTTCTCACGAGGGCCTCGGCCACGTCGCTCTCGACGACCCGCACGGCCGGGAGGCGGTTCCGTCGCGCGTTCCACCGCGCGTCCTCGGCGGCCGAGGGCGCTCTCTCGACCGCGACGACCTCGCCTTCGCCACGGGCCGCGAGGGGCAGGGAGAAGAGGCCGACCCCGCAGTAGAGATCGATCACCCTTCCGGGCCCCGGCGGAACGAGGTCGACGATCGTCCGGGTGAGGGGTTCGAGCAGGAAGCGGTTGGCCTGGAAGAACGACCGCGCGTGGACACGCAGGACGACGTCGAGGACCGTCGCCTCGACGAAGGGCGTCCCGTGGAGCCAGTGGAGGCGGGACCCCGTCTTGACACCCAGGCCGTCGAGGCCAGGGACGCGGGCCGCGAGAGGAGCGAGCGATGGGGCCTCGCCAGGGGCGAGGACGGTCTCCAGCGTGGCGACGAGCGCCCCCCCGTCGGGAGACTCGAGCAGGTCCAGGCCGCGCAGCCCGGCCACGACCCCGGGCCGTGACGCGAGCGCGTCCCGCAGGGCGCGGGCGGCTCGGTTCATCCGGTCCGAGAGCTGGAGGCAGGCGAGCACGTCGACGACTCGGCGGGTCCCCTCCTGTCGCAGACCCAGGCGCGGCGCCTCCTCGCCGGGCGCGAAGTGCAGCGCCGCGCGCAGGCGCCATCCCGTCTCCGGCGACGGGTGCACTCCGATCGGTCCCTCCCAAGCCGCCCCCGCCCGGCCCAGCGACTCGCGGAGAACCGCCTCCTTCGCGCGGAGCTGCGCCGCGTAGCCGAGGTCCTGGTACGCGCAGCCGCCGCAGCGCGGGACGTAGGGGCAGGGAGACTCGCGCCGCTCCGGCGCGCCCTCCAGCAGTGCGAGCAGGGTCCCCTCCGCCCAGCCGGAGTGGACCGCGTCCACCCGCGCCCGGATGCGGTCACCCGCGTGCGCGCGCGGGACGAACAGGACCCTGCCGTCCACTCGGCCGAGCCCGCGTCCGCGGTAGACTCCCTTCTCGATCGCGACGTCCACGACCTGGCCGGGCCGCAGGTCCGAGCGCGCTGGCCCCGCGCTCCTCACGCTCCACCTCCGCCCTCGAGGTGGAAGAGGCTGAGGCGTGGAAGGCCGTGGGCCTCGAGGCGTCGCCGGGCGACGAGCTCGCTCCGGAGCTGCTCCAGGACGCGGCGCGGCATCCGCGCCCGCCAGCGCTCGAGGCCGCGGTCCACCTCGGCCTCGAGGGCCTCCTGCCGCTCCCGGCCCTCGTCGGCGGAGATCGACTCCAGGAGCCTCGCCTCGCGATCGGCCATCCAGGCCGAGACCTCCTCGAGGCGGCCTCCCTCCGCCCGCTCGCGCAGCTCGCGGGAGATCTCGATCGCTGCAGGGCGCGCCCGCGGTCCGAGGCCCTCGGCCCGCTCGAGGTCCTGGGCGAAGCCCCGAAGAGCGCCGGCCACGTCCAAGCCCTCCTCCCGGCCGAGGGCCAGGGCGCGCTCCCACCGCTCGCGCGCCGCGTCGACCTCGCGCGCGCAGTAGGCGAGGCTCCTCACCTTCCGGTCCCGGCTCCAGCCGTGGTCGTGCGCGTCGAGGGCGTCGCGGATCCCCCGGAGGACGATGCGCAGGGGCAGGCCGGCGAGCCGCCACTTCCGCACGAGGTTCCACTCGGCGTTCGACAGGAAGAGCGGGTCTCCCCTCCGCGACACGAAGAACTCCTCGACCGCCTGGTAGTACTCGGCCTCGGGGCAGGACGAGGCGGTCGTCACCTCGGGGCCTGCTGGTTCCGCTCCCAGATGAGGCGCAGGCCGGTCAGCGTGAGGACCGGATCGACCGCCTCTATCGACGGGATGTCGGCGGCGAGCGTCTCGGCGAGGCCTCCGGTGGCCACGACCCGGGCCGCCTCCCCGAGCTCCGCGCGGATCCGGGCGATGAGGCCCTCGCACATCGACGCGTAGCCGAAGTACAGCCCGGACTGCATCGAGCCGACCGTGCTGCGGCCCACGACCCGTCCCGGGTGCCTCACGTCCACGCGGGGCAGGCGGGCCGCCCGCTGGAAGAGCGCGTCGGCGCTGATCCCGATGCCGGGGCAGATCACCCCCCCCGCGTACTCGCCTCGCCGCGTGACCACGTCGAAGGTGGTCGCGGTGCCGAAGTCCACCACGATCACGGGCCCGCCGTACGCGGCGAACGCCGCCACGCCGTTCACGATGCGGTCGGCACCCACGTCTCCGGGGGGCTCGTAGAGGATCGGCATGCCCGTCCGGATGCCCGGCCCGACGACGAGCGGCTCCTGCCCCAGGTACTGCCGCGCGAGGGCGACGAGCACCGGGGTGAGCGGGGGCACGACGCTCGCCAGCGCCACGGCCGAGATTCCCGAGGGGTCGAGGCCGGACGTCGAGAAGAGGTTGCGCACGAGGATCCCGTACTCGTCCGCGGTCTGCTCGCGCCGCGTGGTGAGCCGCCAGTGCGCCCGAAGCGATCCGCCCTCGAAGACGCCCAGGACCGTGTTCGTGTTTCCGACGTCGATCGTGAGGAGCATCGGCGGCTCAGCGTCCTCCGGCGGGCCGGACCCGTGTCACCTCTCCGGACAGGAGCCTCTGCCTCCGTCCGCCCGCGAGCTCCACCACGAGCGCCCCGTCCTCGTCCACCTCGCGCAAGAGGCCTTGCAGGGAGCCCTCCGCCGTTCGCACGTCTACGAGGCCGCCCCACCACGGCGCCGCGCGGGAACGCCAGGCCGCCAGGGCGGCGGCGGGGCTCGACCTCAGGCCATCGTAGCAGACGGCCAGGTGGGCCAGGACCGAAGCCCCCACCGCGGGAAGGCTCAGGTCCGCGGCACCCTGCGCAGCGAGCGACGTCGCCCCCTCCCGGATCCCCGGGGGCAGGCTTTCGGCCGAAACGTTCACGCCGATGCCGAGGACCACCCACTCGACGCCGTCTGGCCCCGAAGCGGCCTCGGACAGGATGCCGGCGAGCTTGCGGCCCGAGGCCAGGACGTCGTTCGGCCACTTCAGCTCCGTCCTGACGCCGACGTCGCCCGCGGCCTCCGCCACGGCCACCCCGGCCGCGAGGGGCAGGAGGCCCGTCTTCTCGAAGCGCGGCCGAAGGAGGACCGAGAGGTAGAGCCCTCCCGGCGGCGAGGCCCACGTCCGGCCCTCGCGGCCACGGCCGCCGGTCTGCTGCCCGGCCAGAACCACCGTCCACTCCGGGGCGCCGCCCCGAGCCATCGCCTTCAGCCGCTCGCTCGTGGAGGCGATCGACTCCGGCCACTCGACGACGGGGAGCCGGGGGCCGCCTCGCACGGCGAGCGCGGTCGCGAGCGCTTCCGCCCGCTCCATCAGGCCCCGAGAGGCCGGGCCGGCTTCTCGGCCAGCTCGATCTCGGTGACCTCGAAGACGCCGTCCTCCATCCCGTCTCGCGGTCCGAGCACGTCCCCCTCCGCCCGCGCGGCCGAGGCGACGTCGGCGAGGCACGGGCCGAGGAGCGCGACCGAGCGGGGCGACGCGACGACGCGCAGCCGCGCGAGCTGCCGTCCGACCGTGGCCCCGGCCGCGCTCTTCGCCCGTCTAACCGCGTCGAGGAAGGCGCACGCGGCGTCGAACGGCGCGCCCGCCTCGGGGCCCTCGGGGACCCCGCCGAAGTCGGCGGCCGAGGGCCACGGCGCGCGGTGGATGCTCCGCGAGCCGGACGCCGCGGCGAAGCCCCACGACCAGACCTCTTCGGTCACGTAGGGCAGGTACGGCGCCAGGAGCCGCAGGAGAACGCTCAGCCCGCCCTGCACCGCCGCGACCGCCGACGCGCGACCCGCCGCGTCGGACTCGGAGCGGGCCCGCGCCTTCACCATCTCGAGGTAGTTGTCGGTGTAGCCGGCCCAGAAGAAGCGCTCGACGGAGTCGAGGGCTCCCGCGTAGTCGAGTTCGTCGAAGGCCGCGGTGGCCCTCACCGCGCTCTCCCGCAAGCGGGCCATGAAGGCCAGGTCCAGTGGATGCGAGACCGGGCCGGCGGGCGCGCTCTGCGACAGCGCGAACTTCCCCGCGTTCCAGAGCTTCATCACGAGACGCCGCCCGACCGCGAAGACCTTCTCGTCGAACGCAGTGTCGGTGCCGAGACGGGCGGCGAGCGACCAGTAACGAACGGCATCCGCGCCGTACTGGTCGAGGAGGTGCATGGGCGTCACCACGTTCCCCTTGCTCTTCGACATCTTCTTCCGGTCGGGGTCGAGCACCCATCCCGAGATGGCGACGGCCCGCCACGGGATCGTCCCCTCGTGCAGCCAGGCCTTCACGACGGTGTAGAAGGCCCAGGTGCGGATGATCTCGTGGCTCTGCGGCCGGAGGTCCATCGGGAAGAGCCGGCGGTGCCGCTCGGGCGAGCGGCTCCAGCCGGTGGCGATCTGCGGGGTCAGGGAGGACGTGAACCAGGTGTCGAAGACGTCGGCTTCGGCGGTGAAGCCGCCCGGCTGGTCGCGTTGGGTTTCAGAATAGCCGGGCGGCACGGCGGTCATCGGGTCCACGGGGAGCGCGGCCTCGTCGGCCACGAGAGGCGCCGAGTAGTCCGTCGTCGCGTCCTCCCGCACCGGGTACCACACCGGGAACGGCACGCCGAAGTAGCGCTGGCGGCTGATGTTCCAGTCGAGGTTCAGGTTCTCGGTCCAGTTCCGGAAGCGCAGCCGCATGAAGTCGGGGTGCCACGCCACGCGTTCTCCGGCCTCGACGAGTGTCTGCTTGTGCTCGAGGATCCGCACGAACCACTGCCGCGTGGTGATGAACTCGAGGGGTCGGTCGCCCTTCTCGTAGAACTTCACCGGATGCTCGATGGGCTGCGGCTCCGCGACGAGGGGGGCGAGGCCGTCTCCCGACGGGCAGCCGGACGGGTCGCGCAGCAGCTCGACGATCGCCTTCTGGCCCTCCTTCACCGTCCTCCCCGCGAGGTGGGAATAGGCCTCGTTCGCCCGCGCGGGGTCGAGGCTCGGGAACGGACCCGTGCCGAACTCGACGTGGGCGAGGTGCCCGTCGCGCCCGACCACCTGGCGGAGCGCGAGGCCCTGCTCGCGCCACCACTGCACGTCGGTCGCGTCGCCGAACGTGCAGACCATGAGGATCCCGGTGCCCTTCTCCCGGTCCACGAGCGGGCTCGGGAAGATCGGCACGAGGGCCCGGAAGAGCGGTGTCACCGCGTTCTTTCCGAAGAGGGCCCGGTACCGCTCGTCGTCGGGGTGGGCGGCGACCCCCACGCAGGCCGGCAGCAGCTCCGGGCGGGTCGTGGCAACGACGAAGCTGCCGCCGCCTTCGACCCCGAAGCGCACGTGGTGGAAGGCGCCCTTCTGGGCCCGGTCCTCGACCTCGGCCTGCGCCACCGCGGTCCGGAAGTCCACGTCCCAGAGGGTCGGCGCCTCGACCTGGTACACCTGCCCCTTCCGGAAGAGGTCGAGGAAGCTCCACTGCGCCGCTCGCCGGCTCTCGTCGTCGATCGTCGAGTACTCGAGCGACCAGTCCACGGAGAGGCCGAGGCGCTGCCACAGGGCCTTGAACGCCTTCTCGTCCTCGGCGGTGAGGGCCAGGCAGAGCTCGATGAAGTTCGCCCGCGAGACGCGCCGCGGCGGGTGCTTGCGCGCGGCGTCGTCCGCCATCGCCACCCGCAGCCCCGGCTCGTACGGGGCGTGGGCCTCGCAGCGGACGTGGTGGTAGTTCTGCACGCGGCGCTCGGTCGGGAGGCCGTTGTCGTCCCACCCCATCGGGTAGAAGACGTTCCGGCCCCGCATCCGCTGGTATCGGGCCAGCACGTCGGTCTGCGTGTAGCTGAAGACGTGGCCCACGTGCAGCGAGCCCGACACGGTCGGAGGCGGGGTGTCGATGACGTAGGCCGCTCCCGGGCCAGCCTCGTCGAACCGGTGCACGCCCCACTCGAGCCAGCGCCGGCTCCACGCCTCTTCGGCGGAGCCCGGGTCGAAGTGGCTGCCCAGGGTGGTCGGGTCGATGGTGATGGTCAACGTCACTCGCCTCCAGTCGCGGGAGTCTCCGTCGCAGCCCGGCTCGAGGGCCGGGCGTGCAGCCTACCACGCGGCCGGGCGTGCCGCCGGCTCCGGGGAAGCGGCGCTCTCAGGACTTCTGGAGCTCGGCCTTCAGGCGCTCGATCTCCTGCTTGATGAGCGCTTCCGCCAGGTCGGGGATCACCTCCCAGGCGATCTCCCGCACGGCTTTCTCGGAGATCTGCGCCACGACCCGCTGGGCGATCTTCTCGACCATCTCGAGCGGCACCGACACGGCCGCCGCCTCGGACGCGGGCGGGGGAGGCGTCACGGGCTCGGCCGCCACGCCAGCCAGGTCGGCGAAGGATTCCGCGGCCGCCACGGGCACGGCGGCCGGCGGCGGGGGGGGTGCGACCGCAGGAGCGGCAGGGACGATCGGCGGTCGAGGCGGAGGCGGAGCCGCGACGTGCGGCTCCGGCGCGAATGCTCGGGCCGGGACCGGCGGAGGCGGAGCCACGGCCGGGGGCCGCACGAACCCGCGCGGCGGTGTCGGCTCCGAGAAGACGGGCTCCGGCTCGAAGGCGGGCGTCGTCTCGGGCTCGAGCGGCTCCGGCTCCGCCTCGAGCTCCGGCATCGCCTCCGGCTCGGTCACGGGCGTGGAGCGAGGCGGCGGCACCTCGCGGACCGGGGCGGCCTGCGGAGCGCGAGCCTCCACCGGCTCGAACGCGCCGGTGGCCGCGTCGTCCTCGTCGGGCACGGGCGGGAGGGTGGCAACGCCCGGCATCGGCGGCACCGTCACGGCCGTGGCGGCGGGGACCTCGGCCTCCGACGCCGGCTCGAAGTTGCTCGCGCCGAAGTCGAGGTCCTCCTCGAGCACCTCCTCGAAGACGGCCGGCTCGGCCGCCGGCTCCGGCGCTTCGGCGGCCTCGGGCACGAAGGCCGGCTCCGGCGCGCGGATCGTCGACACCCTGGCCGTGGGCTCGGCGACCTGCGGTGGCTCGGGCGCGGCCGGAGCCGCGGGAGCGTTCCACGGCAGCTCAGTCGCCCGGAACATCACGGTCGCGGCCGATTCCGAGGGCGGCGGGGTCACGGGCGCGGCGAGCAGCGTCGCCGACTCCTCCGGCGTCACCGGGACGTACGGCTCGGGAGCGGACGCCGGCTCGGAGAAGGCCGAGCTGTCGAGGCCCCCGAACGGCTCGTCGGGGATGAAGCTGGGCGCGGCGGGCGGCGGACTCGCCGGCGGGGTCGGCCGCTGGAACGGCAGGATGGCAGGGGGCGACGCGGCCACTGACGACGACGCCGGCGCCGCCGGGGGGCGAGACGGCGGCGGCACGGGAGGAGGCCCTCCGGGCCGCGCGGCCGGCACGCCTGCCGGAGCTGCAGGACGCGCGATCGGCGGCACCGCCTGCGGTGCGGCGGCCGGACGAGCAACGGCGGGAGGCGCCGCCGGGCGCACCGGGGCTCGCGCGAGAAGGTCCTTGACCTTCGCGATCAGCGTCTCGGGCTCGAAGGGCTTGGCGAGCGACCCGTCGTAGCCGGCCCGCGCGGCCCGCTCCTGGTCGAAAGGCTCGAACGCGCCGGTGAGCAGCAGAACGGGGATGTGAGAGAAGGTGGCGCTCGCCTTGATCTGCTCGCAGACCTCGTAGCCGTCCTTCTCCGGCATGATGATGTCGCAGAGGACGATGTCGGGACGGACGTCGGGGAGCTTCTCGAGGGCCAGCCGCCCGTTGCCCACGGTGATGACGTCGAAGTCCTCGTCCGAGAAGGTCAGCTCGATCACCTTCTGGATCGTGATGCTGTCGTCCGCGAGCAGGATCTTCTTGCCCATCCCCTCTTGGCCCCCAGGCAGCCTCAGCCGCTTCTTCCGTCCTCCCGTGCACCCCATTCGCGGGGCGCCCGTGCGTCACGCCTGAAGATAGACCCTTCCCTCCCGCCTGTCAACGAGTTAGCGGGAGTGCCGAAGGTCAGGCGACCCCCGCCGACCCACCCTCGATCGCCCGGATCACCTCCCGGGTGGAGGCCCCGGGCAGGAAGACGTCGGCCACCCCGAGCTCCTTCAGCACCGCAACGTCCTGGCTCGGGATGATGCCGCCCACGAACACACGCACGGAGCCCATCCCCCTCTCTCGCAGCAGCTCCAGCACCCGGCGGCAGATGGGCAGGTGGGCGCCGGAGAGGATGCTGAGACCGATGACCTCGGCGTCCTCCTGGGCGGCCGCCGCCACGATCTGCTCGGGGCTCTGGCGGAGACCGGTGTAGATGACCTCCATGCCCGCGTCGCGCAGCGCACGCGCGACGACCTTGGCGCCGCGATCGTGGCCGTCCAGCCCCGGCTTCGCGATCACGACCCGCGGGCGGCGGACGGCGGCCTCGGCCATGAGCGGGATCATAACCTGTCACCGCCCCGGCGGCGACGCGTCACGCGTCAGAAGACGGGCTCCTCCTCGTACTCGCCGAAGACCTCGCGGAGCGCGTCGCACATCTCGCCGATCGTGGCGTAGGCGCGGGAAGCCTCGAGGATCGGCGGCATGAGGCTGGCCGTTCCGCGGGCGGCCACCTTCAGCTCCCGGAGGGCCCGCGCGAGCCGCACGTCGTCGCGCTCCGCGCGCAGCTTCCTCACGCCGGCCACCTGCTCCTCCCCCACGCTCTCGTCGATGTAGAGGATCGGGTGCGGCCTCTCCTCCATCACGAAGTCGTTGACCCCCACGATGATCTTCTCCTTCCGCTCCACGGCCTGCTGGAAGCGGAAGGCCGACTCCTGGACCTCGCGCTGGGGGAAGCCGCGCTCGACGGCGGCCACCATTCCTCCCATCGCGTCGATCCTCCGGAAATACTCGAGCGCCTCGGCCTCGATCTCGTTCGTCAGCTTCTCGACGAGCCACGAGCCCCCCAGCGGGTCGGCCGCGTTGGCCACCCCGGACTCGTGGGCGATGATCTGCTGCGTCCGGAGGGCGATCGTCACCGCCTCCTCGGTCGGGAGGGCGAGCGCCTCGTCGAGCGAGTTCGTGTGCAGGGACTGGGTCCCGCCGAGGACGCCGGCCAGGGCCTGGAGGGCGGTGCGCACCACGTTGTTGTAGGGTTGCTGCGCGGTGAGGCTCACGCCCGCGGTCTGGGTGTGGAAGCGCAGCATCCAGGATCGGGGGTTCTTCGCCCCGAAGCGCTCCCGCATCGTGCGCGCCCAGATCCGCCGCGCGGCGCGGAACTTGGCGATCTCCTCGAAGAAGTCGCTGTGGGAGTTGAAGAAGAAGGAGAGGCGGGGGGCGAAGGAGTCGACGTCCATCCCGGCGTCCACGCACCACTGGACGTACTCGATCCCGTCGCGGAGCGTGAAGGCCAGCTCCTGGGCGGCGGTCGCCCCCGCCTCGCGGATGTGGTAGCCGGAGATCGAGATCGTGTTCCACCGCGGCATGCGCTCCGTGCAGAAGCGGATCATGTCCACCACGATTCTCATGCTCGGCCGGGGCGGGTAGATGTACTCCTTCTGGGCGATGAACTCCTTCAGGATGTCGGCCTGGACCGTGCCCGCGAGCGTCTCCGGCCCCACGCCTTGCCTCTCCGCCACCAGCACGTAGAAGGCGAGGAGGATGGCGGCCGGGCCGTTGATGGTCATGGAGGTCGTGACCCGGTCGAGGGGGATCCCCTCGAAGAGCGTCTCCATGTCCCGGAGGGACGAGACGGCGACCCCGCACTTCCCCACCTCGCCCAGCGACAGCGGGTGGTCGGGGTCGCGGCCCATGAGCGTCGGAAGGTCGAACGCCACCGAGAGGCCGCCGCCCCCGTGCGCGAGCAGGTACTTGAAACGCGCGTTCGTCTGGGCGGCGGTGCCGTAGCCGGCGAACTGCCGCATCGTCCACGTCCGGCCGCGGTACATCGTCCCGTGGATGCCCCGCGTGTATGGATACTGCCCGGGGTCCCCGAGATCCCGCGCGTAGTCGAGGCCGGCCACGTCCCGCGGCCCGTAGAATCGAGCGAGGGGCCGCCCGGAGATCGTGGTGAACCGCGCGTCCTCCCCTGCCGTGGAGG
>Ga0335076_10008307_pt1 | contig 10479 bp, 15 predicted proteins | sample Lox_Sample_25_FD_206717 | JGI IMG/M metagenome (GOLD analysis project Ga0335076, IMG submission 206717) | Soil microbial communities from Loxahatchee National Wildlife Refuge, Florida, United States - Lox_Sample_2.5 | ecosystem: Environmental > Terrestrial > Soil > Wetlands | place: USA...
GCCCATCGAATTGCTCTGCCTGGATTTCGCGCAAAGCCTTTGACTGCCCTGATATAGAAACCGCGACTCTCGACTCCAAATTCTGCCCTCGTGACTTCCATCCACTTGTCACGAGTACCTATCCAGTCGAGACGCGGCCCGAAGTAAAGGCCATGAGCGTGTAGATTCAAACCGTGCGCGAGGCGTAGGGCGTCCGGCAAATGACCGCGCCTTTCAAAACCGACTTCATCCACAAAAAGCATTCCATATCCCTTGCGAGAGCCGACTGTGTGCCGCATCGTCTTGCTTATGCACAAATTCATCGCTTTTACTCGTTTTGGGGTGATTTCGCTGCCATCAGAGCGGAGAGTGAAGTTCACGCGAGCAAGCACCCAACCCTTTTTCCGAATATAGCGACCAACTCGCGCCCACAATTCCCCGAGCTGACGTTCAGCCTCTTGTCTCTCCCGCCCATCGGATTCGTGGAGTAACGCGCATAGCCGCTCATGTTTGGCACGCTCCCCAGCGAAATCCAGAACCGCATTACATGCAACGTGCCAATAGGAGGTCAGCAATTCACGCTTCGATTCCTCTGCACATTCGTTGCAGAAAACCACTTCACATCCGTGGGGGACAAAGAACTTGTGCTCAAGGGGATAGTTTGAACAGACACCAGGACGCCCTAGCCTGTTGCAGTTCAAGAATCGAATCGCCTTTTGCTTGTGCCCACGATCCCAGAGCAGCTTACCCACACACCCGCGAAAACCGCCTGTCCATTCAGGTTCCTGTAATTCTCGGGACTTGTACAGCTGAGGATCGGCAATCTCTTCTCTCCGGTCGATGCGAACGGCACGACCACCGAAGCGCCGTTCAATTTCGGCGATGAGAAAATCCTCCCGTGAAGGTAGGCGCTCAGGCGGATGGGTCAACTCAAAGGGTGGTAGGGATGGAATGACGGCACGGGGAATGCCGATCAGCTTTGCCACTTCGTTTTCGGTTGTTGCCGCGCTACTCATGGAGAGTTATCCGGTTTTTGACAAGTAAAAGGCCGCGTGTCGGATACCGCCTGCGGCGGCATCCGACAGGGACCGACGGCTTTGCCGTCGGTCCCTGCGCAGACTCTCTATCTCCCTTGCCGGCGTTTCGGGCACCTATGAGGAGCCACGACGCCGTATAAGGTCGCGGGGTCGAATGGTCTGCGAGTCCTTCGTTACCCCGCTCTTTTTGCCCCGCGGCTCCGCGTAGATGCCCGGAAAAACTGATTGAGTTTGGTGGGAATCCCAGGTAGGCTCGGAACTGGAATTGGATTCTGAGTTTCTCAGGATTCCGTGAGCCGCGTCGCTGTTGAAGCAGCAACGCGGCTTTTGTTTCCCCCTTTCTGAATTCCTCCTAAGAATTCTGTGTGTCAGAAGAAGATTGATTGCCCGAAATTCGCGGCCAAAAGATCGCTACCGCGAAAAGAATCGCAATAACCGCTAGTGCCCAAAGCAAGGGGCGCGCAGCAAAGCAAATTTGTGCGAATTCTTCACCTGTCATGGAGTTTCTCCATTTCTTTCTGATATGCTGATTTCAGGCTACTTACGCCAGAATCACTGGTCGGCACAGCAAAATTCGCATTTGTGACACGCAGTTTTTTCGCAGCGTATCGACCGGAACAATGAACGGCTTCCTGTACTAACTGTTTTATCCAATGCGACAGACACATTCCCGAACGATATGCTTCTTGCTCAGCGGCAGCACGAAGTTCAACGCCCAAACGAATCCCGCAGGCCGCTGGATCGGCCAGCTTTTTCCTCATAACCGGAGTCGTGCATTCATGCATATTCACCTTGTACAATCTCCCAGGAATGCCTTCAACCGTGAAATGGGTGTGTCGGCCTGACAAAGCAAATTTTCGACACAGAAGGTGAAAATGCTCAGAATCTGGCCAAAAGAGGACCGTATTCGGTACGTTGAACTTAGACTTCAAGAATGTGACGATCCGAAAGCGCCGAGCCGGGCAGATCATCAAATCTGGTTCCTAAAAGAGAAGGGGAATTCTTGGCAAGAAATTGCGGACCAGCACTATCCAAAACACATGACGCAATCCGCGAGGAAGAGTGCTGCGAGGCGCGCTTACGGCCGTACGGAGAAGTATTATACAAACACGACTCTCACTGCCGAAGCGAGAGAAGTGCTTGAATGTTCTCTCTCAGGAATTAAGGTCGTCTTTCTGGAACGCCAGGCTAGGCAACGCGCGCCAGAATAGTCCTGCTCAAGCTTTCTTTTTTGCGAGCGTTTGGCGAGCAGCGATTTTTGCCAGCGCAAGCACAATCCCAGAGTTGGTAATCACAGCGTCGGGCCAGCGTTTCTCCGCTGCTTTTTTCAAAAGTTCAAAATCCTCTTGCGTCATCTTCACGTTGACTTGGACTGTTCTCTTCATACCTCCCTGTATCAGTCAATTGGCCCCATCCAACAACGTTACTCTTAGTATTCTGCGTACCCGATTCCTTCCGTTTTCCCTGATGGCGTGCTCTAACCTATAGATGAATTCTCTGAAAAGAGAATCTCTCAATGACCAGAGCCAACAGTTGAAAGGTAGGTGCGAGGTGAACTGTCCTTGGTGTGCGAATGAAATACCCGACGGTTCGCAGTTTTGCAATCATTGTGGGGTGTCAACAAAGCCCAGAATGAAAAAGCGCGCGACTGGGCTGATTCTGTTATGGGGAGCCGCATCCATTGCTCTACTGTTTGGACTACTCTATTTTGGCTTTGGGAGTTGGAGGGCGGCTCGCGTTGGGGCGGCTGTGTTTCACAGCCCGATTACGCTTGCAAACGAGACACAAAATCTTGCAGCACACTCTTGGAGGTCGGTTGCAGTTACGCTGCCTTACAGTGGGACACTTGAAATTACCCTGCAAGTAGTGCGGGGCAACCCTGTTGACGTCTATTTGGTGGATGGGAGCCTGATGGATGTGATGAAGCGAACAGCCGACTGGAGGGCCATCCAAGGGAACACGGATTTCGAGGCGGTGAAAACCACAACTTATCATCGCATAGCTCCCCTAAATCAAGGCACGTACTACCTCGTCATGCGCGATACGTCCCTCGGAATCTTGTCTTCTTCTTCGACGGACGTTGACCTCAAGATTGAACTGAATCCTTAGAGTTTGCAGAAAGAATCAATCAACCGAGAAATTCCAGAGACAGAAGGTAGCGGCATGAGATTACACGAACATTCTTGTCACGCGGTTTCCCAAAGGTGTTGGCGGATGTTGATCGTTTTGTTTTTTCTTTTAGCAGCCAACTGCCTTTTCACGCCTGGGTCTGCGCGAGCCAGCGGAATCCGCAGTCTGAATTTTAATGAGTTTTCCTATCGCGTTGGGTCTCCCTATTGCGAAGAGTTCGGCCCCACGGTTAAGGTCCATGAAGGAAAATTCGCGGATGAAAAGGCAACATTTGAGGTGTCTCAAGTGTTGTATGGCAACGTGACTGATTCGGACCAAGAACAGGCGGTCGTAGTGGCGAGTTGTACACCACAACTAGCCGCACATCCGGGATTTGAAAATGGCCTTGTCTATGTCTACGGAATCAAGAATGGCGAGCCCAATTTGCTGGCTGCTTTTGCCTTTGGGCAACCGTGGAATCTCACGGGAAGCGCAACTGAAGCGCGGCGAGACGATCAACTGACACTCTTTGATGTGACCGGAGTCTCTGTGGGCGTTGCTTCAATTTCATTTGAGCACATTGCGGGCAAGGCACGGTGTTGCCCGACCTTCTATGTAACGCAGACTTTCCGCTGGTCCAACGAGCGATTTGTACTGGCCCGTGAGCAGAAGAGGCCGTTCAAGGAAGTGCAGACACACGACATCATCGCAGATGGTGTGGAGATGCAAGTGCAAGGCGGCGGAGATTTTGCCGCGCGTTACCCAGTTTACGTGGAGGCGATTCGCCGCAGAATTGCCCAAAACTGGCTGCAATCGAGTATTGATCCCGCAGCGCGGACCTCCCACACTATTCACGCGACAGTAGCTTTCACGATTAACAGGCAGGGCGTGCTGAAGGAAGTTCGTATCATTAAAAGCAGTCGCAACTTGTCGTTCAACAATGCCGCGCTCCGCGCTCTACTCGCTTCTAATCCCGTGCCGCCTCTGCCTGCCGACTACAAGGGTTCGTACGTGTCGGTAACTTTTGACTTTCCACCGCCGCCGAGGTAAATCGGCCCGAGCAAGGGATACGTCCGTCACCATGACCCGAAAGGCCAGATGAAAACGTCAATTTTTCAGCCAGTGGGTAAGCTCCCGACATTGAGACCGACGTGACCAAGTAAATTGAACGCAGCGGCGGGTCATAACTTAGACTTTCACCGCAATGGGTGCGCCGCACCTGACCTTATGGCCATGTAAGTTTTTGACTACACTGGTACGAAGGTAATACTTTGAATTTCAATTCTCTTCTCTAGAATACGTTTTGGAGGGTCAATACCTTGAAGACTTCAGTCGCCGTTCTCGCATTTTCGTTTTTGGCGAGTGCCACTCTTGCCCAGCAACAAGCGACGGCCCCCGTTAAGATGGAGTGCCGTGATCTGTCAACGTCGGGCAATGTGGTCTTTCCAAATGAAACGCTTGTGAATGGAATGGCCTGCCACATAGTTGAGGCAAAAGAGGCCACGCAACCGGCCAGCTCCCCCGTGAAGTCTCCCGCGACGACAAATCCGCCATCGGCGGATCATTCCCAAGCCATTGTGCAGCCGACCTCGAATGCTGCACCCCCCGTTAGCTCACAGAGTCCTGCGGTAACTCTGGCGTCACAGCCAGTCAGTACCCGTATCGTTCCCGGTGCTACAGTTTACATCGAACCGATGGAAGGCTTTGAGAATTACATCGCGGCAGCATTCCAGAAAAAGAACGTACCCCTTGTGCCAGTTGCCAGCGAAGAACAAGCCAGGTACGTCCTCAAAGGCACGTCTGAGGAAAAGAAACCTGGATGGGCAAAAATGGCCTTCATGGGGCAAATCCATTCTGACGATGCGGCTAGCGTGCAGATGATAGATAGAGCGAGCGGTGCAATCGTCTTCGCCTACGCGGTGAACAAGAAAAACACTCTACATGGCCAGCAGACGACAGCAGAAGCCTGCGCGAAACACCTGAAGGATCAGATCGAGAAGAAGTAGCAGACGTGGACGGAAAACCGGATCGTCGTCCGCGAACAGTTCGACCTTGGGCTGCCCAGCAGTTTTGGCCTTGGTTCCAGGCAGAATCTCAAACCAGTTGTCAAACTTCACCATCGTCGAGGCTAGCTGTCGTAGGACGTGTGGATTAGGAACAGTGCAGCGACATGGAGCACACCCTTTACCCTCGGTAGGATGGCCGGTGCCTTATTGGACAGCAAGCTACTTCAATTTGCAGTTACATGCGACAATAGAGCAGATCCAAGGGACGAGAAAATGAATCGCGGCAAAGCAATCATGTTCGTCGATAACTCGAACGTCTTCCACGGATCGCGACAGTCTGGGTGGCGTCTCGACGCGAAAAAGATGCACGCCTATTTGGAGAAGCCGGGTCCAATTTGGCAGACCTTTTTCTTCGCTGCCGTCAGTGACCCGCCGCGATACAGTCAGACCAATTTTTACAAGATGCTGAAGACGGAGTTGCACTATGAAATGACGGTGCTGCCACTCGGTCATAAGACCGTTTCCTGCGGTAAGTGCCGGGATAAGAGGCGCGTCTATACGGAGAAGGGCATCGACGTGGCACTCTCGACGAAGCTACTGTTACTCGCGTACAATCGCGCATTCGAGACAGGCATCCTTATATCTGGCGATAAAGACTACTTAGAGACCGTGCAGGCGGTGAAAAACATGGGTCTGCGTGTGGAGATAGTCTCCTGGCGACAATCTCTGTCCAAAGAATTAGGTAATGAGTCTTCTTCCGCCGTTATCTACCTCGACGACTTAAAGGGCGAGATTGCGATGAAGGGGCCGTTCGAACTTGAGGTTGAGAAGTTGCTGGAGCCGGAATAGGGCTGAATCCTCGATTTTAATTGTCGATACGGGGTGCACCTTGCTTTCCTTCAAAGTCGTCGGCCCGCTGAAGGTTCACTATTCCCATGATGTTGGAGGCCGAACCATCCGGGATGTGGACATTGATAGCTTTTGGGATTCGCAAGCGAAATACAAAAAGCTGAGGGGTTGCTACGTTTTCTCCATGAGAGCGGGCAGAGGGATAACGCCCGGCTACGTCGGCAAGACGAGGAAAAACTTCAAGCAAGAGGTCTTTGGGGCACATCAGTTGATGCGCTACTACGAGTTCATGGCAAGTTACGAAAGAGGCCGCCCCGTATTTTTCTTCGTCGTAGCAGCTCAATCAGCAGGCAAACCGAACGATTCCAAGATAAGGGCAGTTGAAAAATATCTCATCGACCTGGGCTTGACCGTCAATCCTGACCTCCTAAATAAAAGGGACACGAAGCCTCCGGGCTGGGGAATTCAGGGCGTCATCAGGGGTGGACAGGGGAAAGTTTCCGCTGGCACAAGTTCATTTCGTAAAATGTTGGGCATTGAAAAGTAACCCATCTTCCGGAACTCGTAGCCTAATCCTTGTACGAGTCAAACTCATTCGCACCAGCCATCGCCCTTGTGATGGTCGGCCATCAGCGCGACTTTATCGGCGGTCTTGGCGCACGTTTTTATCTGACTCGCTGCACCTTCGTCGGGAGCGCCCCGAAGTGGAATGTTGTCGATTAACTGCATGTCGTGTTTCTCGATGGTATTCTATTGAATGTTGCGGTGTTGTTGCGCTGCGTTGCAACTCGGCTCCAAAAGTCCCCAATTGAATAAGGGTGGCGGCGCTATGTCATTTCTTTTGTCGATGATCGTCGCACTTTTGCTCTAGTCCAGAGCCAGCCTGAAACGATCTCAGGACCGAAGGAAGCGTGCTCAAGGCACTTGAAAGAGTAAATCGAGCAGAAATAGAAAAGGCCCACAGAATCGGGGGTCCCTTGCTCTAGGAAGATGGCCACATCTAGGCCACAAAACGCGGCCTCTGAGTTGCATTTCCGGGGATTCTGGGGAGACAAGGGCAACAGAATCAGCAGGACTTATGAGATTTACCGCAAATTCGATCCCCACCGCCCCTACCAAGGATTTGTTTTGCTGAGTCTGACCGAAGCGCAAAGGAGTTTTGCTCGTGGTGCGCCGCCCAGCGGAAACAAATCCTCAAGGGTCTCATCAATGACAATTTGACTGTAAAGCTTGGCACAAGTCCGGGAACATCGATCCTCGAACGCGTGGGCGCCCGGATTGGTATCAGCGGTGTTTGATGAACGTGCCGTCATTCAGCTCCGCCATTGCCTGGCGCAACTGGGCTTGGGTGTTCATCACGATGGGGCCGTACCAGGCCACCGGCTCTTCGATGGGCTTGCCGGAGACAAGGAGGAAGCGGATTCCTGCGTCGCCTGCCTGGACGGCGATTTCGTCGCCGCGATCGAAGAGCACCAACGAGTGGTTGGCGGCATCGTATAAAGGCGGCGCATCTGGTTTTGCAACCTGTTCGGTAAGAACCGCGCGGGGATTCGAGGCGTCGCGGAATGTTCCGGAGCCTGCGAACACGTAAGCAAAAGCATTCCGAGTGGTCTCGACTTTGAGCTGCTTGCGCTGCCCCGGCAACACTGAGATATCGAGATATTGCGGATCTGCGGCCACGCCCTCGACCGGCCCCTTCTTGCCCCAAAATTCGCCGCAAACAACGCGCACACGGGTGCCGTCATCGTCAGTGACTTCGGGGATCGCACTCGATGGGATGTCCTGATAGCGCGGGTCGGTCATCTTCAGGGAGGAAGGGAGATTCGCCCAGAGTTGGAAACCGTGCATGCGGCCTTGCGCATCCCCCTTGGGCATCTCCTGGTGCAGGATGCCGCTGCCGGCGGTCATCCATTGCACGTCGCCGGCGGTCATCTTGCCTTTGTTGCCGAGGCTATCTCCATGCTCAACGGACCCGGCGAGCACGTATGTGATCGTTTCAATGCCGCGGTGCGGATGCCAGGGAAACCCGGCGAGGTAGTCGCGCGGATTCTCGTTGCGAAAATCGTCGAACAGAAGGAACGGATCGAAATCCCTGGTCTTGCCGAACCCGAAAGCGCGCTGCAGCTTGACGCCCGCTCCCTCAGTGGCGGGTTGCGTTTGAATGATCTGTCTGACGGGGCGGAGCGACATAAATTATCCCTTTCTGAGGCGCGCAACACTTTGGATGCGCGCCGTGTGCGAAATGATTCAGGCCTTCACGAACTGGACGTCAAGGGTGATGGTCACCTCGTCACCGACGAGAACACTGCCGGCGTCGAGAGCCGCGTTCCAGGTGAGACCGAACTCCTTGCGGTTGATCCTGGTGGTGGCCGAGAGCCCCAAGCGAGTGTTGCCCCAGGGGTCCTTGACGGGAGCGGCCGGTCCTTCGACGGCAAACACCACGTTGCGGGTAACGCCGCGAATGGTCAAATCGCCAGCGACATCGAGTTCGCCGCCAGCTTTGCGGGTGATGCGCGTGGACGTGAAGGACAGAGCGGGGAACTTTTCGACATGGAAGAAGTCCTCGCTTTTCAGATGGGTATCGCGTTGGGCGTCATGGGTATTGATGGAATCCGCTTCAATCGAAGCCACGACGCGTGAATTGGGAAGATCGGCTTCGTCCAGCACCAATTTGCCAGCGACCGCGGCGAATCGACCCTTCACGTTGGAGATCATCATGTGCCGGACCTTGAATTCGGCCACGGAATGAACCGGGTCAAGATTCCAGGTCGTGGTTGGGGTGCGGGGTACAACTTGCGTGCTCATGGTTGCCTTCCTTTCTCACCGATGAGATGCGTAATGACGATAATCGTTACAACTGTATTCGTTATCCCAGATGAACTATAGTCGTTATAACGTCTATTGTCAAGAGGCATTATGCGCGTTGCGGCCGCCTGCGTGGGTCCTCAGCTCGAAGGCGAGACGTGCCAGGCCGGAGCCCCCCGGCGAGGAAGAGTCCGGCCTGCAGCCTGTTCTCCCGCGATGGCCGCGAGAAAGGATCCGATTTCACCGTTCGGCAGAGATGGTTGACTGGCGCCTGGGTTGACGCGGACCGGCAGAGAAAATGGGAAGAGTTCCGGCTGTTCGCTGATTCGAAACAAGGGGCATTTTCCCGAATGCGGCGAAGATTAGTGTGTTAGAGTTGGACTGCGTTTGATGTTCTTGTATAACCTTTGGATTCATTTAAGGGGCTGCAGGTGCAGACTTGCTGCTCCTCTTTTTTTGACCCTGCAAAGCTATCAGGTGGTGAGAGACAACCTTGAAGTGAGCCAGAAAAATTCGGGAACATCGCAAAATCTCCATACGGGAGCTGAAATGCAGCAGATCGCCGCGCAGGAAACCCGGCCGTGGGAACGGCCCTTCTGGAAGCCGGTTCCAGGCAAGGGAGGAGTTTTTGCATTTCTCGTGTTGATTCATGGGCTGAGCATCACCGGGCTGATTCTTTTTCCGCTTCCCAGCCTGAGAGTTGTGGGAATGTCACTCTTGATTGCAGCCCTGGGAGGATTGGGGACAACAGTTTGTTACCACCGTTTGCTGTCGCACCGCACGCTGAAGATGAACAAGTTCGTCGAGAACGTGCTGATTTTTTTCGCGATGTTCAACGGATCGGGAGCGCCGGCGAGCTGGGTGGCCTACCACCGGCACCACCATTCAAAAACTGACACTGCAGAAGATATCTCGAGTCCGAAGCAGGGAGGATTCTGGTGGGCGCACTTGCGGTGGCTGTACCAATCAGCACCGGCAGATTCGCAGAAGTGGTGCCCTGAATTGACACGGGGAGTGTACAAATTCTGGACGGCGGCTGAAACTCCGCTGATCGTCGCCTCGTTGCTCTGTGGATTCGTACTGGGGTGGCAAGGCTTTTTCTGGATTGGAGCCATCCGGCTGACGTATTCGCTGCACATGCAGTGTTTCGTGAACAGCCTCACGCATCTGGGGCATGCAGAGGAAGGAGATTCAAGCCAGAACGTGTGGTGGCTTGGGCCCTTTCAATTGGCGGCGTGGGGAGAAAACTGGCACAAGAATCATCATTCGAACGCGGGCTCCGCGCGGCTGGGATTGCGGTGGTGGCAACCAGACGTGGGTTGGTATTTCATCTACGCGCTAGAACGAGTGGGGCTAGCGACGAGCGTGAAGCGCCCTCGCATCCGGTAACCGCTCAGCTTTCGGTTTCTGACTCGGCAGGAACGGACGCATTTTCTTTTGCGGCTTCGTTTTCGGCGCGCTTGGCAAGCTTTTTCTGAGCGCGACGCTCTTCCTTCTCACGCCGCTTTTCGAGCCTCTTCATTTCCTTCTGACGCTTTTGAAATGTAATTGCCATAGAGTCTCCTTGAATTCGCAATCAGAAATTCCTTTGGCGCAATGCCAAAACGGAGTTACCAGCGCGGTTCGCGAGGCTGGCGGACAGACTCTCGATAATCTTCGTTCGAAAATCCGCCGCGGTTCCGGCCCCCGCCCCC
>Ga0335076_10008308_pt1 | contig 10478 bp, 11 predicted proteins | sample Lox_Sample_25_FD_206717 | JGI IMG/M metagenome (GOLD analysis project Ga0335076, IMG submission 206717) | Soil microbial communities from Loxahatchee National Wildlife Refuge, Florida, United States - Lox_Sample_2.5 | ecosystem: Environmental > Terrestrial > Soil > Wetlands | place: USA...
CGCGGTCGGGATCTGCTCCATCCGCCGCAGGTACTCGGCATACCAGGAGTCCTCGGAGTACCTGATCGCCTCGGTCAGCAGCTGGTCGCGGGTCTTGAAGTAGTAGATGACCAGCGCCGGGCTCGTGCCGGTGCGCTCGGCCACATCGGCGATCCTGGTGTCGGCGAAGCCGCGCTCCACGATGACCTCCAGCGCGGAGCGCAGCATCTGCTCCCGCCGCTCCGCGGCGTCCCGCGGACCTCCAGCCTGCTCCTTCATGTCCCGAATCTCCAGCTCCGCTATGAACCCGTTCCCTCACAACCGGTCTTGTGGGTAATCGTAGCAGCTTCTAGACTGAATGTTCAGTCAACCCTTCGGAGGACCCGGTTTCATGGCAACCAAGGCAACCCAGGCGGCCGGTCCGGGACGCGATCGCCGCCACCATCACCACGCTGCCCGCCCAGCTGCGGCGCTCGCTGACCTGGGACCAGGGCGCGGAGATGGCCGGCCACGCGCAGCTGCGCACCGGCACGGGCATCGAGATCTACTTCTGCGACCCGCACAGCCCCTGGCAGCGGCCCAGCAACGAGAACACCAACGGGCTGCTGCGCCAGTACTTCCCCAAGGGCACCGACCTGAGCCGCCACGGCCCCGGCGATCTGGCCGCCGTCGCCGCCGCCCTCAACGGCCGCCCCCGCAAGACACTCAGCTGGAAGACCCCGGCCGAAGCGATGGCGGAGCTGCTGGACGACGCCGCTGCCTGACCGGCGGAGGGGATAAAGGAGGCGGCTGGCGCCGCCGCTCATTCCCCGGGGGGTGCCGCGCAGCGTACGGGGCCGCCCCTCCGGCGTCAAGGCTGCTTGCGCACCGCCTGCGGCGGCGGCCTGCGGCCGGCCCTGACCCCGGAGACCACTGCGGCCCCTGGGCGGCAGGAACCAAGGGCCAGGCACAAGGCCTGCCGCCGGCCCCAGCGCGGCACCCCGCCCGGGCTGGCCGCCACGTATGGTTAACGAGGAACAGTCAATCTACCGGCACTGTTGCGACGACTCCTTGAACCCGCACTGCTTGCCCCGGTCACCCGTTCCGCCGCGCTGGCCGCGGTGGGGCGGCTCCGGCTCGCCCCGGTGCTGGCCGGAGCCCGCGGCCGGCCCGCCGCCGACCTAGACGCCGTCGCCGACGCGATCGCCGGGTTGTCTCGCCTGGCCTGCGACCTGGGCGACGCCATCACGGCGCTGGACATCAACCCCCTGATCTGCGCCCCTGGCGGCGCCCTGGCCACCGATGTCCTCGTCGTCCCAGCGGCTCAGATGCAGTAACTGGCCCGCCGCTCGATCAGCCGCCGCGCGTTGCGCATGGCCAGCGCGATGACCGTCTCCATCGGGTTGATGCCGACCGGGCCGGGGAAGATGCTGGCGTCGGTCACGATCAGCCCACCCGCGCCGTGGAACTCCCCGAAGCTGCCGGTCACCCCGCGCCGCGGGTCTTCGCTCATCCGCGCGGTGCCCATCAGGTGAATGGAGAACAGCTGGAGCGACCGCCTGGGTACCGGCCGGGCCAGCAGCCGGCGCAACTCGCCCGGGTCGTGGACCTGCGGGGCGCCGTCGAACGGGAGCAGCACCCGCCGGGCGCCGGCCGCGAACAGCGCCTCTGCGGTCAGCTCGACACCCCGCACAACCCGGACGGCGTCATGGTCGGTGAGCTGGTAGAAGACCTGCGGCCCGAGGCCGGGAACGTTCCGGATCCGGCCGGTCCCGGTGTCCGAGACCAGCGGTCCCGCGGTGACGACGCGGTTGTAGTCCGCCATCAGCTCGCCGAGCTCCCGGCCGTGGGCCGGCATGATCGCGGCCAGCATCGGGGGAGTGAGGTTGGTCGCGGTCAGCAGCAGCCCTTCGGCGTGGAACTCGCGCACCTGGAAGGCCTGGTGCACGCCCTGCCAGCCGTGTACGTCCTGGTCGAAGAACGCGGTCACCACCGCGTTCGGGTGCACCGACAGGTTCCGGCCGAGCTGCCCGGACGCCGAGCGCAGGCCCGACCGCATGAGCAGGGCCGGCGTCTGCACTGCGCCGCCGGCCACGATCACCGCCTGGGCCCGCACGGTCAGGTGCGGGCCCCTGCGGCAGCCGGGGCGGACGAAGTGGCCGGTCACGCCCGTCACGCCCGAGCCGGCTCTGGTGATGCGGTCTACCCGGCAGTCGGCGTACAGCCGGGCGCCGCGGGCCAGCGCGCGCGGCACGCTGGTCACCAGCATCGACCGCTTGGCGCCGGTCGGGCAGCCGCTGTTGCAGTTGTTCGTGCCGGCGCAGTGCAGCTGGTTCCTGCGGTTGGGGACCACGGCCCAGCCGCTGGCCTCGGCGCCTTCCTTGAACAGCTCGGAATCGCGTCCGATCGTCTCCGGGTCCTGCGGCCCGACGGAAAGCCGGGCCTCGATCGCGGTAAAGTAGGGGTCCAGGTCCTGCTCGCTGATCGCCCGCAGGCCCTCCTGCTCGGCCCACCGCCGGAGCACCCGGCCCGGCGTCCGCCAGGACATTCCTCCGTTGACCACCGTGGACCCGCCGACGCAGCGGCCCTCGGCGTACAGCACGGACGGCCGGCCGATCGCCATCCCGCCGCCGCCGTCCCGGTACAGCGTGCGCAGCGCCCGCCCGGTCCCCGCGGCGAACGATCCGGTCGGGTGGTACCCGCCCTCCTCGAGCACGATCACGTCCACCCCAGCCCCGGCAAGCTCGGCGGCCATCGTCGCCCCGCCGGCCCCGGACCCCACGATCAGGACCGCGCACTCCAGGCTGACGTCCTCCGCCACGTCATCCTGCGTGGTCAGCCCGCTGATCACGGGTTTTCCCCGTCCGCCGCGGTGATCGCCGCCTCGGCCGCGCGTATCTGCGGGGCATAGGATTCCAGGCGGCGCCGGGCCACCGCGGCGATGTAGGGAGCCGGGTCGTAGCCGATCTCCCGCTGCACCTCGGGCAACTCGTAGTAACACACGACGACCACGCTCTTGAGCCGGCGGACCACCTCGCCGGCCGGGTCGCGCCGGGCCAGCAGAGCGCCGACGTAGGCGCCGGCCACCCGGTCATCGAGCCGGGCGAACCGCCTGCCCCGGGACGGCGGGTACAGCCGTGCCCCCTGGTCCAGGACGGCGAGCGCGGTTGCCAGCGCCTTCCTGGCCGCGGGCGGCAGCGAGCCGAGCATCAGGCCGAACTCGCGCAGCACCCGGTCGGCCCGGTGCCCAGCGCGGACCTCGGGCGGGCAGACCATCTCGGCGAACCGCCTGGCCGCCCGCCGAGCGGGAACCTCAGGCGCCGCTTCCCCCGGGTGTGCCGTCGGCGCGGAAGATGGGCCAGCCAATCTCGGTCCTCCATTCCGCCTCGTCCGGCGTGTCATGCGCGCCGCGCAGGTAGTACTCGCGCAGCGGCCCGGCGATGCTGATCTCGCCCCACCTCGTGGTAATGGCGGAGCGTCTTGACGCTCAGGTGGGTGATGCCAGAAAAATCGCCGACGGTGAGCCCCGCTGTCATCTCGCCATTGTCAGCCCTTCCCTTACCGGACAGTCAATCCGGGAACGCGGTCTTGACCCTCCGGCGAAGGGAGCGCCGAGGGTGACCGGCCAGCCGGATTCACCGGGCCCCCTGCCGCCGCGCCGGCTTCCCGTGGAGAATAGCCTTCGCTGCGAGAGGTGGTGGGCATGCAACCAGGGCAAGGACCGCTAGGGCGGCCGCTGAAACGCCACGACAGCCATATCGCGGAAGAGATGGTTCACCGGGCGGCGGAGCTGGCCAGGGATTCCCATGCGCAGACCAGGTACGCGGCGGTGCTAGTGAGGGACGGCAGCCTGCTGGCCTGGGGAACCAACGGGGTTCCGTTTCCCGGGGAAGATCACTGCTACTGCAAGTTCGGCGAGGCCGGCCATCATGACCGCTGCCGGACCCATGCCGAGCAGCGGGCGATCACGCTGGCCCGCGAGGGCGATGGCTGGCGGATGCTGCAGGGATCGAAACTGATCTACGTGCGGCTCGAGGCGGACGACTCGGTCCGGCTCGACGAGCCGCACTTCTGTGCCCGCTGCAGCCGCCTCGCGTTGTCCCTGGGCGTGGCCGAGTGGATCTTCGCCCTGTCGGACGGACTGGTCGGATACGCCTCGGCCGACTACGACCAGATCGCCCGGCTCAGGTGGTAGCGGGTATACGCGGGCGCCGTGGCAGGCGGAGGATGGACTCATGCGTTACATAGACATCGACACCGGCCCGAAGGCCGCCAGGATCTCCCGGATCGGGCTGGGCACCTGGCAGTTCGGCTCCCGGGAATGGGGCTACGGCCAGGACTACGCCGGCCAGGAGGCCGGCGCCATCGTGCGCCGGGCGCTGGATCTGGGCGTCACCCTCTTCGACACCGCCGAGATCTACGGCTTCGGGCGCAGCGAGCGGATCCTCGGCGAGGCGCTCGGCGAGGCGCTCGGCGGGAACCTCGAGTCCGCCTTCCTCGCGACGAAGATCTTCCCGCTGCTGCCGGTCGCCCCGGTAGTCGAGCAGCGGGCGGTGGCCAGCGCGAACCGGCTCGGCACCGGCCGGCTCGACCTGTACCAGGTGCATCAGCCCAACCCGGTGGTCCGCGACGGGACGATCATGCGCGGCATGCGCGCGCTGCAGCGGGTGGGGCTGGTCGGCGAGGTCGGCGTCAGCAACTACCCGCTAGACCGCTGGCTGGCCGCGGAGCAGGCGCTGGGCAGCCGGGTGCTGAGCAACCAGGTCCGCTACAGTCTCATCCACCGGTCCCCCGAGGACGACCTGCTGCCGTTCGCCGAATCCACCGGCCACCTCGTGATCGCCTACAGCCCGCTGGCCCAGGGGCTGCTGTGCGGCAAGTACGACCGGTCCAGTCGCCCGGCGAACCGCATCCGCGCGGCCAGCCCGCTGTTCCTGCCGGAGAACCTCGACCGGGCCGGCGACCTGATCGCCGCCCTGCGCGAGGTGGCCGACGCGCACTCTGCTACGCCCGCCCAGATCGCGCTGGCCTGGGTCATCCACCGGCCTGCGGTGGTCGCGATCCCCGGCGCGTCGAGCGTCGCGCAGCTGGAGAGCAACGTCGCCGCCGCCGACATCGACCTCAGCGAGGACGAATACCAGGCCCTGCGCGAGGCGGCGACCCGGTTCCGCCCCGTCACCGGGCCTGCCGTGCTGCCCAGCCTGGTCCGCGCGCGCTTCAATTGACGGGCGGCTGTCATGACCAACGGTGCGCAGCACCCGGCCCGGATCGCCGCCCGGCACGCCGGCGACCACCGCGCCGAAATCGAGGCGACGCCGGCCGCCGCGTGTGTTTCCGCGGAAACGCCTGGCGCCACCTGACTGCCTGCCGGGTTAAGGTGACCAGGTGACCGGGACCGACGCCACCGTGCAGCGCATCTTGACTAGTTATGACACCATCACCGTGGTCGGCGCGAGCCGTGCTTCCCACAAGGCGGCGCACTCGGTGCCCGCGCACATGCAGCGGCACGGCTGGCGGATCATCCCGGTCAACCCGCACGCCGGCCAGATCCTCGGCGAGCGCGTATACCGGACACTGGCCGACATCCCCGAGCAGGTGGGCCTGGTCGACGTGTTCCGCCCGTCCGGGCAGACCCCCGACATCGCCCGCCAGGCGGTCGCGGCCGGCGCCACCGCCCTGTGGCTGCAGCTCGGCATCGCCTCGGCGGAGGCCCGGGCCATCGCCGAGGACGCGGGACTGCTCTACGTCGAGAATCGCTGCCTGGTCATCGAGCAGCGCCGCCTCGGCCTGGAAGCCCCGGGCCGCTGAGGCCAGTCGCCCGGCGCGGGCAGCTCCAGTCCCGCTCCGGCACCCTCGGCCACCCCGCCGGGCCGACCGCCGCCGCTGGCCGACCGCCGCCGCTGGCCGTCCGCCGCCGCTGGCCGTCCGCCGCCGCTGGCCGTCCGCCGCCGCTGGCCGATCGCCACCGGCCCGCGCCCAAGCCCGAAACGCTTACAGCTGGCCCACGTCGGTGATCCGCAGCACGGCCGAACCCGCCTCGTCCGAAGCCGCCAGGTCGACGACCGCGCTGATGCCCCAGTCGTGGTCGCCCGCCGGGTCGTCGAAGATCTGCCGGATCACCCACTGGCCCGGCTGCCGGTCGATGATCAGCAGCGCGGGACCGCGCGCGTCCGCCCCGGTGCCGATCTCGTCGTGCACGTCGAAGTAGACGTCCAGCGCCTCCGACCACGCCGAGGCATCCCACCCGCTATCCGCATCCAGCGCCCCGAGCTCGTCACAGTGGTCCAGCGCGGCCAGCCGGACCCGGTGGAACAGCGCGTTGCGCACCAGCACCCGGAACGCCCGCACGTTCGACGTGACCGTAGCTGGCCGGGTGTCAACACTAGCGTCGGCGGAATCCGCGGGGTTACGCAGCCGCTCCCACTCGTCGATCAGGCTGGAGTCGACCTGGCGGACGATCTCGCCCAGCCATTCGATCAGGTCGGCGAGCTCCTCGGTCTTGGCCTCGTCCGGCACCGTCTGGCGCAGCGCCTTGTAGGCGTCGGCCAGGTAGCGCAGTACCAGTCCCTCGGAGCGGGAAAGCCCGTAGAAGGCCACGTACTCGGTGAAGGTCAGCGCCCGTTCGTAGATGTCGCGGACCACCGACTTCGGCGACACCGAGTAGTCGAGCACCCAGGGATGGCCGTGCCGGTAGATGTCGTACGCCCCGTCGAGGAGATCCGCCAGCGGCTTGGGATAAGTCACGGAATCCAGCAGCTCGAGCCGCTCCTCGTACCCCACGCCGTCCGCCTTCATCTGGGCCACCGCCTCGCCGCGTGCCCGGAACTGCTGGGCGGACAGCACCTGCCGCGGGTCGTCCAGGGTCGACTCGATCACCGACAGCACGTCGAGCGCGTACGACGGCGACGACAAATCCAGCAGTTCGATGGCGGCCAGCGCGAACGGCGACAGCGGCTGGTTCAGCGCGAAGTCGAACTGCAGGTCCACGGTCAGCCGCACCAGGCGTCCCTCGGAATCGGGCACATCAAGGCGCTCCACCACCCCGCCGGCCAGCAGCGCCCGGTAGATCGCGATGGCCCGCCGGATATGCCTATTCTGGGCCGAACGGTCCTCATGGTTGTCCCTCAGCAGGTGCTTCATCGCCGCGAACGCGTCGCCCGGCCGGGCGATGACGTTCAGCACCATGGCGTGGGTGACCTTGAAGCTCGAGGTCAGCGGCTCGGGGTCGGCGGCGACCAGCCGTTCGAACGTCGGCTGGCCCCAGGACACGAAACCGGGCGGCGGCTTCTTGCGGACCACCTTGCGTCGCGCCTTCGGGTCGTCGCCCGCCTTGGCCAGGGCACGCTCGTTCTCCACCACGTGCTCCGGGGCCTGCACCACCACCCGCCCGGCCGTATCGAAGCCGGCCCGGCCGGCCCGCCCGGCGATCTGATGGAACTCGCGGGCCTGCAGCAGCCGGGTCTTGCTCCCGTCGTACTTGGACAGCGCGGTGAACAGCACGGTGCGGATCGGGACGTTGATACCCACGCCGAGGGTGTCGGTGCCGCAGATGACCTTCAGCATCCCGGCCTGGGCCAGCTTCTCGACCAGCCGCCGGTACCTGGGCAGCATGCCGGCATGGTGCACGCCGATGCCGTGCCGGACCAGCCTGGACAGCGTCTTGCCGAAGCCGGGCGAGAACCGGAAGTTGCCGATCATGCCGGCGATGGCGTCCTTTTCCGCCCGGCTGCAGACGTTGACGCTCATCAGCGCCTGGGCCTGCTCGAGCGCCGCCGCCTGGGTGAAGTGCACGACGTACACCGGCGCCTGGTTGGTGGACAGCAGTTCGGCCAGGGTCTCGTGCAGCGGTTCGGTGCCGTAGGAGAACACCAGCGGCACCGGCCGCTCGGCCGAGGAGATCACCGCGGTCAGGCGCCCGGTGCGACTGGTCAGGTCCTCCTGGAACCTGGTCACGTCGCCCAGGGTGGCTGACATCAGCACGAACTGGACCTTCGGCAGCTCGAGCAGCGGAACCTGCCAGGCCCAGCCGCGGTCCGGGTCGGCGTAGAAATGGAACTCGTCCATCACCACCTGGCCGACGTCGGCGTCGGCGCCGTCCCGCAGCGCGATGCTGGCCAGCACCTCGGCGGTGCAGCAGATGATCGGCGCCTCCGGGTTGACGCTGGCGTCCCCGGTCATCATGCCGACCTGAGCCGGGCCGAACGCGGCGCACAGGTCGAAGAATTTCTCCGACACCAGCGCCTTGATCGGCGCGGTGTAGAACGTGCGCCTGCTCATCGCGAGCGCGGTGAAGTGCGCGCCGGCCGCCACCAGCGATTTCCCCGACCCGGTGGGCGTGGACAAGATGACGTTCGCCCCCGAGACGATCTCGATGAGCGCTTCCTCCTGGTGCGGGTACAGCGCCAGGCCGCGCCGCTTGGACCACCCGGCGAACGCGTCGAAGACGGCGTCCGGCTCGGGCGTGGCGGGCAGCAGGTCAGTAAGGGTCATAGCGTTACGGGTTCTCGGGCCGGCGCAGCAAGGTCTCGGCAGTGAACAGCGAAGATATCAGCAGCCGAGCGGGCCGGGGTATTCCGGTCAGGGGCAGGTCCGCCCGCCGCACCCTGCGCAGGACAGAGGGACCGAACGGGCGGGGCGCGTGCTCAACCGGCCTGCAGGCGGCGCGCCCGTTGCTCCACGCCAAGCTCTCCGTAGGGGTAGTCGACCACGGTCGGCTGGCTCACGGCGTCCAAGGCGGCGGTCTCCGCAGCGGTCAGCTGCAGGTCGGCCGCGCGCAGGTTGGCCTCGAGCTGGCTGAGCGTGCGGGCGCCCAGGATGGTCGACGTGACGGCGGGCCGGGCGGTCACCCAGGCCAGCGCGACTTGGGCCATGGACACGCCGCGGTCCTCGGCCACCTTCTGCACCGCGTCGATCACGTTCCAGCTGCGCTCGGTGCCGCGCCGGTCGTAGGCCTCCATGCCGCGGTTCGGGTCGTCGCCGAGGCGGGTGTCGCCGGACGGGCGCTGGTCGCGCCGGTACTTGCCGGACAGCCAGCCGCCGCCGAGCGGGCTCCATGGCAGCAGGCCCATCCCGGCGTCGAGCACCGCGGGCACGATCTCCCACTCGATCTCCCGGGCCAGCAGGCTGTACTGCGGCTGGAGGGTCACCGGCTCCGCCACGTCCAGCGCGCGGGCCAGGTGCACCGCCTTGGTCAGCTGCCAGCCGGTGAAGTTGGACATGCCGTAGTAGCGGATCTTGCCGGCCCGGATGAACCGGTCCAGCGTGCGCAGTGTCTCCTCGAGCGGGGTCAGCGGGTCGTAGGCGTGCACCTGGTACAGGTCCACCGACTCCAGCCCCAGCCGTCGCAGCGAGGCATCGAGCGCACGGGTCAGGTGCCGCGCGGACAGCCCGGCGCCGTTCGGCGAGTCGTCGCCGGCCCGCGCGAAGCGGCCCTTGGTGGCCAGTACCACCGGCTCGGTGGCGTCGGCCTGGCGGCTGGCGAACCACCGGCCGATGATCTCCTCCGACCGCCCGTCGCCGTACACGTCGGCGGTGTCCACCAGGTTGCCGCCCGCCTCGATGAAGCGGTCCAGCTGCTGGTGCGCGCCCGGCTCGTCCGTCTCGACGCCGAACGTCATCGTGCCCAGGCACAGGCTCGACACCGCGCAGCCACTGTGTCCTAGCGTGCGATAGTCCATGCTGTCAGGCTACCGGCGGCGGCCGCCCGGGCCGGGAGCCCGGGCGGCCGCGGGATCACGCTGTGCTCACCGGAGCCTGGACGGGACGGCTGCCGCCGCGCCCCCGGCCGCCGCCGGGCGCGCCCCGAGCTGCAGGGTGCCGTAGTCCGGGGACCCGAAGTTGAACAAGGTCATCAGGTCGCCGATGGCCGGCCGGTTCTTCGGCACGTAGACGCCCGGCGTCGGGTTCGGCAGGTTGTCCTCGCTGTAGCTGGTCAGCGGGGGCAGCTTCCAGTTGGCCTCGATGAACTTGAGGATGGACACGTGGTCGGTGTAGGTGGTCTTCGCGCATGCGTGGTTCAGGTTCGAGCGGCTGATGGTGGCGGCCCGCTGCCTCGGCGCCGCGCAGCGGCTCACCGAGGAGATGACCGCGTTCGCCGCCGCGCGCCACGTCGCCGGCCGGCCGATCAGCGAATACGGGCTGGTGGCAGGGATGCTGGCGGACAGCCTCACCGAGCTGTTCGCGGCGCGGGCGCTGGTCTACGAAAGCGCCCGCGGCATCGACCGCGGCGCCGACGTGAAGGTGTGCCACGCTCAGTGCTCGATGGCCAAGCTCTACTGCTCGGAGATGGCGGGCCGGGTGGCGGACCGGGCCGTCCAGGTGTTCGGCGGCCGCGGCTACATGCGGGAGAACGTGGCCGAGCGCTTTTTCCGCGAATTGCGTGTCGAGCGGATCTGGGAGGGCACCAGCGAGATCCAGCGCATGATCATCGCCCGGCAGATGACCAAACGCGGCCCCGCCGCCCTCGCCTAGCCCACCTCACCTCGGCGACAGCATGATCGTGGGCAGTTCTGGGTCAAATG
>Ga0335076_10008309_pt1 | contig 10478 bp, 13 predicted proteins | sample Lox_Sample_25_FD_206717 | JGI IMG/M metagenome (GOLD analysis project Ga0335076, IMG submission 206717) | Soil microbial communities from Loxahatchee National Wildlife Refuge, Florida, United States - Lox_Sample_2.5 | ecosystem: Environmental > Terrestrial > Soil > Wetlands | place: USA...
GGCGGACAAGCGGATGGCCCGGCACCACCGGCTGATCGCCGCCCGGGCGCACCTGCGCGAACTGGCCGGCGACACCGGCACGGCGGCGGCCGACTACCTCGACGCGGCGCGCCGCGCGACCAGCCTGCCCGAGCGCCGCTACCTGGCTCTCCAGGCCTCGCGACTGGCCGGGTGAAGATACTCGAAGGCGAGCTCTCACCGAGGTGTCGGACGGTACGGCCGGCGCAGTAGCCGTGGCTTACGTTGGCCTCGGCCGGTCGGCGCGCTCCCGGCTCCGCGCCTTACGTTTTGGTACGAACGGTGCCAGAGTGGCTCAAGTCCTCTTGTGCCAGCCGATGATCGGGCGTGCGAGCGACGGTAGCGTGGGCGCAGACCGGAACGGAGGCGAGCAGATGGGCATCCTCACCGACGATATGAGGCGGCTGGTCGACGAGCAGAAGCTCGCGTTCCACGCGACCGTGTGCCCGGACGGATCGCCGAACCTCTCCCCCAAGGGGTCGACCCGCGTGTGGGATGACGATCACCTGTTCTTCGCCGACATCTGCTCGCCGCGGACGATAGCGAACATCCGGGCCGGGTCACTCGTCGAGGTCAACGTCGTGGACCCGTTCGTGCGCAAGGGCTACCGGTTCAAGGGCCGGGCCGTGATCCACGAGCCCGGGAGCGCCGTGTTCGCCGAGGGCATCGAGCGGATGCGGGCCGATGGCTCGAAACTGACCGGGCGGGTCACGGCGATCGTCATGATCGAGGTGCAGGACGCCGCGCCGCTCGTCTCGCCCGCCTATGACGACGGGGCGACGACAGAGGCGGACATGCTCGAAACCCAGCGCGCCCGGTTCGCGCGGCTGCACGAACGCGGGGTCCGCGGGTAGCGGCCCGGATGGAACTGCTGCGGACACCGCGCCTGCTGCTCCGGAACTGGGAGGAACCGGACCTCCCCGCGTTCTTCGATCTCTACTCGCGCGAAGATGTCATGCGCTGGCTGGGACCGCATCCGCGCCGCGCCCTGACCACCCTGGACGAGGCGCGCGAGCGCATGGGCCGATGGCACGACCGGGAACGAGCACTCGACCCGCCGCTCGGCCTCTGGGCCATCGTCCCGCTGCTCTCCCCTTCGGAGTCACGGCCTTCGGAGTCACGGCCTTCGGAGTCACGGCCTTCGGAGTCACGGCCGCCGGTCGGCACCATCCCGCTGGTGCCTCTCGCCGACGCCAGCGGCCCGGCCAGCCTGATAGAAATCGGCTGGCACCTGCACCCGCGACAGCAGGGGCAGGGGTTCGCCACCGAAGCCGCCGGAGCGGTCCTCACGGCGGCGGCGAAGGCGGGCATCGGCCAGGTGCTCGCCCTGACCGATCTCGACAACGCGCCCTCACAGGCCGTGGCCGCCCGGCTGGGCATGCGCGACGAAGGCACGACCGATCGCTGGTTCGGCCTGACTTCGCGCCAGTTCCGCGCGACCATCACGGTCGCCCGGTAAGCCATCACCGTCGCGACTCAGGCGTCCTTGCCGTTCCCGTGTCCCTGGCCCTGGCCGTTGCCATTGCCCTCGTCCTGGCCGTTCGCGCGCCCTGCGCCGTTGTCGCGGCCGTTTCCGCGGCCGTGATCCGGATGGGCGGCCTCGGCGGCCGGGGCGACGCGGCCGGGTTCCGGCTGGGCGACGGGGCTGGCCGCGGGCGGGCGGCCGGGGCTGGTGGCCGGGCTGCGGGCGGGCGGGGCGGCGCCGCCGTCCTGTGACGACCGCGGCGAGGCCGGGGACGCGGTCACCGGACCCCGGGTAGACGCAAACCCGATGACGCTCGCCAGCAGGATGACGACGAGGGCGGTTACCGCGACAGCGGCATAGGCCAGGGCGGTACGGCGCTCCAGCCTGTCCGCGGCCGCCCGCGGCCCGGGCGCCTCGTCAGGCCACGCCCGCAGGGCGGCGACGCCGACGCCGTCGCGGAGCAGGCCGGCCCACACCGCGACCTCGGCGGCGTTGTCCAGGCGGCAGGCGGGATCCTTCGCGGTCAGCCGCATCACGAACGCGTACACGTCGGCCCTGACCGACGCGGGCAGCGGCGGCAGCAGGCGATCCCGGTGAGCGATCGTCACCTCCAGGGCTGTGCCGGTGAACGGCGGGGCGCCGGCCAGGCACTCGTACGCCACTATGCCCAGGGAGTACAAGTCGCTGGCCGCGGTGGCCAGCTCTCCCTCGGCTCGTTCGGGCGCCAGGTAGCCGGGGGTGCCGATCAGTTCCCCGCTGGCCGTGACCGGCACCGAGCCGATCGTGTGGGCGATGCCGAAATCGGTGATCTTGACGGTGCCGCCCGGGGCGAGCAGCAGGTTGCCCGGCTTGATGTCGCGGTGGATCATCCCGGCGGCGTGCGCGGCCTGCAGGCCGGCCGCGGCCTGGGCCACGATGTCCATGGTCCGGCTGGATCCCAGCGGGCCGCCGGCCAGCACGGCCTCCAGGGAAGGGCCGTCGACCAGTTCCATCACCAGGTACGGCGGCTGCCCGTCGGCCGCCTCACCGTAGTCGAAGACCTGCGCGATGTTCTCCTGGGACAATCCCCCGGCGAGCCGTGCCTCGGTACGGAACCTGGCCAGCGCCTCGCCGCGCTGTGCGTAGCGCGGGTGCAGCAGCTTGACCGCTACGGGCCTGGACAGCACCGTATCGGACGCACGCCATACCTCCCCGTACCCGCCGTCGCCGATGTGCTCATCAAGTGCGTAACGTCCGCCAAGTACCACTCCAGCCAGGGCCATCAGCGCTCGTTACCCCCGGTGCCGGACTTTAACCAACAACGCCACCAGACGATACTGGCATGATCATGGCATGACGGTCGTGAGGATCAACGCGATTTCCGTGCCCGCCGACAGCGGCGACGAGCTAGCCCGCAGGTTCGCCGCCCGGGCCGGCGCGGTGGACAACCAGGACGGCTTCGAGGGCTTCGAGCTGCTTAAGCCGACCGACGGGCGGACGACCTGGCTGGTGGTGACGCGGTGGCGGGACGAGGCAGCGTTCCAGGCGTGGGTGAGCTCCCCCGCCTTCGCGCACGGGCACCGGTCAGCCGCCGAACGAGCGGGCGGCGAGGCGCCTCCCCCGGTCGGCGTCGGCAGCGAGCTGTGGTCCTACGAGGTGGCCGGCGGATCATCCCGCTCAGGCCCGGGATGACGCGCCGAACCGCCGCAGCAGCGCGCTCTTGATTCCCGGCCGCGACCCGAACACCAGCAGGAACAGCGCCTCGCGGGCGAGCCGCTGCACGTGCTGATCCACGCCGGCCGACCGGCTGCCGTCCCGCACCGCGAGCGCGGCCGCCGCCCGCACGGCCAGCTCCGAGGCCGCCGCCCGCGCTTCCGCCATCGCGTCGGGACCGGCGGTGAGCGCGTCGTCGAGCCGGTCCCGGCAGGCGGCCAGCTCGTCGTCGAACGGCCCGGGACCCAGCAGGCGGGCGCACCGCCGGACCAGGCCGAGCGCCAGCGACCCGTTGACGCGCATCCGGTCGGGCCGCAGGCTCTGCGCCGGATCGAAGGGCTGCTGGCCGGCTAGCCGGTCCCCCGGGACGAAGACGGCGTCGAAGCCGAGCCGCACGGTGACGCTCGCGTTGACGGCGGCGAGCCGCTCGCGGGTCACGGCGAGCCCGGGCTGGGCGGCCGCGTCCAGGATCAGCCACACGAGGCTGTCGTCCGGTCCCCGCGCGACGACCAGCAGCAGGTCGATCAGCCCCCAGCCGGTGACCCACGGCGCGTCGCCGTCGAGCCGCCACCCGTTTCCGTCCGGCTGCGCGCGCAGCCGGGGCGGCCCGGGCATCAGGCCGCCGAGCGCGATGCCGCCGCGCACCTGACCGCGGCAGGCCGGGCGGAGCCACCGGTCGCGCAGCGCGGCCGGCGTGCCGTCGGCCGCCAGCGTCATGACCAGGCCGCGGTGCTGCAGCCAGACGAACGTGGTGGCCAGGCAGCCGCTGGCCAGCTCCTCGACCACCGCGCAGTAGGCCTCCAGGTCCAGGCCGAGACCGCCGTTCCCGGCCGGAACCGGCGCCCCGTACAGGCCGAGCGCGGCGAGCGCGTCACAATGCGCGCGCGGCAGCACGTCGAGGCCGTCGACCCGCATCGCGTCGGGGAACAGCAGGTCATCGGCGAGTCCGCGGGCCGCCGTCAGGACGTCCCGCGCGGTGGTCATGCGGCTCAACGGGCCGCAACCGTCCAGGCCGCCGCGAGCTTGTCCATCACCGCGTCGAGGGCCTGGTCGGTGACCTGCCGGGCCGGGTCGGCCTGGTACCACTCCGCGATCTGCCTGGCGCCCTGCTCGAACGGGATCACCGCCCGCCAGCCGGGCACGATGCCGCGCACCTTGGCGTTGTCGAACACCATCGAGTGCGCCTTGTCGCCCAGCAGCCCCGCGCCCCAGTCGGGGTCCTCGGCCGCGATCGCGTCCGACGGCACGTGCACCAGGCGCGCCGTCACCCCCAGCGCCGCCGCCAGCGTCTCGGCGATCTGGTTCCAGGTGAGCACGTCGTCCGAGGTGATGTGGATGGCCTCACCGAGGGTTCGCGGGTGACCGAGCAGCGGGACGAACGCACGGGCGAAGTCGTCGTGGTGGGTCATCGTCCACAGCGAGGTGCCGTCTCCGGGCACGATGACGGGCTGGCCGGCCAGCATCCGGCCGAGCACGGTCCACCCGCCGTGGAACGGCACCAGCGTCCGGTCGTAGGTGTGCGACGGCCGGACGATGGTGGCCGGGAAACCCTCCTCCCGGTACGCCGCCACCAGGGTGTCCTCGCAGGCGATCTTGTCGCGCGAGTACTGCCAGTACGGGTTGCGCAGCGGTGTCGACTCGGTAACCGGCATCCGCGCCGGCGGCGTCTGGTAGGCCGACGCGGAGCTGATGAACACGTACTGCCCGGTCCGGCCGCGGAACAGGTCGATGTCGGCGCGGACGTGCTCGGGGGTGAAGGCGACCCAGTCCACCACGGCGTCGAATTGACGGTCCCCTAGTTCGTCCCGAACGGACCGCGGTTCCCGGATGTCCGCCCGCAGCATGGTCGCGCCGGGCGGGAGCGGCCGGACGGCACTGCGGCCCCGGTTCAGCACGAACAGCTCGATGCCGGTGTCGACCGCGACCCGCGAGCAGGCCGAGCTGATGACCCCGCTGCCCCCGATGAACAGCACCCTGAGCTTCGTCATGGCCCTAACGCTAGACCGGGATCAATGAGGCGAGGGGTGCCGGGGCTGGTAGACGGGAAGCTCGGTGCCGTCGGGCAGGCGGATCGCGGCCACCAGGCCCCAGCGCTGATCGGAGACCTCCCGGGCGATCTCGGCTCCCTTGGCCCTCAGGTCGGCGAGCGTGGCCCCGATGTCGTCGCACATCAGGTACAGCTGGTGGCCGGCTTCCCCGTCGGCGGGATGAACCGCCAGCTCGGCGGGCGGCAAGGCGAAGATGGGCCAGCCCCCGCCCGCGTCGACCGAGGACAGGCCGAGCACGTCCGCGAAGAAGTCACGGACCTTCTCCGCTTCGGGCGAGAAGACGATGGCGTGCACCCCGTTGATCACGGCTCGATCCTAGGTGGTCAGGCGTGCACGGACGGATGCCGGTCGCTCCAGGGCGCGGCCTGCTCGAGCTGGCTGGCGACCCGGATGAGCATGTCCTCACGCCCGTAGGCGGCGACCAGCTGGACGCCGACCGGCAGGCCGGCCGGCGTCCAGTGCAAAGGAAGGGTCACGGCCGGCTGGCCGGTCAGGTTGAACTGCGCGGTGTAGGGGATGAAGCTGGCGATGCGCTGTCCCTCCTGCCGCGGCCCGGCCGCGGTGAACCAGCCCAGCTCGGGCGGGGGCGCGCCGACGGTGGGCGTGACCAGCAGGTCATGGTCATTCCACCAGTCCGCCATCCGGCGGGCCCACATCCCGGACCATGTCCGGCTCTGCAGGTAGGCCACCGCGCCGAGTTCCCGGCCGGCCTGGCGGTACCGGGCGTTGCGCGGTTCGATCTCGTCCTCGCTGATCGGGCGGCCGAGCGCCCGCTCGAAGGCCTGGAACGTCGCTTCGGCGTCGGCGGCGATGATCGTGTTGAAGTGCCTGCCGAACTCCCGCTCGAACATGGCCGCGGGAGCGGACTCGTCCACGTGGTGGCCGAGCGACTCCAGCAGCCGCGCCGCGCTGGCCGCCGCGGCGCGGCACTGCGGATCGTCGAGATACCCCTCCGCCGCGGGCCGGTCGAGCACCCCGACCCGCAGCCGGCCAGGATCGGCGCCGACCTCGTGCGCCAGCGGGCGCGGCAGCGGCGGAGCGTAGTACGGTTCGCCCGGCATGCGCCGGCTGATCACGTCGAGCAGGCCGGCCGCGTCACGCACGGTCCGGGTGACCGCCCCGTCGATCACGCCGCCGGCCCACGCCTCCCCGGTCTGCGGGCCCTGGCTCACCCGCCCGCGGGTCGGCTTGAGCCCGACCAGCCCGCACTCGCTGGCCGGGATGCGGATGGAGCCGCCGCCGTCGTTGGCGTGCGCGACCGGCACCAGGCCGGCCGCCACCGCGGCCGCCGACCCGCCCGACGAGCCGCCGGCCGAATGACCGGGATCCCACGGGTTGCGCGCCGGGGGAAAGCTCCGCGGCTCAGTGGTCACCGTGGTGCCCATCTCCGGGACGTTGGTACGGCCGAGCGAGACGAAGCCGGCCGCCCGGAACTGCTCGGCCAGATAGGACGTCACCGGCCAGGCCACGTCGCGCAAGGGCCCGAGGCCGAACGCCGTGACCTCACCCGCGACCAGGCAGCCGAGATCCTTGTACAGGATCGGCACGCCCCGGAACGGGCCATCGGGCAGGGCGCCGTCGGCCTCCAGCCGCGCCTCGTCGAACCGGGTCCGGATCACCGCGTCCAGCCGCGGGTTGACCGCCTCGATCGCGGCGATGGCTGCCTCGGCCAGTTCCTTGGGGCTCACCTCACCCCGGCGGACCAGATCAGCTTGCGCGGTGGCATCCAGCCATGTCGTCTCGGCCATGCGCCCAACGCTACGCGCCCGCCGGGCGCTAGGTCAGGGGGCAGAGCTCATGCTGGTAGCCGCGGCTCACGGTGCGGCGCACGTCTTCTCCGGGCTGGATGGCCTGTCCGCAGCGCTCGCAGACCCGCCCGGTCGCGTGCAGTTCGTTGCTCTCGAGGTCGGCATCCGCACTTAGGAAGTGCTCCTCAGCGGCCTCCGTATCGTGAGCCGTCTGGATGCCGGGTATCGGGACATGAGCATCTCTGGCCGGGTCGTCCATCCGCGGCGTCTTGTCATCTGGCATCGCCGGCCAGCTCCTGCCTGCCGTGACCATGGCGGTGCTGGTTGCCCAGCAAACCGCCCTCGGCGAGAAGAATGCCTCGCGGCCGGCCGCCCGGCATCACCCGTCCTGGGTGAGCATTCGACTTCGGCCGGCCGGGTGCTTGGATGGGCGCATGACGACTGAGCAGGAGGCGCCGCGCGTGGTCAGCGCCAGCCGCGAGATCGCGGCCGGGACGGGACGGATCTTCGACCTGATAGCCGATCCGGCTCAGCAGCCACGCTGGGACGGCAACGACAACCTGGCCGAGGCACCCGGCGGGCAGCGGGTCCGCCGCCGGGGTGACGTGTTCACGATGACGCTGACCATGGGCGCTATCCGGGAGAACCACGTGGTCGAGTTCGACGAGGGCCGCCGGATCGCCTGGATGCCCGCCGAGCCGGGGCAGCGTCCGCCCGGGCATCTGTGGCGATGGGAGCTCGACCCGGCCGGCCCGTCGCACACGCGGGTCACCTGCACCTACGACTGGAGCCGGCTCACCGATCAGACGCGCTTGCCGCGGGCCAGGGCGACCACGGCGGATCGGCTTCAGGCATCCCTCGACCTGCTCGCGGGCCTGGCGGAAGGATCCTGACGATGAACGGCACCGGCTTGGTCCGCGACCCCAGCCGCAGGCTGGCCGACGGCATCGTCACCCACATCAGCCGGACCCGGGTCGACGTGGCGCTGGCCCGGACCCAGCACGCGGCCTATGCCGACGCGCTGGCGGCCAGCGGCTGGACGATCAGGCGGGTACCCGTGGCCGAGGACTGCCCGGACTCGGTCTTCGTCGAGGACGCCGTGGTGATCTGCGAGGACCTGGCGGTGCTCACCCGCCCGGGGGCGCCCGCCCGCCGGGCCGAGGTCGCCGGCGTCGCGCAGGCCGTCCGGGCGCTGGGCCTGCGCACGGCTTACATCGAAGAACCCGGCACTCTCGATGGGGGCGACATCCTGCAGGCCGGCCACACGGTGTACTCCGGACGCGGCGGGCGCACCAACGGCGAGGGCATCCGCCAGCTGCGCTCGCTGATCGCCGCGTCCGCTCCCCGCACCGCCGAGTTCCTCGGGGATCTGGGCTTCACGCCGGTCGTCGTGGAGATCAGCGAGTTCGAGAAGCTCGAAGGCTGTGTCACCTGCCTGAGCGTGCTGCTGCCCGGACGGTAGCACCCGCTTACGCCCGGCTGGATCCTCTAGTACCTTGAGGCCATGCACGTCGTCGGGATGGTCCTGCACCCCGAGCGGGACTGCACCGGAGCGGTCGGGTCGATCCTGGAGTGGGCGGCTCGCCGGGAGATCCTGGTCCTCGGCATCGACACCGAGATCCGCAGGCTGGCCTGCACCGCCGAGGCGGTGACCGCCGCGGAGCTCAGGCGGCGTGCGGACCTGCTGGTGAGCCTGGGCGGTGACGGCACCATGCTGCGCGCCATGCGGCTGGCCGACGGGCAGCGGTCCCCTGTCCTCGGGGTGAACCTGGGCAAGCTCGGCTTCCTGGCCGAGGTCGATGTGCCTGACCTGGCCGACGCGCTGACCGCGATCGACAACCACGAGTTCACCACCGAACCGCGGCTGGCCGTCGACGCCGTCATCGGAGGCCAGCTGATCACCGCGTTCAACGACATCGCGTTCGTCCGGTTTCCCGGGCAGAAGACCGCCGCCATCGCGGTGGAGGCCGCGGGGCGGCCCTTCGTCAGCTACTCCGCCGACGCGATCGTCATCGCGACGCCGACCGGTTCGACCGCGTACAGCTTCTCCGCGGGCGGCCCCATCGTGAGCCCCGCGGTGGAGGCGCTGTTGGTCACGCCAGCCGCGCCGCATTCGGCCTATAACCGCGGGCTCGTCGTGTCCGTCGGTGACGAGCTGACCCTGAATATCCTGCCCGGCAGCGGCCGGCTCGCCGTGGAGGCCGACGGCAACGTCGCCGCCGAGGTGGAGCCCGGCGACCGGATCGAGCTTCAGCCGCGGCCCGGCGCGGCCCGCGTCGTCCGGCTCGGCCACTCCACGTTCTACGAGCGGGTCCGGCGCAAGCTGCGGCTGGCCGACTCCGCGGAGATCGCCGTCAGCTGGCCGTGACGCCTGCCCGTCGCTAGCAGGCCTGCAGCAGGTGGCGGCCGAACACCCCGGCCACTTCGGCCCTCGCCCAGCGCATCCTGGCGACCGCGATCTCCGGGTGCTCACCGAACTCCTGCGCGACCTTGGCCGCGCAGCCCAGGTCACCGAGCGTGCTGGTCGCGGCGTCGATCGCCCGCCTCACCTGCACGGCGCTCGGCTCATCGGAAATCTGCAGCACAGACGCGAAGAGCGCGTCGGCCCGGGCGGTATCGATGCTCAGGTCATAGTGTGCGGACCACATCGCGGGCCTCCTTTAACCGAGGGGTCTGATATCCCCGGCTGCCCGGCCGTCTGCTCCCTGAGCCGGCCGGGTAGCCAGCGCCCGCATCAGGCCGCAGGCGCTCCTCAGCATGTCCGGAGCGCGTACGCCCCGCCGTGATACACCCGCGAGCGCATTTTGTTCGGCCTTGCGTCCGGGCCGGGCCGGTGCGCCGCGGCAGAGGGAGCGCCGCGGCATATGATGTGTCCGGCGCCGCCGGGGAGCCTCGGGAGTGCGGGGCCCAGCCGTACCGAACCCAGAGCAGATCCCAGAAGAGGTGGGCATGGCCGAGGCAGAAAGCGGGTCGAGCGTCCCGGGCAGGCGCCTGGCCGGCCTGGACACCAGCGTGGCGCACCCGGCCCGGGTCTACGACTACTGGCTCGGCGGGAAGGACAACTTCGCCGCCGACCGGGAGGCGGCCGAGCGCGTGCTGGCCGCGGCGCCGGGCCTGCAGTACCGGGTCCGGGCCAACCGGGCCTTCCTCGGCCGGGCGACCAGGTACCTCGCGGCCGAGGCCGGCGTCCGGCAGTTCCTGGACATCGGCACCGGAATCCCGACCGCCGACAACACGCACGAGGTGGCCCAGCGGGCGGCTCCTGATTCCCGGGTGGTCTACGTCGACAACGACCCGATCGTCCTGCTGCACGCGCAGGCCCTGCTGCGTAGCACGCCCGAGGGCGCGACCGAGTACCTGCAGGCGGACCTGCGTGATCCCGGGACGATCCTGGACCAGGCCGCGGCCCTCCTGGACTTCGGCCAGCCCGTGGCGCTCATGCTGCTCGGGGTGCTGCACCTGATCCAGGACGCCGAGGACCCCTGGGGCATCGTGGCCCGGCTGATG
>Ga0335076_10008310_pt1 | contig 10478 bp, 11 predicted proteins | sample Lox_Sample_25_FD_206717 | JGI IMG/M metagenome (GOLD analysis project Ga0335076, IMG submission 206717) | Soil microbial communities from Loxahatchee National Wildlife Refuge, Florida, United States - Lox_Sample_2.5 | ecosystem: Environmental > Terrestrial > Soil > Wetlands | place: USA...
CAACCGCCGGTTCGGCGCCCGCTGGGCCGCCACCACCCTGCTCAGCAAACCCGGCACCCGGCCAGGCCTCACCCTCGAACAAGCCGAGCAGGACTTTGTGATCGCGATCGACTGGGGCACCTACCGGACCCTGACCAGGGAACTGGACCTGACCCCCGGCCAGGTGCGCGACTGGATGCGCAGCTACTACCAGCGCATGTTCCTCAGCCGGGCCCAAGCCACGCCGCCCGGCTGAGCACTTTCCTGCGAGCGCCGACCACCAGGTGCGCACTAACGTGTCACAAGTCGGGTTCGACGCCGGGCTCGGTGATCCGGACGAGATCCCGCAGGACAACGGGTGCTTCAACACGCTGGAACTCCGGGGCGAGGAATGGGTCGTCCTCAGCGTCAACGAATTGCCAGCCGAACCTTAACTCTTGCACCACGCCTTAACCACGAAGACCCATCAGTTTGACACCATGAGAGCGAACGATGACGTACCTATAACAAGTCCTTACGCATTTTCGTCGGCACCAGCCGTCGATTCGGAGCCTGATTGTTCGCCCACTTCCGGAATGGCCTGTACAGTACCGGATAGGTTTGCGCTCATTTCCAAGACCTGCTCTTTTATTTCGTGCGATCCGCTGTCGCCTGCCGCCTCTTCGCTGGCCCGCTCACTTTGGGCCGTCGATGGTGCGGTCGGCTGCCCGGTCTCCTCTGGCAAAGTCTTCTCGCCTGCCGACGGCGCAGCCGGAGACATCGTCGGAGGTTCTTGCGGCTGACCGGCCGGTGTTGGCGGGTGCGTTGCCTGCTCGGTTGAGATCTGTGCGGTGCGTGCTCCGAAGTAGAATCCAGCAATAGTAGCCAGGATGCTCAGTAGCGCCGTGATGATCGTCTTCCGCAGGTCGCTGGAGTCGGCGGCGGTGGAAACTAGTGTCGTCACCATCGCAACACCGACTAGGGTAATGATGATCAGGCCAATCAGGGCTTGCGTGAGACCCTGCATTCCCCGCGGCGGGGTGTTCATCGCCGAAGCGATCTGGCGCAAATCATCGACAGACAATCCTTTGTTGCCTGCCGTCCTAACCATCTGATCAAGAATCCGACTTTGCTCTTTTGACCGCCATCGGTTTGTCTGCTGAAGGTCAAAGAAAGTGGGAATGAACCACAAGATGGCGACCACAAGGGCCACTACCCCGATGAACACGAGCGCACCAGTGCCTGAGACGTCCAGAAGCGGAGTGGCTGACGCCGACGGCGTCGGTGTAACCTGTGCCAGCCAGTGCTGTTGTTCAGCAGCCACCCGGCAAGACAACTCCCACAGGCAATCCCACGAGCCGAATCGAGATACCATCATCTCGCCCCCCACGTCCGAAGTAGATCACGCTCATCCCCCGCGCCACGGGAAGCGCTCCTGAGACAGTTTTCTTATACCACCATCGGACGCCGGATGTCAGTAGCTCTTTCGGAAGGGTCACGACGGTTTCGCCAATCACCTGACAGCAGCCCGAGAAGTACACCACAATCCGCAACTACGATGTGCTCGACGGCCCTGTCATCAGCATCATGCTGGTTGCCCTAACAGACGCCGCAGGACACAAGTGGGACATGCGCCCACACCGAGGTAAGCTTCCCGGCGCGTCCGGTGGCGCCAAAATCGCGTCATGCGCATGCCGCCCTACATCGAAAGCTAGAAATAGCCGCCAGGAGCGCAGAGACGGACAAGCCGAGGCCAGACTAGAACCAGATTGGTGCGGACCGGTCGCACCGGGCGCCTGGAAGCGGCCTGCCCGCCGCACTTAAGCGAATTTCAATCTGCTATTCGATATAACGATCCCGCAACCCTCCTAGCCCTGGCCAGCATCGCACCGGACAGCTTCACCTGGCCGGTGAGCACCTTGAAGTCCTGGCCCTCGGTGTGCCGGTAGTAGCTGACGACGCCCGTGCCGCCGCCCAGGGCGCGGCCGAGGGCCGCCTCGCTGCCCCGCGGGGCGAGCGTCAGCCCGACCACGCTGACCTGCCGCGGCACCTCGCCGGTCACCGGGCTGGTGATGATCAGCATCCCGATGACCACCAGCACGTCCCCGGCGGCGCCGAGGCCCTCGCCGCTGACCTCCAGCGTGCCGGTGTGCACCCGGACGTTCGCGCCATCGGGCACGAACACCGTGCTGCCCACCTTCTCGGCGGGGATCCTCGCGTACGCGGCGGCCAGCGACTGCGGCACGATGACCGTGCCCACGCGCTCGATGCGGCTGACGGCGGCCAGGTCCTCCGGCGACGTGAAGCGGCTGAAATCCGCGACCCCCTGCCGGCTCACCACACCCGGTTCAGTCATCGGGCCGACTCACTTCCGCTCATCCCGTCCTCCTCAGCAGTGGGTTCCCACCGGTCGGCGACCAGCCGCCGCGCCCGCGATGAGCTGCCCGGGCCGCCCGCCACCGCCATCCGACCGCGGCCGGGACCGGCCGGGACCGCCGCCAGCCCGCCGACCGGGACCTCGCGGCCAGCCGGTCCCGCTCGGCCTCACTCCTCAGCTCTTCGCCGCGCCTCCCGGCCAGCCTGTACTCCAGCATGTCCCTCACTGCCCCTTCCGCACTGGCATCTCACCCGGTACTACGGATGCCGGCGCGAAGTGTTGGGGCCCGCTGGTTCCGTTTGCGCCTCGCTGCGGCGGGCTCAGGCCTGGATGCGCTTGTTCCCCGGGTCGTACAGCGGGCGCAGGGACACCACGGCCGGGTAGACCGAGTCCCCGATCTGCACCGTCCACTCGCCGGAGTCCAGGTAGGCCCGGTCGATCGGCTCGTCGGCGTCGATCATCGCCAGCCCGACCGCGCCGCCGAGGGTGAACCCGTAAGAGGCAGAACGGATATACCCGGCCGGCTGCCCGTCCCGGCGGACGACTTCGGCGTGGAACATGAGCGGTTCGGGGTCGGTGACCAGCACCTGGACCAGCCGACGGCGCAGCGGCCCGCGTTCCTTCTGGGCGAGCACGGCGTCGCGGCCGATGAAGCCGCCCGGCTTGTCCAGCGCGACCGCGAAACCGAGGCCCGCCTCCAGCACGGTGTCGGTGTTGTCGATGTCGTGGCCGTAGTCGCGGTAGCCCTTCTCCATCCGCAGGCTGCCAAGGGCCTTGAGCCCGGCGTGCCGCAGCCCGACCGCATGGCCGGCCGCCGTCAGCCGGTCGTAGACGTGCAGCGCCTGCTCGGCCGGGACGTACAGCTCGTAGCCGAGCTCGCCGAGGTAGGTGATCCTGATGCAGAGCACCCGGGCGAAGCCGATGCCGATCTCGGCAGCCGCGCGGTAGGGGAACGCCTCGTTGGACACATCCTCCGAGGTCACCGAAGCCAGCAGCTCCCGCGACCGCGGGCCCTGGATGTTGATCTGCGCGTAGCCGGACGTCACGTCGGTGACGAAGGCGCGGGAATCGCCGATGTGGCGGCGCAGCCAGGTTTCCGCGTGCCGGTGCGCGGTGTCGGAGGCGACCACCCAGAACCGGTCGTCGGCGAGCTTGGTCACCGTGAGGTCGGCCTCCAGCGTGCCGCCGGGGTTGAGCCACTGGGTGTAGGTGATCTTGCCGGGCTCGCCGTCGACGTGGTTGGCGGAGACCTGCTCCAGCACCCGCCCGGCGTCGCGGCCCTGCACGTCGAACTTGGCCATGAACGCCATGTCCATCAAGATCACGCCGGTGCGCGCGGCGTGGTGCTCGGCCTCCCAGTAGCCGTACCAGTCCTGCCGCCCCCACGACAGCGGGCCGGGCGTGGGTTCGGCGCCCTCGGGGGCGTACCAGTCGGGGCCCTCCCAGCCGCTGACGTCCTTGAAGTAGGCCCGCTGCGCCACCAGCCGCTGGTGGATCGGCGATACCTTGGCGCCGCGCGCGGTCCGCATCGACCGGCCCGGGTAGTGCGTCTCGTACACCAGGCCCAGCGACTCGACCGTGCGGGTGGCCCGGTATTCGGGGTTGGCCTGGTAGCGGTGCAGCCGGTCGATGTTCATGCCCGTTACGTCGATGTCGGGCCGGCCCTCGGCGATCCAGTGTGCGATCACCCGGCCGATGCCGCCGCCGGTCAGGATGCCGATCGAGTTCAGCCCGGCGGCCACGAAGTAGTTCCTCAGCTCCGGCGCCTCGCCGACGATCGGCAGCAGGTCGGGGGTGAAGCTCTCCGGACCGCAGAAAAACTTCCTGATCCCGGTCTCGGCCGTGACCGGGACCCGGGACATGGTGCGCTCCAGGTAGGGTGCCATCCGGTCCCAGTCCGGCGGGAGCTCGCCGAACGAGAAGTCCGCGGGCACGCCCTCGACGTTCCACGGTGCGCAGACCGGCTCGAACAGGCCGAGCATCAGCCCGCCGCCCTCCTCCCGGTAGTAGCCGTAGTTCGCCGGGTCCTCCAGCACCGGCCAGCTGCCGTCCACCTCCTCGATCGGCTCGGTGAGCAGGTAGTAGTGCTCGGCGGCCTGCAGCGGGATGGTCACCCCGGCCAGCTCGCCGAGCTGCCGGGCCCACATCCCGGCGCAGTTGACGACGTACTCGGCCTCGATGTCGCCGCGGGGGGTGCGGACACCGGCCGCCGCACCGCCGCTGCGCATAAAGCCGGTGACCGGGACGCCCTCGATGATCCGGGCGCCCTGCATCCGGGCCCCTCTGGCCAGCGACATCGTCACGTCGACCGGGTTCACCCGGCCGTCGGCGGGGATGTAGAAGCCGGCCAGCACGTCGTCGGTCCGCGCCAGCGGCCACAGCCCGGCGACCTCCCGCGGCGAGATCTCGTGCACCTCCACGCCGCACAGCCGGTTGAACGCGGCGACCCGCCGGTATTCCTCCAGCCGTCCCGGCTCGGTGGCGAGTTCGATCAGCCCGCACTGTTTCAGGCCGGTCGCGAGCCCGGTCTCCGCCTCCAGCCGGGCGTACAGGTCCCTGGTGTACATCCGCAGCTCGGTGGAGGTCTGCGAGGTGGAGCCGAAGGTGGCCATCAGCCCGGCCGCGTGCCAGGTGGTGCCCGAGGTCAGCCGGTCGCGTTCCAGCAGCACCACGTCGGCCAGCCCGAGATGGGCCAAGTGATAGGCGACCGAGGTGCCGATGATGCCGCCGCCGATCACCACGACGCGGGCGCGGCCGGGGATCGTGGCTGCCGCGCGCGCGGTCATACCTCGCCCCGCTCGCGCAGGACGCCGCGGAACTCGGCGAGCGCCTCCTCCTGGTCGGATCCGAGGTCCTCGATCACCACCATCTCCGTACCGGCCCAGTACGCGCCCGCGTACGCGCCGTCGGATGCCGGGCCGACCAGCAGCGGGCTGTGGACGATCTTGATGTGGTCGTACACCTCGTCCCACGGCGTGCCCTCGGGCGCCAGGCCGATGGCCGGCGGCTCGCTGTCGTCGTAAGCAAGGTCCTCAAACATCGGCGTACCTCCGGGGGCGCTGGTCCGGCCACGATAAACGACGCCGACCGACGCCGGCTCCGGCGGCTGGCGCGGTGAGTGGCGTCCCCCCAGGTGCGCAGGGCGGCGTAGTGGCGGCGCCCCGGTCTGCCGCCGCCCGCCGCGCATGGGCTCGCCCTGGCCGACATTGCCATCCTCTGCCGCACCGACGCCCAGGCCGGCCGCTCGGCCAGGCGCTTACCCGGGCCGGGTCCGCCTCAGGTCCCCGCGGGCAGCGGCTCGAGCTCGTAGTGCATGGTCTGGTAGCGCCTGAGCCGGTGGGCCAGGGGAACGAGAACGCCCTGCAGCACCCGGTGGCTCCGCGCGAGCGCCCTCGCGGCGATCTGTGCCTGCTCGCCCCGCAGCAGCACCGCGCGGGCCTGGACCGCCGGGCCCAGCGGCTTGCCGCGCAGGGTGGCGGGCGCGAATTCCACCCGCGGGCTGTTGCGCAGCCGCTTGGCCTTCCAGGCCTTGTCGTAGGTGCGGAAGAACGCCCGGTCGCCGTCGAAGGCGATGCTCACCGGTGTGCCGACCGCCGTGCCGTCGCGCTTGTAGGTGGTCAGCAGGATCGTCTTCGCCGCCCTGGCGGTGGCGAGGTCGCTGCTCACTGGCTCTCCCTTCATCGCCGGTGTCTCCTCCCTCAGACACCTGGCGCCGCCTGGTTGTGACGGCAGGAAGAGCTGGCAGTGTCTCGATGGCCGCGGCCGGCGTCGATGGCCGCTCGCGGCACCTAGCTGGCGGCGCCAGGGGTCTCCAGCAGCCCGGCCATGGCCCCGACGGTCTGCGCGAGGCTGGGCAGCTTGTCGCCGGGTCCGGGCCCGAAAAGGTACCGCAGCCACGCGTGCAGCAGGCACGCGCCGATGATGGCCGGGGCGACCGCCTCGCCGTCGACGGCCGGATCGACCAGACCGCGCCGTTGCATGCCCGCCAGGCTGCGGCCGAGCAGCTCGACCCCGCGATGGGGACCCAGATCCCGTTCCGCCATCCGCTCGCCGAACGCTGTCCGGAGATCGCTGTCGCCCTGGATGGCCCCGAGGATGGGCAGCACCCGGCCGAAGAAGCGCTCAAGCGAGACGGCGATCGCGAGCAGCGACTCGCCCACGGTCTCATCCGCGGCGCCGGCGGCGACGGCCGGATCCAGTTCCATGAGCGGTTCCATGCCCGCCACCAGCGCCGCCTGAAGGAGGCCTACCTTGTCGCCGAAGTGGTAGAACACGCTCGCCTCGGATGCACCGGCCCGGCGGGCGACCTCCTTGGTGGTGAGGCGGGCCAGTCCCTGCTCCGCGGCCAGGTCGAGGGTGGCGGCCAGGATGGCCTCGCGGACCCCCTCGGGCGGCCGGCCCCGCCTGCGGCTGGCCGCTGCGGGCGCGGGTTCAGGCTTGGTTCCGGTCGCGGGGTCCGACTTGGTTCCGGTAGCGGGTTCAGGCTTGGTTCCGGTCGCGGGGTCCGGCTTCGTTCCGGTCGCGGGGTCCGGGTTCGTTTCGGGCGCGGGCTTCGATGCGTCGGTCACAGCCGAAATTATAACTGAGTTGACACTCAGGATTGCCAAATCTATTCTGATGAGAAACTCAGATATCCGCCCGCCCCGGGAGTGAGAGATGAAGCTCACGATCTTCGCTGCCACCGGCGGCATCGGCCACCAACTGCTCGACCAGGCCGTCGCTGCAGGTCACGACGTCACAGCGGTCGCCCGTCACCCGGAGAAGCTGCCCACAGGAGTGCACGCCGTCCGGGCCGACCTCGCTACCGCGGATCCGGGAACGCTCGAGTCCGCAGTATTGGGAGCCGACGCGGTGCTCTCCGCCCTCGGCCCGCGGTCAGCGTCCGAGGTGGGGATCGTCTCACACGGCACGCGGGCCATCGTCGAGGCGATGACGGCCGCGAACGTCCGCCGCATCGTCGTGGTCAGCGCGGCGCCGATCGGGACGGTACCCTCGCCCGGCCTGCCCAGCCCGCCGAAATACGACCCGGGGGACGGGTTCTTCATGCGGCACCTGTTTTCCCCGCTGGTCAAGGGCGCGCTCCGCAAGCCCTACTCCGACCTTGCGCTGATGGAGGAGATCCTGCGGGACAGCGGCCTGGACTGGACCGTCGTCCGGCCGCCCCGGCTGAGCGGCAAGCCGCTGACCGGTACCTACCGGACCGCCTACGGGCAGAACGTGCGCGGCGGGTTCCTCATCTCCCGCGCCGACGTCGCCCACCTCATGCTCCGTGCGCTCGGCCAGCCCGACACGATCAAGCAGGTCATCGGCATCGCCTCCTAGCCCGGCGCACATCGCAGGCACCCTGAGCCCAGCGCACCCGATGCCGGCTCTGCGCCCTGCACCACCCCGCCTCCACCCCTCAGCGGAGCGTGATGACGTCGGCGGTGATCAGGGCCGCGGCGTCGGAGGCCAGGTAAGCGATGACCTCGGCGACCTCGTCGGGGCTGGCGACGTGGATCAGCGTCCGGCTGGCGGCGACCTCCTGACGGACGGCGTCCGTGACCCAGCCGGTGTCGGTGACGGGCGGGTGGACCATGTTCGCGGTGATCCCGTACGGCGCGAGTTCCAGCGCCGCGGACATGGTGTAGTTCACCTGGGCCGCCTTGGCCGCGCCGTAAGAGACCTCCTCCGGGAAGCCCAGGTCGCCGGAGGTAAGCCCGATGATCCGGCCCCAATCCGCCCCGCGGGCGATGTGCCGCCGCGCGAACTCCCCGATCAGCAGGGCGGCCGCCATCGCGTCGACGGCGAACTGCTGCCGCCAGGTCGCCGCGCTGACCGGCTGCAGCGACCGGCCGAGCCGGTCCTGGCCGGCGGCCGCGAAGGTGTCCGCGAGCCAGCCGGTGGCGTTGTTTACCAGGATGTCCACCGGTCCCAGCTGGTCCTCGGCGGCGTCGAAGAGGCGGGCCGGGGCCGCTGGATCGGACAGATCGGCCTCGACGGCCACCGCGCGCCCGCCGTCCGCCCGGATCTCGGCGGCAACGGGCTCGGCATCCCGCGCGCGATGATCGCGGTAGGCCTGTGGCATGCCTGGATCAGCCGGATCCTCGATGGCCAGGAAGGCGCACAGCACCGCACACCCGCGCCGCCCGAGCGCCACCGCCGTCGCCGCGCCAATGCCGTGGTTGGCGCCGGTCACGATCGCCGTATGAGTATCCGCCGACCATTGCGCCATCGTGCCCGCCCTCCGGTCAGTGCCCGCGGCTCGGTGCCGCGATGTGAGGCGCCAGCAGGTCAGGGCCGGGCGAGCGCATAGGGCTTGGGCCGCCGCAGCAGCCACTGCCAGAAGTTCCGCCGTGGCCCGCGGGCCGTGAGATGGCCGCTGCCGACCTTGCCTGACACCTGGATCCGCAGAACGACGGGCACCTCGGGACCCCCCGGTGCCCGGACCTTGACGCCGCCACTGCTGACGGCCACGTCATCGGTGTCGACCACGATGCCGGGCTTTATCAGCAACTTCAGCGAGCCGCTGCGCACCGAGGCGTCGATGAACAGCGACGGCTGCGTGATCACCGCCTCGGTGAAGTCGAGCTTGATGTGGCCGCTGGTGACCCGCAGCTCCATCCGCCGCGGCACCATCCAGCGGCCATCCCGCTTGGCGTTGCCGCTACGGCAGTCGATCCGGACCAGGTCCTTAGGCCGCGCATCCGCCGGGCCCGGGACGATACCCGAAGCGGCCGGCAGGTCCCTGCTCAGCTCCGCGAGCTCGCCGTATGTACGGGCGTTGAGCGCTTTCTCCAGCCGCTCGTCGAGTTCTTCCGCGGTCAGCCGGCCGTCGCCCGCGGCCACCCGCAGAAGCTCGACGACCCGGTCCCGGTCCTGGTGCGACGCACGCAGCTCCCCCGATGGGGCCACATCATCGCCGTGCCCCAGCGGCGACACCTCGCCCGTCATGGACACACTCTAAAGGCGTAGCCGCCCACCCGTCTGTGCCATATCCCCGGCCGGTTTCGATCGCGGTTCTGCTGGCCGGGGTCACTGCCTCCGGATGCGGCCCGTGAGCTAAGCGGCCGCCGCTTTCGGGGCCCGGTCGAGGACGATTCCGAAATGGTCGCGGTAAGCGGCCAGGACGGCATCGTCGGACGGCAGCTGCTGCTCGGTGCGTGACCCGCCACTGGTCCGGATCAGGGTGCGGCCGCTGATGGAAACCCGGCCGTCGCCGGTGAGGCGCGAGCAGATCGTGCTGCGGGTGAAGTGGGAATCCGGCGAGGTCTGTTGCCACCAGCAGGTGGGCGCGAAGTCGGTCAGGCAGCGTCCGCGCCGCTCCATCCGGTATTGCGGCTTCCCGCCCCTGAGCACGTCCACGTCCCCGTCCGGCGTGTCGGCCAGCAGGAACGGACCGCCCGGGTCGTCCTGCTCGCGCCTGCCGTCATATCGCAGGGGGTAGGTGCTGTGGCTGCCGAAGCCCACGTCGGCCAGCCAGGGACCATTGTCATCGGCCAGGCGGACGACCAGGGTGAGATGGTCGAACGGCGGCCCAAGCCGATCGTCGCCGTAGACGCGGGCGGCGAGCCGGGTCACCCGCGCGCCGAGAGCCTCCAGCAGGAACCCGAAGGCGCCGTTGAGCTCGTAGCAGAAGCCTCCCCGCCGCCTGGTGACGATCTTGTCGACCAGGTCGTCCTCGTCCAGTGAGATGGGCTCGGCCAGGTGGATGCTCAGATTCTCGAACGGCACGGCGAGCAGGTGGGCGCGATGCAGGACGCCGAGCGCCTCACCGTCAAGGACCGGGGGCCGCTCGGCACCGATGCGCTGCAGATAAGCGGTGACAGCCTGCTCGTTCATCACCCTCCTATCGCGCAGGTACCAGGGGCGCCGGTCAGGTGAAGAAGTATATCTGGAATACAAGATTATCGCCGTCGCCGGTCCAGAAACTTTGGCCGGCGGCTTGGGCGAAGATAGCATCGCGCTGCTGAATGCTGTCGAGGACAAAACGTGCCGCGCGTTCCGATCTGAGGATTTCGGTGATGGGCCCAGGAGCAAAGATCTGCACCAGTCCGACGCGCCTTCCTTGCAGGTCGTGGACGGCTAGCTGCCGGTAGAGCCGGGCGATGATGCGGCGTAGCGCCCGGGATCTCGTGGCGGGATTAAGAATGGCGCCGGGCGA
>Ga0335076_10008311_pt1 | contig 10478 bp, 7 predicted proteins | sample Lox_Sample_25_FD_206717 | JGI IMG/M metagenome (GOLD analysis project Ga0335076, IMG submission 206717) | Soil microbial communities from Loxahatchee National Wildlife Refuge, Florida, United States - Lox_Sample_2.5 | ecosystem: Environmental > Terrestrial > Soil > Wetlands | place: USA: Florida...
AAGGGGCGCATGAAGGAATGGGCCGACTTCTACGAGCGCCTGTTCAATTTCCGCGAGATCCGCTACTTCGACATCGAGGGCCAGGTCACGGGCGTGAAATCGAAGGCGATGACCAGCCCCTGCGGCAAGATCCGCATCCCGATCAACGAGGAAGGCGGCGAGAAGGCGGGCCAGATCCAGGAATACCTCGATCGCTACCACGGCGAGGGCATCCAGCACATCGCGCTCGGCTCGAGCGACCTCTGCGCGACCGTGGACGCGATGCGCGCCCGCGGCGTGAAGCTCCTGGACACCGTGGATGCCTACTATGATCTGGTGGATCGGCGCATTCCGGGCCACGGGGAGCCCATTGCAGAGCTGAAGACGAGAAAGATCCTCATCGACGGAAAGAAAGGCGCGCTGCTGCTGCAGATTTTCACCGAGAACCAGCTCGGGCCGATCTTCTTCGAGTTCATCCAGAGGAAGGGCGACGAGGGATTCGGCGAGGGCAACTTCAAGGCGCTGTTCGAGTCGATCGAGCTCGACCAGATGCGCCGCGGCGTGCTGAAAGCGAAGGAGTAGCGAGCGCATGGCGATCAGGTACCAGGCCGGATTCGGCAATACCTTCTCCTCGGAGGCCGTCAGGGGAGCGCTGCCCATCGGCCAGAATTCGCCGCAGCGCGCGCCGAAGGGCCTCTACGCCGAGGTTCTCTCCTTCACCGCGTTCACCGCGCCGCGCGCGGAGAACCTGTCCACCTGGGTCTACCGCCTGCGCCCCTCGGCGATGCAGGCGCCCTACCGGCGCATGCCCAACGGCGTTCTGCGCTCGGGTCCGTTCACGGAGGTCGAAACTCCGCCCAGCCGGCTGCGCTGGGACCCGCTGCCGATGCCGCAGAGGCCCGTCGATTTCGTGGAGGGTCTGGCGACGATCGCGGGATCGGGCGATCCTGCCGTGCAAGTCGGCGTCGCGGTGCACCTCTACCGCGCCAACCGCTCGATGAAGGGCCGGTACTTCAGCTGCGCCGACGGCGAGCTGATGCTGGTGCCGCAACTGGGCGCGCTGCAGCTCTTCACCGAGCTCGGCAAGCTTGAAACAAAGCCCGGCGAGATCGCAGTCGTGCCGCGCGGCCTCAAGTTCTCGGTCGCGCTGCTGGGCAAGGAGGCGCGCGGCTACGTCTGCGAGAACTACGGAGCGCATTTCCGGCTGCCCGAGCTGGGGCCCATCGGCGCGCAGGGCCTCGCACAGAAGCGCGACTTCCAGGCGCCGGTGGCGGCGTTCGAAGAGCGCGGCAAGTGCGAGCTGGTGCTGAAGTTCATGGGCAACCTCTGGAGCGCGCCCGCGCGCCATTCGCCGCTCGACGTGGTCGCCTGGCACGGCAACGGCGCTCCCTACAAGTACGACCTCGCGCGCTTCATGGCGGTCAACACGGTCACGTTCGACCACTCGGACCCGTCCATCTTCACGGTGCTGACCTCGCCCTCGGGCACGCCGGGCGTCGCCAACTGCGACTTCGTCATCTTCCCGCCGCGCTGGCAGGTCGCCGAGCACACGTTCCGCCCGCCCTGGTTCCACCGCAACGTGATGAGCGAGCTCATGGGCCTCGTCCGCGGCGCCTACGAATCCAAGGCCGGGGGTTTCCTGCCGGGCGGCGTGTCGATCCACAACTGCCTGCAGCCGCACGGCCCGGACCTGCCGACCTTCGAGAAGGCGAGCACCGCCGAAATGAAGCCGCATCGCATCGAGAACTCGCTCGCCTTCATGTGGGAATCGCGCTACGTGTTCCGGCCTACGAAATTCGCGCTGGGCGCGCCGCAGCTGCAGAAGAACTACGACGCGGTCTGGGACGGCTTCAAGAAGCACTACCCGTAGCGGCGCGCGACGGGTGGCTCGACGCCTGCCCGGCTTGCGAGTCAGATCCGCGCGCGATCGGTAGGCTCGTCGACTACCGCTGCCGGCGCTTCGGGCGCGGGCTCCTCGGGCGGCTCGATCGCGGTGTCGACCGGCGCCACGTCGTGCGCGAGGAAGCCGCCGGACTGATGGCGCCAGAGCTTCTCGTAGACGCCGCCCAGGCGCAGCAGCTCCTCGTGCGTGCCTTGCTCGACGATGCGCCCGGCATCCAACACCACCAGCCGGTCCATGCGCGCGATCGTGGACAGCCGGTGCGCGATGGCGATCACGGTCTTGCCTTCCATGAGGCCGAGCAGCTGCTCCTGGATCGCGAGCTCGACCTCGCTGTCGAGCGCCGAGGTCGCCTCGTCCAGCACCAGGATCGGCGCGTCCTTCAGCGCCACGCGCGCGATCGCGATGCGCTGGCGCTGGCCGCCGGAAAGCTTCACGCCGCGCTCGCCGACGTGCGCCTCGTAGCCGGTACGGTCTTTCCAGTCGCGCAGCCCGAGGATGAATTCGTGCGCGTGCGCCTTGCGCGCCGCTGCCTCGACCTCGGCGTCGCTCGCCTGCGGGCGGCCGTAGCGGATGTTGGCCGCGATGGAGCGGTGCAGCAGCGAGGTGTCCTGCGTGACCATGCCGATCGCGGCGCGCAGGCTTTCCTGCGTCACATAGCGCACCTCCTGCCCGTCGATGCGGATGCCGCCCTGCTCTAGCTCGTGGAAGCGCAGCAGCAGGTTCACGAGCGTGGACTTGCCCGCGCCCGAGCGCCCCACGAGCCCCACGCGCTCGCCCGCACGCACCGCGAGGCTCAGGCGGTCGAGCACCGGCGGGCCGCTGGCGCGGCCGTAACGGAAGGTGACGTCCTCGAAGCGGATCTCGCCGCGCGTGACCTCGAGCGGCCGCGCGCCCGGCCGGTCGGCGCCCGAGAGCGGCACCGCGATCGTTTGCATGCCCTCCTGGACCATGCCGACGTTCTCGAAAATCGCCGCGACCTCCCAGCTCACCCAGCCCGCGGTCATGGTGATCTGCCAGGCAAGCGGCAGCGCGGTGGCCACGGTCGCCGCGCCGACCGCGCCCTTCGCCCACAGCCAGAGGCCGATCGCCGCCGTGGAGAGCACGAGCGCCGCGTTCATGAGCGCGAGCGTGACGATGAAGTTCGACGCCCGGCGCATGTAGGCCGCGACCGCGTCCTGGTGCTGCACGACCGACTCGCGCACGTACGCGTCCTCGAGCGCGGGGCGCGCGAAGAGCTTGACGGTGAGGATGTTGGTGTAGCTGTCGACGATGCGCGCCATCACGAGCGAGCGCCCCTCCGAGCTCAGCCGCGAGAGTTCGCGCATGCGCGGCACGAAATGGCCGAGAAAGAGCAGGTAGCCGGCCGACCAGAGCAGCGTGGGCAGCGCGATGCGCCAGTCCGAGCGCGCCATCAGCACGATCGCGGTCACGCCGTACACGGCGATGTACCAGACCGCGCGGATGCCGGACATCGCGCTCTCGCGCAGCGAGATCGCGGTCTGCATCACGCGGTTGGCGATTCGGCCCGCGAAATCGTTCTGGAAGAAGCCCCAGCTCTGGCGCACCACCTGCCAGTGGCTCTGCCAGCGCACCAGCGTGGTCGCGCCCGGGATCACGCCGTTCAGCCGCACCGCGACATCGGCGAAGATCACGAGCGGCCGGAGGAGCACCACCACCGCGGCCATGCCGGCGAGCAGCGACCAGCGCTCGGCGAGCGCGGCCTCGCGGTGGACCGCCTCCATGAGCGCGACCAGCTGGCCGATGAATACGGGAATCGTGGTATCGACGAGCGCCACGGCGAGGCTGGTGAAGAACATGAGCGCGTACCAGCCCTTGGTCTGGCGCACGAAGTGCCAGTAGAAGGCGAGCAGGCCGGCGGGCGGCTCGCCCGGCGCCGGAGTCGCCGTGCCCTGGATTCTCGACTCCAGGTAGCGGTAGAGGCCCATCGATGGCGACTGCGCGGCGCTCAGCGCCCGGACCAGGCGGGCTTGCGCTTTTCCAGGAAGGAGCGGATGCCTTCGCGCGCCTCCGCACCCGTGCGCGCCTCGGCCAGGACGCCCGCGGTGTGCGCCGCGAGCGCGTTCGTAATGCTCGCCTGGCCGACCTTCGCGAGCAGTTTCTTCGAGCGCGCGAGCGCCTGCGGACCCGCGCCCGCGAGCTGCGCGCAGAACTCTTCTACGCGCGCATCGAGCCCGGATGCGGGCACGCACTCGTGCGCGAAGCCGATGCGGTGCGCCTCGCGCGCGCCCAGGCGCTCTCCCGTGAGCACGTAGCGGCGCGCCTGCTGCTCCCCCATCGCGCGCACGAGGTAGGGGCTGATCATCGCGGGCACCAGGCCGATTCGCACTTCGGGCAGGCAGAACTCGGCCTCCTCCGCGGCGACCACGAGGTCGCAGGCGGCGACGAGGCCCATGCCGCCCGCGAATGCCGGACCATGCACGCGCGCGACGAGCGGCTTCGGATAGGTGTGCATCCGGTAGAGCAGCCTCGCAAAGCGGCCCGCCTCGGCTTTCGAGCGCGCCTTCGTCATTTTCGCCGCCTGCTCCATGCGCGAGAGATCGCCCCCGGCGCAGAACGCCTGGCCGCGCCCGGCCAGCACCACGACGCGGCAATCCGGATCCTTTTCGAGTTCCCGGAGGAATTTCGAAATCGATTCCATGACGACGTCGTTCAGGGCGTTCCTGAGCTCCGGCCGGTTCAGCCAGAGCCAGGCGGCCGGCCCCTTGCGCTCGAGCTCGACCATCAGTTCATCTGCAGCCGCCGGCGCGCGGCCGCGTACTCGCTTTCGAGCTTGGCGACCACCTGCGCGACGGGCATCACCGCGTCGATCTGGCCCACGCCCTGGCCCGCGCTCCAGATGTCGCGCCAGACCTTCTTCTCGGCGCCGCCGGCGGTGCCGAAGTTCATCTTCGAGGGATCGGACTTCGGCAGGTTGAGCGGATCGAATCCGGCGGCGATCACGCTGTGCTTCAGGTAGTTGCCGTGCACGCCCGAGAAGAGGTCCGTGTAGACGATGTCGGCCGCCGCCGAGCGCAGGATCTCCTCCTTGTAGCGCTCCGGGACGCTCGCCTCCGGCGTGGCGAGGAAGCGCGTGCCGATGTAGGCGAGGTCCGCGCCGGCCGCCTGCGCGGCGAGGACGGCGTCGCCCGTGGAGATCGCGCCCGAGAGCACGATCGGACCGTCGAAGAAGCGTCGCACCTCGCCGATGAGCGCGAACGGCGACAGCGTGCCGGCGTGCCCGCCTGCGCCCGCGCAGACGAGGATCAGGCCGTCCACGCCGGCTTCCAGCGCCTTCTCCGCGTGGCGCACGCTGATTACGTCATGCAGCACGATGCCGCCATAGGCGTGGATCTTCGGGATCACATCGTTCGGCGCGCGCAGGCTCGTGATCGTGATCGGCACCTTGTGGCGGATGCAGGCCTCGATGTCGTGCTCGAGGCGGTCGTTCGACTTGTGGCAGATCTGGTTCACCGCGAAGGGCGCGGCGCCGGGCGCCGCGGCGAGCGCCGCCTCGATCTCGGTGAGCCAGGCCTCGAGCGCCTCCTTCGGGCGCGCGTTCAGCGCCGGGAAAGAGCCGACGATGCCGGCCTTGCACTGCTCGATGACGAGCTTCGGGTTGCCCGCGATGAACATCGGCGCGCCGATCACCGGGATGCGCAGCTTCTGCAGGAGGGGCGGCAACGACATGCGGATTCGCGCTCTGCGTGGGAGAGCGTGCGAGCGTATCATGGCGCGCTCGCTTCCGATCCCGGCGCTTGAACAACCTCTCGATCTTCTCGGCCTGCGTGCTGATCTGGGGCACGACCTGGCTCGCGATCACGTTCCAGCTCGGGCCGGTGGCGCCGGAAGTGAGCGTGAGCCACCGCTTCCTGCTGGCCGCGCTGCTGATTGCGCTCTGGTGCCGCTGGCGCGGCCTCTCGCTGCGCTTTCGCGCGCGCGAGCACCTGGCGCTCGCGCTGATGGGCGGGCTCATGTACGGCTTCGCCTATATCGCCGTCTACCATGCCGAGCAGCACCTCGCCTCCGGGCTGGTGGCGATCGGCTACTCGGCGAGCCCGCTGCTCTCGGCGCTCGGCGCGCGCGCGTTCCTCGGCCAGCGCTTCAGCGTGCGCCTGCTTGCGGGCGCGATGCTGGGACTTGCCGGCATCTCGCTCGTCTATTCACCGGAACTGGGCCGCCTTGAGGCCGGTCACGAAGCCGCGCTCGGCGTCGGTTTCACGCTCGCGGCGGTGCTGATCTCGACCGGCGGCGGCCTGCTCGCGCAGCGCAACCACCAGCGCGGGCTGCACGGCTGGCCTACGATGGCCTGGAGCATGGGCTACGGCGCGCTCGCCTCGCTCGCGGTGGCGCTCGCGCTCGGCCGCCCGTACGCGATCGACCTCGGCGCGTCCTATCTCCTGTCCCTGCTGTACCTGTCCGTGCTCGGCACGGTGATCACCTTCGCCGGCTGGCTGACGCTCGTCGGCCGCATCGGCGCCGCGCGCGCCTCCTACGTCGGCGTGATGGCGCCGGTGGTGGCGCTCTTCGTGTCCACGCTGTTCGAGAACTTCTCCTGGCACCCGCTCACCGCGGCGGGTGTCGTGGTGTCGATCGCAGGCAACGTGCTGGTGCTGCGCCAGCCCGCGCCGTCAGCGTAGCGCTTCGCCCTTGGCAGCCTTGTCGCGCAACAGCTTCGGCGGCGCGAAACGCAGACCGTGCATCTTGGCGAGCTCGTCCGCACGTTCAACGAACTTCTTCACGCCGACGTAATTCACGAACTGCAGCGCGCCGCCCGTCCAGGCGGGGAAGCCGATGCCGAAGATCGAGCCGATGTTGGCGTCGTGCACCGTGGTGAGCACGCCCTCCTCCAGGCAGCGCGCCGCCTCGATCGCCTGGCGGTAGAGGATGCGGTCCTTCATTTCGGCGAGATCCCAGGCGACGCCCGGCTTGCCGAAGATCTTCGCGAGCTCGGGCCAGAGCGTCTTCTTGCCGTCCTTCGGGTAGTCGTAGAAGCCGCCGCCCGCCGCGCGCCCGGGGCGGTTGAATTCCTTCACCATGCGCAAGATCACCTGCTGGCCGGGATGCTCGGGCGGCAGCGGCTTGCCCTCGGCTTTCAGATCGGCGATGGTCTGTTCCATTACGTGCACCGAGAGCGACATCGACGTCTGGTCGATGACCTCCAGCGGCCCGACCGGCATGCCGCATTGGCGCGCCGCGTTTTCGATGACGGCTGCGGGGATCCCCTCGGCAAGCATCGCCGTGCCTTCCTGCACGAAGGTGCCGAAAGTGCGGCTGGTGAAGAAGCCGCGCGAGTCGTTGACCACGATCGGCGTCTTGCCGATCTGCAGCACGTAGTCGTAGGCGCGCGCGAGCGTCTCCGCCGAGGTCTTCTCGCCCTTGATGATCTCGACGAGCTCCATGCGGTCCACCGGCGAGAAGAAATGCAGGCCGATGAATCGCTCCGGATGGGCGGAGGCCCTGGCGAGGCCGGTGATGGGCAGCGTCGAGGTGTTGGAGGCGAAGAAGCCGCCCGGCGCGAGCTGCGGCTCGGCTTCCTTCGTCACCTGCGCCTTCAGGTCGCGCCTCTCGAACACCGCCTCGATGATGAGGTCGCAGCCCGCGAGTTCCTGGTTGTCGGCGGTCGCCTTGATGAGCATCAGCTGGGCCGGGTCCTTCTTCCTGCGCTCAAGGATCTTCGCGCTGTAGGCCTTGCCGGCTTCCGCCTTCTCCGGGAACAGGTCCTTCAGCACGCAGGGCACCCCGCGAATCATGTTCGCGTAGGCGATGCCGCCGCCCATCATGCCGGCGCCGAGGATGCCGACCTTGGTCGCCTTCCATTTCGGCACGTCCTTCGGCCGCGAAGCGCCCGACCTGATCGCCGTGCGATTGAAGAAGAGCGATATGAGGTTCTTCGCCACCGGGCCGACCGCCAGGCGCGCGAGGTAGCGCGACTCGACGCGCAGCGCGGTGTCGAAATCCACGTAGGCGCCCTCGACCATCGCCGCCATGATCGCCTTGGGCGCCGGGTACAGCCCGCGAGTCTTCTCCACCAGCATCGCCGGCGCCATCGACAGCATTTGCGAGATCGCGGGCGTCGACGGACCGCCGCCCGGCATGCGGTATTTCGGATCGTCCCAGGGCTGCGCGGGCGCGGGATTCGCCGCGATCCACTCGCGCGCCATCCTGAACAGGTCGGCCTTGCTCGCGGCAAGCCCCTGCAGCAGGCCGAGCTTGGCGGCCTCCTGCGGCCGCATCGTGCGTCCCTCCACGAGGTACGGGAAGGCCGCTTGCAGGCCGAGCAGGCGCGTCATCTTGGTAACGCCGCCGGCGCCCGGCAGGAGCCCCAGCGTGACCTCGGGCAGGCCGAGCTGGATCGAAGGGTCGTCCAGCGCGATGCGGCAGTGCGCGCAAAGCGCGATCTCCCAGCCGCCGCCGAGCGCCGCGCCCTCGAGCGCGGCGACCACGGGCAACCCGAGCTTCTCCAGCGCGCGCATGTGCTGCTTCACGCCCTCGATCCAGCGAAACACCTTCGGCCCGTCGCCCGGGCTGAAGCCGAGCACGTCCTTGAGCTCCGCGCCGGCAAAGAAGGTCTTCTTGGCCGAAGCGAGGATCACGCCCTTGACCAGGGTCTTTTCGCGATCGAGGCGCGCCACCGCGGCGGCGAACGCCTTCTCCCAGGCCTCGGTCATGGTGTTGACTGCGGCGCCCGGGGCGTCGAAGGTGATCGTGACTACGTTCGCAGCGTCTTTCTCGAAACGGACCGGTGAGGCCGCAGGTGAAACTGCGGCCATCTATAGCCGCTCCACGATCGTCGCGATTCCCATGCCGCCGCCGACGCACAGCGTGGCGAGGCCGTAGCGCAGCTTGCGGCGCTCGAGCTCGTCGATCAGCGTGCCGAGGATCATCGCGCCGGTGGCGCCGAGCGGGTGGCCCATGGCGATCGCGCCGCCGTTCACGTTGACGATCTCGTCGGAGACGTGCATTTCCTTCATGAACTTCATCGGCACCACCGCGAAGGCCTCGTTGATCTCGAACAGGTCGATCTGCTCGATCTGCATCTTGGCCTTGGCGAGCGCCTTCCTCGCCGCGGGCATCGGGCCGGTGAGCATGATCGTGGGATCGGCGCCCGAGAGCGCGGCCGAGACGATGCGCGCGCGCGGCGTGAGGCCGAGCTGTCTGCCCTTTTCCTCCGTGCCGATCAGCACGGCGGCCGCGCCGTCGACGATGCCCGAGGAGTTGCCCGGCGTGTGCACGTGCTTGATGCGCTCGACCTGCGGGTAGCGCTGGATCGCCACCGCGTCGAAGCCCATCTCGCCCATCTTGTCGAAGGAGGTCTTCAGCGACGCGAGGCCCTCCATCGTGGTTTGCGGCCGGATGAATTCGTCGTGGTCGAGGATCACGTCGCCGATCGCGTCCTCCACCGGCACCAGCGAGCGCTTGAAGCGGCCCGTCTCTCGAGCCGCGCCCGCGCGCTGCTGCGAGCGCATCGCGTAGGCATCCACCTGCTCGCGCGAGAAACCCTCGAGCGTGGCGATGAGATCGGCGCTGATGCCCTGCGGGATGAACGCGGTGTCGAACGCGGTCTCGGGATCGCAGGCCCAGGCGCCGCGGTCGGTGCCGAGCGGCACGCGCGACATGGATTCGACGCCGCCCGCGACCACGAGGTCCTCCCAGCCCGAGCGCACCTTCTGCGCGGCCATGTTCACCGCCTCCAGCCCCGAGGCGCAGAAGCGGTTGAGCTGCACGCCCGCGGCCTTGTAGTCCCAGCCGGCGGCGAGCGCCGCGGTCTTCGCGATGCAGCTGCCCTGCTCGCCCACCGGCGTCACGCAGCCCATCACCACGTCGTCCACCTGGCCGGTGTCGAGGTCGTGGCGCTTCTGCAGGTCCTTCAGCACGCCCGTGAGCAGCGAGATCGGCTTCACCTCGTGCAGCGAGCCGTTGGACTTGCCGCGGCCGCGCGGCGTGCGGATCGCGTCGAACACCATTGCCTCAGTAGCGCTGCTAGCCATCTTTGCCTCCGAGCCCCAGCGAGCGGGAAATGACTTCCTTCATGATTTCGTTGGTGCCGCCGTAGATGCGCGTCACGCGCGCGTCCACGTAGGCCTGCGAGATCGGGAACTCCCACATGAAGCCGTAACCGCCGTGCAGCTGCAGGCACTCGTCCAGCACCTTGCCTTCCATGTCGGTAGCCCAAAGCTTGGCCATCGAGGCGGTCGCGGTGTCGAGCTTCTTGGCGAGCAGCAGCTCCATGCAGCGGTCGACGAAGACGCGCATCACCTGGATCTCGGTGGCGATCTCCGCGAGCTTGAAGCGGGTGTTCTGGAAGCCCGCCACCGGCTTGCCGAAGGCCTTGCGGTCGTTCACGTAGGCGATGGTCCAGCCGAGCGCGGCCTCGCACTTCGCCGCCGCGCCGATGGCGATCTGCATGCGCTCCCAGGGGAGCTCCTGCATCAGATAGATGAAGCCGTTGTTCTCCTGGCCGAGCAGGTTCTCGGCGGGCACCTCGACGTTGTCGAAGAACAGCTCGGCGGTGTCCTGGCCCTTCAGGCCCATCTTCTTCAGCCGCTTGCCCTTGGAGAAGCCCTTCATCGAGGTGTCGACGACGATCAGGCTGGTG
>Ga0335076_10008313_pt1 | contig 10477 bp, 11 predicted proteins | sample Lox_Sample_25_FD_206717 | JGI IMG/M metagenome (GOLD analysis project Ga0335076, IMG submission 206717) | Soil microbial communities from Loxahatchee National Wildlife Refuge, Florida, United States - Lox_Sample_2.5 | ecosystem: Environmental > Terrestrial > Soil > Wetlands | place: USA...
TTACGCTCAGGGTGCCTCCCTGGTAGTCAATCCCGATCCGGCCCGAGGCCAGTTCAGCTCCCTGCAAACGGGCCTGCGCGAAGTCCTGAATCACGGCCGCGACGCTGCCATGATCACCCTGGTCGATCGTCCACCCGTACGATCCGCAACCATCGAGAGCCTCGCAGCCGCTTTTGAGGAAGCTCTTCACCGTGGGAAGTGGGCGGTCGTACCCGAGTATCACGGCAAACACGGGCATCCCGTCCTGGCCGGCCGCGAGATGATTGAAGCGTTCCTGCGGGCGCCGGATACTTCCAACGCGCGCGAAGTGGAACACGCGCACGAAGACAAGATCGTGTACATGCCCGTGGACGATCCCCTGGTTGCCGCCAATGTGGATACCCCCGAGCAATATGCGGCGCTCGCGAGCCAACCCACGTAAAATATCTGAGAACTCGTTACTCCCTCTTTCGATAGATCACCGATGACAAATCTCTCTCCAAGCCAATCTGCCTTCGTCGAAAGTGTCCTCCGCCTCCAGCCGCGCATCGCCGCCTTTGACTGCGACGGCACGCTCTGGTCCGGCGACGCCGGAGAAGGCTTCTTTTCCTGGGAGATGAAGCAAGGCCTCGTGTCGCAGGAGATTGTCCGCTGGGCAAAAGCCCGCTATGCCGCCTACAAGGCTGGAAAGGTGCCCGAGGACATCATGTGCGGCGAGATGGCCACCATGAACCACGGCTTGCGCGACGATGTCTTACAGGAAGCGGCGAATCGTTACTTTCCGGAGGGAATCGCTCACAACATTTTTCCCGAGATGCGGGATTTGGTCCATCGTCTACGCGACGCCGGATGCGATGTCTGGGCAGTCTCGTCTTCGAATCAGTGGGTGATCCGCGCCGGCATGCGGGACTTCGGGATCCCCTGGGACCGCATCCTGACTGCGGAAGCCGCAGTGGAAAACGGCATCGTGATGGATCGCCTCGTCCGCATTCCCAGCGGCCCCGGCAAGGCGGACGCGATTCGGGAGATGGTCCCTGGGACTCCACAATGCGCCTTCGGCAATTCCATCTGGGACCGGGAAATGCTGGCGATGTGCCGGCACCCCTTCGCCATCAATCCCAGTCCCGACCTGAAAAAGCACGCCCTGGCGAACGGGTGGAAGGTCTACCAGCCCGAGCCCAATCACACGCGCCGAGCCTAGCGCCGGCAACTCTGCGCCGTCTGCCAGTGGCACTACGCTCACGGATTGATTGCAAGCGCAGATCGGAGCGCGTCCATCGCCAGATGGCTGGCATGCATCGAAGCGTCCGGCAGTCCCCCGACTTTTTCTAATAACTCCTCACGGGTCAAGTTCCGCGCCTTTGCCACGGCGATTCCCTTCACCAGTTCCGTAATTGCCGAACCGCAGGCCATAGCCGGCACACATCCCTTGGCGAGAAAACGGATGTCTGTGATCCGGTCACCGTCGAGCTTGAGCGTGAGTTTCAGAACGTCCCCGCAAGCAGGGTTTTCCAGTTGCGCGGAGGCATCCGGCTGCGCCACCTCGCCCGCATTGCGCGGGTTTTGAAAGTGGTCGAGGAGTTCGGGCGAGTACACCGTGTGATTGTAATCCCGCAGCCGGAGCCCTTCCCTCCCCTACAATGTCATGGTGCCCCGCGATCGCACTCCCCGCCGCATCGCCTGCCTCCAGCCAAGCGCCACCGTGATCCTCGACAGCCTCGGCGAACTCGGTCGCGTGGTGGCCTGCACGAAATATTGCGCCGACGTCGTCCCCTCCGTGCGCCAGGGAGATCGCCTCCTCATCGCCGATTCCTGGACGTCCAAGGCAACGGAAATTCTCGCCGCCCATCCTGATCTCGTCCTTGCCGCTGTCCCTTACCAGGAAGCAGCCGTGTCCGAAATCCTGAAGGCCGGCGTCCGCTTTGTCGGACTCGCTCCGCGGACGCTCTCAGACATCTACGGCGACATCGCGCTGATCGCGGGTATCGTTGGCGCCCGTCAGCGGGCCGAAAGAATCATTGCCGAAATGGAAGCGGAAATCGAGAGCATTCGCCGACAATCATCCGCACTTCCCCGCAAGCGCGTGTTCTGCGAAGAATGGGGTAAACCCGTGATCACATCCCAACCTTGGGTAGCCGAACTGGTAGCGGCGGCCGGTGGAGCTTTCCTCGGTGAGGCGGGTAAGCAGATCCCACCCGAGCGCGTCGCCGAGATGGATCCCGAGGTCATCATCGCGGCTTGGTGTGGCGCCGGAGACCGCGTTCCGCTGGCAAAAATCGTGCGCGAGCGCCGATGGGAAGCCACCACCGCAGCGCGGACGTCGCAAATCTACTGCATCTCCGACGAACTGCTGAACACGCCTGCCCCAACACTTATTCATGGACTGCGTGCCTTGGCCTTTGCCGTTCACCCGGAAGCCTTTCCTCTCACGGCCGGGTTACGCTCGATTACTGACGTGCCCCGCGAAAAAAATGCCGCGGTTCGCCGGGTAGTTTAGGATTACTTCATGTCGACCGTTTCAGACACCCTGAAGATCGAAGAAGTGCGCAAGGAAATCGCGCAGTCAAATTCCACCTCCCGCACGGCCGATCAACTCATGGAGGGCATCACCCGCATCCTGCATGACAAGATGTTGAAGTACAACTGGGTAGGGTTCTACATGCTCGAGCCGGGAGCCCAGCCGCCGACGCTGGTGCTGGGACATTTCCGGGGAGCGATGACGCCGCACACCCGCATCCCTCTGAATCAGGGCATCTGCGGCGCCGCGGCGTCCTCGGGCAAGACCGTCGTTGTCGACGATGTCCAGAGCGATCCGCGCTATCTCGCCTGCTCGGTCGAAACCAAGTCGGAGATTGTTGTTCCCGTCTTCGTCCGCGGAAAAGTCGCGGGCGAACTCGATATCGACAGCCATTTCCCCGCCGCTTTCGGCTTCGAAGATCGCGAACTCGTCGAATACTGCGCTCAGCTTGTCGGCAAGCGCCTGGAACAGAAAGACTAGCTGCTGGCTTTTGGCTCCTGGCTTCTAGCGATCTTCGTCTGCAAACTCGCTTCCTAGAAGCCAGGAGCCAGTAGCTGGTAGCGCTCCTATGAAACGCGTCGTTGCGGCCCTGATTCTCCAAGATGACAAGATCCTCGTCTGCCAGAGGACGCGGCATCAGGTCATGCCGCTGAAATGGGAGTTCCCCGGCGGCAAGATCGAAGAGGGCGAACAACCGCGCGACGCCCTCCGTCGCGAACTGGAAGAGGAACTCGGAATCGAGGCCGCTATCGGCGACGAAGTCGCCCGCATCGTGCACGAATACCCCGGCGGTGGTGCGATCGAGCTGCGCTTTTTTGCGGTGAAGAGTTATCGCAGCGAGATCGAGAACCGTATTTTCCGCGATGTGCGATGGGTGGAACGCAGCGAACTTACCAACCTCGACTTCTTGGAAGCGGACCTCACCCTGGTAAAGGACTTGGCCGCGGGAAAAATTCTGTAGTCCGCTCTGCGATCTCGGCGATCTCTGCAGTTGAACTTGCCCTCTACCCGGCCCCGCCCCGCCACATCCCCCACAGCAGTGCGGCCGTCAGCCCGATCATGATGACGGTCGTCGCCCACGCGATCACATTGAACGTGCGGCTGTTCACGTGCTCCTCCATCAACTCTTTCTTGTTGATGAGCAACAGCATGAAGATCAGCACGAACGGCAGCACCATCCCATTCACTACCTGGGACAGAATCGAAATCTTCACTAGAGGAAGATTCGGGATCAGAATGACCCCCGCCCCGGCCACAATCAGCAGGGTGTACAACCAGTAAAAGAAAGGCGCCTCTCCGAATCTCCGGTCCACCCCCGATTCGAAGCCCAACCCCTCACACACCGTATAGGAAGTCGACAGCGGAAGGATCGAAGCAGCAAATAGCGAGGCGTTGAGCAACCCAAGCGCAAACAGAATGTACGCAAACTGCTGCGCCAGTGGCCGAAGAGCTTGTGCCGCGTCCGCGGCATCGCGCACATCATGATGTCCATGCACATAGAGTGTCGCCGCGCAAGCCACCACGATGAACCATGCCACCACCACCGCGAAGATGCAGCCGACAATGACATCCAACCGCGACGCGCGATAGGTGCGCGCTGTAACTCCCTTCTCCACGATCGACGCCTGCAGATAGAACTGCATCCACGGCGCAATCGTCGTGCCGACCGACCCCACCACCATATAGAGATATCCGGGCACTGCCATCGCGCTCCGCTTCGGGGGCAGCACGGTTGCGACCAGCGCATGGGTCCAGTCCGGTTTTGCCAGAACACCCGCCAACAGGTAGGTGATGTAGAAAAACGAAGCCAGAATAAACACTTTCTCCACGCTCTTATACTGGCCTTTGACGACGATGAGCCACGCGATCGCGGCTCCGATAGGGACAGAAATAAATCTGGATACACCGAACAGCTCAAGACTGCCCGCAATCCCGACAAACTCTCCCACCACGTTGCCGAAGTTGGTGAGAATCAGCCCAACCATGAGGAAGAACGTGATGCGGATGCCGTACTCTTCGCGGATCAGGTCGCTCAATCCCTTGCCCGTCACCGCGCCCATGCGAGCGCACATTTCCTGAATCACGACCAGCGCGACCATAGTCGGCAACATCGTCCACAGCAGGGTGTAGCCAAACTGCGCGCCTGCGGACGAGTACGTCCAGATGCCATTGGCATCGTTGTCGACGTTCGCCGTAATAAAGCCCGGACCCACTACGGCGATCATCAGCACGATCTGGGTCTTCCAGCCTCTTAGGAATTTCATGCGCGCACGGCACGGGGGAGTTCACGATCGTCAAATTGACGGATCAGAATAAATGCAAGTGCACAATTCTGAACAGGTGAAAACTTGGAATCTTGGGAAAATCGTTCTGCGGTCGTTCGCCGCCGGGACGCCGAGCACTCCGAGAAGTTCGAAATCTTTTCTCGATTTGTCTCGGCGGCCTCGGCGTCCCGGCGGTGAGATCCTACAACTTCGCCCGCAACATGCTGATCACGTCATCGGGAGTAATCACGCCGACGAGGTGGCTGTACTCGTCAATGACCGGCAGGGTCAACAGGTTGTACTTATCGAACAGTTCGGCGAATTCTTTCTCTTTCGCATCCGTCTTGCAGTAAATCAGGGGCTCCTCAGTCAACGCGAGCATCGGAGTTTCTGGCTTGGCAAGAACGATCTTGACCACCGGGATCGCTCCTACCAGCGTGCCTTCCGAACTCACGATGTAGACCGTGCTCATGTTTTCCATTCGTCCTTCAAAGGCACGCATGGCTTCGACCGCATCATGGGCAGTGCCATCAATCGGCACGGCAATGTATTCCGTGGTCATACGGCCGGCGGCGGTGTTTTCTTCAAATTCCAGCAGGTCCGCGACTTCCTGGCGTTCTTCAGGCTGCATCTGCACCAGGATTTCTTCGGTCCGGTCTTCGGGCAGATCCGCCAGCAAGTCGGCAGCGGCATCCGGCTCCATCTCCTCGACGATCTCCGCCGCCCGATCGGAATCGAGTGATTCCACCACCGCCTTCTGCACCTTAGGTTCGAGTTCTTCAAGAGCTTCGGCAGCCACTTCCTCGTCCAGCGTCTCGAATACGGCTTCGCGTTCGTTCGGCGTCAACTCTTCCACGATGTCCGCAATATCGGCAGGATGGAGTTTGGCGAGACGATCATGCGAGATCTTGAGCTTCACGCGCCGGGCCGGATCGGTCTCGATCAGATCGACAAATTCCCATGGAATCTCGCGCGGCGGGATGCGCAGCACGATCTTTCGCAGCAACGCCATTGGGACCAGCCCTTTGAGTAGGCGTCGGAGCGCGCCGCGCGTTCCGATATCCACGCCTTCAATCTTCAGGACCAGGTGGTTTTGCGCGTTCTCCTGGTAAAAATCAACGTCATTGACACGGACGACTTTGCGGCCGTGGACATCAATGACCTGCTGATCGAGCAGGTCGCGGCTGAGCAGGAACAGCCCTTCGGCTCCGTTGGCAGGGGGCCAGTCCGCAGCGCCGGAAGAAGCACGCACGCCGCCCTCGATGCGCGTGACCGCACTGCACGGCAAGACCCGGCTTCCAGTAGGCGTTTTGACAATCAGGGAGGAAACTTTCGACCGGTCCTCCTGGGTGGCGATGGCCGCCTCGCGCACTCGTCCGCTGGCAGCGCCGGTTGAGTCGTACACCGTCAAGCCCAGCAATTCGCTCAGCGACAGAGTGTTCACGCCCTGAGCATACTCAACTACTCGACCGGAATCCAGATAAAGGCGCATTTCGAGCTCCAAGGCCGCGAGCTTCGGGTTCCTAGCGCGAGCAACACGAAGGCTGGTTGCTCGCAGCTCGCAGCTCGTAGCCCGTGGCCTGCGTGATGACCGCGTTGACTTTTCCCGGAGCTACAGGCAAACTCTCCATTCGCCAGCTAACCGCTTTCTGGCCAGCAGGATGAGGCATGCGGTTTCAAGGCTTAGCAGCGAGGCGATTGTCGACTCAGGGAACTGTGCACCTTATGCTTCGAAACCGCGTCTCCTATACGCTGGACTCAACGCTGGAGACGGTAAACAATGCCGAAGAGACCGCTGGTCGCGTGGCGACCGAGGCCGGATTCGACGACGAAGAAGTCATGAAGATCTCGATGGCGGTGCGCGAAGCGGCCGTCAATGCGGTCCTGCACGGCAACGCCTATGACCCGAACAAGAAAGTCATCCTCGCCTTTGAGCGCACCCAGAACGACCTGGTCATCACCGTGCGCGATCAAGGCAAAGGCCTGGATGCTAGTAAGATTCCGGACCCGTTGGCTCCAGAAAATTTGATGAAGACATCGGGAAGGGGCATTTTCCTGATACGCTCGTTCATGGACGTGGTGGAGATCCACCCCTCCCATTCGGGCACCGAATTTAAGATGATCAAGCACGTCCGCGGCAGCGCGGATTCCAAGGAGGCTTCCCAGTGACTATGAAGTCCAGTACTCGTCAGGTGGATGGCGTGACCATCGTCGATCTTAGCGGCCGCATCACCCTGGGCGAAGGCAGCGTCATCCTGCGCGACACCGTCCGAGACCTGCTCTCCAAAGGTCATAAAAAAATCCTGCTCAACCTCGGCGATGTCACCTACATCGACAGCTCGGGGATCGGCGAGCTGGTCAGCGCCTATACCACCTCCAAGAATCAGGGCGGCGAGCTCAAACTCCTCAACCTGACCAAGAAGGTTCACGACCTGCTCCAGATCACCAAGCTGTACACCGTCTTCGACGTCAAAGACGACGAAGCCAACGCGGTCAAGGCGTTCAATAAATAGTCGTCGTTCTTCCCCCGCAGAACCGCAGCTCGCGCGCGGCCGGAACCTCTCCGGCCTCGCTTTTCCCATTTTGGGACTCTCCCCTCTTTCTCCTGCTTCGCTCCTTCCCGTCGTCCCACTCTTGTCCCTACAATCGAACAGTCGACCAATCCCGGTGCTCTTCCGGCCTGACCAATGAGTCTCAGCCTGGTTCTCCGGCGCTTCGTGCCCGCGCTCTTGTTCTTCTGGCCCATGTCTGCGCTCGCGGACTGCGTTCCCTTTTCCGATGCCCATAAGCACATCGGAACCACGCAATGCGTTCGCGGAACCATCCTCCACGTCAAGGAAGGCAGCAGGGGCGTCACCTATCTCGATTTCTGTGAGGACTATCGCACCTGTCCCTTTACCGTGGTTGTGTTCTCGCGCGATCTGAAACAGGTTGGCGACGTGCGGCAACTCAAGGGCCGCACCATCGAAATCAAAGGCACCATTCAGGACTATGACGGCCGCGCCGAGATCATCCTGACTCGCCCGCAACAACTAGGCAAAGACGCTGCTCTCTTGCCACCCCTGCCCAAAGACTACGACGTCGAGCGCAAAGGCCATTACAGCGCCGGCAAATTCAGCTATCCCAAGAACGCCAAGAAGCCGGCCAAGAAGAAACAGGGGCAGCCGGTAGAGATTGAAGACCCGGAGCAGACGCAGTAGTTCGCGGCCAGGAAAGACGAGGCTTCCGCAGACGAGAACTGTTCGGCTGACCACTGTCCACTGGCCACGAAGCACTGCCTTCACACCAATCCCTTTCGCAACTCCTCCAGCGGGTACCGTGTTCCCCGCCACACGATGCCATCATTCTGGAAGGTGTGTACCATCGACCGCAACAGCGTGTAGACGAATAGGCTCGTGCTCAGGGGATGCAGAAAGAAGTAGTGCCACGGAACCGCCGATTTGGACGCCATTCCCCGGTAAATCCCCAGAATTGAAGCCAGCGCGATTGCATACGGCACTCGCGCCCACCCATGAGCCAGCCAAAGACCGAGAAAGGGCCCGAGATTCAGAAATGCCAATCCCACAACCGACGCGACCGTGCGCCACACTTGGAAAGACAGCACCGCAAAGAAGTTCTTGGTCAGGTTGTTGACCACGCCCAGCGCGCCCTTCGCCCAACGCAAAGAGATCAGGTCCTCGCCAAACACATTCCGTTGTGCGAACCCCGCATTCTTCACCACCTTGCCCAGTTTCATGTCGTCGAGCACTTCCATGCGCAACGCCTGGTAAGTCCCCACCGCGTCATAAACGGATCGCCGTACCATGTTGAACGCGCCCACGCCCATGTGATCGCTCGCTTCCGGATCGGCAACCTTCCACGGCCGGTGTCCAAAAACAAACAGCGCTTGAAAGAAGGCAATCATCATCCGCTCGCCGGGAGTTTCCATGATCATTCGAGGAAAGAGCACGACGTGGTCCGCTTTCTCAGTTTCGGCGTAGGCGATGGCCCGGCGCAGCGCATCAGGCTTGAACAACACGTCAGCATCGGTGAAGAGCAGCCAGTCGCCCGTGGCCTGCTGGGCCGCTGTCCACATGGCATGAGTCTTGCCGAGCCATCCGGGCGGAAGTTCAGATACATGGATCACCCGCAGCTGCGTGGAACGGGCTTCCAATGACCCGACGGCCCGATGATCCGATGACCCGGTCAGACGTGCAACTTCGTCCATGATGGCGCCCGTGCGATCGGTCGACCTGTCATCGACAGCAATCACTTCGTAGTTGGAATACTCGAGCGTCAACAGCCGGGTCAGCGTCTCCCGGATATGCTCTTCTTCATTGCGTGCCGGAACGATGATGCTGACTCGTGGCTGATACGGTGTGGAGCGGGCATTCCGGCTCGCCACACCTGTCGCAGGCACGCGATCCCACTCCGGCCGCGCGATATCGACGATGTTGCGCATCCCCAGCGCGGCGTCCACAATGCGGGAAAACCACGCCAGACCGAGGATACTGCCCGCGATCCAGTTCAATACGTGCCAATACATTCTGTTTAGGAAAGTGCTCCCGAGGGGGCAGGCGGTGCGGTTGCGTCTCCATCCACCCGCAGCGCTGGCGCAAACTTCATCCCGTAGAACAGTATGGCAGAAGAGATCACCATGGCGACGACCGGCAGCACGAAAGCTGCCTGCAGCGAGCGCCGGTCAGCGACCCATCCCATCATGGTGGGCGAGGGCACGTCACCCAGAATGTGAATGATGAAGATGTTCGACGCAATGGCTGTCGCGCGTACATGGGCGCCGACGGAGTTGATCACTGCCGCATTCAACGGCGAAGTATTCAGTAGGAGGAAGAAAGCCGCCACCGCGATGGCCGGCACCATTGCCGGTCCCCGCATGAACAGCGCGACGATCATGACGGGCACACCCAGCGCCATGCTGGCCGCCGACACCAGGTAGTAAGCGGTCTTCGTGCGACGCAGCAAAAAGTCGCCTAGCCAACCTCCGGCGAGTGAGGCCACGATGCCATCAACTACCACGATGGCGCCGAACATTAGATTGGCCTTCTCCAAAGTGTAATGTCGCTCGCTAAAGAGAAACTGCGGCATCCACACCTGGATGCCGCCCAGCGAGAACGTCATCGCCGCCATGCCCAGCGTAGCCGTAAAAAATGCCGGATTGCGGAGCACCTTTGCAAACATCACCAACGCAGTGTGCAGCCGCGCATAAATCGCCCGAGCCATCCGCACCGGACTCATGGCCACCTCGCGGAGAGCAAGATCCGGAAAGACGGCTGCCGTCTCTTCCGCGCTGTCCTTCAGTGAGTCATACTGCCCCCGCTCTGGCTCCTGCAGGAACAGCACAGCAACGGCCAGCAGAAACCCCGGCGCCGCTCCGATATAAAACGGAAAGCGCCAGCCATAGATCGGAGCCAAATAACCTCCAAGCAGATAGCCCGCCGCCGAGCCCACTGGTATCGCCAGATAGAACACTCCCAGGATGCGCCCGCGCATGTTCTCGGAAAAAAGATCGGCGACGAACGTGGGGGCAATCGTAACGAACGTTGCTTCCCCGATCCCAACCAGCGTATGCCGCACCAGCAATTCCCCGTACGTGTGGGTGACCGCGGTCAGCAGCGTCAGCCCGCTCCAGAACACCGCCCCGTAGAAGATGATCATCTTCCGCGAGTAGCGGTCCGCCAGTGGCCCCACGAACGGCGCTGCCACCATATAGAAACCG
>Ga0335076_10008314_pt1 | contig 10476 bp, 11 predicted proteins | sample Lox_Sample_25_FD_206717 | JGI IMG/M metagenome (GOLD analysis project Ga0335076, IMG submission 206717) | Soil microbial communities from Loxahatchee National Wildlife Refuge, Florida, United States - Lox_Sample_2.5 | ecosystem: Environmental > Terrestrial > Soil > Wetlands | place: USA...
TCTGTCATTAACCAACCTTGCGGCGCTTTGGGTGATTGTCATGTCAGGTCTGCTTGTCGGTTGGTACGTCGCTGTCTCATTCATTATGGCCCAATGGTTTACACCTGCTCCTTACAACTACTCGGCTGCAGACGTCGGTTATCTCAATGTCGGACCCACTCTTGGTGGCTTGTGCGCTTCCGTGTTTATGTCGGCCGTCTCTGATCCCATAATCCGTTTTGCCGCAAAACATAACAAAGGCATCTACGAACCTGAATTCCGTCTCTTTCCGATGGTCGTGTGCTTCATTTTCACCATCCTCGGCCTCGCCCTGTATGGTCACGGACTCCAGTCATATTGGACTCCCCCTGTAACCGCGGTTATCCATGCCATATTATTATTCGGAATTCTGGTCGGGGCCATTGCCTCGAGCGCATACATCCTCGACGCCTTTCGAGACATGTCGAATGAAGTCTTCATTATGATGATGGCCTTCAAGAATTTCTTTTTCTACGGGATGTCTTATTATGTGAACAATTGGATCGCAAGAGGTGGACCAATGCAAATGTTTGGGTGTTTTGCCGGGATCTCAGCGCTTTTTGTCTTACTGGGGATTCCGATGTATCTTTTAGGCAAGCGGTACAGAGGTTTTTGGGCTCGTCATAATTTCATGACATACGCTGGACTGAGAGCACAGGCGCCGGCAGTTGGCCATTAAAGTAAGAATTCAAATCTGAAATATTATTTTTGGCGGCCACTTGCTTCCATGGGGTACCAAGATTTTGTTACTCTTTCAAAGCGGTTTCCCTAGCCCAACGCCATCTCATCCATGCTTGTAATTCCTTATCGAATGGTTCCACATTTCGCCATTCTTCCTCACCCGCACAAAACATTCTCCATGAATCGAGCGCGTAGACGCCCATCTAAGATGAGATCGATGACAAAGTCGAAACATACCCCCGGAAGATGTGAAATTGCAGTGGGCGGGTACCTTGGTAGACCCTTTCTCATTGTTAAGACATCAGGTCGTGGTGGATTGCTGAGCCACATGATGGAAAAATCGATTAAACGTCGTGCCCGGGTATTATAAAGACCAATGGGGTATAAAAAAGTCGATAATTCTTGAACATTTGCTGACATTAGAGAAATCGATAGGCTGGTGGAGGTACTTTGTGATATTGCCTCAGGTGTTGGCCATCTTTCGAAAAGTTGACCTAGCAAAGGGAGGGCCACTTTTGCGTTCGTTTTATTGAGAAAGATTACAGCGACGAGCATTTTCCACGGCTCATGTCGCAACTTCTCTTGTATCAGTCCAAACTCATCTGGCGACGTCGGTCGGAAATGAGGGAGCGAGGGCAGGTCAATTTCAGTCTCCACAACAGATATTTTCGACTTTGAACTCATTTTCTTATCTCTCGAATTCGGGGGACTTGACGCGAGTGTAAAGTATGGAGAAGTTGGAGCTTTCCGTTTCGACCGGGGATTGGTCGGAGTTCTTGTAGAATCTTTGCTTGATCGACGACCCGTTGAACTTCGGCCTGGAGGGAGTGTAGTTCCTGCAAGTTGTATACCTCCTGGCCTGATCGAACGATCGCCATGGAAATTTGAATTTTCGAATGAAAGAACCGTGACCTTTTTCTGCTTCGATTTGGCCTTTATAATTTTATCGGTTTCTTCCTTGCTCTTCGTCCTCGGATGCAAATTGCGGGCAGGGGCATCCGGCGCTATCGTGGCCATGTCGATTAAGGCCAACCGGTCGTTCGAATGAGACGCGTTCGCCGTTCTGCGGCGTTTGGAAGAAGTTTCGTGTAGGCCATCGTGCGCTTTGGGTCGTTTTCGCAACAGGCGTGACGAATGAGTCACTGTGCCACCGTTTCCAAATGCGGACGAACCACCCTCGTCGGGCTTCGAGAGCAAGACCCCCATCCTCCCCTCTTTGACAGGCGCTGCGACGATCCCCTTTCCCCAATCGGCCAGGAGCGCCTGGCCGTGATTGAAACCTCCGTAATGAAACCGGCCCATAATTTGGCTGCCGGTTTGTAAATCGTTCCAGCCCGTTGTGCCGCCGCTGTGAGCGATAGCTCGGGGAGAGGAGACAGACATCCCATCGCCCATCCGCCAGATGCGCGCTGCGCCCCCCTCGACACGATGACAGACGACGCTTTGTTTACAGACAATGACACTGCGCTCAACGACACGACCCTCACCACGCCCTCCACATTCCACTCTACGCCCCTCCTCAACGGCGTCATACCACCCCACGACGACCAGGCCGCGCTCCATCGCCTCGACAGCCGCCCGTCGTCCAGCGCTTCCTCAAAACCACGAATATACTGTCTAAACACAGAACGTACGTGTCCTTAGCACCAAGAGAATAGACTCTTATGGCGTTCTAGCACATCCGATGTCACGGCCGTCGGCTTCCCAGGATTTAGTTTCGCTGTATTCGCTCACTTCGTTCGCGAACCAAGTCGTGCGCATTGACCCACGAACAGGCATAAAAAACACCATGCGGAAATCGTATCAAGGACATATCAAAGATATTCCGGGAAAGAATCTAATAAAGCCTGATTCGATCATTCGGGATATTCTACGGGTGCCAGAGGGCGAAGTCGATACGTATGTGGGACCCAAAAATATACGACGACTGGAACGGGAGACGTTACTCGATGGGTTCAATATTATGCCTGGAGTTATACCTGATGTATGCTGGGGTTTTGCTTGTTACATGATGCTGACTTTTGGGTGCAGTTTGATCCGAGTTTGTTGGGGTTGGATGACGATTTGAGTGATCAGTATGATGGACCGCATCATCGAGATCGCGAGGATGGCGATATATACGAGAACAATCGAGCACGGAAAAAGGTTTATCTCCTTCCTGGATTAAATAACTTTCTCTTTAGAAGCGGAGAAGTGAAGACTTGGAGGTCGATGGGCTTTCGTCTGATGAGCGCAAGAAAAAACGAAAGAAAACGGTAATTTAGCGGGCCTTAGAACTTCCGCTAATGAAATAGTCGAGCGAGGATGGAAATACTGGATTCCTGGGGGCGTATCGATAGACTCTTTGTAGACTGATGTGATAGTCGATTGGAACAGGACGGGCATTAACTTATTCCGATATTCAAAACCACCCTTTAAAATCATGGGTGGATGTATAACTTTTTCTCTCACGGAGTTCGGTGGAATTCAACGGTGACACAAAGTAAGTTTCCGGAACGGGCTTGTCCTGTACCAAAATTCCAGTATGAGTTAAAATGAATATATAAACTCCCGCTGAAAAACGCAAACGAAAGATCAAACCAAAATAAATGAAGGGATCCTAAACAAACGCGGGCGCGCCAAAATAACCGAGATATCGTTTCCAATTCAAAATAGCTCCTTTCCTTACGCCTTAATCTTTTCGACCTGTCGAATGAGACGGACGTGCTTGCATGGCTTGCAGATTGGTTCGCCATCGATGGAATCGATAAAGAATCCATCATCACCAAAATCTCGCCCGCATTCCTGTTGTTAACTTCATCTCGGGTATCGGGATAAATACCTTGCAGACGAAACAACCCGAGGGATGCCACGTTTTACCCATCGCATTCAAAACCTCATCGGAGATGGGTTTGCGACACTTGCCGCATTTGGGAGCATATTTATTTTCGTAGCACTTTTCGCACCAAGGGTATTTATCTCGCACAATAAAAGGAGTCGTCGCTCCAAATGGCTATTTCGTTCAGTGGAAGAGGAAAGATGGGTAATACATCACCACAGCCGGCACAGAAGAAATGACCTACTGTTAGCCACGATAATGGCAACCGGAGCTACCTGGATGGTATTTATTGCCAAGCGCTGAGATGACTTCATTTTCGATAGGGGTATTGCAATGCTTGCAGCGAGGCGAAAATAGCTCATGATAATCGAGATGACAATAGACTTTTCCATGGTGTTCATAGAATGCAACGTGTTCCTGGAGTCAACGAGGTTCCGTACGGTGAAATACAAGTTCAATATTGCATTTATCACAGCGGAAACAATTCGGATGGAACCGCCTGCCCACTGCGGTTACGGTGCGGCCAGTGATAGGCCTAGAGCATGAATCGCAAAGCAGTGCAGGAGCCGTTTTCGACCGAATCTGTGTATTTGGCCAGGACTTGATTGGCTTATCGTAATTCACTTCAGGCGCGGAGTCATCTGGGACATTGATAACAGGAACATTCAGGACGGGAAGGTCCGAGTCTGGCGCATTGATCGAGGGCACATTAGTTGTTGCAGGACGTTTCGATTCACCGATCGAAAGGTCCCCAATTGCCGGCATTCGAAGGTCGTCTCGAGGATCATACTTCCCACCGTGGCCGGACCTGGACACATAGGGCAATGGTCGAACGACGCCCGTGCTCCAGAAATCCCCCTGGCTGGGCGGACTAACGCTTCGCTGTTCCGCGTACGGAATATTCTCTTGTCTGGGAGGAGAGTGTTTCTCCTTCGAAGCCTTTCTGCCAAACCTCCATCCGGTCGAGTTTTCCGATTTTCGAGGAACTGGTGGCAACGCCCTTTTGGTCGGCGACGTTGTCCCCTTTTCAAGGCCGACATCAACACATCCAGCCGTCGTATTCCCGCTTCCGTACCTCTCCTTTAAAGCTCGAACCAGGGGGGTCGACCCTCGACCGGCGCCTTCGGCCGAGGATGTCGACGAGTCGCTCGTACTCCTTCGGCCGCCTCCGTTCCGATGGTCTTGTCGGATCGAGGCGAGATAGTCTTCGAGTTGGGCTTTGGTCATGTAGGGATGGGAGCCCTCTTCTTGGGACATAGCGTCCTCCACTCCGATTCTTGTCGTTTCTTGGCAGCGGTCTTGGTGTTGCTTGGACGGTTGGACTGATTTTCTTTGTTTTTGTTACGTTATTTCTCCCGCCGATCCGCGGTGGAAAATCAACAACGGGCTTCGGTGCCGAAATTTTGCATATGATCGTATCTTGGCTTACGTCGACAACGGGACGGGATATCGGCAGATGCGGCATGGAAAAACTTAGATTGAGGAATAAATTCATTTATCTCCGAACATGATGGATGGCTATTGAGTGAAAATTGGCTCCAAAATATAAATATGCCTTCCAAGTTAAGGATGTATTGTCTGACAGCAGCCTCAAGTGTAGATATTCGCTGCGGATTAGAATAGCATGCAGGGTAAGTATTTACCTGTCAACTTTGTCAACTCAGAAGTGATCAACTTCTCCTCCGAAAGGTATTGCAACGGCATCTCGACCACATGCCCCCTGATCGTAGACAAGCTTTGGACCACAGCATTGAACGATAGTTTGGAGGGATCATAAGTGTAAACATGATCAACCATCGTGTTGGTAACATAGTGATCAAAGTCCTTTGTTGATTTCACTTGCGATTAGTTTCATGCCAAGGAAAGTATTGGAATCAACCATAGTCGCTAGGGAGAGCGCGGAAAATGTTCCAGAACACTTGCGTATTGTTATGAGCCGTCGTGGTAAGGAGTTGCCAGAAGTCAGCGCTAAGGGGATCTTCCACGAGGTAGTCTTCCTTGCTGCCCCAGTCATAGACATTCTGGGTCGGGAGAGGAAGGCTATTGGCAGTAACGGTGTCAAAATTCTCGGCGGCGAGGAGGCCAAGATGTTCGCGCATGAGGCGCCGACGAAGAGATGCCGCAAACTCGGAGACTTGGTACTTTGGGACATTAGTGAGTAGATGAAAAGAGCGATACCGGCATGCCATTCATCTTAGATGGGCGCATCGTGGTGTCTTCGATGACGACGGCGACTTCGCTATCCCTATCGCCTTGTTGCGAACGATCGTTGAGATTTGCCGATCCACAAATCACGATTTTATCTAAATCAGAAATAATATTTCCCAGTAGGTACCGTCAACGATCATGACCTACAGTCAGTGACGGACGGATGAGCGAGAGGAACCTTGGTATGGATATACAGCTCTTCCGTGACAAAGTTTTTAATTGCATACTGCTGATCGCCGACCCACACCTCAGACGAGACTTGCTTACCCGTCATCAATCCATGCTGCGCAATTGTCGGTGACACCATAGACGGCTTCTTCCCGGCACCCGTAAGTTTATTCCACGCCGACTCGACAGCATTATTCACATCCTGCGCACTCGCAGTCTTCCGCAGGTTAAACATCTCCTGCAAGGATGTCGCCAGCGAGGTCTTTTCCGGTGTATGGACAACGTTGCCCTGGAGATCCCCGTTGGGAGTTTGAACGACTTGGACGTTGCTGACGTGCTGATTTTTGATGTGACCGTTGACTTTCATATCGAGGGTAACGTCAGCGCTGACAACATCTAATCCGGCATCCTGGAGATGTTGCAACCGTTGTGGCGTCAATGCAATCCGGTCGAAGGACCTCAAGTTGAAGAAACTGACTGACGGAGTTAAAGGCAATTAGCTATTTGGGATGGGTACTATATTGCCCGGGGTTCTTGACGCCGTGCTTTTGAAGCTCCTCCATAATGGATGTTCCGCCACGGCAAATCGACATGTATTGATACTCCATAATGGCTCTGACAATCAGCGTCACCTCCAAGGGTGTGGATGAACTTGGTGCCAGCTGTCTCATCGCCGGTCTTCATGCTCGCTTCTGCAAAAGAGTCAGATGTGGCAACCTGATGGCCAAGTACCTGCAAAACCTGGAACAGCAGGCATGAAAACAATCACTTTGAAGTTTTCTCCCCTGGTGGCAGATCTGAGGATTCGACTGACCAACGCCTACCGTCAGATAACGAAAATAGACAATCTGTACCCTTCCGATCTGATTTTTGATTGGATTTCCGTCAAAAATTCCGTCGGCGATATGTTCTTTCGTTGCAGTGACTAACATCAGCACGGTAAACTTGAAGGCAATACCGAAGAATTGATTCTCAATATAGATAAAATCTGAAGGTCAATCCATAGCCAGGAAGCGAAAACTTACGCTCCGCATTCTCGATGAGACAGATGTAGGCATTTTGAATACTCTTTTCCGTGGGCACGCCTTGAGACCACTTGGATGCGCTTCTGCAAAGCTGTGCCCTTATCCCTGGCGTAGCTGGGGCTGTTGGTGTGGGGCCCAAGTTCAGGCGATCCGCGATCATATGGCCCAACGGAACGACTTTTTCGTGGACGACTTGGGAAGTCGAATCGCCCGTTGCAGGTTTCAGAACGGGAGAGTTGGGATCCAATTTAGGGTATACAAATTCATCGATCAAAATGTCTTTTCTGACAAAGTTCCAACGTTGAATAAAATGGTCGTAGAAACTTTGGACAAGTGGTCCTGTGACACACATCGAGACATCTATCCATATCAGAGATTTGACATCAGATCATTAACCATGCCACGGCATCCTCGGAGCTCTACCATTAAAATGGGCATAATATTTTGAGATCCATACTCTGAACGATTAAGCATGTTCGCTTTCCAGTGTTGAACATCAGAAAAGTCCATGAGCCTAGCGTCATTATAGTCTTGTCCGACCCAAAGCTCATCGGACAAGTTTGCGTGCAAGTCTGCCAAAGGATGGACATTATAATCCCATCGACCAAAACAAGAATCCAACCCGCCCCAAAAGACAATTTTATTATCGATCATCATAGCCTTGTCATGATGAGACCAATAAAACGCATCCTCAATATTCGAAATCTTGGTATGATCGGGATGTCGCATGATCTTGATCATTTTCGGGTTCACCGCTTGAAGCACTTCAACGGTGTGAGCGGAATCGTTGCTCGAAACGAATGGAACGTCATCATAGACAACGCCATAAACATGCACACCACGTTCGGTAGCCGCTCGACTGAGACTAAATGGGGGATTAACCAGTGTTCGTAATTTATGATAATTACACGCGATCAAGTCTCCATTTACGATTCTCCTCGTTCCAAGGCGGTCGGCGGAGGTAGAGTTCGGGGGTCACCCACCACCCGATGAGGGCGATGTTGCTGGTCGCTGCTTCCAAGGCCTCGGACAATGCGTGAAAATAATCCTTTCCATCAACGAACCATTTAATCTGGTTTCCTTCTGTGGGGTGAAAAGTGGCTCTACGACGCAGTCAGTTCCAATTCCACGTGCATGCCCAACCCATAGCGGTTTTGGAATGTCGGTTCCCTGGAAATTAGTTGAGCGACAGAGGCCGAATCACTTTGCAAGGGTGGCACGGGCAGACTGCTCAAACTTTTGAGCTTCTCCAACTGCGTGCTCTACACCTTTCTTCAACTTCTTCAGAAAGCTCATGTTTGCGCAAGCAGAGCGGAAAGGCCAGTAGTGAGGAATATATTCACGTGTATCTTGGGGTAAGCCTGGGCGAGGTGTTTATAAACCGTTAAATGAACGGTTTCTGAGCCGAACGAACCTTATTTGTTCGCCGAGGTAACTTGTAGATGTAAGGCTCAGAACGCAACAGTCGGTCGGTCTTGCGGGGAATATGCAATGGGATGCCGGTATCGCAGATGCAACGGCCTTGCTGACATAACTCATAGATTGTTATAAAATACGTGATTGGAAGGCGATCCGTGTGCCCCAACGGGAAATGAGGAAAAAGTTTAAGTTCTAGGGCGCTAACGGAATGGCGGTCCTCAAAATTCAGGGGGCTCAATTAGTTATCCCCACACCTGGATAAAACGCGAGAGGTCTGTAATAACGTCTAACCTTTAAACAGGCTGTCAAAACAATCTGTAATTAATATAATGAAATAACTAGATTCGCATGGCCCGGATTGACCCCCACGACGCATGGCTGCCCGCGGTGTGGACTATCATGTCTAACTCTGTTGACCGAAAAAGGTGGATCGTCATAGTTTGTCATCGTCTAAGAATTAAACACGGAAGTATAAATATCCAGACCGCCCCGCTGGCTTGGTGGCCGGCGATTTTATACCAACAGTGGGAAGCACTATGGCAGGCTCAGGACGGTGACCGATAAAGACCCGATCTGCTCTGCCTCGACGAGCTGCAACCAAACAGTAAGCAAATCGAGTTTTGTGCTGAAAAGCACGGGATATCTCGATTGTGCGTCAAGGGTACCCTTCCCTTCCGTTGCTCATCCGCTCAAATGCTTAATACGCATGTAGGCTATCAATATATGAATAACGATCCTCCCTCCGGACGCGTATATAATCCCTGCACGGCCTCGGTGTCCCCAACCCCTTGCATCCCTTGATGTCTGTCCTCACCGAATCACCGCCGAAATGGCGGCCTCGACAGCGAATCCGCCCTCGACCGAGTCGAGCCTCCCCTATCTTCGACGACGAAGAAGGGGAACCATCCACACAAGCCTCTAATTATCCCGTAATTGGTGGAAATGCACCAACGCACGGACCCTCACCTGCAGATTCGGGATTGGTGGGCCTATCGACGACACGCTCCCTTAAACTCTTTTTCGAGCCCGTCCGAGCAAAGGAAGAGGCGTCTGCTTTCACCCCTGCCCATCACCCAACCGCATCCGTCCCTCCACCCAAGCCTCAAATTGGCGTTTCAAAGGCTGCGCGGCAAAAAAACGATAATCCTCCGTCGTCCAGAAGCACGGAGGAGGCTGAACCACCGCCAGCGCCGCCTATTATTCCTTCCTTGCATCAATCAGCTCCGTCTGTGCTGCAGCAGCAGCAGACTCCTGCAACCTTAGTAAAACCCGCAGCGGAACGGGCTTTGCTCTCGCGGCCGCAGCCCACACCGGAGACCCCAATTCGGCAAGAATATTTGCTTGCAATGAGCAAAAAGCCTAAACGGCTGCCCAAGACGGGTTATAATAATGCAGGCGGCGGCAGGGATATAATGGACAGCCTCGTTTCATCCTTCAATGATCTAGACTCCCCCCAGATGAGAGGACTCTGTCATGCAACTGGCCGCCATGGTCGGAAGCAAAGTGACACGGTTGGGAGTGTGACGTCTATATCACCTGCCCCTGTCATTCCCATATCAAAATCTTCCACGAGAAGCCCTTCCGGTTCGGGACAGAAACTCCAGAGACGGAACAGTGGGAAACGGGGCTCGGGGTCTTCATTAAGAGACTCCAATGGGGCACGGAATAATCTCCGATCCAGTAGCTCGCAAGAGCATTGGTTACCGCCTATTGAACAGGAAGACGATGTATTTTCCGTTCCTACCGCAAACACCTCCTACTCCTCCTCTTCACCCTCTAATGGATCCGCTCGGCATCCCTCCATCCCCGCCCGAACATCATCCGCAACCCACGAACTCCACGCTCCTCAATTCTCACCCCCCTCCAACTCCCTCATGACCGCCGTTACCCCTCCCCGTCCTTCAAACTCTCGTCGCTCAGAAAATTACTCAGATGTTCCGCCCTATATCACACGATACTTGCGCGAACGCACAGATTCCAAAGAGAACTTGGGGGTTCTAAGTTCCCCCGCCTCTCCGATTTCGCCACGCTCCCCACGTCGGCAGACACTCGGACCAAAAACCATCTCTGGTCGGACACGAAACTCCACCACTATGATCCTGCCGGGCAACGATTCTTATACGAAATTAAATAAGCTTG
>Ga0335076_10008315_pt1 | contig 10476 bp, 8 predicted proteins | sample Lox_Sample_25_FD_206717 | JGI IMG/M metagenome (GOLD analysis project Ga0335076, IMG submission 206717) | Soil microbial communities from Loxahatchee National Wildlife Refuge, Florida, United States - Lox_Sample_2.5 | ecosystem: Environmental > Terrestrial > Soil > Wetlands | place: USA: Florida...
TTAGTAATCCGTAGTTACAAACCAGCAACGCTCTTACTCAAAACTTTCACGCCGAAATTCAGGAGTGATAACTAGCCACTGACCACTGCTTCCATGACTTTCCCACGCCTGACTGGAATCCTGCTGCATCCCATCTCGTTGCCGTCGCGCGGCGGAATCGGCGACCTTGGCCCAGCAGCATATGAATTCCTCGACTTTCTCGCCGAGGCCGGCCAAGGGCTTTGGCAAGTCCTGCCGTTGAATCCGCCGGCGAACGGCAATTCCCCGTATTCTTCGACATCAGCCTTTGCCGGGAGTCCGTTGCTGATCAGCCCTGAACGTCTCGCGGAAAAAGGATGGCTCGATCCGGCGGCGCTTTCACAGCTCTGCCGCAAGGTCGGACCAATCGATTACGAGCACGTGAACCGGGCAAAGCAGCCACTGCTTCGCCAAGCCGCGGAAAATTTTCTTCAGCGCGCAAATGGTGACGCGAAAAACCACTTCGACCAGTTCTGCCGCGATAACTCCTGGTGGCTGGAAGATTACGTTCTGTTCGATACGCTGCGACAGCGCCACGGCGGCAACTGGAACCAGTGGTCCTCCCCATTAGCGCGTCATGAACCGTCCGCAATCGAAGCGGCTCGCCGCGAAGTTGAGTTCGACCTTGCCCTTCGCCGTGTGCTGCAGTTCTTTTTCTGGGAGCAATGGCATTCGCTGCGCCACTATTGCGTGCTGAAATCAATCCGCGTCGTCGGCGATATCGCCATCTTTGTCGACTACGACAGCGCTGATGTCTGGGCGCACCGCGATTTGTTTCGTCTGCGCGATTCAGACTTGCAGCCGGAGGTGGTCTCCGGAGTTCCTCCGGATTATTTCAGCGCCACCGGTCAGCGTTGGGGAAATCCGCTGTACAACTGGCAGACCATGCGCAATGACGGCTATCGCTGGTGGATTCAGCGCCTGCGATGGGCCACGCAGACCTGCGACTTTATTCGTCTCGATCACTTTCGGGGTTTCGCGCAGTTCTGGGAAATTCCCGCGGATGAGCCAACCGCGATCAAAGGCCGATGGGTCGACGGGCCCGGAGATGACTTCTTTAAAAAATTAAAAGAGGAACTCGGCGGCCTGCCGTTTTTCGCCGAAGATCTCGGAATGATTACTCCCGATGTGCTGGCTCTTCGTGACCGCCACGACATCCCTGGCATGGCAGTTTTGCAATTTGCGTTTGGCGATGCCGGTGCGCATGCCTACTTGCCGCATCGGTTGAGCGCGAATCGCGTGATCTACACCGGCACCCATGACAATGACACAACTCTCGGTTGGTGGTCGACTTTGGGCGAAAAAGAACGCGCTGCAGTGCTGGCGCTGGTCGGCTGCTGCCACGACGGCGTGAACTGGGGATTGATCCGCCTGGCGCAAGGTTCTCCTGCAAGCTTTTCGGTTGTTCCGCTCCAGGACGTGCTCGGTCTCGGCAGTGAAGCGCGGCTAAACACGCCGAGCACACACACGGGGAATTATCATTGGCGTTCTCAACCGGGAATGTTGAACGCCGAATTGGCAAAAAAATTAGCCGCGTTGGCGGAAGTGACCGACCGTTTGCCGGAGAAGATTCCGCCTTCGGATACTGAACGATTCTTTGCATAGGCCCAATCGTTATTCTGATTCGACCTGGTTTTCCACAAAAGCATTCACAGAAATCTTCTGATTTTGCAGAAATCCTCGTTGACTTCTCTAAAGCATCCGTTTAAGTTGACTCTCGTCGACGGCTGAAAGGGTTGGCACAATTCAAAAAGCCAGTCCGAAGTAAGCCGAGTGATGAGCCAAGCGGGGCAACCCGCAGGGCGGCCAGACCCGAAAAAACCGACTGATCCTGCGAGGGACAGTTGGGGTTTGGAACTGCGAAAGCAGTGATCACATCAAGGGCTGCGATGGTGCATGCCTCCACGCTGTTGGCTCTCTCGCAGGAGCTGGCGGCTAGAGCATAACCAATGTCGCAGCCTTTCTACTTTTCCGCCGGTTCTCCTACCCGCAATTCGCAGCAACATCCTTTACCGACTGTGCTCTGATCGTGTCGTAGCCGACGCCGGTGGTCGACGTCGGATTGTACTTGCCATTTGTGCTCGCGCCGGACTTTACTTCACCCACGGGGCCAGTGATCTCGACCGTGTGCTCCATCTTGCCTTTGAGCGCGGCTATGTCGCCGCCGATGATGCGGTACTGCCGGACAGGATTGTTGCCCAGCAAAGTATAAGTGTTTCCAGTTTTTGTTAAGCAGCCGCGGATGGTCTGCACATTTGCAGGGTTGAGATTTTCGTTGCTTGACTGAGCACGATTCGCGGTCTGCGCAAAAGCGGCGCTGGCCATGAATACCAGAGCGAGGGTAAGAATAGCGGACTTCATGGTAATACCTCGCTATTTAAGATGCGGTTTTTTGCTTTGATCTGACTAGTGAAAAGACCAACCAAGATCAGACGTGATTTGGAGGTGCGATGTGTCTTTCTGGCAATCGCAGGGTGCGAAAGCCCCACTCAAGACGAAGGCAGGGTTGCGGGCCACCGATGAAATGAAGACTCCCGACACTAGTGTCTTTCTTGCCGCCCGCTTGGAACCGTCGCCTGTCTGGCGATTGCGCTGATTACGACGCCGACAAGCAGCACGAGCCCTAGTACGGTGAGAGAGACTCCGGTCATTGCGGGCAGACCCGTGGTGTTGATGGAGACCTGCAGGGATGCGCCTGAAACCGGATATGCGGCGCTGAAACCAACCGTGCCGTGCGTATAGCCGAAAATCAACCCCAAGCCAACCGCGAGCAATAGAACAGACCCAATCAGAAAATAATCAGACTTCATCACAGTTCCTTCTCCTGAGCAACAGCCGCTGGGAACTGTACTTGCGCGAGGGTACGGATTCAATTGCGCGGCCCTCGGCGTTTTATGGGAGCAAGACCACTTGCTGGCTCAATGCGACAGGATTGTGAATCCGTTCAACTTTTCTACATGGATTCTCACGGAACTAAGTAATGATTGGCAGAGTTCTTGCTCTAAGAGTGAAGCTAAAGTGGATTGGGGAATAGTCGATAAGAGTTGTGTAATTAGACTTCGCGCGGAAAGGAACCATCCATGTCGGTAGCGAGTATTTTCAGCGGCAACTTTACCCACTATGCTCCGCAGAATGTGCAAAGCACAGTGCAGCAGTTCCAACAAGATTTCGCCCAGTTGGGCCAAGACCTGCAGGCGGGCAATTTGAGCGCCGCGCAAACCGATTTCGCGACCTTGCAACAGATTGAGGGGCAAGGTGGGTCCAGCGCTCCGGCGGCGCAGAACGGCAATCCGATTTTGCAAATATTCAATCAGCTGTCGCAGGACCTGCAGTCGGGAAACCTTTCCGGAGCGCAGCAGGACTTTGCGAATTTGCAGCAGGACCTGCAGAATGCGCAGTCATCGCAGCCGGTCCATCATCACCATCATCACGGCGGTGGCGAGGGTGGCGGGATAAGCCAGCTTTTCAGCCAGCTCGGGCAGGACTTGCAGTCCGGAAATCTTTCGAGCGCGCAACAGGCGTACAGCTCACTCGAGCAGGAGCTGCAACAGTTCACGTTGAATGGCGGATCGTCAACGCAGCCTTCCGCCGCCACAAGCGGCGTTTCGGTGACGGCGTAGCCGAGCGGGCTATTTGCAAAAGTCCTGGAGTTAGTCGCTGTCGAGATAAAAGCCGTCGCGAGTTTGGACGGTATCATCTTTCCCGTTTGTCCTGAGCACGAGCTTGTGATAACCGGGCGTGTCGGATTTTGCAGGAGTGAAGCCCAGGTTGTACTGATTGCGCAGTTCTTCCTGGATGCTGGTGTAGATTTGCTCGATCGGCTGTTTCTTTGAAACCTCGAACATACGCGCCCCAGTCTCCTTCGAGATGCGCTCGAGTATTTTCTTGCCATCCGGGCGCGGTTCTTGCTGGGGATAACCCCCGCCGCGCCGCCGGCCACCACCCATCGGACCGCCCATTCCGCCACCGCCGGGGAACCCAAATCCTCCGCGATGGCCGCCGGATTCTTCTTCGCCCTTAAACAGCACCGAATAAACCAGCGTGTCCGAGCGCTGAGCCGCTTCGATCGCGCTTTCAAGACTTTCTTTGCTGCCGCGGTCAACCCCGTCGGAAAGAACAACGATCGCCTTGCGGCCCTGCTGCTTTTTCATCAGCTCATCAGAGGAAAGATAGATTGCGTCATAAAGCGTCGTGCCCGCGCGGTGCAGGCTACGGCCACCGCCCCGGCGCGGCGAATCGTCTCCCGGATAGCCGGAACCGTTCGAGCCGCCGTTTGAGCCGGAATCATCTTGTTGGTACGGGGAAGCGAGCTGCAAGGATTCGAGCGCCGATTCGAGTTTCGGCCGCGAGGACGTCAAATCCTGCAGCAATTCGACTTCGCGATCGAAGTGAATGACGAAGGCTTTGTCCTGATCGCGCAACACCTGATCGACAAAAGTCTTACTGGCCGATTTTTCCTGATCGATGGACTCGCGCTGGCTCATGCTGGTATCAACCAGCAGGCCGAGTTTGAGCGGCAAATTGCTTTCCTTTGAAAAATACTGGATGGTCACCGGCTTGTTGTCTTCGAGCAGAGTGAAATTGGAGACGGCGAGGTTGGGAAGAAGTTTTCCGTGCTTGTCTCGCACGGTTGCGAGCACGTTGACGACGCGGACTTTCGAGGACACGGTCGGCGGGTTCGTATTGTCTGCGGGTTTCGGGCTGGCGGAAGACGAACTCTGCTGGGCCAGTGCAATAGTTCCCGTCAATGCGCAGAGAAGAGCGGCGGCGAGGGAAAGCGCACGCTTTGAGGCGAGAAGTGTAGTTGTTGAATTTGCGGTGGTCTGAGTAAATCGCTGCATGTAAATCCCTATCGCCGGAAGGAGTTTTGGATTGTGCTTTCTAAATAGGATGCGGCGATCGGGCCGAGTATGCGGTAAAGGTTTGTAAAGGGAGCGCGTGTAGTGGAGCAAGACAACAGCTTTTAACCGCAGAGGACGCGGAGAACATTCCGAAGGACACAGAGGAACAGCCGAGAAGGATACAGACAGTTGGAAAGGCTGCGTGCGAGCCAATCGGGCCATGACATCGCCAACCAATGAAGGGTAATGTAAGATTCCGTCTCTGACATGGCCACTTTCTACGACCGTTTTATCCAGTGCGCCGAGCGCTGGCCGCAGAATGTTGCGGTAGAAGTTCAGCGGCCGGATGGACAAGAAAGCTATACCTATGCCGAGCTGCGACGCATGGCGGAGTCCGTGGCGGGCTGGCTGGCGGGCGAAGGGCTTCAGCCGGGAGCGAGAGTTGCAATTCTCGCCGACAATCATCCGCGCTGGGTGGCGGCTTATCTCGGGATCATCGCGGCTGGGGGAACGGCCGTGCCGCTGGATACGGCATACCACGCGGACCAGGTTGCGAAGCTACTGCGGGACAGCGGAAGTGTGCTGCTGATTTGCGACGAGAAACATGAGCAGGTGGCGAGAGAGGCGGCGCAGGGTACGGAAGTCGGGATCGTGCAGACAGGTTCGTCAGCGCGAAATGACAGCCCAAGACTCGAGCAAAAAGCTTCGGAGCTGCGCCCTGAAGGACGGGTGGGGGCACCCGTCCCCACGCAAGCCGGTGAGATCGAAACAGATTTCGACAGCATTTTTGCGCAATACCAGGTTTCCTTTACTCCTGTTTCACGCGAGCCTGAGGACGTTGCGTCACTGCTTTACACCTCCGGGACAACGGCCGATCCGAAGGGTGTAATGCTAACGCACGCCAACCTGCTTGGGGAAGCGGATGCGGTGTTCGCGTGGGCGCACATCGGACCTGAAGACGCGATCTTGGGAGTTCTGCCGTTATTTCACGTGCTCTCGCAGATGGCGAATTTGCTGCTGCCGTTGGTGGCCGGCACGCGAGTGGTCTACCTTTCGACGCTGAACACCACGGAATTGTTGCGGGCTTTACGCGAGAGAAAAATCACCGCGTTCGCGGTGGTGCCGCAATTCTTCAATCTGATTCACGAGCGCATTTTCAAAGAAGTGCAGCAGCGCGGATTTCTGGCGAAGTTCGCGTTCAGGCGGTTGATGCGGCTGAATGTGTTTTGCCGAGGGCGTGGTCTGAACCCTGGACGAATTTTCTTTCGAAGAATTCATGGGTTGTTTGGCGATCGTATGCGCTATCTGGTAACCGGGGGCTCGCGCTTCGATCCGCAGATTGGAAATGATTTTTATGCCTTGGGAATTGATGTTCTGCAGGCCTACGGGTTAACCGAGACGTGTGGCGGCGCATTCGCCAATTCGCGGGAAGAAAACGTGATCGGATCGGTCGGCAAGCCGCTCAAGGGAATCGAGGGCAAGATCATCGATGCGCAAGCTTCGGACGATGGCTCACCCGCAAGCGGAGAAATTCTGACCCGCGGGCCGATCGTGATGAAGGGCTATTGGAACCGCCCTGATGCGACAGCCGACGTGTTGAAAGAAGGTTGGCTGTACACGGGCGATCTCGGCTACTTGGATGAGCGCGGGAATCTGTTCATCACCGGGCGCAAGAAGGACGTGATCATTCTGGCGAATGGGAAAAATGTCTATCCGGAGGAGATTGAGGTGCATTATCTGCAGTCACCGTTCGTTAAAGAAATGTGTGTGATGGGAATCGAAGACGGCGGCCAAGAAAAATTGTATGCGGTGATCGTGCCGAATTTCGAAGTGCTGCGGCAGAGGAAAGTGTTGAACGCAAAGGAGGTCATCCGTTTCGATGTTGAAGGGTTGTCGGCGAAACTGCCGTCGACGAAACGAATCGCTGGATACGAAATCTGGCGGGAGGATTTGCCACGCACCACGACGCGCAAGCTGAAGCGATTTGAAATTGAAAAAAAAGTGCGGACAGGGAAGCGGGATGGATCTTCCGGCGAGTTGACGGTATCAAAGCCGCTGAGCGATGAAGAGAACGCGTGGCTTCAACAGCCGGAGGTTCAACGCGCGATCAAGGTTATTCGCGAATACGCGATTGGAAATCCGGAACAGATTCGCCCAAGCGACAATCTGGAACTCGATCTCGGATTGGATTCCATGCGACGAGTTGAACTGCTGGTTGCAGTGGAACAGGCGCTGGGCGGGGATGTGGAGGAATCGCGGCTCGCGGATGTGTATACGGTGCGGGAGTTGGTGGATGCGGTAAGGGAAAGCGCGAAGTCGGACAAGAGTGTCCGACCTACACAAGCATTTGCCGGTTGGGGAGTGGTGCTGCGCGAAGACCCGACGGATCCGGAGGCGATTGCGGCGGGAAAGTCGCGGCCACTGACCGATACGATTCTGTACATACTGACGCGAATCGCGAAGTTGATCTGGCGAATGCGGGCGCCCGTCCGGTATGAAGGTCTGGAGAATCTGCCGAAAGCTCCATATTTGCTGTGCTCGAACCACCAGAGTTTTATCGATCCGTTAATTTTGCTGATGGTCCTGCCGTGGAAGGTACTGCTGCATTTGTTCGCCGTCGGCACCAGCGAGATATTCGGGAGCGGATTCATGCGGGGGGTGGCGAGAATTTTGCGGGTGGTGGTGGTTGATCCGGACGCGAACCTGATTCCCGCCATGCGAGCGGGCGCATATGGGCTGCGGCACGGCATGTCGCTGATTCTGTATCCCGAAGGCGAGCGCAGTATTGACGGGACGCCGAAAACGTTCAAAAAAGGCGCGGCGATTCTGTCGATCCACATGCAAGTGCCCATTGTGCCGATTGCGATCGATGGAGTTTTCGATGCGTGGCCGCGCGGCAAGCCGTTCCAAAGATTCGCTCCGCTGAAGATCAAATTTGGTAAGCCAATCATGCCGCCGCCGGAATCGACAGCTTCGGAAGAAGCGTATGCAAAGCTGACTGCGGAGTTGAAGGCGAGGGTGGTCGAGATGTGGGAGGGATTGAAGGATGGGAAACGTTAGGCGCGCAGCCTGAGGGGAAACCCGTTACAAGTAATAGAGGAGGCTATGCATAATCGAGTCGTACATTCCGCTGAACTCCTCGAACTGCTCCCGTGTGAAGGTCCTCGGATCAAAATTTTGCTTTAATGAGCGTGCCGGATGGATCAAATTACGGAATTTCCGAATTTTATCAACTACGTCTCTGGCGACGTGTTTCGGAGGAGTGTTGTCATCCTCGTCGTTAAGATGCGAAGGAATATTGATCGGGGCATTCAGGACATCGATTTCGTTTGCAGCCTCAATCAACTCTGACATGTTTACCGAGTCCGGTATCTCGAGCTCTCCGCCATTGTCTTCAGCGAATTCGACGAGTAAATAGGTCAGAATCGCAGTCTCGAGTGCGAGGCCCAAAGCCACCGCTGCCATGAAAAATTGACCTGAGGTTTCTAACTCCTTCACTTTTTCACAGTAGAACACGAGCAGCTCATTCGCTGCGTCGCCATGTCGAGTTCCGGTCAGCTTTCCCATCCGGAACTCAGATTCTACCGCCGTCCTGGATGTCTGCAGATTAAATACGCTCCTACTTCGCCCGCGGGTGCGTCTGGTCGTAGACGCTGAGCAGGTGCTTCATCGAAAGCTGGGTGTAGCGCTGCGTGGTGGAAAGCCGCTCGTGGCCGAGTAACTCCTGGATCGCGCGCAGGTCGGCGCCTTCTTCGAGCATGTGTGTCCCGAATGCATGCCGGAGGGTGTGCGGGTGAACATCGGGCGAGAGTCCTTTGGCGACGGCAATTTTCTTTATAATGCGGCCCACGCTGCGCGTCGTGAGCCGGCCGCCGCGTTGATTGATTAGAAGGGCCGGAGTATGTTTGCGCGTTCCCGAAAGCGCCAGTTGCCGTGCGGGCAGATACGCTTTCAGCGCGGATTTTACTGCATCGCCGAATGGGACGTATCTCTCTTTTTTCCCTTTGCCGCGGATCAGAATGGCTTCGCCGGTTTGACTAACATCATCAACATTGATTCCCACCAGCTCCGAGTTGCGAATTCCGCAGCCATAAAGCAGTTCGAGCATCAAACGGTCGCGTTCAGGAAATGAGGCGATCTCGGGCATGTTGCCGCTGAAGACGGAATTCATTTCCTCGAGCGTGGGAACGCGGGGAAGTTTTTTTGGCAGCTTGGGAGTCGAAACTAGCGCGGCAGGATTCTGATCGACCTCGCCTTCCTGCGCCAGCCAGCGATACAACGAGCGCACCGCGGCCAATCCGCGCGCAACAGAAGTTTTGCTTAAGCCTTTGTCGTACAGGTGCGAGAGAAAGCCGCGAATCGCAATGTGATCGATATCACGCAGTTTTCGCTGGCCGATGTAATTTGCAAATTCATTTAGATCCTGCGTGTAGGCCTTGATGGTATGTGGCGAAGAATTTCGCTCGGCGAGGGTTTTCAGGAATTTTGTGACGGCGTTTTGGACGTTATTCATTTTCAAACCCAGGCTTCTGTCATTATTACTTCGCCTTTGCCCTCGGGTGGTGCTTCTGATACACGCTCCTCAGCCGATCCAGAGCGACATGCGTATAAACCTGCGTGGTCGAAATGTCCGCGTGACCGAGAATTGTCTGCACCGTACGCAGATCGGCTCCATTTTCCACCATGTGCGTGGCGCAGCTGTGGCGCAGCATATGCGGACTGGCGTGACGTCCGGTGGCGTTCGCGGCTTTGCTTACCACTTGCCAGACCCGCTGGCGTGTGAGTTTTTTCGCACCACGCGCAACAAACAAGAACCGCGAATTCCTTTTTGCGGCGAACTGCGGACGCGACTCGCGCAGATAGAAGGCAAGCGCATCCTGAGCCGAGCGCCCGACTGGAACTATCCGTTCTTTGTCTCCCTTGCCGCGCACGAGGACATATCCCATATCCAGCTTCAGGTCTTCGAGTTTTAGCGAAATGATTTCAGAAACGCGCAGAGCGCCAGCATAGAAGACTTCGAGCATGGCGCGATTGCGTATTGTCAGCGCATTAGTCGGACGCGCGGGAACGCCCGTTCGCCCACGCGAAGAGTTTTCCGAAGGGATGAGGACGCCCATTTCCCCATCCTCGAGCATGGTTTCGATTTCGCTGTGCGCCAAAGACTTGGGAAGGACCTTCCACTGTTTTGGCAGCGGAATGTTTAACGTCGGATCGTGCTCAATTCGTTTATCGAGGAGCAAGAACCGGTAAAGGTGCCGTAATGCCGAGAGCTTGCGGGCGACTGAGCGGCCGTCGATGGAATTGGCGAACAGCAGTTGCAGGAAATTTCGCACGTCGTCGCGGCGCGCGCTGAGCAGAGTGCGCTTGTTGCGATCGAGAATGGCCGCGAATTGCACGATGTCGCGGGAGTATGCGGAAATCGTGAGCTGAGCGAGCCCTTTTTCAACCTTCAGGTAATCGATGAACTCGGCAAGAACGCGAGAATTGGCGTCGGCGGACACGAGTCGAGTATGCGCGTTATCGGACGTTGGGAAAAGTGCAAACGCAGATTCGGCCACGGATTTGCACGGACATACACGGATCAAATGTTGAAATCCGTGAAAATCCATGTTAACCC
>Ga0335076_10008316_pt1 | contig 10475 bp, 7 predicted proteins | sample Lox_Sample_25_FD_206717 | JGI IMG/M metagenome (GOLD analysis project Ga0335076, IMG submission 206717) | Soil microbial communities from Loxahatchee National Wildlife Refuge, Florida, United States - Lox_Sample_2.5 | ecosystem: Environmental > Terrestrial > Soil > Wetlands | place: USA: Florida...
CGTCGGCGATGCGGTGGCGCAGCGCCTGGAAGGTCGCCAGCGTGGTGCCGAACTGCTTGCGCGTGTTCATGTACTCGACCGTCAGCGCGACGTACTTCTCCATCACGCCGACGCCCTCGGCGCAGGCGGCGGCGATGCCGACGTCGACTGCCTTCTCCAGCAGCGCGTGGCCGTCCTCGGCGATCAGCGAGGCCGGCGTGTCGGCCAGCGTGAGCTCGCCGGCGCGCGCGCCGTCCTGCGTGGCGTAGCCCTGCACCTTGGCGCCGCCGGCGCCTTTGTCGACCAGGAAGAGGGCGATGCCCTGGGCATCGTCGGCGCCGCCGCCGGTGCGCGCCGGCACGATGAAGGCGTCGGCCTCGTCGGCCGCCGGCACGACGCTCTTGTGGCCGCTGAGCTGCCAGCCGCTGCCGGCGCGCTTGGCCGTGGTGTCCACGTGAGCGATGCGGTAGCGTGCGGCGCGCTCCTGGTGCGCCAGCACCACCAGCGCCTCGCCCGAGGCGATGCGCGGCAGCCAGCTCGACTGCAGCGCCGCCGGCGCCTGTGCCAGCACGGTCGGCGCGACCAGCGCGCCGCTCGCGAACGGCGCGTTGACGAGGCCGCGACCGAGCTCTTCCATCACCACCATCGCCTCGATCGGGCCGAAGCCCATGCCGCCGTGCGCGTCGGACACCGCGATGCCGGTGAGGCCGAGTTCGGCCAACTCGCCGTAGACGTCGCGGGTACGGCCGCCCTGCCTGGCGATGGCGTGCCGGCGTTCGAAGCCGAAACCCTTGTCGACCCAGCGGGCCACCGCGTCGCGCAGCGACAGTTGGTCGTCGGTGAATTCGAAGTCCATGGTCGTCCTCGTCAGCCCAGCACGGTCTGCGCAACGATGTTCCGTTGCACTTCGTTGCTGCCGCCGTAGATCGTCGTCTTGCGGAAGTTGAAGTAGTTGCCGGCCAGCGGTGCGCAGATGCCGAAGCGCGCGAACCAGTCGCCCTGCCAGCCGGCTTCCATCGCCTCGCGCACGTACGGCAGCGTGAACGGGCCCGCGGCCAGCATCATCAGCTCCGTGTAGCGCTGCTGGATCTCGCTGCCTTTGATCTTGAGCAGGCCGGCGATGTCGAGGCTCTGCTTGCCGCTCTTCTCGGCCGACAGCACGCGCAGCACCAGCATCTCGAGCGCGACGATGTCGACTTCGAGCAGCGCGATCTGGTCGCGGAAGCGCGCGTCGTCGTACACGCCCTCGGCCCTGGCGATGCGCTTCAGGCGCTCGATCTCGCGCTTGGCACGGTTGACGTCGGCGATGTTGGTGCGCTCGTGGGCGAGCAAGTGCTTGGCGTAGGTCCAGCCCTTGTTCTCCTCGCCGATCAGATTTTCAGCCGGTACCTCGACGTTGTCGAAGAACACCTCGTTCACCTCGTGCTCGCCGTCGAGCATGATGATCGGCCGCACCGTGATGCCGGGCGATTTCATGTCGATCAGCAGGAAGCTGATGCCGGTCTGCGGCTTGCCATCGCTGCTGGTGCGCACCAGGCAGAAGATCCACTCGCCGTACTGGCCGAGCGTGGTCCAGGTCTTCTGGCCGTTGACGATGTACTTGTCGCCGCGCCGCTCGGCGCGCGTCTTCAGGCTCGCCAGGTCGGAGCCCGCGCCGGGCTCGCTGTAGCCCTGGCTCCACCACACCTCGCCGCTCGCGATGCCGGGCAGGAAACGCTTCTGTTGTTCGGGAGAGCCGAAGGTCATGATCACCGGGGCCACCATCACCGGGCCGAACGGCACCACGCGCGGCGAGCCGGCGCGCGCGCACTCCTCTTCGAACAGGTGCTTCTGCACCGCGGTCCAGCCGGGGCCGCCGAACTGCTTGGGCCAGCCCGAAGCCAGCCAGCCCTTCTTGCCGAGGATCTTGGCCCAGCGCTGCATGTCGTCGCGCGACAGCCGCAGCGCGTGGTGCACCTTGTGGCTGATGTCCTTGGGCAGGTTGTCGGCCACCCATTGCCGCACCTCTTGCCGGAACCCGAGTTCGTCAGCGGTGAAGTTGAGGTCCATGGTGCGTGTCTCCTGGCGGGTTCTGAACGCTCGGGCGGCAGTTGTAGCACGCGCGCCGAGGCGCCGTTTGTCCCTGCTGCGACAACGAGAGCGACGACAATCGTCGCGATGAACGACGCGCTGCGCCACCCGAGTTTTGCCCGGGTGGTGGCGGCGCTGGCGCTCGGGCAGCTGCTGGTGTGGGCGGCCCTGTACTACGGCTTCTCGTCGTTCGTGCTGCCGATGCGCGACGAGCTGCGCTGGAGCGAGGCCACGCTGATGGGTGCTTACAGCGTCGGCCTCGCAGCCTGGGGCGGCGCCTCGTACGCGGTCGGCGCCGCGCTCGACCGTGGTCTGGCGCGCGCCGTGCTCGCCGGCGGTGCGCTGCTGGCTGCGGTTGGCCTGATCGCCTGGGCGCTGGTGCGCGAGCCATGGCTGTTCTACGTGGCGTGGGCGGTGCTCGGCGTGTCGATGGCGATGCTGCTGTACGACCCGGCGTTCATCGTGCTGACCAAGCGCTACCCGCAGCGCTACCGGCAGGGCATCACCGCGCTCACGCTGGTGGGCGGCTTTGCCAGCACGCTGTCGTTCCCGGCGGTGGCCTGGGCGATGCCGCAGCTTGGCTGGCGCGGCACGCTGGTGGCGATGGGCGTGACGATGCTGGTGGTGGTGCTGCCGCTGCACCTGTGGGCGCTGCAAGGCGGCGAGTCCGACGCGGCGGCGTCGCCGGCGGCCCAAGCCCAGGTGGGCAGCGACAGCACGCTGCACGACGCACTGCGCGATCGCACCTTCTGGCTGCTCACGCTGGCGTTCACGCTGTACTTCTTCGCCAATGGCGCGCTGTGGGCGCATGTGATGCCGGCGCTGGCCTCGAAGGGCCTGAGCCAGGGCGAGGCGCTGGCGGTGGTGGTGTGGGTGGGGCCGGCGCAGGTGGCGGGACGGCTGGCCTTCGCGGCGCTCGGCCGCGCCTGGTCGTTGCGCGTGCTGGGCGCCATCGTGCTGGCCGGGCTGCCGATCGCGCTGACGCTGTTCGCGCTGGCGCACTCGCCATGGGTGCTGTGGCTGTTCGCCGCGCTGTTCGGCGCCGTCAACGGGCTGATCACGATCGTGCGCGGCGGGCTGATCCCGGAGGTGTTCGGCCGCGCGCAGGTCGGACGCATCGGCGGCGCGATGACCGGCATCGGTCTGCTCGCGCGCGCCGCCGCGCCGGTGACCGCCGCCGCGCTGCTGCTGGCGCTCGGCGGCTATCGCGACCTGCTGCTCGCGCTCGCCGCGCTGGGCGTGGTGGCGCTGCTGTCGTTCTGGTGGGCGCTGGCGTCGCGGCGCTGACGACGCGCTTTCAGCGATTCAGCGCGCGCACTGCAGCACCACCGCGCCGGCGGCGGTGGCGGCCGCGCAGTTGAGCCCGCCGCATTGACAGCTGGCGATCTGCGGTCCGCCGCTGCCGCCGAAGATCGGGACCGCCGGCGCGCACGCGCACGACGCTGGCGGCTGCTGCGCCAGGATCGATGGATTGGGTTGCGCCTGCGCGGCGCGCGACGAGGCGATCGCGGCGGCCACGACGGCGAGCGAGGCGATGACCAGGCTCAAGGTGCCGATCGCGAGCCGACGGCGGGTCAAGGGGGTGGGCATGGGCGCTCCTTCGGGGGTGAGTCGGTGCGCGGCCATTGTCGGGCGCCCGCTCGAGTGCCGCCGGCCCTTGACGAGCCTGATCCCGAAGATGAATACTGGATAAAATCACAGGCTACCCGTTGCGCTGCTTTTTGCCATGGTCACCCCCGGCGGCCAAGCGGACGGGCCCGCGCAGGGCCTGCCCGCGTATGCCGAGCTGCATTGCCGCAGCAACTTCAGCTTCCTCACCGGAGCCTCGCACCCGGAGGAGTTGGTGGCGCGCGCCCACGAGCTCGGCTACACCGCGCTGGCGATCACCGATGAATGCTCGCTCGCCGGCGTGGTGCGAGCCCACGCGCAGGCCAAGCGGCTCGAGCTGCACCTGATCGTCGGCGCCGAGATGCGGCTGGCGCCCGCTGGCGCCGCCGGTGGCGGCGGATCCGGTAGCGCCACCGATGGCGGCAGGTCCGGGAGCGCCGCCAGCGGTGGCGCGTGGGGTCCGCGGTTGGTGCTGCTGGCGCAGTCGCGCCGCGGCTACGGCAACCTCGCGCAGTGGATCACGGTGGCACGCCGTCGGGCCACCAAAGGCAGCTACACGGCCTGGGCCAGCGACGTCGAGGGCCGCGTGCCGCACGCGCCGTACCTGGCCGGCCTGCCCGATTGCTTCGCGCTGATGGTGGTCGACGCGACGCTGCCGTTCGAGGCGCAGTTCGCGCACGCGATGTGGCTGAAGACCTGGTTCGGGCTCAAGCGCGCCGCGCTCGCGGTGGAGCTGCTGTACCGCGCGCACGACGCCGCGTGCGTCGAGGCCGCCGAGCGATTGGCCGAGCTCACGGGCCTGCCGCTGGTGGCCGCGGGCGACGTGCTGATGCACGTGCGCGCGCGCAAGCCGCTGCAGGATGCGCTGACCGCGACGCGCCTGGCCAAGCCGGTGGCCGAGTGCGGTTTCGCGCTCGAGCCCAACGCCGAGGCCCACCTGCGTTCGCGCCAGCGGCTGGCGGCGCTGTATCCGCCGGGCTGGCTCGAGGCCACGGTGCGCATCGCGGCAGGCTGTGCGTTCTCGCTCGACGAGTTGCGCTACGAGTATCCGGAAGAGATCGTGCCCGAGGGCCACACCACCACCAGCTGGCTGCGCACGCTCACCGAGACCGGTGCCCGCAGGCGGTTCCCGGCCGGCGTGCCGCCGAAGGTGCGCAACAGCATCGAATACGAATTGGCGCTGATCGCGCGGCTGCGCTACGAGCCGTACTTCCTCACCGTGGCCGACGTGGTGGAGTGGGCGCGCAAGCAGAAGATTCTCTGCCAGGGCCGCGGCAGCGCCGCCAACTCCACGGTCTGCTATTGCCTGCACATCACCGAGGTCGACCCCGATCGCACCGCGCTGCTGTTCGAGCGCTTCGTCAGTGCCGAGCGCAACGAGCCGCCGGACATCGACGTCGACTTCGAGCACCAGCGCCGCGAGGAGGTGATCCAGTACATCTACGGCAAGTACGGCCGCCACCGCGCGGCGATGACCGCGGTGGTCATCAGCTACCGCCCGCGTTCGGCGCTGCGCGACGTGGGCCGCGCGCTCGGCATCGACCTCGACCGCATCGCCGCGGTGGCGCGCGGCCAGCACTGGTTCGACGGCCGCCGCATCAACGACGAACGCCTGCGCGAGAACGGCTTCGACCCCGACTCGCCGGTCTGCAGGCTGTGGGTCGAGCTGACGCAGACGCTGATCGGCTTTCCGCGCCACCTGAGCCAGCACCCCGGCGGCTTCGTGATCGCGCGCGACGACGTGTCGCGCCTGGTGCCGGTGGAGAACGCCGCGATGGCCGACCGCACGGTGATCCAGTGGGACAAGGACGACCTCGACACGCTGGGCCTGATCAAGGTCGACGTGCTGGCGCTGGGCATGCTGAGCGCGATCAAGCACGCGCTCGTCTTCATCGCCCGGAAGAAGGGGCTGCCCGAGTTCCGCATGCAGGACGTGCTGTACCCCGACGGCACGATGGCCGAGGACAAGGCGGTGTACGCGATGCTGAGCCGCGGCGACAGCGTGGGCGTGTTCCAGGTCGAGAGCCGCGCGCAGATGAGCATGCTGCCGCGGCTCAAGCCCGACAACTTCTACGACCTGGTGATCGAGGTGGCGATCGTGCGGCCCGGGCCGATCCAGGGCGGCATGGTGCATCCGTACCTCAAGCGCCGCAACGGCGAGGAGCCGGTCGACTACCCGAGCGCCGAGGTGGAGCAGGCACTCAAACGAACGCTGGGCGTGCCGATCTTCCAGGAGCAGGTGATGCAACTCGCGATCCTGGCGGCCGACTTCACGCCGGGCGAAGCCGACGCCCTGCGCCGCGCGATGGCCGCGTGGAAGCGCAAGGGCGGCCTCGGGCCGTTCCAGCAGCGGCTGGTCGGCCGCATGATCGAGAAAGGCTATCCGCTCGAATTCGCCGAGCGCATCTTCAAGCAGATCGAAGGCTTCGGCGAATACGGCTTCCCCGAGAGCCACGCCGCGAGCTTCGCTTTGCTGGTGTACGTGAGCGCGTGGATCAAGCACTACCACCCCGACGCGTTTCTCGCCGCGCTGCTCAACAGCCAGCCGATGGGCTTCTACGCGCCGGCGCAGCTGGTGCGCGATGCACGCGCGCACGGCGTTCAGGTGCTGCCGGTCGACGTGCTCGAGAGCCAGTGGTCATCGGTGCTCGAGCCGGGCGATGGGGCAGGGGCAGGCGATGCACTGTGGCCGGTGCGGTTGGGTTTCGACCGTCTGCTCGGTTTCCAGCAGGAGGCGGCCGAACGGTTGGTGAAGGCGCGTGCCGAACGGCGCTTCGACAGCGTCGAAGACCTGACGCGCCGCGCCGCGCTCGACGACCGCATGAAGCAGTTGCTGTCGCAAGGCGATGCGCTGGTGCCGCTGGCCGGGCATCGTCACCAGGCGGCTTGGGCGACCGCCGGCGTCGACACGCGCGCACCGCGCCTGCTGGCCGGCACGCGCACGCACGAAGCGCCGGCCGAACTGCGCGCGCCCAGCGCCGGCGAAGATCTGCTGGCCGATTACCGCAGCGCCGCGCTGTCGTTGAAGAACCATCCGCTGGCATTGCTGCGCGAGCAGCTGGCGCGCTTTCAGGTGCAGCCGGCGCGGGTGCTCAACGCGTACCGCAACGGACAACTGGCGCGCGCCAGCGGCCTGGTCACGCACCGCCAGCGGCCCGAGACCGCCAAGGGCGTGATCTTCGTGACGCTGGAGGACGAGACCGGCGCCGTCAACGTGATCGTCTGGCCGCAGGTGGCCGAGAGCCAGCGCAAGCCGCTGCTCGCGTCGACGCTGCTCACCGTGTACGGCGTGTGGCAGTGCGAGGGCGAGGTGCGCCACCTGATCGCGCGCAAGCTGGTCGACCATTCGCCGCTGCTGCAGGGGCTCACCGCCCGCAGCCGCAACTTCCACTGACCACCCAAAAGGAACGGCCCGGACACTGGCCGGGCCGCTGCATGAAACGCGCGCTCGGGTCAGTTCTTCTGCTGCGCGTCGTGCTTCTCGTGATGGATCTTCTTGCTCTGGTGATTCTCCATGCGCTGCACGTGCGCCTGCTCGTTGCCGCTGACGTGGCCGTTGGCGCCGGCGTTGGCTTCGGCCTTCGCCACCCTGGCCTGGCCGCGTTCGAGCTTGGCCGTTTCGCGATTGGTCAGCGAACCGTTCTGCACGCCGTTCTCGACGCGCTGTTGCTGGTTGATGTTGCGCTGCACATCGGCCTGCATGCGCTGCGACGACGCCGACTGCGGGTTGCCGGTGACGTTGTTGTGCTTGTCCGCGTAGATGTCGCGGCTGACCTTGTTCTGCGCCTGATTCAGCTTGGCTTGCTCGGCCGGCGTCAGCTTGCCGTCCTTCAGCGCCTTGCTCTGCATCTGGTCGACGCGCGATTCCTCGCGTTCCAGCGAGGCGGCTTCCTTGGTGCTGAGTGCGCCGCTTTGCAGGCCTTGCTCGATGCGCTGATCCTGGTTGATGTCGCGCTGCACGGTGTTCGCCGGGGTCTGCGCGAACACGGCGGCGCCGCTGCCCATCAGCAGGCAGGCCAGTAGGGTGGTGCGGTTCATGGTTGCTCCTTGGGATGATTGGTGTCGTGGGCCGTTGCGCGGCCGCTGCTCCTCAACGCCAATCGCAAAGCCATGTTGACCGGCCACTCACGCGCCTCGAGTGAAGTTTTGTTGCGCCGCTCGCTGTGCGGCGATCCGACGTGACAAGCGGACGCGCAGTCAGCTGGCAGCAAGCCGCGCGCGACACATCTGGTAAACGTTGGCCACCCCGAACCACCCGATTTGGGCTGCGACAATCCGCTCATGAGCAGCCAAGCGATCACCCCCGAGCTGCGCGAGTGGATCGTCGCGCAGGCCAAGGCGGGATGCCGGCCCGACGACGTGCTGCAGTCGATGCGCACCAGCGGCTGGGACGAGGACACCGCGCTCGACGCGCTGGAGACCACGCTCGCGCAGTACCTCGCCGAGCACAACGCGGCGCAGCCGACGCTGCCCGCGCCGGTGCCGGTGCCGGAGCCCGACGTGGCAAGCCACGCCAGCGTGTTGCAGGTGCCCGATCGCCAGGTCTCGGTGCTGATGGCCATGCGCAGCCCGCGTCTGGTGGTGTTCGGCGGGCTGCTGTCCGACGACGAGTGCGACCAGATGATCGAGCTGGCGCGGCCACGCCTGGCGCGCTCGGAGACCGTGCACAACGCCAGCGGCGGCTCCGAGGTGCACGAGTCGCGCACCAGCGACGGCATGTTCTTCGAACGCGGCGAGCATGCGCTGATCGGCCGCATCGAGCAGCGCATCGCCGCGCTGCTGAACTGGCCGATCGAGAACGGCGAGGGCCTGCAGGTGCTGCGTTACCGGCCTGGCGCCGAATACCGGGCGCACCACGACTACTTCGATCCCGCGCAGCCGGGCACCCCGACCATCCTGCAGCGCGGCGGCCAGCGCGTGGGCACGCTGCTGATGTACCTCAACACGCCGCTGCGCGGCGGCGGTACCGCGTTCCCCGACGTCGGCGTCGAGGTCGCCGCGATGCGCGGCAACGGGGTGTTCTTCAGCTACGACCGGCCGCATGTCGTGACGCGCACGCTGCACGCCGGCATGCCGGTGCACGACGGCGAGAAGTGGGTTGCCACCAAGTGGCTGCGTGAGCGTGAGTTCCGCTAGCGGCTCCCGGCGATTCGGCGTTCAAGTAGCAACCAAACAGCGCGCCTCCAGGCGCGCTCCCCTCGTGGACGCCACGGATCCGGCTCTGCCGGGACCTTGGCGTTGCCCCCTTGAGGGGGGCGGCCGCCAGGCCGCTCCGGGGTGGGCCTACAGCGTGCTGTTGGGGCTGATGGCCGGGCGCAGCGCCGGGAACGGCCGCGCCCGCGCGATGCGTGCGACCTTGCGCTCGTCCCACGATTGCGGCCCTTCGAGCGGCCAGCGCGCAATCTCGTCGCGCAGCTCGTCGCGCGGCAGGCGCACGAACGCCGGCGTGTGCTGGCGCAGGAACCACAAGCCCGGGCACAGCTTGCGCGGCAGCTGGGTCCTGGCCAGCGGCGCCCAGTAGACGCAGCGCCGCTCGTTCCAGAACAGCTGGCGTTCGAAGTGGATGCGGCCGGCGATGCCGCTGTCGGACGGACACAGCAGGTCGTGCTCGCGCGTCTGCAGCACCGCGTACGCGAGGTCACCGGGTGTGTCGCCGCGATGGCTGTACACCAGGATCACGCGCTCGATGTCGCGCGCGCCCACGCGATCGATCTCCTGACCATCACGCGAGACGATCAACTCCATCGACTGCCAGCGGGTGTGCAGCTGCCCCTTCATGCGGGCACGGTAGCGGCGCCGGCGCCACAGCGCTGTGACGAGTGACGACCAGCTGCAACCGCGCGCTCATGCAATCGCGCTGCGCGTGACAAATGCACGCCTCAGAGCTCGTAACTCATGCCGTGTTGCGGTACACGCACGCGCCAGTGCAACTCGTCCTGGATGCGCAGGCGCAGCGCGTCGGCGGCCTCGGGCTCGCCGTGCACGACAAACGTCTGCGCCGGCGGCCCGCGCAGTGCGCGCAACCAATCGAGCACCTGGTTGGCATCGGCATGACCCGACACGCCTTCGAGCGCGCTGACGTGCGCGCGCACCGGCACGTACTGACCGTGGATCTTGACCGTGCTCGCGCCGGCCAGCAGCTGCGCGCCGCGGCTGCCGCCGACCTGGAAGCCCGCCAGCACGATGTGATGGCGCGGCTCGGGCGCCATCGCCTTGAGGTGATGCAGCACGCGGCCGCCGGTGGCCATGCCGCTCGAGGAGATCACGACGCGCGGCATGCGTGAGCCGACCAGCCGCATCGATTGCGCCACCGTGGTGACGAGCCGCACGCCGTCGCACAGCGACTGCAGTTCACCCGCAGCCACGCGCAGTTCCTTCTGGTGCTCGAGGTACAGCGAAGTCGCCTGCACGGCCATCGGGCTGTCGAGGAAGACCGGCAGCCGTGCCGGGATCTCGCCGGCGGCGCGCAGGCGTCGCAGCAACAGCAGCAGCGCTTGCGCACGCCCCACCGCGAACGCCGGCAGCAGCACCGAGCCGCCGCGCTGCACGGTGTCGCGCACGATCTGCCCGAGCATCGCCTGCGGGTCGGTGCGGGGGTGCAGGCGATTGCCGTAGGTCGACTCGACGATCATCGCGTCGGCGCGCGCCAGCGTCTGCGGCGGCGGCATCAGCAGATCGTCGGGACGGCCGAGGTCGCCCGAGAACGCGAGTGCCACGTCGCGTTGGGTCAGCGTCACCGCGCACGCGCCGAGCAGGTGCCCCACCGGCGTGAAGCGCACGCGGACGTCGCCGAGCGCGAGGTCGTTGCCCGGCCCCAG
>Ga0335076_10008317_pt1 | contig 10475 bp, 10 predicted proteins | sample Lox_Sample_25_FD_206717 | JGI IMG/M metagenome (GOLD analysis project Ga0335076, IMG submission 206717) | Soil microbial communities from Loxahatchee National Wildlife Refuge, Florida, United States - Lox_Sample_2.5 | ecosystem: Environmental > Terrestrial > Soil > Wetlands | place: USA...
TGAACCACTGCGCTCCTCCGGTGCGCGCCTTCAACGAGACCGATAGGAGAGGAAGGGCGAACATGAGATGAGCAGCTATCGTTCCGGCAATGCCGCCAAGAACCTGAGCGAGGATGTAGGTCGCTGTCTCGCTGGCGGGCAGTTCGCCCTTGAGCCAAAAGACGAGCGACACCGCCGGGTTGAAATGCGCTCCTGATATCGGCGCAAAGATGGCTATCAGCACGACGAGAATGGCGCCCGTCGGCAGCGTGTTGCCGAGCAGCGCGAGCGCCACGTCCTTGGTCAGCGTCTCGGCCATGACGCCCGACCCGACGACCGTGGCGACAAGAAACGCTGTCCCCAGCGCCTCTGCAGCCACCCGCCGGGCGAGAGCGCCGGGCGTCGCGCCGAACATCAGCTCGCCTTTGGCCTTGGCGAGCTTGCGCCTTCGATCTGCCCGATCTCGCGAAGCTTTGCTCCGAGCGCCATCTTGTCGAGACTCCGGATCGGCAGACTTATGAATAGCGAAATGCGATTCTTGAGGTAGCGGAACGCCAGATTGAAGGCCCGCTCCTTCTCAACGTCGGAACCCTCGACAGCAGCGGGGTCTTCGATGCCCCAATGTGCGGTCATCGGCTGGCCTGGCCAAAGGGGGCAAAGCTCTCCGGCAGCGCTGTCGCAAACCGTGAACGCGAAATCCAATTCTGGTGCGCCTGCGCCGGCGAATTCATCCCAGCTTTTTGATCGGAGACCCTCCGTCGGATAGCGGTAAGCGTCAAGAACCCTGAACGTAATGGGATTGATCCTTCGCTTCGGATGGCTGCCGGCGGAGAAGGCGGTGAACCGTCCGGCGCCATCCTTGCGCAAGATGCTCTCGGCGAGAATCGAACGTGCGCTGTTGCCGGTGCAGAGGAACAGAACGTTGTAAGGACGGTCGCTCATTGGTTGGCACCCGAACCGCGGCAGGTTGGCGCGCAGCAGGCGTCATCCTTAGTCGCGGCGCTCCGCCCGGGCTTCTTCGCGCGAACGAAGGCGCTCATGAATTTGCCCTCGACCTCATGCGCGATCGCATCGACGTCGACGCCCTCGCTCGCCAGAAACTCGCGCGCGGCCTCGACGTCGTAGACTCGCGTCGGTTCAATGCCGATGGCCTCAAACCCGGCGGCCGCCAGCTTCATCCGGTACTCGTTCTCGTCGAGAGCGCCAGCGACGCACCCCGCCCAGAGCAGCATGTCGCGTCGAATTTGCTCAGGAATGGCGCCGCGCGTCACAACGTCCGAGACCGCGAACCGGCCGCCGGGCTTGAGCACACGGAACGCCTCGCGCAATACCCCGTCCTTGTCGGCCGAGAGATTGATCACGCAGTTCGAGATGATCACATCGACGGAATTTTCGGCCAGCGGGATCGCTTCAATTTCACCCTTCAGGAATTCCACGTTCTCCGCTCCTGCCTTTTTCTTGTTCTCTCGGGCCAGCGCGAGCATGCCGTCGGTCATGTCGAGCCCATAGGCTTTTCCGGCCGGACCGACGCGACGCGCCGAGAGCAGAACGTCGATGCCGCCGCCGGAGCCGAGGTCGAGAACCGTCTCGCCCGGTTTGAGTTCGGCGAGCGCAGTCGGGTTGCCGCAGCCAAGCGACGCGGCGACGGCGTCTTGCGGCAAGCAATTGGTTTCGTCGGCGGCGTAGAGGTTGGCCGAGATCCCCTCAGACCCCCGCTCGCCGTCGTAGCAGCACGAAGAGCCCGACGCTCGAACGCCGCGAGCGATTTCGGCGTAGCGGTCGCGAACAACATCCTTGATGTCTGATTCTCGCATGACGCTCTCCTCAACAGGCGCAGGCAATGATCGCTTCGGGCCGGATCGCCCTGTTGCGGGTGCAGCATTCGGCAAACAGGAAACCAACGATATCTTGAAGCGCTTTGGTGCTGGCGGTGTAGCGAAGGAACGTGCTTTCTCGCCGCACCGCGACGAGGCCTTCGTTCTTCAGCTTTTCGAGGTGATGGGAGAGCGTTGACGGCGGAATTCCGAGTTCAGAACCGATCTCGCCGACGACGAGCCCCTCCGGGTGAGCCGCGAGAAGAAGTCGGACGACCCGGAGCCGCGCCTCGGACCCGAGCGCCGCGAGCATATCGGCGTAGCGGGCTGTTACCTCGGCGTCGTTGGGGTGCATGAAGTCTCCGCAGTATTTCTATAATTGTAGAAATACCGAATGTCAACGGATCCAAAACTATCGGTCCGAAACGCACTAAGCGCCTAAAAATGTTCATGAAAGTCAGGTTTATCAACAAATGCTTTGGATAAAGAGAAATCCGGGTTATTATCCTCGTCCCTGTGCATCCGAGTTGCCAGCTCAGTTCCGATGACGCTCGCCACCGCGCTTGTAAATCACACGACGGCTGCGGCCTCATAGCGAACCAGCCCGCAAGAAATTACGGAACCAAAAGTCAGGATAACCGATTGAAAAGGCTCATTTCTGGGAACGAAAAGGCGCCCCGTCCCGCTCAGCGGCCGGCACCGGCGATCTTAGCCAGGCCGAGACTGAAGGCGCGGGAGGTCGCCGCGGCGAAGTCGCCCTTGAGCGCCAGCGCCCGGCGCTCGATCAGGACCCAGGACAGTGCGGCGACGCCAAGGGTGATCGCGCCGGAGCCGAGGATCATCGCGATCAGCCACATGCCGGGGAACAGGAACGCCAGCGTCTGCTGGATCGGAAAGGCGTAGATGTACACGCCGTAGGAACAGTCGCCCCAGTCGTTGACGGCGCGGATGCGTCCCTTCGGCAGATAGGCGAGGTGCAGCACGAGCGGCGCGAGGCAGACGACGTAGACGACGAAGAACGCCTGCTGGTTCACGGAGGCGACGATGAGGCACGCGAGCGCCGCGACGAGGATGCTGGCCCGCATCGGAACCTTGTCGCGCCACAAATAGAGCGTCGAGCCATAGAGGAACATGAACACCCTGGTGTCGGCCACGTTGAAAGGCGCGCCGAACAGCCGCCCGCGCAGGATGACGACAAGGAACGCCGCGGCCGCGATCGGGACGGCGACGCTCATCGCCTTCAGCCGAATGGCCGGCGCCGCGGCGAGCGCGAGCCAGCCGGCGGCGAGATAGAGATAGAGCCGCATCTCGATCGGCAGCGTCCACAGCGAGCCGTTGAACTCGCGAGGAAGCGGGTTCGTCTCGAACACGCCCGGCAGCGCATAGCGGACGCCGCCGATGAGCGTCGCGCATTTGATGAAATAGTCGTGGGTCGTGGATGAAGCGAAGTATTCGGCGGGCGGCAGCGTGGTCAGCGCGGGGGCGAGCACGAAAACGGTGAGGAGGAGCATCGCCCAGATCGCCGGGTAGATGCGCAGCGCCCGCGCCCACAAATAAGCGATCACCTTGCCCCGGTTGACCAGGCTGCCGGTGACCAGAAAGCCGCTGGTGACGAAGAACACATCGACCGCCATTTCGGCCAGCGACAGGCCGAGATGGTCGAAGAAGAACTCCCGCGACGACGGCAGTCCAAGCACCGCGACGCTGTGGCCGCCGAGCACCGCGAGCGCCGCCAGAAGGCGGATGAGGTTGAAGTTGTTGTCCCGGCCAACGGCATAATCGGAGAGCCGCGCCGCCGGCGCCAGGGGCCGGTCGACCGCGCGGGCGGGCCTGAGCCCGGCGGTCATTCCGCCGCCCGCACCGGCCGTTCGGGCTGGGCGAGCCGCTGCGCCTTGAGCAGGTCGGCGACCATGAACGCCATCTCGATCGCCTGCTCCGCATTGAGCCGCGGATCGCAATAGGTGTGATAGCGGTCGTGCAGATCGGCCTCCGAGATCGCGCGCGCGCCCCCGGTGCATTCGGTGACGTTCTTGCCGGTCATCTCGAGATGGACGCCGCCCGCGTAAACGCCCTCGGCGCGGCAGATGGCGAAGAAGTTGCGCACCTCCTGGGCGATGCGTTCGGTCGGCCTCGTCTTGAACCCGGTCGAGGTCTTGATCGTATTGCCATGCATCGGGTCCGAAACCCAGAGCTGCGTCAACCCCTCGCGCTTGGCGGCGCGCAGAAGCGGCGCGAAGGCCGCCTCGATCCTGTCGGCGCCGAAACGGCAGATAAGCGTCAGCCGGCCCGGTTCGCGCTCGGGGTCGAGAACTTCGATGAGACGCAGGAACTCGTCGGGCGTGAGCGACGGGCCACACTTGAGGCCGATCGGGTTCTTCAAGCCGCGGCAGAATTCGACGTGGGCGCCGCCAAGCTGGCGCGTTCGGTCGCCGATCCAGATCAGGTGGCCGGAGGTCGCATAGTAGTCGCCGGAGGTCGAGTCGAGCCGGGTCATCGCCTGCTCGTAGCCGAGAAGCAGCGCCTCGTGCGAGGTGTAGAAATCGGTCGCCCGGAGCTCTGGGTGCGCCTCGGGGTCGAGGCCGACAGCGCGCATGAAGCCGAGCGTTTCGGTGATCCGGTCGGCAAGCTCCTCGTAGCGTTCGGACTGCGGGCTGTCCTTGACGAAACCCAGCATCCAGCGATGGACGTTCTCGAGATTGGCGTAGCCGCCGGTGGCGAAGGCCCTGAGCAGGTTCAGCGTCGCCGCCGACTGGCGATAGGCTTCGAGTTGCCGCCGCGGATCGGGCTCGCGCGCCTCACGCGTGAATTCGATGTCGTTGACGATGTCGCCGCGATAAGCCGGCAGGGTGACGCCCTCGATTGTCTCGAAATCCGAAGAGCGCGGCTTGGCGAATTGACCGGCGACGCGTCCGACTTTGACGATCGGGGACGCCGCGGCGAAGGTCATGACCACGGCCATCTGCAAGAAGACGCGGAAGAAATCGCGGATGTTGTCGGCCGAATGCTCGCCGAAGCTCTCGGCGCAATCGCCGCCCTGGAGCAGGAACGCGCCGCCGCCGGCCGCCTTGCCCAACGCCTGCTTGAGCTTGCGCGCTTCGCCGGCGAACACCAGCGGCGGATAGCCGGCAAGCTGGCGCTCAGTGTCGGCGAGGGCCGCGCTGTCCCGGTACAGCGGCGACTGGGCGATCGGCTTTGCGCGCCAGCTCTCCGGGGTCCAACGTTGATTCGCCATCATCCTTGCCTCAATACGCGGCTTATCGCCGCTTCCGGCCGCCGGGCGGTCTATATACAGGCCGACGCTTTCCGCCGATATGCCGATTTTCGAGGCCGACCCGCATTTTATCGACCGGCTGCGACGTGAGACAGCGTCGCGCGGGCGCCAATCGTATGAGACGATGCCCAAACCGACGCCAATGCCGATTCGCCCGTTTTGAGCATCCTTCCCTCCATCGCCGCGCTTCTTTTCTCTGTTCTGCTCCTGATCGGGGGCAACAGCCTCGTCGGCGTGACCACGCCGCTGAGAGCCCGCATCGAGGGCTTCCCCGAGCTCACGGTCGGCCTGCTCGGTTCGGTCTATTTCGCCGGAATGCTGGCCGGCGCTTTGGCGGCCCCGGCGATCATCCGGCGCGGCGGCCACATCAGGGCCTATGCCGCCTTTGTCGCGCTCGCGGTCGTTTCGGTGATCCTGATGCCGGTCATGCTCTCGTCCTGGGCGTGGCTCGCCTGTCGCGCGCTGATCGGGTTCGTGTTCGCCGGGCTCTACGCCGTCATCGAATCCTGGATCAACGCCAAGGCGACCAACTCGAATCGCGGCGCGCTATACGCCCTTTACCAGATCGCCAATTTCGTCGCTTCCGCCAGCGGGCAGTTGGCGTTGAGGCCGCTCGGGCCGAACGGCTTTTCCGTCTTCGCGGTAGCAGGCTCACTGCTCGCGCTCGCCATCGTGCCGATGGCGATGACCAGCGTCGATCCTCCAGCCCAGCCGCGAAGCGTGCGCCCGCGCCTCGTCTGGCTCGTGCGGCTCGCGCCGATTTCCTGCTTCGCGTCCCTTGCCGCCGGCGCCGCCAATGGCGCATTGTTCGCACTCGGCCCGGTCTTCGCCGTCGAAATCGGCATGACGCCGAGCAGCGTGCCGCTTTTCACCTCCTCGATCGTGCTCGGTTCGGCGTTGGGCGTGTTCCCGATCGCCATGATCTCCGACCGCGTCGACCGCCGGCTGGTCATCGCCGCGGTCATGATCGCGGGCGCGGCCTGTGAGGTCGCGCTGAGCCGGGTCGCGGCTCCGGGCGCGTCATTGATCATGCTCGGATTTCTCGTCGGGCTCACGACCTACTCGCTCTATACGCTTGCGGTGTCGCTCGCCAACGACCGTGGCGCGCCGCACGACCTGGTTTTCATTTCGGTCGGGCTCTTGTTCATCTACTGCGTCGCCGCGATCGCGGCCCCCGCAGTCGCCTCAGTGCTGATGAAGGACTTTGGTCCGCGCATGCTGTTCGTTCAGAACGCTTATGTGCATCTGGCGATCGCCGCATTAGCGCTTTGGCGGCTGTTGGTGGCGCCCACGGCGAAAAGCCGCACCCGCGCCGCCGCCTGATCGGGCCTGAGATCAGTCTTTCACCACCGTCAGGTCCGGGGCGGCCGGGTTTTTCATCCCGACGACGTGGTAACCGGAGTCGACATGGACGATCTCGCCGGTGACTCCGCGCGACATCGGCGACAGAAGGTAGACCGCGCTCTCGCCGACCTCCTCGATGCTGACCGTACGGCGCAACGGCGCATTGTATTCGTTCCACCGCAGAATATAGCGGAAATCGCCAATGCCGGACGCGGCGAGCGTCTTGATCGGCCCGGCGGAAATCGCGTTGACGCGAATCGCCTTCTCGCCAAGGTCGGCCGCAAGATAGCGGACGCTTGCCTCCAGCGCCGCCTTGGCGACGCCCATCACGTTATAGTGGGGCATCCACTTTTCAGCGCCATAGTAGGTCAGGGTCAGCATGGCCCCGCCGTTGGTCATCAGCTTCTCGGCGCGTTGAGCAAGGGCGGTGAAGGAATAGCAGGAGATGGCAAGCGACTTGGTGAAATTGTCCTCGGTCGTATCGATATACCGGCCGGTGAGCTGGTCCTTGTCGGAGAAGGCGATGCAGTGGACGATGAAATCGATCGATCCCCACAATTTGCCTGCTTCCGCGAACGCCAAATCGATCGAGGCGCCCTCCGTCACGTCGCAATGGCCGAGGACATGCGCCCCCAGTTCTTGCGCCAGCGGCCGGACCCGTTTCTCCAACGCTTCGCCCTGAAACGTAAAGCCGAGCTCTGCGCCGGCGGCGTGGGCGGCTCTGGCGATTCCCCAGGCGATCGAGCGATTGTTCGCCACCCCGAAGACGACCCCGCGCATCCCGCGCATAACGCCCGCGGTCGCGCCGATTGCGTGGGTTCGCTCCATCAAGGCCTCTCTGCGGCTCGCTCTTGGGAAGGTTAACATTACGCCGTCCCGGCGCCGGGATATCCCTTAACCTCGCCGGACACGCATGGGAAGGACAACGGCCTGGGTCAACCCGTCACAAAATGTGTGACTTTGCTCACGCGCGCGCTTGGAACCGGGGCGTCTTTTGACTAGGATCGTTAAGGAGCCTTAACGTTTATCGAGGTTCACAAGAAACTCTCGGTGTCAGTCGTGCCGCCGTTAAACGACAGTTTGACCGATCTTTCTGACCTGCGCCGGTTCGGGCTCGCCCTGACGCGCGACGATCGGTTCGTGCTCGATCATGCGGCTGCGAGCGCGCTTGTCGAGCGTCTGTTCAGGCAGGCCTCTTTCGAGGCGGTGGACGCAAGCGCCGGCTGTGACGCCAAAGTCATTGCCCGCGAAGATGGACGCGTGCGCGCGTTCGCGCAATTTGTCAGGCTTTATCGCCGACACGTTCGCCGCTTGACCCTGGACGACGGCGAAGGATGGGACGAGAGCGCAGAGAGCGCTCGTGGCAAGGCCGCAAGCGCCGGGATCGGGATGGCCGCCGCCGTGCGGGCGCTGCCGCTCGAATTCCGGGAGACGCTACTGATTGTGGTTCTGGCCAAACTTACTCATCGCGAGGCCGCTTCGGCGCTCGATATTTCCCTCGCGACGCTCGTTGCGCGGCTGACGAAGGCCCGCGAACGCATTTCCGCGCTGACCCGCGCCCCGACTGCGGCTGAAACGGCCGGCGCCGCGGCGCCGTCGGTCCCGCATCTGCGAGTCGTGAAGTGATGGAAGCTTGGCGCCTCGCAGATCTGCACGCCTATGTGGATGACTGCCTCGCTCCGGACGAGCGTCTGGCGTTCGAGAAGCAGATGGCCGAGGATCCCGCGCTTGCCCGCCGTGCCGCGACGTGGCGGGCGCAAAACAGCGCGATTCGCTCCGCCTTCGATGGCGAGGGGCCGCGGGCCTTCCCGATCAGCATCGTGCGCCATCAGAACGAAATTCCGGGCAAGGGTCGACGGCCCGCGTCCGCCGGCGCGAGGCCGAGTCGCGAGCCGTCGCGGCCGTCGCTCTCCAACCTCGATGAAGCGGTTCGGGCTGCCGCGGATGTCGGCGAGGAGAGCGCGTTTCGAACGTTGCCGTTATGGCGTCTTGGCGTTGCAGCCCTGTTCGTTGGCCTTCTTTGTCTTTGGTCGCCGCCGGCGCCCGTCTTTCCGGCGAAGCGACTTGCAGAAGCGGCGGCTGCGGGGTTTCGCGCCTTCGTCCGTCCAGACGTCGCCCCGGTCGACTTTGTGAGCCGCGACAGCGGCGAATCGCAGCAATGGCTCACCGCGCGCCTCTCGCGGCCGGTTTACCTCCCCACGCCGCCAGGCGCCATCAGTATGATCGGGGCGAGAATCGCTCCCTATCCCGGCGCGCCCGCGGCGTTTCTCGTTTACCGCGCGCAGGACGGACTCGCCGGCTTGCTGGTCCGGCCGCTCGATGCGCCATCCACGAGAGCGCCGGAACTTATCGCCGCCGAGGGCCGCGACGCCGCCGTATGGACCTGGCGCGGACAGGGATTTGCGCTGGTCGGCGACCTGGACGCTCAGTCATTGCTGAAGATCGCGAACGACCTGTTCGAGCCGGCAGCCGGGGCCGCTCAGGCCATCCCAGACCGGGGGTCGTAGGGCTTTAGATCGCGCAGCTTGCGCATCAGCGCGCTAAGTTCCGCATCCGGCTCGTTCGGCAGCACGATCCTGAGCGTCGCCAGCAAATCGCCTGCCGGTTGTTCGGCGCTGGCCGGAAGGCCCTTGCCGCGCAATCGCAGCACTCGCCCGCCATTCGCGCCCGGGGCGATCGACACCTCGACCTCACCGCCTAGCGTCGGCGCCCGCACGCGCGCGCCGAGAATCGCCTCATAGAGGGTGATTGGCAGGTCGAGGCGCAGGTCCCGACCCTCCACCTTGAACAGCGGATGGGGAGCGTAGCGGATGGTCACAATGACGTCGCCCGGCGGCGCGCTGCGCTGGCCGGGATTGCCCTGACCGCGGAGCCGGATCGACTTCCCTTCCTCGATTCCGGCGGGCACAGCCACGTCCAGCATCTTGCCGGTAGGCAGTGCGACCCGAATCGAGCCGCCGTTGGCAATCGTCGCTAGGGGAACCGAGACCGAGACGCCGATGTCCTCGCCGCGGGTCGGCTGAGCGCGCCCGCGCGTGCGGCCGGCGCCGAACAATTCCGCCAGGATGTCGGGATCGATCGAGCCGCTTTCGGCGGAAAACCCGCCGCTGCCGCCGCCGAAGTCGAAACCGAAACCGCGAAAGTCGCCGCGGCCGCTCCCGCCCGGCTGGCGGCCAAAGCCGAACCCCTCGAATTGCGGCGCTCTCGGCTTGCCCTCGGCGTCGATCTCGCCGCGGTCGAAGGCTCTGCGCTTCTTGTCGTCGCCGAGGATTTCATAGGCCGAGCCGACCTCGGCGAAGCGCTCCTTGGCCCTCGCCTCCTTGCTTTGGTCGGGGTGGTATTTCTTGGCCAGCTTGCGAAAGGCAGCCTTGATTTCTGCCTCGCTCGCGGACTTCGCCACGCCAAGAACGTCGTAAGGATCACGCATATGAGCCCATCTCTCGGCCCCGCCTCGCTCAAGCGCGGGAGCCCATGTCTCCTTCGCACATTTGGCGCTTTGGCGGGCGGCGCGCAAGGGCGCGGGGGTTTGTTGGCCGGAAGCGGCGCCCCGGATATGATGGGGCTTAAGGATTTCCCGGGAGTTGCGTCACGTTGAACGACTTGAGTCTCATCGACTTTACCGAGGCGGCCGACCCTTTCGCGCTGTTCGAGCTTTGGCTGGCGGAAGCCGCGGCCTCGGAGATCAACGATCCGGAGGCGATGACGCTCGCCACCGTCGATGCCCACGGATTGCCTGACGCGCGGATGATTCTGTGCAAGGGCGCGGACGAGCGCGGCCTCGTCTTCTACTCCAACGTCGAGAGCGCCAAGGGCCGCGAGCTCAAGGGACAGCCGAAGGCGGCGGCGCTCTTCCACTGGAAGTCGCTTCGCCGCCAGGCCCGGTTCCGCGGCGCGGTCCAGGAATTGACCGGCGTCGACAGCGACGCCTATTTCGCTTCGCGGCCGAGGGGGAGCCAGATCGGAGCCTGGGCGAGCCAGCAGTCGCGCCCGCTCGCCTCGCGCGGCGCGCTTGAGGCGGCGGTCGAGACTTACGAACGCCGGTTCGGAGGCGGCGCGGTCCCGCGGCC
>Ga0335076_10008319_pt1 | contig 10474 bp, 3 predicted proteins | sample Lox_Sample_25_FD_206717 | JGI IMG/M metagenome (GOLD analysis project Ga0335076, IMG submission 206717) | Soil microbial communities from Loxahatchee National Wildlife Refuge, Florida, United States - Lox_Sample_2.5 | ecosystem: Environmental > Terrestrial > Soil > Wetlands | place: USA: Florida...
GATTCGGTGGGGTACGAAGTCGCGGGGATAGGTTTGCTTCCAGAGTTGGCAGCTCCGGATAGCCTGCTCAATGTCCCCGGTTGCGAACTGATGGTAGACGGCGGTGAGGTCGAGCTTCTCCCTCTCGCTCGCGCGGTTGCGCAACGCGTAGGCCTTCCGGATGGCATCTTCGGCCAATATCGCTTCACCGCGAACCTGATGCGCCCTGCCGAGTGCGGCATAGGCGCTAGCAAATTCCGGGTCCAACTCAATTGCCTGTTGGAATATAGGAATCGCGCTGGATGGATCACCTCTTGCGAATTGTGCCAATCCTAGGCTGTAAGCTTTTAACGCGTCGAGCGAAGAGGTTGTCGCCTGTGCTAAGGGCATGTCGAACTTGGTTATCGAGGTGAGTGATTCCCCAAGCTTCCTACGCAGTGCGGCACTAGCCTTCCCGAGCGCGGTCAACACCTGCTCCTTGGAATCGGCCGCTGCGAGTTCTTCGGCCATCGTGTCGTCGGTGACGGCATTCACGGCCTTCAACGTGATCACATAGCGACTGCCGAGAGCCGCGATGGAGCCGCCGACCATTCCCTTGGCACCATTTCGCAGACAAATCTCGCGCCCGATCTCAGTCGTGATTGGTATATCAGGGGCCTTCGCCATAAGCTTGAGCGTTTCACGGACCTTTCCGTCAGAAAGTACGTTCAAATACGGCGACTGTCCGAGGCTAACTTCCAGCGCCGTTTTCAGGGTGCCGTCAAACACCGTATCACCGGTCGTGTTTGTGAAGTCAGCGAGGACAATGGTGTCCTTGTCGGTTAGTTTCGGCGTGCGGTGCAGATAGACGTAAACGCCCGCGACAAGCGCGGCAACCACTAGTGCAGCGGGAATAACCGCCTTCCACTGCATTCCTCGCTGCTCGCCCACCGCAAGTACGCGGCTCGTTGTTGCTGGTCGCCGGGCGGATTCTGTATCGCGCTTCAGCCGTTGCAAATCCGTGCAAATATCTGCCGCGCTTTGGTAGCGCAGCTTGCGGTCCTTTTCCAGCGCCTTATTGACGATGCGCTCCAGTTCTGGCGGCAAGCTAGGATTCGCCTTAGCCAGAGGCGTCGACGCTCGGTTCAGAATTGCTTCGTAGATTACCGCAGCACTATTTCCCGGAAACGCCATCCGGCCTGTCGCCATCTCGTATAGGACGACGCCGAAGGAAAACAAATCCGTCCGTGCATCCAGTTCTTCGCCGCGTGCCTGTTCCGGTGACATGTAAGCGACGGTGCCTATCGTTGCGCCGGGACTGGTCAAGAGTTCTCCCGCCGTGGCGGTGGGCATCTGCGAGACACTCGTGCCAACAGGGACTACTTTTGCTAATCCGAAATCGAGGATTTTGGCGTTGCCCAGTTTGGTTACAAAAAGATTCAAGGGCTTGATATCTCTATGAATGATTCCTTGGGCATGTGCCACCCGGAGCGCATCGGCAATTTGAATCGCTAGTTCGAGCATCTCGTCGAACTGAAGCGGTTTGCCGGAAATGCGGTGCTTCAACGTTTGACCGTCGAGGAACTCCATGGCTATGAATTGTTGGCCATTCTGCTCTCCGATATCATAGATAGTGCAGATGCTCGGGTGATTTAACGCCGATGCGGCTTGTGCTTCGCGTCGGAAACGTTCGAGCGCGGAGGGGTCGTGGAGCATATCGGGGGGCAGGAATTTCAAACCCACGGCGCGATGGAGCCGCGTATCCTCAGCCTTATATACAACACCCATACCGCCACCGCCGAGCTTCTCGATGATGCGGTAGTGCGAGATGGTCTGGCCGATGAGCGATGAGTATTCCGCCATTTGGCCGACATGTTAGGTTCCATAGGACGACAAGTCAACGAACACCAAGTCCTCACCGGGCCTTAACTGAAGCAGCGACACCAAACAAGAAGGAATTTAGATTTTGGATTCTTCGGCTGTTAACCGAAGGTCTGGAGCGTTCAGTCAGCAGAATCAGCAATTGGATTTGGCAGGCGGCTGCAACGCCATCAAATCGCGGGACTTAAAAATAGGGGGTCGTGTTCGATCCCCACCGCCCCTACCAAAACAACCACAATACAAAACACTTACTGAATCCCGCATAATATAAAGTCATTCTGACCACAAAGAAGATTGCTTCCAGAAGGCGGTGATCAGTCGCGGACGGCGACGCATGCGACGTAGCGTCGCGAGTGTCGGCGGCAGGCCCCGGCTTTCTGCCGTTCAGGGGTTGGGAGCTAGTACCCAAGTTTCTGAGAAGCGTTAATCGGGACCTACACTACATCTCCACCGCAATCCTCCTAGGTTTCGTTGACTTGCCGTCAGCCCGCAGCCTAAGATTGCCGCACCATGGCGGGCACCGATTCTCTCATCGGACAAACAATCTCCCACTATCGCATCGTTGAAAGGCTTGGCCATGGCGGTATGGGCGTGGTCTATAAAGCCGAGGACGCGTACCTTGATCGATTCGTTGCTCTTAAGTTTCTACCCCCCGATCTCGCCCGCGCCCCCCAGGCTTTGGAACGATTTCGGCGCGAGGCCAAAGCTGCCTCGGCACTGAATCACCCGAACATCTGTACCATCCACGAAATTGTGGAAATCGAAGAAAAACCATTCATCGTGATGGAATTTCTGGAAGGGCGGACCCTGAAGCAATGGATTGCCGGACAGCCGATGGAGATGGAGCGGCTGTGGGAGATCGCGATCGAAGTGGCGGACGCCCTAGACGCGGCACATGCCAAGGGAATCATTCATCGCGATATCAAACCCGCGAATATTTTCGTAACGGACCGCGGCCACGCAAAGATTTTGGATTTTGGACTAGCGAAGGTCGCCACAAAAACGGGAAGTGGATCGAATGGTGTCACGGCTCTTGACACCATGAGCGTCGACATGGACCAGCTAACCAGTCCAGGTAGCACGCTGGGAACTGTTTCATATATGTCGCCTGAGCAGGTGTTGGGGAAAACGCTCGACCCCCGCACGGATTTGTTTTCGTTGGGAATCGTGCTGTATGAGATGGCGACGGGTTTCCTGCCCTTCAAGGGGGATACCTCAGGAGCGGTCTTCAACGAGATCTTGAACCGCGAGCCTGTGCCTGCAGTGCGGCTAAACACAAGTATCTCGTCGGAACTAGAGCATGTGATTCATAAAGCGATGGAGAAAGACCGCGAACTCAGATATCAGAGCGCGGCCGAAATGCGCGCTGATTTGCGAAGAGTCAAGCGAAGTGGCGAATCGAGCAAGCTGCAGGTGCCTCCCCCTCAGGAAGTCAAGGCAAAGCCAGACCGGAGAGCGCTTCGAACCGTCACATTGTTTCTGAGCACAGCGGCCATCGTGCTTCTGGCGTTGATTGTTTTCTTGCAAAGAGGGCATCACCCGACGTCTTCTTCTTACTTCGCCCCAGTGCAGTTCACGGCACTCCCTGGCTGGTCATCTTATCCAAACTTGTCCCCAGACGGAACGCAGATCGCCTTTCTATGGTCAGGAGACCCCGCTTCTAACAAAAAGGGCGTTGATATCTACATCAAAAAGATTGGAAGTGAGGAACTTCAATGTCTGACCAACCTGCCGTCCCTCTATGGTCCCCCCTCGTGGTCTCCCGACGGCAAACAAATTGCCTTCCAACTCCTGTCTGAAGGCGAAAGCGGCATCTATGTAATCCCGACACGTGGTGGTTCCAAAAGAAAACTGCGTGCAACGCACGTATCATTGGGCATGTCGATGCTCATCGACTGGTCTTCCGACGGGAAGTCCATTGCTTTCACGGATTCATCAATTTCCGGTGGGCATAAAAAGGTGCAAATCCTCTCTCTCGAAACACTGCAAAGCAAGCAAATCGAACAAAATGATAAATGCGAAGAAGAGGCGGAGCCCATCTTTTCTTCAGATGGTGAGCGACTGGCCTACGCGTGTTTTCCCACGTCTGGCGATTTCGCAATAGCTACCGCCAGTTCGGCGGGAACCTCATCGAGAATAGTCAAGGAGTTTGCAGGTTATTTCCATGGCATGGCCTGGAGGAGCGACAACAAGAGCCTGGTTTTCTTCAGTTCTACGACGGGCGGAAGCCAGCTTCGTGACCTGGCGATAGCGGATGGATCGATTCAAGATCTCCCGTTTGGCCGAGGCGGTGCATGGCCCAGGGTCGCCCCTAGAGGTGACCTGCTTGCCTATGCAGTCGAAGTGGATGGTAACAACGAGATCTTTCGGGGAGATTTGCTCAACCCACAAACACCACCGGTCAAACTAATTACTTCCACTCGTGAGCAATTGGTCCCGGCCTACTCACCCGACGGAAAATACATCGCGTTTGCCTCGAATCGTGGAGGCACCAATGAAATATGGATGAGCGATTCTGATGGTAAAAACTTGGCGCAACTAACGACTCTCAAGAATCCTGTGACGGGTACGCCAAGCTGGTCCCCTGATGGCCGCAGAATTGTCTTCGATTCTCGCGTCCCCTTAGGGGAGGATAAGGGTCATGCGGACGTTTACATTGTCGATATCGTTGAACGTGTGCCGGGGAAGTTGGTCACCGGCATGCCGGAGGCTTCGGTGCCCAATTGGTCCCACGATGGAAAATGGATATTCTTCCTCGGAGGAGGCGATGATAACCGCGGAGAGCGAATTTATCGTGTTTCGCCGGAAGGCGGGCGAGCCGAGGCTGTAACCACGGCTCGAGGCTATGGCCCCCAGGAGTCGTTCGATGGGCAGTCTGTCTATTTCACCGTTCACAGTGGCTCTACCACGACGCTTCAGGTAGCTTCTCTCAACCCGACAGGTACAGAAACCCGCGTTGAAGGCATGCCGCCTCTTTCTGAAGGCATGAGCTGGACCGTGGTTCGAGACGGGATCTATTTCTTTCCGGCGGAAGACTTCAAAACACTCAATTACTACGACTTTGTATCCAAAAAAGTGCGTCCCATTTTTAAGGTGGATGGCTATGTACACTATGGCGCGTCAGTTTCGCCCGACGGCCACTACATTGCCTTTGCTAAGGTCGGCCAAAATCAAAGCGATATTATGCTCGTCAATAATTTCCGCTAAGTCATTGCTGGACCGTGTTGGCCGTTCTAAAGAAGCCAGAGGCGAATACCCAAGATCGAAATACGTTCTTCCGATCGCAACACTTCAATTCTTGACCCCGTACCAATGTGTCATATAGTGTCGAGCAATTCGATTCCGGCAAAACATTCTGCGTTAATTAAGCGAATCGATTGCCTGCAGGGAGGAGAAGTCCTTGTCGTTCTTTCCCACTCTCCTAGCCACTAAGTTTCGTTGGTTCAGCCTGACAGTTTTTTTGTCCGTGCTGGTTCTGGGGTTGCCTGTCCCTGCGACCGCGCAAGAGGCGACGATTGTCGGAACGGTGACGGACCAAAGCGGTGCCCTAGTCCCTGGCGTCTCCATTTCTTTGACCAATGTAAATACGGGAGTCGTTCGTACCGCTGTAACGAACGGGGTCGGCCAGTATATTGCGCCCGGTTTGCAAATCGGCATGTACGATTTGAAAGCGATGTCTACGGCATTCAAAACCGAGGAGTTCAAGGGAGTTTCACTGAACGTAAATGATCGGGTGCGCGTCGATTTTCAGATGAAGATCGGCACAATAATAGACGTGGATGTCGTCGAATCGAACGCCATTAACGTTCAAACAGACAGCGGCGAACAGAGCTCCCTGGTCAGCGGGAAGCAACTGTCTGAACTCGCTACAAACGGCCGGAGTATTTACACTTATATGGTTCTTACGCCAGGTGCTGCTGGTGTTTTGCCTGATTTTCAGCCGCCCTCGGCATCTGGAGCGATCCCCGTCGTGAGCTTCAATGGAGGCCGTCCGTCGCAAAACCTCTTTATGCTCGACGGAGGTGAGAATTACGATCGGGGTGGAGGGGGCAGCTCGATCATCATGCCTTCTACCGACGCCATTGCGGAAATGCAGACCCTGACTTCGAATTACGGAGCCGAATATGGACTCTCCTCCAGTGCCACGATTAGTTCCGCGCTAAAGTCCGGCACCAGGACGTTTCATTTCTCGCTCTGGGAATTTTTTCGCAACGATGGCTTGGACGCGCGGAACTACTTCAATGCAGCCCCGTCACCGGTCGCGGAGCTTCGCTACAATCTGTATGGTTTCAATGTCAGCGGTCCAATAACCTTTGGGAAATTCTATAACCCCGCCAAGACCAAGACCTTCTTCTTCTACAACATGGAATGGCGCAAACTCATACAAGGACAGACTCTCGTCCAACCAGTCCCCTTGACAAGTACCTACGCTGGCGATTTCTCTGCTGCGGGCCTCAACCTTGACCAATTGCACGCGCCCGCTGTTTGCCAACTTTCGACGGCCATCCAAGACGAGTTTAAGGTCGCTGCGCAGGCTCTCAGCGGTTGTACGAACGGCGCGCCTGACCCCTCGAAGGAGGTGTCCTTTAATAACAATATGATTCCGTCGAGCTTGTTGGACAAGAACGCTCAGGCGCTGCTAACGGCCGGTGGGAAATATGGCGGAATCTTCCCGGCACCCACCACAGGCAGCACTTTTATCGGCGGGAATAATCTGCCCACGAATGTGCGGGAAGAAATTGTGCGGATCGATGAAAATGTCAGCGAGAAGTTCACGCTGTTTGGCCATCTTGTAGCCGACCACGTGTCACAAGACTACGGAACCACTATATTCAGCCCGGATAACGTACCGACGGCCGGGACCCGCTTCGGCAATCCTGCCTATGCTGTGGTGCTGCACACGGTGTATGTCATCAATCCGTCGCTAGTCAACGAGGCTTCCTTTAATTACAACGGGAATCGTCTTTCGCTTGTGCCTCTAGGCTTGGTCAGCGCTCCTTCCGATTTTACCTTCAACCGATTTTTCGATGGTCCGAACATCGAAAACCGCATCCCAACGGTCATTCTGGGTGGGAGCACCGGATCGAACTACTCGATCAATTTTTGCCCCTGGTACAATTCCGCGAACGACTACCAACTTCGTGACGACGTCTCCTGGACCAAAGGAAGGCACCAATTCAAGATGGGCGGCAGTTGGATGCTATACCAAAAGGTGCAGGATTGGTTCAATTCAACCCAAGGTGCCTTCGTCTTCAACGGGTTCTACACTGGAAACGACTTCGCGGACTACCTGCTGGGCTACGCCACCAACTATAACGAGGCAGCAGTCGAAGGCACAGGGCACTGGAACAGCGTTTCCCTTGCGGCGTATTTTCAGGACAACTTCCGGGTAAACAGCCGGCTAACGTTGAACTTGGGACTCCGGTGGGATGGCATTCCGCATACCTACGAAGCGAACAATGAATTGTCCAACTTCTATCCAAACCACTACAACCCCGCGAATGTCGCGATTCTGAACTCGGATTACCAGACCATCAGTCCCCAGAGCCCGGGACTCGGGCCCAGTCCGAATCCGATTTTGGCGGGTCAGCAGTTCTACGTGAATGGTGTCGGCATCTGCGGGATTAACTATCCAAGCGGCTGCGTAAACGGAGCCTGGTTAAATTTCGGACCGCGACTTGGATTTGCTTATGATCTCACCGGTTCCGGCAAAACCGTAATACGCGGGGGATATGCGATTATGTACGAGCGCATGCAGGGGAACGACTCGTACAACATGGCGGGGAATCCTCCTTTCTCTGCGGGCGTGAATTTCCCCAACGTATCTCTTTCCAATCCAGGCACGAGTCTCCTTACCGGCAGCACGCTCTCGGCATCGATCCCGGTGAGTAGCCTCGCCGGGCTCAATCAGGATAAGTATGCGCCCCCGAGGAGCAGCCAATTCAGCTTGGGTATCCAACAAACCGTCAAGAATGCGGTGCTCTCCGTGACCTATGTCGGCAAGCAGAATCGGCATCAGAGTTATTACAGTGAGACCAATTTGCCCTCGGCAAGCCTATTGCCGGGGTTCGTGACAGACAGTACTCTCGCGCAAGCCTACAACGCCAGCGTGCCTTACCTCGGGTTTTACAGCGTGAACATGGCACAGAACGAAGCAAACGGGAACTACAATGCAATTCAATTGTCCTTGCGCGGCACTAGCCTGAATGGCGACCTGACCTACCAGGTTGGATATACCTATTCACACGCGAATGACTCTTACAACTTCTCGAGCGACGGCGGGGATCTCTACAACGTGTCAGATCCGTACTTAGGTTGGAAGTACGACTATGGACCGTCCCCCTTAGACATCAGGAGCATTTTTTTTACTAACTTCGTCTACCAGATTCCGCTGCTGAAGAGCAGCAGCAACCATTTATTGAAGATTGCTCTTGGCGGCTGGGAGATATCGGGCATCGTCGCGGCCAGTTCCGGCCCTCCTCTGACTATCACGGTAGCAGGGCAAAATGTGGCCAGTATAGTTCCGAACACAACTAACCGGCCCAATGTCGGCGGCACTATGCATAATCCGCACACTGTCGCCGAGTGGTTCGATACTTCGGTTTTTTCGCTGCCAGCTCCTGGAACTTGGGGCAATGAACCTCCTAACGCTGTACGGGCACCAGGACGGGACAACTGGAATCTCTCGTTCTTTAAAAACTTCGTCTTTGACGAAGCGCGCGGCACGAATCTCCAATTCCGGGTCGCGTTTTTCAATATCTGGAACCATCCTCAGTTCGGGGGCTACGCGTACCAAGGAGGAGTCAGCACCTCCTATGGCGCGAGCAACTTTGGAGCTGTTACTTTCGCCAATGATCCTAGGACGATCCAGTTGGCGCTGAAGTTTTCCTTCTAGATCCTATCCTCCCGCCTAATGATCCACGGCTAACAGCAGTTTCGTTCAGAAGAAAGCTTCAAGACCAGAAATTTGCACTAGGTCCCGGTATGTAATCGGGAAAGTGTGTAACAGTACGCCGCAGGTTCACATGCCGATTCCGGAGCAGCTCCATAGGAGCTCCCAGTCAATTCAGCGCGCTTATCTTTTCTGTTTGGTTCTCGGAAGACGGTCCGGTCGCCACTCGAGCAGATCTCCCGGCGTGCACTTCAATGCATAGCAAAGCTTGTCTAAAACATCCGCACGGTAGCCTTTGCTTCGTTCGTGAAAGAGCGCATGGAGAGTTGGGTAGGTTATGCCAGTCACCTGCTGGAGTTTGTAGCGTGTCCAGCCCTTCCGTTTCAGAACTTCTTTTAGCCTGCATCTGATCATAGCTGCACCGTAAACCAGCTAACGCTTTGGGTCAAGGCCTGTTTTATATACATACCATACTTTACATATAATATAGTCTAGGTATAATAGTCAATAGGCACATGCCCTGGCCCGGTTAAGGGGTAAGGGGCCAAGCGGGGGCAAAAGCCCCGCCTAGCGCCCCGTAGGGCCCCTGGCGGTCGTTTTAAAAGGGGGCTTAAGCCGCCCGTAATTGGCAACTGCGGCGGTGGGAGGTTTAAGGTGAAAATTGCAATTTACGCCAGGGTAAGCACACACAACGGCCAAGACCCTGAAATGCAGCTGCGCGAACTGCGGGAATACTGCCAACGGCGGGAATGGGCCATAACCCGCGAATACGTCGATATCGGCATTTCCGGCCGCAAAGAAAAGCGGCCTGAACTAGACCAGCTTTTGCACGACGCACACCGCCGCTATTTCGATGCTGTTGTTGTGTGGCGCTTTGACCGCTTTGCACGCTCCGTTTCGCATCTCTTGAAGGCATTGGAGACTTTCCGCGCCTTGGGGATCGAGTTTGTTTCGCTTTCTGAGCAAGTGGATACGTCTACGCCTACCGGCAAGATGATCTTTACCGTTCTCGGAGCGGTTGCGGAGTTGGAGCGCAGTCTGATTGTCGAGCGTGTGTGCGCTGGTTTGCGCAATGCCCGGGCAAAGGGCAAAAAGCTCGGCAGGCCCCGCAAGTTAACCAAGCCTGAGTTGATAAACCCAATGCGGTCGCAGGGGGCGTCCGGGCGGGCTATTGGCCGCGCTTTGGGGGTAAGCCCTGCAACTGCTTGGTGCGCCGCCACGCGGGCCGGTAGGGGTCGTTTAAAAAACCCCCGTGCAAGTGTGGCGGTAAGTAGCTCATTTAACGGGTCGCAAAATGTTTAAGTTGGGCGTTGTAAATCAGTAGTTTTCTAAACGGACCTAGGTGCAGGCATTTAATACATATAGGGGGTGGCAATGCGGGTTTATTGGGTTAACAAACATTTAGCCTTCGGAAGCGTCATCAGGACTTGGCGTGACGTCGAGTCGCTGCGGGAGTTCGGGGTCACACACGTTATTAATCTTCTGAAGAACCGGAACGGAAAGAAGATCAGACGATTTAATTCTCTCTGGCTCCCGTTCAGAGATGATAAGAAGCCCCGCCCGAAGTGGTTTTACAAAAGAGCTCTGAAGTTTCACAAACGAACTTCTCGAAAGAAAAACTCAAAGCTCTTGGTCATGTGCTACCACGGGAGGAGTCGCAGTGCCTCGCTGACTTATTTCCTGCTTCGATCTTCGGGCATGACTGAAGCTCGGGCAGAAAACAGAATAAGAAAGGCCCGGCCA
>Ga0335076_10008320_pt1 | contig 10473 bp, 9 predicted proteins | sample Lox_Sample_25_FD_206717 | JGI IMG/M metagenome (GOLD analysis project Ga0335076, IMG submission 206717) | Soil microbial communities from Loxahatchee National Wildlife Refuge, Florida, United States - Lox_Sample_2.5 | ecosystem: Environmental > Terrestrial > Soil > Wetlands | place: USA: Florida...
CGCGGGCGCAGCTCGAGGGGCGGCAGCTGGTCGGAGCGTTCGACTTTGCCCCCACCGCCGGCGATACGCTCATCGTCAAGGTGGCGATCTCCCCGGTGAGCGAGGAGAGTGCGATCGCCAACCTCGTCGAAGTGCCGGGTTTCGATTTCGACGCCGTGCGGCGCGCAGCGCGCGAGCGCTGGACGCAGGCTCTGTCGGCCATCGAGGTGACGGCTCCCGCAGCGCTCAAGCGCAGCTTCTATACCGCGCTCTACCACGCGCTGCAGGCGCCCAGTCTCTTCATGGACAGCGACGGCGGTTTCCGCGGTCCCGACAACGCCGTGCACCGCGCCGCGGGCTTCACCAACTACTCGACGTTCTCGCTGTGGGACACCTACCGGGCGCTGCACCCGCTCCTTACGCTCGTGCAGAGCGAGCAGCGCACCGACGACATCGTGCAGTCGCTGCTCGCGGCACAGCGCGTCAGTCCCTTTGGGCTGCTGCCGGTCTGGGCGTTCCACGGCCTCGAGACCTGGTGCATGATCGGTTATCACGCCGTGCCGGTGATCGCCGATGCCTGGATGAAGGGCATCCGCGGCTACGATGCCGACGCCGCGCTCGCCGCCATGGTCGCCACCGCGACCTATGGCCCCTATGGCGGACTCGCTCCCTACATGCAGCTCGGCTACGTGCCGATCGACGCGGAGGGCGAGGCCGTGTCGAAGACGCTCGAGTACGCCTTCGACGACTGGACCATCGCGCGCATGGCAGAGGGCATGGGCCGTGGTGAGATCGCGGCGGCCTTCTACCGGCGCGCCACCAACTGGCGCAACGTATTCGATCCGGCGAGCGGCTTCATGCGCGCACGGCGACGCGACGGCTCCTTCCGCGAGCCCTTCGACCCGGCACGGAGCGGCTACGGCACCGATTACACCGAGGGCAACGCCTGGCAATACTCGTGGTACGTGCCGCAGGACATTGCCGGACTGGTGCAGGCGCACGGCGGAACCGCAGCGCTGCTCGGAAAGATCGATCAGGTGTTCGATGCAAAGGTCGACCCGCGGGTGTTCGCGCACATGGAGGACATCACCGGACTCATCGGCTGGTACGCGCACGGCAACGAGCCGAGCCACCACATCGCCTACATCTACGCTGCAGCCGGCGAGCCCTGGCGCACGCAGGCGCGGCTCGCCGCCATCATGAACAGTCAGTACGCGCCGCGCCCCGACGGGCTGGCCGGCAACGACGATCTCGGGCAGATGTCCGCGTGGTTCATCTTCACGGCGCTCGGCTTCTACCCGCTCGCCCCGGCGAGCAACGAGTACGTCATCGGCCGCCCGTTCCTCGAGCGCGCCACGCTCAGTCTGCCCAGCGGTAAGCGCTTCATCGTCAGCGCACCGGGCGTCGACGATGCGCACCCCTATATCGCGCGCGTCACGCTGAACGGTAGGGCGCTCGGGCGCGCCTTCATCCGGCACGAGGAGATCATGGCGGGCGGAGAGCTGCGCTTTACCATGCAGGCCACGCCGAACCGCGAGTGGCCCGGGGCCGGAGCACCGCAGCCCTACTCGATGTCGCAACGCTGAAGGCCCCCGCCGGCATTCCCCAACGGACGTCGCTGCGCCGGCTGCCTATCCCACCCGGCCGTAACGCTCGCCGGGCCCGATCCAGCGCGCGGTGAGCGCCATCACCTGCGCACCGTCGCCGCCGAGCAGCCGCTCGGCACACGCCTGGACGCGCGGCAGCAGCTCGGCATCGCGCATCAGATCCGCGACGCGCAGCTGCGCGAGCCCGGTCTGACGGGTGCCGAGCAGCTCCCCCGGGCCACGCAGCTCGAGGTCGCGCCGGGCGATCTCGAAGCCGTCGCCGGTCTCGCGAATCACCTTGAGCCGCTCGCGCGCGAGCGCCGAGAGCGGCGCGCGGTACAGCAGCACGCAGCTGCTCGCCTCGCTCCCGCGGCCGACGCGCCCGCGCAACTGGTGGAGCTGCGCGAGTCCCATGCGCTCGGCGTTCTCGATCACCATCAGCGTCGCGTTGGCTACGTCCACGCCGACCTCGATCACCGTGGTTGCCACCAGCAGCTGCAGTCGGCCGGCCTTGAAGGCCAGCATGGCCTGCTCGCGCGCTGGCGCGCCCATGCGGCCGTGCACGATCCCGACCTTCACGGCCGGGAGCGCCGCGGCGAGCCGCGCCGCGGTTTCTTCCGCGGCCTGTGCGCGCAGCTCGTCCGATTCGTCGATCAGCGGGCATACCCAATACACCTGCCGCCCGGCGCGGCAGGCCTCGACGATCCGCGCCACGACCTCGGCGCGCCGCTGTTCGGGCACGACCACGGTCTGCACGCTGCCGCGTCCGGGCGGCAGCTCGTCGATCACCGAGATGTCGAGGTCGGCGTAAGCGGTCATGGCGAGTGTTCGTGGAATGGGTGTCGCCGTCATGATGAGCTGGTGCGGCAGCCGTCCGCCCTGCTGCCCCTTTTCCGAGAGCTTGAGGCGCTGCTGCACGCCGAAGCGGTGCTGCTCGTCGACGATGACGAGCGCCAGGTGAGCGAACTCGATGCCTTCCTGGAACAGTGCGTGCGTGCCGACCACCACGCGGATCTCGCCGGCGGCAATCGCGGCGAGCGCGCTGCGGCGCGCGCGCGCCGGCAGGCTCCCGGAGACGAGCGCGACCGTCTCACCGAGCGGCGCGAACCAGTCGCGAAAGCTGCGCCAGTGCTGCTCGGCGAGCAACTCCGTGGGCGCCATCAGCGCCGCCTGTGCCGCGCTACCGGCGGCGCGCGCCGCGGCCGCGGCGGCGATCACCGTCTTGCCGCAGCCGACATCGCCCTGCAGCAGCCGCAGCATCGGCAGCTCGCCGGAGAGGTCCTGCTCGGCCTCGGCAAGCGCCCGCGACTGTGCACGCGTGAGCGCAAACGGCAGCGCCTCGAGAAAACGCCGGCCGAGCCCGGCCGCATCGCGCAGCGGCGGTGCCGGGTCGGTCCGCAGGGCGCGCTTGCGGAGCTTCAGCGCCAGGTGGTGCGCCAGCAGCTCCTCGAACGCGAGGCGTCGCTGCGCGGGGTGACGCCCGGCGGAGAGCTCATCGAGCCTGGCCGAGCGCGGCGGTGCGTGCAGGTAGAGAAGCGCCTGTTGCAGCGAGGGCAGCCCCGGCGGCAGTCCTGCGTCTGCCGAGAGCAGGTCGGGAAGACCCGAGCGCTCGAGCTCGCGCAGCGCCTCCCGGATGAGCGCGCGCAGCCGCCCCTGGGGGACGCCTTCGGTGAGTGGGTAAATGGGGGTGAGTGTGTCTTCGAGCGGGGCAGCACCGGCGAGCAGCCGGCGATACTCCGGATGCACCATCTCGAGCCCCAGAGGTCCGCGGCGTACCTCGCCGAAGCAGCGCAGCCGCGTGCCGCGGGCGAGGTTCGACTGCTGGCTCGTCGAGAAATGGAAGAAACGCAGCGTCAGCATCCCCGAGCCGTCCGAGAGACGGCATAGCAGCTGGCGGCGGCCGCGGTAAGCGACCTCGGTGAGCTGGATCTCTCCTTCGACCACGGCGCGTACGCCGGGCGTGAGCGTGCCGATCGGCACGAGGCGCGTGCGATCCTCGTAGCGCACCGGCAGCAGGAACAGCAGATCCGACACGCGCCGCACGCCAAGGTGCGCGAGGCGCTCGGCGAGCGCTGCCCCGACCCCGCGCAGTGCGGTCACCGTGCGTTCCTCGGCGCGGGCGGCCCCGGGGGGCGCCACGGCGCGCCGCGGCGAGCCGGACCGTGAGCTCAGGGAAGGTGCAGGACGCACTCGATCTCGACCTGCGCGCCGCGCGGCAGCTGCGCGACGCCGACCGCGGCGCGCGCCGGGTAGGGCTTGGCGCAGTAGAGCGCCATGATCTCGTTGACCTTGGCGAAATGCGCGAGATCGGTGAGGTAGACGTTCATCTTCACGGCATCCGCGAGCGAGCCACCGGCGGCCTCGGCCACCGCCTTGAGGTTCTCGAACACGCGGCGGATCTGCGCTTCGATGTCGCCGCCCACCAGTTGCATGGTGGCCGGATCGAGCGCCACCTGCCCGGAGAGGTACACGGTGTCGCCGGCGCGCACCGCCTGCGAGTACGTGCCGATGGCCTGCGGCGCACGCTCGGTGTGAATGACCTGGCGGCTCATCCTGCGGTCCTCCTTAGTGCGGGGATCATTCGCTGTCGCCATCGATGTCGCTGTCGGCGTCGCCGTCGGCGCGGTGCGCGGCGACATCCGGGTGGGCGCCGTGGCGCGCGTGTGCGGCGATGGTGCGCGTGACGCGCGTGACGTCCGGCATGCGGCGGATGACGCGCATCAGCCGCGCGAGATGCCGGCGGTCGCGCACCCGCAGCTCGAAGGTCAGCACCGCGGTGTCGCTGTCCTGCTCGTCGATCGAGACGTGATCGATGTTGGTTTCGGTGCCGGCGATCGCAGCCGCGACCGCCGCCAGCACCCCGGTGCGATTGACCACGTTGGCACGGATCTCGGCGGCGAACAGGCGGTCGGGCGCCGTCTGCCAGCTCACCGGCAGCCAGTTCTCCGGGTGCTTGCGGTAGTCCTCGACGTTCACGCAGTTCTCGCGGTGGATCACCACGCCGCGCCCGGAGGAGAGGAAAGCGAAGATCGGGTCATAGGGGATGGGGAAGCAGCAGCGCGCATAGGTGACCAGCAGGCCCTCGGTGCCGGCGATGGCGAGTGGGGCGAGGCCCGAGGGGCCGCTCGCCGCCGGAGCGGCGGGCAGCAGCCGCCGTGCGACCAGCGGCGCGAGGCGCTCGCCGAGCCCGATCTTCTCGTAGAGCTCGTCCAGGTCCTTCATGCCGAGCTCGCCGAGCGCGGCGCTGCGGACCTCCTCGCTCACATCCTCGAGCGACAGCGAGAACTCGCCGAGTGCCTGCGTGAGGAGCTTCGAGCCGAGCGCGATCGCCTCGGTGCGTCGCAGGCTCTTGAGGTAGTGGCGGATGGCGCTGCGCGCCTTGGCAGTCACGACGAAATTGACCCAGGAGGGATTGGGGGTCGCGCCCTTGGCGGTGATGATCTCGACCGTTTGGCCGTTGCGCAGCACGGTGCGCAGCGGTGTGAGGCGCCGATCGACCTTGGCCGCGACACAGCGGTTGCCGATGTCGGTGTGCACGGCGTAGGCGAAATCCACGACGGTGGCCCCCGACGGCAGCCGCAGGATCTGCCCCTTGGGGGTGAACACGTACACCTTGTCGGGGAACAGGTCCACCTTGACGCTCTCGAGGAACTCCTCGGAGCTGCCCGCCTCCTGCAGCGACACCAGGTTCGAGAGCCACTCGCGGGTGCGTTCCTGCTGGCCCGCGTCGGCATCGCCGCCGGCCTTGTACTTCCAGTGCGCCGCGATACCCGCTTCTGCCACGCGGTGCATGTCGTTGGTGCGGATCTGTACCTCGATCGGCACGCCGTTCGGGCCGAAGAGCGTGGTGTGCAGCGACTGGTAGCCGTTGACGCGCGGGATGGCGATGTAGTCCTTGAAGCGTCCGGGCATCGGCTTGAACACCGCGTGCACCGCGCCGAGCGCGCGATAGCAGGTGTCGGGGCGGTCGACCACGATGCGGATGCCGTAGACGTCGACGATCTCGTTGAGCGGGGCGCGCTTGCGGCGCATCTTGCGGTAGATGCTGTACAGGTGCTTCTCACGTGTCAGCACCTGCGCCGGGATCTCGCTCTTCATGAGCGCCGCCTTGAGCTGCTGGTCGATCTTCTTCAGGAACTCCTTCTGGTTGCCGCGGGCGCGCCGCAGGGCCCGCTCGAGCACGTGGTAGCGCCGCGGATAGAGTGCCTTGAAGCCCAGGTCCTCGAGCTCGAGCTTCATGTTGTAGAGGCCGAGCCGCTCGGCGATCGGTGCATAGATCTCGAGCGTCTCGCGCGCGATCGCGCGGCGCCGCGCCGGCGCCATCGCCTCGATGGTGCGCATGTTGTGCATGCGGTCGGCGAGCTTCACCAGGATGACGCGCAGGTCGCGCACCATCGCCAGCAGCATCTTGCGGAACGACTCGGCCTGCGCTTCCTCGCGGCTCTTGAACTTGATCTGGTCGAGCTTGGTGACGCCGTCGACGATCTCCGCGACGTTGGCGCCGAAGCGAGCCGCGAGCTGGTCCTTCGGTGTAGGGGTGTCCTCGATGACGTCGTGCAGGATGGCGGCGACGATGGTGTCGGCATCGAGCCGCAAGTCCGCGAGGATCGCGGCGGCCGCGACCGGGTGCGCGATGAATGGCTCGCCGGAGAGGCGCTTCTGCCCGCGGTGCGCCGAGGTACCGAACTCCGCCGCCTCGCGGATGCGCCCCACCTGATCGTCGGGCAGGTAACCGCCGACCGCGCCGAGCAGCTCCTTCAGTCCCGGAGTGCGTCTTGCGCCGGGCAGCAGTCCCAGGAGCGAAGACGCGTAGTCCATCGGTTTAGGCTTGAGCCGTCAGTCTCCGAGGCCGAACTGCGGCGCGCGGAAGCTCGACTGGCTCTCGGCGTCGGGCAAGATCGACTCCGGCGCGGGCTCGGGCTCGCGGAGCATCTCGGCGGTTACGTTGCCGGCGGCGATCTCACGCAACGCCAGCACCGTCGGCTTGTCGTTCTCGAGTGGCAGCGTCGCCTCCGCGCCATTCGCCAGGCGCCGCGCGCGCTGTGCCGCGAGCAGCACGAGCTGGAACAGGTTGTCGACGTTCTGCAGACAGTCTTCTACGGTGATTCGGGCCATGGTCGGTCAGCTTGGTTGGAGTGCCCCCTCCGGGGGGCACAAGACCCGAAATGATAGCGGAAAACCCGGCGTTCCGGCCAGCTCAGGGCGCCAGGCGCTACGGTTCGCGCCGTATCAGCTGCCCGCGAGCAGCTCGGCCACGAGCGGCGCGAGCTGCGGCCGGTCGCTGCGCAGCGCCGCGCCCTGCCCGGCGATGATGCGCCGGAGCTCCTCGACCGCGCCGGCGAAGTCATCGTTTACCACCACGTAGTCGAACTCGCGGTAGTGGGCCATGTCGCCCGCGGCATCCGCGAGGCGCCTTGCGATCACCTCCGGGGTGTCGGTGGCGCGCCGATTGAGCCGCTCGGCGAGCGCGCGGCGCGAGGGCGGCAGCACGAAGATGCTCACGCACTGCGGTACGCGCTTGCGCACCTGCTGCGCGCCCTGCCAGTCGATCTCCAGCAGCACATCGTGTCCGGCCGCGAGCTCGTGCTCGACGAAGGCGCGCGAGGTGCCGTAGCAGTTGTCGAACACCCGCGCGTGCTCGAGGAACTCGCCGGCGCTCCTGAGCTGCTCGAATTGCGGCAGCGACACGAAGTGGTACTCGCGCCCCTGCTGCTCGGTGGGGCGCATCTTGCGCGTGGTGTGCGAGATGGACAGGTGTAGCCGCGGGTCACTCGCGAGCAGCGCCTTCACCAGCGAGGTCTTGCCGGCCCCCGAAGGAGCGGAGATCACGAACAGCTTTCCGCGCGTCATGGCGCGCGAGCATAGCCGGCCTCCGCGAGCATCGCGACGAGGGCGCGCAGCGCCTGCGCGCGATGGCTGACCGCGTTCTTCTCGGCGCTGTCGAGCTCGGCGGCGGTGCGGCGCTCGCCGGCGGGGATGAACACCGGGTCGTAGCCGAACCCGCCCTGGCCGCGGGCCACGTGTGCGATGCGTCCCTCCCACGTGCCGTGCGCAACGAGCGGCGCCTGGTCGCCGACGCTGCGCACCCAGACGATGACGCACTGGTAGCGCGCCTGGCGATAGCCCTCCGGTACGTCCTCGAGCTCGGCGAGCAGCTGCCTGAGGTTATCCGCCTCACTTGCCTGCGCGCCCGCAAAGCGCGCCGAGAACACCCCGGGGCGCCCGCCGAGCGCATCGACCTCGAGCCCGGAATCGTCGGCGAGGGCGGGAAGGCGTGCGTGGCGGGCAGCGTGATGCGCCTTGATGAGCGCGTTCGCGATGAAAGTCGTGCCGCTCTCGGCGGCGGGGCGGATGCCGAAGTCGCTCTGGGGAAGGAGCTGCAGCGAGAGCGGCGCGAGCAGCGCGGCGAACTCGCGCAGCTTCCCGGGGTTGCTGCTGGCGAGAACGGCCCGCGTCACGGCGCCTTGAGCGCCTGCGCCTGCAGGGCGAACAGCTCGCCGATGCCGGCCGCGGCGAGATTCAGCAGGGCGTCGAGCTCGTGGCGGCGGAAGGCGTGGCCTTCCGCGGTGCCCTGGATCTCGACGAAGCCACCGCCGTTGTTCATGACCACGTTCATGTCGGTCTCGGCCTGCGAGTCCTCCTCGTAGTCGAGATCGAGCACCGCTACGCCACCGACGATGCCGACCGACACCGCCGCCACCTGGCCGTGCAGCGGACTCGCCGCGATCAGGCGCCGCCTGACCAGCTGCTCGCACGCCTGGGCGAGCGCCACGAACCCGCCGGTGACGGCGGCGGTGCGCGTGCCGCCGTCGGCCTGCAGCACGTCGCAGTCGAGGGTGATGGTGCGCTCGCCGAGCGCCCGCAGGTCCGCCACGGCGCGCAGCGAGCGGCCGATGAGCCGCTGGATCTCCTGGGTGCGGCCGCTCTGGCGGCCGCGGGCCGCCTCGCGCGCGGTGCGCGTGTGCGTCGAGCGCGGCAGCATGCCGTACTCGGCGGTGATCCATCCCTGGCTCTTGCCGCGCAGAAACTGCGGCACCATGTCCTCGACGCTCGCGGTGCACAGGACCTGCGTATCGCCGAACTCGACCAGCACCGAGCCTTCGGCGTGCTTGGCGTGGCGGCGCTCGAAGCGCACACGGCGCAGCTCGTCGGGGGCGCGTCCGGAAGGTCTCGCCACGGTGCGCCTGCTAGTCGCTGAGCCAGCGCAGCGCCGCCGCCGAGGTGTTGTCGCTCGCGTTGCCGGCGCGCTTGACGGCACGCTCGCCGAGCTTCAGCAGCTGCTCGCGCAGTGGACCGGAGGTGCCGAGCTCGCTCGCGATCTCGGTGTCCTTGAGGCTGCCCCACAGCCCGTCGGTGCACACCAGCAGCACATCGTTCGGCAGCAGCGGGCGGCGCCGCGTCACCGACATGTCCGGCAGGATCGGATCGCCGCCGAGACAGCATTCGACGAAGTTGCGCATGGGGTGCGTGTGCGCCTGCTCGGCGCTGATCAGCCCTTCGCGCAGCAGCAGCTCGACGTGGCTGTGGTCGCGGCTGCGCGCGAGCAGCATGCCGTGGCGCACGTGGTACACGCGACTGTCGCCGACGTGCGCCCACCAGCTGGCGCTCTGCTGGATCAGGCACACGGCACAGGTGGCACGCGGGCGCTGCTCGAGTGCGAGCTTGGCGCCGAGCTTGACGACCTGCTCGTGGGCGCGCCCCAGCGTCAGGTGCAGGAAGCCGAGCGGATCGAACAGTGGCTGCGGCGCGTGCCAGAAGGCTTCCACGATCACCTGCTGCGTCACCTGCGCGGCGCGGGCCCCGTCGGCGTGGCCGCCCATGCCGTCGACCACCACGAGTAGCGCCGCGTGCTCGGCCACCGCGGCGGTGACACGGTCCTGGTTCTCCTCGCGCCCGCCGAGCAGGCTGATGTCCGCGTATTCGACCTGCAAGAAGAAATCCGTGCCTCTGTTAGACTTGTCGACGCTTTATATCACCAGTGACGAACGCGAGCATGATCGCCAGCATGACCGGCTTCGCGCGCCGTGAGAGCACCGGCTCGTGGGGCACGCTGGTGTGCGAGCTGCGCAGCGTCAATCACCGTTTTCTCGAAGCGGGCTTCCGCCTCCCGGATGAGCTGCGCGCCGCGGAAGGGGAACTGCGCGCGCGCCTGGCACGGCAACTGCGCCGCGGCAAAGTCGATTGCTCCATGAGCTATCGCCGTCCGCAGGGTGCGAGCGGCGTGCTGGAAGTGGACGTGGCGGCCCTCGAGCAGCTGCTCGCGGCGGTGGAGGTGGTGTCGCGCTCGCTGCGCCAGCCTTCCGCGGTGAATGCGCTCGATGTTCTGCACTGGCCCGGCGTGCTGCGCGAGGACGGCACCAACGGCGAGCAGCTGCTGGCGGTCGCCTACGCGGTGTTCGGTGCCACGCTCGAGGACCTGGTCGCGACGCGCGCGCGCGAGGGCGCGCGGCTACGCGAGCTCATCGAGCAGCGCTGCACGGGGCTCGAAGCGCTGGTGGCGGGCGTGCGCGCGCGCTTGCCCGAGGTGCACGCGCGCGTGCGCGGGCGGCTCGACGAGCGTCTCGCGGAGCTCGGTACGGTGGTCGACCGCGAGCGGCTCGAGCAGGAGCTCGCGTTGCTGCTGCAGCGGCTCGATGTCGACGAAGAGCTCGAGCGCCTCACCGGTCACATCGCCGAGGTGCGCCGCGTGATCGCGGGCAGCGAGCCCTCCGGACGGCGGCTCGACTTTCTCATGCAGGAGCTCAACCGCGAAGCCAACACACTGTCGTCCAAGTCTCAGGACCTCGAGACCACCCGCAGTGCCGTGGACATGAAGGTGCTGATCGAGCAGATGCGCGAGCAGGTGCAGAACGCGGAATAGGCGCTGGCTGAGTAGGGGGCGTCTCTCGCATCGCCGACAATCCGCCTG
>Ga0335076_10008323_pt1 | contig 10471 bp, 9 predicted proteins | sample Lox_Sample_25_FD_206717 | JGI IMG/M metagenome (GOLD analysis project Ga0335076, IMG submission 206717) | Soil microbial communities from Loxahatchee National Wildlife Refuge, Florida, United States - Lox_Sample_2.5 | ecosystem: Environmental > Terrestrial > Soil > Wetlands | place: USA: Florida...
GTGGCTGGGCGCGCGGTTGGTTGTTGAGCCAGATCTCACCGACGGCTTGCGCCGAGCGGCTGAGTACGAGCACGTGGCGGTGGTCAGCAATGAACAGCGCGTCCTCGCCGACCGGATCGTCCGCGCTCGCGCGGCGCATCTCGATCGCATGCGAAAACTGGCGCTGCAGCAGCCTCAAGCGCGCCGCGTGCGCATCGAGCCAGTCGGTTTCATCCACGAGCAGGCGCACGTGAGCGTTGCGCGCTGCGTGGAGCAGCGCGTGCATTGCGTCGACTGTCGTGGTCTGTGACAGTTCGAAGAGCGACAGGTCGTGATGCAGGCAGCGAATCTCGCGCGTCGCGCGTCTGAGCAGCTCCAGTACCGCGGGAACAATGTCCGCGCGCGCCGGCACCAGCACGCGTTGCGGCTGCGAATCGTCGGCAGGCAGCTCGAGCATGCGGTTATGAGTTCACGTGCAGCCAGCCCGCCGCTTGCCACTCCGCGAGCAAGCTCCACGATGACGCGCCCAACTTCACCATATCCGTGACAGTCAGCGAACGCCGGTCAGCAAGAAGCTGCATCAGCAATTGATCTTTCGGGGCCGGACTCAGCAGTTCGCCGTTGATCGCCAGCGCTTTTCCCGCGTAGAGCATGCGCGTGCGCCGATCGAGGCGCAATCCCCGCGCGTGCGCGGTGCAACGCAGGTCCGACGCGGACAGCGCGCGGCGCGGGCGCGAGAACACGGTGCGCGGCTTGGGTTCGGTGAGAAACGCGAGCAGCATGTCGCGCGCGTCGGTGCGGGTGGGGCGACGGCGTGTCAGCGCCGCGAACGCCGCATCGACGAAGTGCGGCGGCAGGCGCGCAGGGCGAGACGTGGGAGGGGTGCCCGGATCTGTGTAGCGGCCGTCGCGTGTGCCACGGGCCAGCAACGTTTCCAGCCACGGGTCGCTGAGATCGTGCCACTCCGGCGCACGGAAACCGATCGAACAGGTCATGCAATCCGCGCCGAGCGCCGTGCCTTCGTGTGCAACACCGGGCGGCAGGTAGAGCAGGTCGCCAGGGTCCAGCACCCATTCATCGGTGGCCTTGAATCGGCGCAGCACCTTCAGCGGCAATTTGGGCACGAGATCGTGCGGATCGCCGGTCCCGATGCGCCAACGGCGTTGCCCCTGAACCTGCAGCAGGAACACGTCGTACGCATCGATATGTGGCCCGACGCCGCCACCGTCGCTCGCGTAGCTGATCATCAGGTCGTCGAGCCGCGCATCGGCGATGAACCGAAAGCGCTCGAGCAGCGCGGCGGCACGGTCGTCGTGCAGGTCCACGCCCTGCACCAGCAGCGTCCAGCCGCGCTTGCTTCGCGGTGGTATGCGGCGCGCCGGGATCGGCCCGTGCTGCAAGCGCCACCCGTCGAACGATGTCACGAGGCGCGCTTCGACGTCGTCGCGACCCGCCAGCACGAACAGCTTGCGTGCATCGACCGGCGGCGCGGCATCTGCGATTGCCTTGCGCACGAGCAAAGGCCGGCGCTGCCAATGCCGTCGCATGAACTGCGCGACCGGCATGCTTCCGAGGCGGGTGAGGGCGCGGGTGGACACGGTGCGAGAATAAGCGAGGAGCCGAACCTTGAAGATCGCCGCGGGCACACTGGTCAGTCTCGACGTGAAGATGTACGACGCGCAGGGAAACCTGCTCGAGGCGTCGACCGATCCGCTCGTCTACCTGCACGGCGCGGGCGATATCTTCCCGGTGATCGAACGGGCGCTGGAAGGCCAGGAAGCCGGCTACGAAACGGCGTTACGCCTCGAACCGCACGAGGCCTTCGGCGACGATGATCCGGGCCTGCTGCACCTGATACCGCGGTCCAGCCTCGGCGAGCACGTGCGCATCGGCATGAAAACCGAAGGCGTGCCCGGCCAGCCGAAGGATGGACGCATTTACACCGTGACCGACCTCACCGATTCGATCGCCGTGCTCGACGCCAACCATCCGCTGGCCGGACGTGCGCTGCGCTTCGAGATCAAGGTGCGTGGCGTCGAGCCGGTGACCGACGAGGGGATGGAGCAGGCAGAGGCACCGGGTACTCCACACTTCCTGCGACCGGTCGCGCGCCACGACGTTCACGACGGCGGCGACGGGCACGAGCACTGAGTCGCGTCAGTTCTTGCGGGCGCCGGCCTTCAGTTCGTAGAGCAGCTGCAACGCCTCGCGCGGCGAAAGTGCATCGAGGTCGGTCGTCTCCAGCCGCTCGCGCAGCGGGTCGTGTTCGACGGCGGGTGCCGGTGGTGCAGCGACCGGCGTGTTGAAGAGATCCATCTGAGGCCGCGTGCCGGCCGCACGCTCTTCCAGCTGGCTCAGCAGGCCGCGCGCGCGCCGCACCACCGCGGCGGGCACACCGGCCAACTGCGCAACGGCGAGGCCGTAGCTCTGGTTGGTTGGCCCATCGCGCACTTCGTGCAGGAAGACCACCTTGCCGCGCGCCTCGGCGGCGGCGACATGCACGTTCGCAACCTCGGCGGCTGTTTCAGCGAGCTGCGTCAGTTCGAAATAGTGTGTCGCGAAGAGTGTCAGGCTGCGATTGCGCTCGACCAGTTCGCGCGCGATGCTCGCTGCGAGGGCCAGACCGTCGAACGTGGACGTGCCGCGGCCGATCTCGTCCATCAGCACGAGGCTCGTTTCGGTCGCCTGGTTGAGGATCGTCGCGGCCTCGGTCATCTCGACCATGAACGTCGACGCGCCGCGTGCCAGGTCGTCGGCCGCGCCGATGCGGGTGAGGATGCGATCGATCGGACCCAGCCGCGCCTGCGTCGCCGGCACGAACGATCCGCAGTAGGCAAGCAGCGCGATCAGCGCGACCGACCGCATGTAGGTCGACTTGCCGCCCATGTTCGGCCCGGTGATGACGAGGAGGCGCCGTCCAGGGCCGAGGCGGCAATCGTTGGGAACGAAGGTCTCGAGCGCGCGTTCCACGACCGCGTGGCGCGCGCCGATGAGTTCGATGCCCGGTGCATCGTCGAGCAACGGACGTACCCAGCGCGCCGTCTGCGCCTGCGCCGTAAACGCCGCGAGTACATCGACGCTCGCGATCGCGTCGGCAGCACGCACGAGCACCGACACATGCGCCATCAGCGTCGTCAGCAGTTCGTCGTAGAGCTGCTTTTCGCGGGTGCGCGCGCGCTCCTGTGCCGACAGCGCCTTGTCTTCGAACGCTTTCAACTCGGGCGTGATGTAACGCTCGGCGTTCTTCAGCGTCTGGCGGCGCCGGTAGTCGTCCGGAACCTTGGCCGACTGGCCATGCGTAACTTCGATGTAGAAGCCGTGCACGCGGTTGTATTCGACGCGCAGGTTGGTGATGCCGGTGCGCTGGCGCTCACGCGTTTCGAGCTCGACCAGGAACTGGCCGGAGTGATCGCGCAACTGGCGCAGCTCGTCGAGTTCGGCATCGACGCCCGCGGCGAACACATCGCCATCACGCGGGTTGAGCGCGGGCTCGGGCAGCAGCGAACGCCCCAGCAGCCCATGCAGCTCTTCCGGCACTTTGCACGCCGCGGCGAGCTCGGTGAGGAGCGGCGCCTCCGGCCATGCCATCTGAGCGAGCGAGGCGGCGCGCGGAAGCGCGTCGCGCAATGCGGCCAGCTCGCGCGGTCGCGCACTGGCCAGCGCGATGCGACCCGCGATCCGATCGAGATCGGGCAGGTTGCGCAACGCCTCGGCGATGGCGACGTGACGCCCGTCTTCGAGCAGCGCGGCAACCGCGACGTGGCGCCCCCGCGCGATCGAGGCGTCGCGCAGCGGGTGATGCAGCCAATGCCGCAGGCGGCGGCTGCCCATGCTCGTTGCGCAGCGATCGAGCAGCGCGAACAGCGTTGCCGCGGCGCTTTCATCGCCGCGCAGCGTAGCGGTGATCTCGAGATTGCGGCGAGTGGCCGGATCGAGCACGACGAAATCGGACTCGGTCTCGAGGCGCAAGCCGGTGACGTGCGCGAGCTCGCCGTTCTGCGTCTCGCGCGCGTAACCAAGCAGTGCACTCGCCGCGGCAAGAATCAGCGGGTGGTCTTCCACGCCGAAGGCGGCGAGCGATGCGACGCCCAGTTGCTGCTTCAACGCGGCGGCGCCGCGCACTGCATCGAAATGCCAATCGGGCAGCGCGGTGAGCGTTGCATCGGTCGCCACCGTGGCGCGTTCCGCGTCGGCGATCAGCAACTCCGAGGGGCCAACGCGCGCGAGCTCCGAACCGAGTCGCTCGAGTGGCATCTGCATCGCGCGCAAGTCACCGCTGGCAAGAACCAGCCAGGCGAGTCCGGCGGACTGCGTTTTGCGATCGATCGCGACCGCCGCGAGTGCCGTATCGGCTTTGGCGCTGAGCAGCGCCGTGTCGGTGATCGTTCCCGGCGTGACCACGCGCATGACCTTGCGCTCGACCGGCCCCTTGCTCGTCGCGGGGTCGCCGATCTGCTCGCAGATCGCCACCGACTCGCCGAGCTTCACGAGCCGCGCGAGATACTGCTCGACCGACACCACCGGCACGCCCGCCATCGGGATCGGGGTGCCGTTCGACACGCCGCGCTTGGTCAGCGTGATGTTGAGCAGCCGCGCGCCGCGCAGCGCGTCGTCGTAGAACAGCTCGTAGAAGTCGCCCATCCGATAGAAGAGCAGCACGCGCGGGTACTGCGCCTTGATGCGCAGGTACTGTTGCATCATGGGTGTGTGCCCGGTGAAGTCCGGCTCGACGGCGTCGCGCTTGATCTTTGCCTCGCGGTGGGACATGGGTCACGCCGGCGACGCTGCGTCCCGGCGGCGCATTCTCACACGATGCTGTTTGCCGACCGGCACCAATGAAAAAGGGCCGGAGTTTCTCCGGCCCTTGTCTCGAGCGCGGCTACCGCTTCAAGTTGCGGTAGATGGCGGTCTCGAAGTCGACGAAGCCCGGATACGAGCAGATGTCCTGGAACGGCAGGATTTGGGTGGCCCAGTAGCCGCCGATGCCGTTCTTGCGATCGATCCAGAAGAACGTGTTGGCGAGGCCCGCCCACATCAGCGATCCCGCCGGGCGGCCCGATGGCGCTTCTTCGCGGTTGGTCATGAAAGTGTACGCCCAGCCTTTGTCGATGCCCGGGAAGAACTCACCCTCGTTGGTGAGCGACGGGATCGACGTGGGCCAGCCGGCCACGCTCAGATTTCCGAGGCCGTCCTTGGACATCTGCGCGACCGTATCCGCCTTCAGCACGCGGCCGATCGAACCGTTGCCGTCGTTCAGGATCATGCGGATGAACTTCATGTACTCGCCGATGCTTCCGTAGAGGCCGTGGCCGCCGCAATCCATCTCCGGCGGCTGCGGCAGAGCGAGGTCCGGCAGCGCAGTCAGCTTGCCGTCAGCGGCGCGATCGTGGATCGTGACGCGGCGCGCCTTCATCGAGTCGGTCATCGTGAAGGCGATGTCCTTCATGCCGCACGGCTCGAACACGCGCTCTTTCATCACCTCGCCGAGGCGCTTGCCGCGCTGCTGCTCGACGATCCGCCCCAGCCAGTCGATGTTCACGCCGTACGTCCACGCGGCACCCGGATCGTGCAGCAGCACCGTGCGAATCGACGGGAACGTGCACGAAACCACCGTCGGTATGTTCTTCGCGGTGCGATATTTGAGATCGTCGGCGCTGAAGAATTCGTAGCACAGCCCCGAGGTGTGCAGCATCAGGTCGTTGATCGTGATGTCGCGCTTGGGCGCGCGCGTCTTCGGCTTGCCGGCGCTGTCGAAACCTTCGAGCACCTGCAACTCGCCGATCTCAGGCGCGTATTTCTTCGCCGGATCTTCGAGACGGATCTTGCCTTCTTCGACAAGCTGCATCACGCAGGTGCCGGTGATCGCCTTGGTGGTCGAGAAAATCGCGAACACCGAATCGAGTGTCATCGGCTGGTCTTTGCCAAGCTCGCGGCGGCCTGCGGCCCCTTCGTAGAAATTGGCCTTGCGATCGGTGGCCATCGCGACCACCCCTGGCGCGCCACCGAGGCGTTCGGTGGTGTATTTCAAAACCGTATCAGCGGCCTTGCGAACTGTTTCACTCATCGTCACCTCCTTATGGATCGGCGGCGCGCGCCGCCCAGATGAGAAGAAAACTCCCCGCAAGGTACGGTATGGACTTCGCGCGAACCTCGGTCAATAGCCCGAGTGCGGCCCGCTGCGATCACGCGCGTGTCATCACCTCCTGCAGGAGCTTGAGCAGTTGCGGGAACACTTTCGTGTTACCGCAGACGACATTCCCGTCGGTGAGGTAGTTCGCGGCGCCGTTGAAGTCCGCGACGAAACCGCCGGCCTCGACGATCAACAGTGCACCGGCCGCCATGTCCCACGCCGAAAGACCGCGTTCCCAGAATCCGTCGAGACGACCTGCGGCGACGTAAGCGAGATCGAGCGCGGCCGATCCCGCGCGACGCATGCCCGCCGTCTCTTCGGTGACGCGCTTGAACATCCGCAGGTATTCGTCGATGTGTTCGAGCGAACGAAACGGGAATCCGGTGCCGATCAGGCTTTCGCCCAGTTGCGTGCGGCGCGAGACGCGGATGCGCCGGTCGTTCAGGAATGCGCCGCGGCCCTTGGATGCGGTGAAGAGCTCGTTGTTGGTCGGGTCATAGACGACCGCCTGGCTGAGCTGCCCGCGATGTTGGAGCCCGATCGACACCGCGTACTGCGGAAAGCCGTGAATGAAATTCGTGGTGCCGTCGAGCGGATCGATGATCCATCGGTACTCGTCCTTGCCGTCCGGGTCGCTTGCGCCCGATTCCTCGGCGAGGATTCCGTGCTCCGGATAGGCGGAGCGCAGCGTGTTGATGATGGCTTCTTCGGCGGCCTTGTCGACCTCGGTGACGAAATCGCTGCGTCCCTTGACGCTCACACGCACCAGGTCGATGTCGAGGCTGGCGCGGTTGATGATCGCGCCGGCCTTGCGCGCCGCCTTGACGGCGGTGTTCAACATGGGGTGCATGGGATAGGTAGCTCGATAGACTCCGGCCATTCTATCGGCAAGGTCCGCGTGGATCCGAACAGCGACTTCAATGCACGTGCGCCGCGTGTGCGCTTCGTGCTCGTTGCGCCCAGTCACCCGGGCAACATCGGCGCGGCGGCACGCGCGCTCAAGGCGATGGGCTTCGGCCGGCTCGTCGTCGTCGCGCCGCTTGTGGCGGACTATCGCAACCATCCCGAGGCGGCGGCGCTGTCGGTAGGCGCGATCGACGTGTTGCGCGCCTCGGTCGATCACACGGACCTCAAACCGGCGCTCGCGGACGTCACGCGGGCGTATGCGATGACGGGCTACACGCGCGAGTTCGGGCCGCCACTGGTCGAACTGCGCAACGCTTGCATCGAAGCCGGCGCGCTTCTGAGCAGCGAAGAGACCACTGACGACGTGGCTTTCGTCTTCGGCACTGAGCGCAGCGGACTCAGCAACAGCGAGGTCGCGCTTTGTCAGGCGAGCTGCGCCATTCCCGCCGACCCGGCACATGGCTCGCTCAATCTGGCGCAGGCCGTTCAGGTCGCCGCCTATGAGATGCGGATCGCGTTGTGTGCCGAACCACCCGCGAATCGCTTCGTCGCCGAGCCGCCCGCCGGCGTCGAGGCCCTCGAGGGCATGTACGCCCACCTCGAAGAGGCGCTGGTGGCGCTCGGATACCTCGATCCTGACGTTCCGCGCAAATTGTTGCCCCGGGTGCGCCGATTGCTCGCTCGCGCTCAGCCCACGGCGAGCGAAGTCGACATCCTGCGAGGCATCTATGCGGCCATCATCCAGCGAAAGACCGAACGCGCTGGTTCCAAGTCACCCGCCCGCCGGCGCGGGTGATCGCCCGCAGGCGTGGATAGAATCGACGCCCCAAGCCCATGGCAACAAGTCGCTCAACATGTTCAGCCGCCTGCGCGAAGACCTCGAGTGCATCCTGCAGCGCGATCCCGCTGCGCGTTCGCGTTGGGAGGTGATGACCTGTTATCCGGGCCTGCACGCGCTGTGGTTTCATCGCTTTGCGCACGCGCTATGGACGCGCGGCTTCCGTTGGCTCGGGCGGTTCATCTCGAACGTCTCGCGCTTCCTGACGGGCATCGAGATCCATCCGGGCGCAGTGATCGGGCGGCGTGTCTTCATCGACCATGGCACCGGCCTCGTGATCGGCGAAACCGCCGAAGTCGGTGACGAATGCACGATCTACCAGGGCGTGACGCTCGGCGGCACTTCGCTGACGCGCGGGACCAAGCGCCATCCGACACTCGGCCGCGGCGTGATCGTCAGCGCGGGAGCGAAGGTGCTGGGCGGGTTCACGGTCGGCGACGGCGCCGTGGTCGGGTCCAACGCGGTGTTGCTCAAGGAAGTCCCTCCGGGCGCCACGGCGGTCGGGATTCCCGCCCGGATCCTGCAGAAGCAAGGCGAAGCGCGACGCGAGCAAGCGGCCAACGAGATGGGTTTTTCGGCGTACGGGCTTTCCACCTCGGGCGACGATCCGCTGACCAAGGCGCTGCACGGCCTGATCGACCACGTGGCCGCCCAGCAGCGCACCATCGAGCGGCTCGAAGCCGCGCTCGAACGCAACGGCATCTCGCTCGACGAGGCGAAGGCAAGCCTGCCGAAGCTCGACACGCGCCAGCTCAACAAGCTGGTGGACGAGTAAGGGAGCGGCCGCTGGACGGCGTCAGGCCGCGAGATCGACCTGACGCCAGTCGCCTTCGCCGACCTGAAGGTAGCCACCGCGGACCTTGGCGGCGTCGAAGTCCCAGTCCGGGAGCACCCACCGCTCGGCGGCCGCACCGTCGAGCGTGAACCGGTGCGTTGCGGGGCGATGCGTGTGGCCGTGGATCATCCGCGTGACGCGGGCGGTACGCAGCGCGTCGTCGATCGCGGCCGGTGTGACGTCCATGATTTCCACGTTCTTCTGCTTCTTGCTCGCTTCGCTGACCGCGCGTGCCTCGCCGATGTAGGCGCGCCGCCTGGCGAGCGACCGCGACAGGAACAACAACTGGAATAGCGGGTTGCGCGCACGCCGGCGAAACCGCTGGTAGTCGACGTCGAGCGTGCAATAGAGATCGCCGTGCGTCAGCGTCACGGCGCGGCCGCCGATCCGTGCGAGCGTCGGATCGGCGAGCAGCGTGCCGCCGACGCGCCGGGCGAAGCGGCCCCCGAGCAGGAGGTCGCGGTTGCCGTGCATCAGATACAGCTTCACACCGGCCGCGCCGAGGCGCGCAAGCGCATCGGCAACGCGGTTGCCTACCGCGTCGTCGGTGGCGTCGTCGCCCACCCAGTACTCGAACAGATCGCCCAGGATCACCAGCTCGGCGTGCTGGCCGGCTTGTTCAGCGACGAAGCGCTCGAAGCGCGCCAGTGTGCGCGGATGCGCGGCCGACAGGTGCAGGTCGGAGATGAACAGCGGGTCGGCGAGCGTGACCTTGTCGACCCTGGCAGCCAGCGCGGGCGGCCACTGCAGCACGACGGTCTACTCGACGATCTCGGCCCGTTCGATGACGATGTCCTGCTCCGGAACGTCCTGGTGCATGCCTTGGCGGCCCGTGCGCATCGCCTTCATCTTGTCGACGACGTCGGTGCCCTCGACGACCTTGCCGAACACGCAGTAGCCCCAGCCCTTCGGGTTGGGCGCGGTGTGATTGAGGAAGTCGTTGTCGGCCACGTTGATGAAGAACTGCGCAGTGGCGGAATGCGGTTCGCCGGTGCGTGCCATCGCGACCGAATACTTCGTGTTGCGCAGCCCGTTGGCGGCCTCGTTCTCCACCGGCTTCATCGTCGACTTCTGGCGCATGCCCGGCTCGAAGCCGCCGCCCTGGACCATGAAGCCGTTGATCACGCGGTGGAACAGCGTGTTGTCGTAGTGGCCGGCGCGCACGTAGTTGAGGAAGTTTTCGACCGTCTTCGGCGCTTTTGCAGCATCGAGGTCGATGGTGATGACGCCGAGGTTGGTGTGCAGGCGGACCATGAATGCTCCAGTGGGAAACGGGTTGTCTACTTGGTGACGAGCTTCGCGCTCTTGATGATCACGGGCTGGTTGGGTACGTCCTGCATGCCGTTGCGGACGCCGGTCTGCACCGCGCGGATCTTGTCGACCACGTCCATGCCCCCGACCACCTTGCCGAACACGGCGTAGCCGTCGATCACCGTGCCCGCCGGCACCAGGCGCGGGCCGCCGCGCGTATCGACCATCGTGTCCTTGGCGAACTTCTTGTAGTTCAGGAAATCGTTGTCGTTGACGTTGATGAAGAATTGCGCGGTCGCCGAGTTGGGATCGTTGGTGCGCGCCATCGCGATCGTGCCGCGCTTGTTCTCCAGGCCATTGCTCGACTCGAGTGCAATCGGCGCGCGGGTCTGCTTTTCCTTCATCTCCTGCGTGAAGCCGCCGCCCTGGATCATGAAGTTGTTGATGACGCGATGAAACACGGTGCCGTCATAGTGGCCCGCCTTGACGTATTGGACGAAGTTTTCGACCGTCTTCGGCGCGTGCTCCGCGT
>Ga0335076_10008325_pt1 | contig 10470 bp, 8 predicted proteins | sample Lox_Sample_25_FD_206717 | JGI IMG/M metagenome (GOLD analysis project Ga0335076, IMG submission 206717) | Soil microbial communities from Loxahatchee National Wildlife Refuge, Florida, United States - Lox_Sample_2.5 | ecosystem: Environmental > Terrestrial > Soil > Wetlands | place: USA: Florida...
TGAACTGGAAGCCTTCGGAAAAAATCAACCAGCTCGGATTCAACTGCTCCACTTCAATCCGCCCGGTAATCTTTTCCAGCCAGGAAGTAGCTTCCTCGACCTTCACTCCGCTCAGCCGGATGGCCAGCAGCTCTTCGACGGGCAGCGTGCGCCTCCGGTCGCGGAGAGCCACAATGACCCGGTGAACTCCGCGGCTCCGCACTAGACTAAGAAGATGCGAAGCTACGGCCTGGCGGGTGAGCTCTCCTTCTACATGCCCAGTCCAGCCAACGACCTCGATGCCGAGATCGGAACGCTGTCGTAGACCATTGAGCAGACGCAGCGCCCGGTCCCCAGTGCCCAGGATGTACACCCGCTCGCGAAGCAGGGGTTGCTGCACCAGCCAGCCATAGATCGCTCGCCAGCCGAACAGTGCGAAGACGAGAATGATCGCGCCCCATCCCGCCGAGCCCCGGCCGGGCAACAACGCGGGATTGATCTTCAGCACCAGCGCCAGAGCCAGGACCACGAAGCCGAGAACAAACAGCAATCGGAACGCCTGATCCAGGTTGCCGACCGTCTTAGGGCGGTCATACAAGTCGAAGCCATGTGAAACCAGCAGAACGATTCCGGTCACCACCAGAATCTTCAAGTACCCGCCCTCGATGAACAGCTCGTCGCTTACCCGCAGCAGGCCGTACTCCCGCCCCTGCAGTTGTTGCATGAGGAGCATCCCGGCTACGAACGAAAGTCCCACAATGAGGGCCTCGCCCGCCAGCAGTACTACCGTGCGCAGCGGATAGTACACCTTGAACAGCCGGATCACGTTCTCCTACCCCTTTGGCTCGGTTTACTTCTTCTCGTAAGCTTCGTAGTAGTAGCGCGCGTAGGCGGAAACCTCGGCATCGGCTCCGTTGAGTACCACACCCACCAGAGTCTGATCCCGGAACTCCTGGCGAGCCCGCCGTGCCATATCGAAAGGCGTGGAGTTGCATCGCACCACCATCAGCACGCCATCGCAGGCCGTGGCCAGCAGACTGGCATCCGAGACCGGAATGGCCGGCGAAGAGTCCACCACGATCCAGTCGAACAATGGCTCGACCCGCTGCAGCAGAAGCTTCAACCGCCCGCTCGAGGCCAGCTCCGCGGGATTCACGATGTTGTTGCCGCTGGGAATGAAAAACAGGTTTTCCAGCGGACCGCGCTGCATGATCGAGAATTCGTCGGTCTCCCCGCGCAGATAGTCCGCCAGGCCCGGGGTGCAAGTCGTTCCCATCATCATGTGCAGCTGGGGTGAACGCAGGTCGCCGTCAATGATGAGCACCCGCCGCCCATGCTGCCGCACCATCACCTGGGCCAGATTGGCAGCGGTGAATGACTTGCCTTCTTTGGGCAGGGCACTGGTCACCAGAATCTTCTTTAGCGCCATCTTCTCCCGCAGGTGATAAAGGCGCGAGCGCAGGGTGCGGAACTGTTCCGCACCTCGAGCGTTCTCGTCTCCGTTGAAAAACAGCATCGTGTTCGTATCCGGATTCCACGGTTGCTGCAGGCACCGGGCTAATAGCGCTTCCGGATTGAACGAACTGGAGAAAGCCACCGGGGCCGCTGTGCCGTTCGCCGCGGTTGAGGCCGGAATCGGTTCGACTTCTGCGCCGTGCAAGTCCGAGGCTGGAGGAACCAGACTCGGCTGGGCAAGCCCTTCCTGGGTTTCGGCTCGCTCCTGTTCGGCTTTTTTCAGTGCTTCGTGAATACGACTCATGATTTCCCTTCCTTGGGGAGGCCGCTGTGCTCGCGCAAGCGGTCGGCCAAACTGGCCAGCGATCTCAAGGTCTCTATCAGATCCAGCTTTTCCGCTGCCGGCCCGGCCGCCGTCATGGCGCCGGCAGCGGCACCGTCCGTCAAATCGAAATCCCGGGCCACGCAGTCCACCACGGTCTGCCCGATCACTTTCTGCTGATCGACGAACGCGCTCACCAGGCAATGCTCGCAGAGCAGATTGATCACCCGCGGAATGCCGTTGGAATGACGATGCACCGCGATTAATGCATCTGGATCGAAAATCGTCTGCCCGTTGGAGCCCGCGATGCGCAACCGTTGTTGCACATAAGCCGCGGTTTCCTCGGGCGTCAGAGGATGGGTTTTCGCGCGCAGGGTGAGCCTCTGCCGCAATTGGCGCAACTGCGGCAGCTTGAGCTTCATCTCCAGCTCCGGCTGGCCCACCAGTACGATCTGCATCAGTTTCTCTGTAAACGTCTCCAGGTTGGTCAGCATGCGGATTTCTTCCAGCACTTCCTCGCTCAGGCTCTGCGCTTCATCCACAATCAGAACCGCGGTCTCGCCCGACCGGTAGCGGTCCAGCAGCCAGTTGTAGAGCCGCAACAACACCTGGCTCTTGGCTTTCGAATCGCAAGCGATGCCAAAATCCGCCATCATGTAATCGAGGAATTGCGGAACGTTCATGCGGGAATTGAAGACGAAGGCGGTCGCCACCTGCTGCATGCGCAGCCACTCCAGCAGCTTGTTGATCAGGGTGGTCTTCCCCGTACCTACTTCTCCGGTCAGCAGCACAAAGCCTTTCCGGCTTTGAATGCCATAGGTCAGGCAGGCCAGCGCCTCCTCGGTGTGCCGCGTGAGAAACAGGTAGCGCGGGTCCGGATTGACGTTGAACGGATTGGCTTTCAGCCCGTAGAACTCTTTGTACATGGCGTTGGCTCAAACTCCCACAGTCCGCTCGTGCTCTTGAACTTTCTTTTTCCTCTTCCAGAATCCGCCGTTGCGTCCGCCGTTCTGCGGAACCGCCTCACCGACCCAGGGAACCGATACCAGCATGGGCAACTCCATCGCCGCTTCCACATCCGTCTGGGTTCGAATCGAGCTGTCGCGGAACTCCAGCAATACGGCGATACCAGCTCCTAAGGCAAGACCCGCGGCCAAGCCTCCGCCCGCAAACAGGAGGCGGTTGGGAAAGCTGGGAGCATCGGGCGCGCTCGCCGGACTCAGCAATCTCAGCTGCTCCCCTTTTTGTTGCAGTTCCATCTGGTGCGTAGCGTCAGCTTTGTCCTTGTTGGCCAGCAGATCCTGATAGTTCTGCTGCGCGTTGCTGTAATCGCGGGCCATCTGCTTGTATTGCTCTTCCACCTCGGGGCTCAACGCCACCCGCCCTTGATAGAGCGAGATTTCCTCTTGCAATCGCTTCTGGTCGCGCGTGGCCGAGGCAATCAGATCCGAGTACTGGTGGAGCTGCATGCGCAGTTGCTGAATGGCAGCCGGTTCGGTTGCCGAGGCTTTCTCCGCGGTGGGATCGCTGTTCTGGGCAGCCGCCTTGTTGATCTCCGCCAGCTTCTTTTTCACCTCGGCGATGTCGGCTTTGGTCTTGATGACGTCGGGGTGGTCGTCGGTATAGCGCGCCTCCAGTTGCAGGAGCAATGTTTGCAAGTCAGAGAGTTGCTTTTCCAGCGTCTGGGGGTTGGTTGTCGATTGCAAGGACTTCCAGGCCGCTAATTGCTGCCCCAGAAGCGACTCTGTGTAGGCCTTGTCCTGTTGGGCCCGATTCAGCTGCTGGGTGTTGGCGTCCAGCTGCGAATTCAGGCCCGTGAGAATCTTCATGTTGGTGTCTTCATCCCCTGGGAGTTGGCCTGTGTATTTCCTCTTAAAATCAGCCAGCTTCGCGTCGAGATCGTCCAGATTGCGCTTGGCCTCGTCCAGCTGTTGACTGAGAAAGTCTGCCGTGCCCTCGCTCATGTTTTGCGTGAACTTAAGATTCTCTTCCAGGACCAGGGAAGCGAGCCCGTTGCAGATTTTCTGCGCCTCCGTCGGGTTGGCGGCGGTGTACCCCACATAGAATCCCGGTGCCGAGGTGTTTTTCGCCGGCGGCGCTTTCTTCTTGCCTTCGGTCGCAATGGGAGTCTGCGTCAAATCCGTTTCCATCGGACTTACCGACATGTTCTGCCGGATTCCATCCATGACTGCGTCGGCATCCTGGCCCGGCTTGACCAGGCCGAGGCGCTCGACCATCGGCCGCAGGCTGCTCGGGCTTAGCGCCTGTTGCTGCAGTGTTTCGATGCGTAAAGTCAGGTCCTCATCGTCCACCAGCGGCTGCACCATGTTCGCCGGCACCTCCTGGCCAACGACCAGGATGGCCGCCTGCGCGGTGTACTTTGGCGGGAAGACATATGAGCTCAGCCAACCAGCCAGGGGCGCAAACAGGGCCGGGATGACAATCACCTTCATCCGTCGGCGCAACATTGCCAGATAATCTTCGATGGTTAAGTCGCGTTTTCCAATCATCTTCGTAACCTGCTCTCGCTGTCCTTGCGGGACAGCCTGGGAAATTCAGTCGAGATGGATAGGACGCGGCGTCCAATCCAGCCCAATCGTGCCTAAGTGCCGCTGCGAAATCCGGCTGCACGGTCCCGGATTGCCGCCGCCCATGCAGAACGAACTGTCAAATGCAAGCTCATTGAACTGATAGCTGGCGAAGATATGAAACTGCCGCCCCAGGTGCCGATGTAAAGCGATTCCGGCAAAACCGGCGTCATAGGTGCGGCCGGGTATGTCATTGACCGGCAGTTGGAGTCTCCTGTTTTTGGAGTACCCCGCGTCCAGGGTCGCCAGCCACAGCCGGTTTAACGGGCGGTTTGCGCTCAAGCGTACGATGTCGCTCTGCGCTCCGGCAAAAAAGCCCGAGCCTCCGGTGGTGTAGTGATCATATTTCAGACTCACGGTGGTCTTGGGAAACTTATAACTGAGCGATGCCCGGCCGGCGGCGGACAGGCGGGTTGTATCCAGAATTGTGGTCAGAATCACTCCGCCGTTCGGACCGCATTGCGTCAAATCCGTAATACCGAAAATGCTGCAGGTTTGTGCTGTCTGATGAATAGTTGTGACTTGCGGCCCGGCACCCAGGAGCAGACTAAGACGCCCGGAAATACGATGTCCCCACAGCAGTTCCCCAATCTGCGTATGGAAGGCTGCTCCTGAAACCGAAAAATCGAAGTGTTGATAGCCGTATACGATGGCGGCCTGATCGTGTGGCCCAAAAATGTGGTCGATGCCGAGCTGCCCGGTTTCCTGGCTGCTGCCTACGAAGGAAATCGGGACGGCAGTGCTATTGGGCCCAAAAAGCAGCGTTGAGCTGATGTTCTCGGTATAGTGCACGAAGCCATAGCCGACCGTGGCCGTCACAGCGGTCTTCGGGGTGAGCTCCTCCACGGCATCCACCAGGGCCAGGTTCATGATCCGCGGTACTTGGCTGAGGGACCCGAAGATGTTGCCGCCAAAGTAGACGTTCTCTGCGTTGAAGCCTCCGCCCCCGATCAGCTCTCCCAACCCGTTCATGCCGCCATAGGCTTCTCCAAAACTCCCCTCAGGCTGGTAGCTGAACGAATCGCGAATTCCCAATTGTCCACGTTTCCAGACGATTTTCTGGTCCACGTCCATCAACTGAACCTGTCGAAAGCCCAAGGTTCGCAGCGAGGAATAGCCAAACCCTCCGGTGTAGTCAAGAGCCAGGTTGTAGTTTTTCCACAACCTCTGCAAATCCAGACCGCCGAGCACCGAGGTCACGGAACGCATGGAGGAACCACTCAGTGTGTTGCCGACGTTGGAGTCTGCCGTCTCCCGCACGTGTGCTCGAGGCTGCAAGTAACTTAGCGCCGCCGCATGCGGCTCCAGGCCGGGAAGGTCGAGTCCGGAGATAGGAGGGTTCTCGGTAACTGGCGGGGGCGGAGTTTCTTGTCCATAGGCTGGCGCAGGTGTCTGTGGCTGCTGCGCGTTGTCCTGGTCAGGCGTGCTTGTTTGTTGGCTCCCGCTATCCTGAGCCACGGCAGTACCTATAGCCAGCGCGAGCAATAGTGCGCTCGAGATTTTGTGAGCTCTGCGCATCCCGCTCCTATGGCACCACCACCGTATCTCCCGGCTTCAGAAGGATGTTTTCGTTGGATCGCCGGCCCTTTACCACATCTTTGTAATTAAACGGATGCTTGACCGGTCTGCCGTTTTCGGTGCGTAAAACGTAGATGCGTTTCACGTCGGCAAACTGAGTGAAGCCTGCGCTGGCCAGCGCCTGCAACACAGTCATGCCCGGCAACAGGGGAACCGCGCCCGAGTGCAGAACCTCGCCGGTCACGAAAATCCGCTGGCTATTCATGGCCGTTACCACCACCGTCACCCGCGGATCGTCCACATATTTCTTCAGTTTTTGCGTAATGGAAGCTTTTAGCTCAAGCGGCGTCAGTCCGGCGGCGGTTACATCGTCGAGCAGCGGCAAAGAAATCTTGCCGTCGGGACGCACGGGCAGTGTGCCACTCAAGTCGGGCTCCTTCCATACCGAAATATGAAGAGTGTCGTCGGGGCCGATCACATATTCCGATCCCGAGGCTGCCGACGGCATCTTGGTTCCCGCATCGCTCGCCGGCATGGCGGGCTTGGTCTCGGCGGCGGCCCCGGTGTTGTCCGGTTGGCTCTGCGCCCGAATGAAGACAGCACCCAGTCCTACCAAGACTAGGACTGCCAGCTTCATGACTTTCCTCATGCTTTCTCCTGCGGCGCTTGGGAGGTTTCTAAACTCGCTGCGCTCCCCAACTCAATTAGCAAAGACTCGGTGCTGCGTCGGGCAGCTTTGGGAAGCGGTCGTTGGCCTTGCTGGTCCGGCTCTCACGCCGGAGCGGAATACATGCTACCGTTTTTTCTGAAGCCTTTCCGGGGAAAAGCTAGCTCACAGACCGGCTGAGCGTCAGGCTACAACGAGAAGCACGGCTGGCATTACCCCAGTCCCTGGTAAATGAGTATCATTGCATCATTATTACATCATGTTTTCAATAGCTTACAAGCAAGAGCACAAGCGAGGGTGGATCTTTGTTGCTTCTAACAGATCATACACGAACTCGTGAAGGTCGCGAGGAATTTTCTTGGGTTCTCGAGCAGGACTTTCGTCCATGTTACATCCTGATTAATTCCCCATCTTTGCTAGTGAAAAAGGCTCAAGCCTGATACCCCGCCGGTTTGCAGAGTCGTTTACATTCGCTTATGCTGAAAAGCTAAGGCCCTGCACGAGAGCTCCTTTCGCGTGAGCCAAGTTGTGTTAGTGGAGCAGCATAGCGTAGAAGCAACCGCTCAGCGCAACGCCAACCTGCCGCTGTGGCAAGGGGCAGCGATTGCGGCTCTGCTGCTTTGGCTCTACGCCCCCACGCTCTCACACCTGGTACTGCAATGGTGGCACGACCCCAATTTCTCGCACGGCTTCTTTGTTCCGCTTTTCTCCGCATTCGTACTCTGGCAGGAACGCTCACGACTTACCGCCCTGGATCTGCGCCCCTCGTGGTCGGGCCTCGCCATCCTGTTCTTTGGGCTCAGCATGCTCGTTATCGGCCGGTGGGGCGCTGATATCTTCCTTCCGCGCTTGTCGCTGCTCATTGTGCTGGCCGGCCTGACCATCCTCTTTCTCGGCTGGAACTTTTTCCGTGCGATCCTGTTTCCTTGGGCGTTCCTGTTGTTGATGATTCCCATCCCAGCGATCATCTTCAACAAGATCACTTTTCCCCTGCAGTTGCTGGCGTCAAAAATCGCCAGCTTGTCGCTGGCGGCCATGGGCGTACCGGTTTTGCGCGAAGGCAATGTGATCGTCCTGGCGGCTATGCGACTGGAGGTTGCGGAGGCATGCAGTGGCATTCGCTCTCTGATGTCCCTGCTTACGCTCGCGGTAATCTACTCTTACCTCGTGGAGCGCAGAACCGCCGCTCGCCTTGCCTTGGCGCTAGCCTCCATCCCTATCGCGGTCGGTGCTAACAGTGTTCGCATCATCGGCACTGGATTACTGGTGCAGTACTGGGATCCGGACCGGGCCGAAGGCTATTTCCATGCTTCCTGGGGATTGCTGATTTTTGTGATTTCTCTGGTCATGTTGTATCTTGTGCATCGGCTTATCTGCCTGATCTGGCCAGATGAGAAGGAGAAGGCTTGAAGTTACGCTTCGTCTGCGCCGTGGTGCTGATTCTGCTCACGGCCGCTTTGCTCCAGGCGAGAGGCCGCACCGAAATCGTTCCTCACGGCATGCCCCTCGCATCTTTCCCCATGCGATTGGGCGACTGGAGCGGTACCGATATCCCGCAGGATCCGGAAGTTCTCCAAATTCTTGGACCGGGCGATTTTCTCCTCCGCGAGTACCAGGCACAGAGCAGGGGTGCTCCGCCGATCGGCTTGTTTATTGCTTATTTCCCCAGCCAGCGGGCTAACGATACGATCCACTCTCCCAAGCATTGCCTGCCGGGATCCGGCTGGATGCCCGTGGTCAACGATCGAGTGATGCTGAATCTGCCCGGCCACAAACCTTTTCCGGCCAACCGTTACGTGGTCGCGCGGGCCGGAGCCCGGGAATTTGTGCTCTATTGGTATTGGGCTCATGATCGCGGTGTAGCCAGCGAGTATTGGGCCAAGTTCTATCTGGTCAAAGACTCCATCCGCATGAACCGCAGTGACGGCGCCCTGGTCCGCATCACCACCCCGATGCTTCCCGGCGAAAGCCTGCAGGCAGCGGAAAAGCGCGTGCTTCCCTTCGCCGATCATCTCGGTCCTCTTCTCGACGACTACATTCCGCGTTAACGTGCGCGTAGGAAAAACAAAGCCGGCGATTCCGCGCCAAGAACTGCCATCCGTCGCAGCAAGTTTCATCTTGCCCCCGTTCCTCGCCGGTGCTATTGGTAGCTCTCCATCGATGTCGCGAACCTGACTTCAGGACACACCATTGCCGGAACCCCAAACGAATGCCGGCCAGCTCGCAGTGAAGTCGCGCGCCCCCGCCGGTCTGTCGATCGCCGAGGCTGAAGACCCCAACCGTCCGCGTCGCGTCCTCGGCTTCCGCGATTTACTCCTGTTCTACGTCATAACCGGCATCAGCCTGCGCTGGATCGCCACAGCCGCTGCGGCCGGACCCAGCTCCATCGTCATCTGGATCGGCGCCTGGCTTTGCTTCTATACCCCGTTGGCGCTTTCCGTGATTGAACTCTCCTCGCGCTATCCCGGCGAAGGCGGCATCTATGTGTGGACGAAACACGCCTTCGGGGATTTCTCCGGCTTCATGTCGGCCTGGACCTATTGGGTCTGCAATCTTCCTTACTTTCCCGCCGTGCTTTACTTCGCCGCCGGCAACCTGCTCTACATGCACCCGAGTTTGAAGCCGCTCTCGCACAGCACGGCTTATTACGTTGTGTTTTCGCTTGTGGTGTTCAGCGGCGCCGCGCTTTTGAACATCATCGGTCTCGACGTGGGCAAGTGGCTGCACAACCTGGGGGCGCTGGCGATGTGGATTCCGGTCGGCATCATCATCCTCATGGGATACATTGCATGGCACCGCTACGGCTCGGCCACGTCCTTTACCCTGCGATCGATGACCCCGGCAACCCACCTTAACGATGCCATCTTCTGGTCCGTGCTGGTCTATGCGTTTGCCGGCTGCGAGACGGCATCGTTAATGGGCGATGAAATCAAGAACGCTCGCCGGGCCGTCCCGCGCGCCCTGCTGATTGCGGGAGTCACCGTGGCGCTGGCCTACATCCTGGGAACCGTTGCAGTTTTGCTGTCACTGCCCGGTTCCGAAGTTGGCAATCTCCAGGGACTCATGCAGGCGGTTTCGAGAACCGCTCAACGCGTGGGCCTGAATTCTCTGATTCCTTTCACCGCGTTCCTCATCGCCCTGAGCAATGTAGGAGCATGCAGCGCCTACCTGGCTGCAGTGGCGCGTCTGCCGTTTGTCGCCGGCATTGACCGCTTTCTGCCCTCAGCCTTTGGCAAGCTGCATCCGCGCTGGAAAACCCCGTGGATTGCTCTGTTCGCGCAATACGTTCTCGGCGTAGTTTTCATCTTTCTTGGGCAGGCGGGAACCAGCGTGAAGGGCGCTTATGACGTCATGGTCAGCATGGGAGTGCTGACGTATTTCATTCCTTATCTGTACTTGTTCGCCTCCATGATCAAACTGCAACGTGAGCCTGCGGGGGAGGACGTGATCCGTGTGCCCGGAGGAAAGCCTGTGGCCGTGCTGGTCGCGCTGGTGGGGCTGACTACGACCTCGATGACAATTATTCTTTCCATGATTCCGCAACCCGACGAGGCGAACAAGCCGCTGGCGGTATTGAAAGTAGTCGGAGGCACCGCCCTGTTCGTTGGCCTCGGCGTGTGGATTTATTGGGCGGGGAAGAAGCGGGAGCGGCCGGCGCCCTCGTCCGCCGAAGGGGCAATCTCGGCGTGAGGAGGTCGATGGAGCGCCGGACGCCCGTGTGGCTTTCAAGGTGTGAGGGAACTACACCGGTGTCGCCGTCTTCCGCGGAGGATTGAAAAACGGCAGCGTGGTCACCTTCACGTTCGTCTTCAGCCGGATCGCCTCAATCGTGATTTCTATTTGCAAGGTCGTGCCCGGCCTGGCATGTTCCGTTTCTACACTAGCCAGTGCAATCATCTTCTTCAGTAGTGGTGACCATGTTGTGCTTGTTGCCTTGCCCG
>Ga0335076_10008326_pt1 | contig 10470 bp, 12 predicted proteins | sample Lox_Sample_25_FD_206717 | JGI IMG/M metagenome (GOLD analysis project Ga0335076, IMG submission 206717) | Soil microbial communities from Loxahatchee National Wildlife Refuge, Florida, United States - Lox_Sample_2.5 | ecosystem: Environmental > Terrestrial > Soil > Wetlands | place: USA...
TTGCGGCGTGACAAAGAACGACGCAAGGAACAACACGAGAAGGTGTGCATCATTTGTTGCTGGACAAGGGCGATGAAGAACCTTGCCCAAAGAAAATTACATCTGAGTACGTACTAACATCATTAGCAAATTTCTCGGTATAGTTCGATAGGCGGTAAGAGACTGGGATGGAAAGAAGGGCCACCAGTGGAGCCTTCGAAGTTCACGGAAGCCGAACTGACAGGATTGATCAGCGAGGCCGTGGCTTGGATGCAACAGCAGCGGGATAAGTATCATCCGAAGTGCAGCCCGCTCCACGAAGCTCAAAAAGCCAAGCTGCGGCCTTTTTTTCCGTCGGAAATCCTGGACCGACTGCGGATCGACGACTTATCCAAGACGAACGAGACGATTCCTTATCCGCCGTTCTATGAGCGGGTGCGTGCCGGCGGAGCGCGCGTTGTTCCCGATGCGGCACACATGACGGCGATTCCGTTTGTTGATGTGGCGCTATTCAATCGAGAGCCGACTCTGCGAACGATTTTTCATACGCTGGTGCATGTAACGCAATTTTCGGTAGTGGGGCTGGAGAGAGCGATGCGGGGTTACTTCCAGACTCTGAATGAAACAGGATTGTGGATGGTAGTGCCGTTCGAAGAACAGGCGTACCAAATGGATGCGCGATTCACCAAAGACCCTTTGGATTATTTTTGGGTGGAAGAGGAAGTGAGGGGCTGGTTGCGTGACGGGAAGTTCTAGAGAGCAAAAATGAAGAGGACTCCGAGGAAAATGGGGGCGCTAAAGAGCGGAGACCATGCGGGCGATAGCGTCGTCGAATGTGGACTTACTCTCCAGATAGGGTTGCCAGAAACGGGTGAGGAGATCGAGGTAGTCCTTCCAGCCGCGCTGGTAAAGGTCTTCGCGAATGGCGTAAGGGATATACGCGTCTCGCGCGATGCCGGAGGCGGGAACTGGCTTGGAAATGCCACTTTCCTGCCTGCCAGTTCAAGAGAGGCTTAATGACTTCGCCCGTGGTGTAAAAGATGAGTGCGTGCCAGAGGTCGCGGGGAATGGCTTTTCCCCGCTGGCGGCACTCGCGGACGATGGCTTCGCGCACAGGTTCAGCGATGCCGTGAGAAGCTTCGTGGAAGAGGACTTCGAGAGCTTCGTCACCCTGATTGCGCGGGTCGGTGCTGGAGATGGTAACGCGGAGCGGATCGAGGGTGGTGTAAGCGCCGGCCCAATTCGCGTAGGCGGTTACGTCGACGCGGATTTTTTCGCGCGGCCACTTGGTCTGATAAATGTCAGCGAGGCGTTCGGAAATTCCCACGCCTTGTTCCTCCACGAGCGGAGCGACGCGAGCGATCCAGCGGCGGTTGGCGCGATCTTGTTCGGCCCACAAATGAGCGCGATAGACGGGAGCGGCGGCCTCCAGGATTTGCGTAATCTTGGGAGGCAAGCCAGCGTCGCAGGATTTTTTTCGCTTGCCGGAAAGTTCGTCGCAATCTTCAAAATCGCCGAGCTGGTTTTTAAAAAGCATGAGGTCGGTGTTAAAGAGCAGATCCTTGCTGGCAAAGTTCGCAAGGTAATAGGCAATGGAAGAGTCCCAAGCCTGGCGCTCGGCAGGAGTAAGGGCTACGCCGGTCTCGGTCATGGTTTTCAATTTAGTTTGAGGGACGGAGGTGGCCCTTTGCGTGGAATCGGCGGAGGATTCCCGCCGTTTGGCCTCGTAGTAGAGCATGTGATGAAGGTTGATCCAAAAGCCGCTGTGCAGTTCGAAGACGGGAAGGGGACCATAAGAAGATTGGCGCGCCAAGGAGGAAGAGGGGGCCAGCAGAGTGAGCACCACGACAACGACGGAGAGATAGGCAGAAGCTGGGCGCATGTAGAATCGCACGATAGTAGCGCCAACTCCTTCAGGGCACAAACGAACGATACTTTACTTTTCTTCTTGCCCGGCAGCCGATGTAATATTCCGGCACGTTTTTTGTGGACGGGAGAACCCATGAACAAGATTTCAAGAGTGGTCTGTATGGCCGGCATTTTACTTACGCCTTGCGCAGTGCCGGCACAGCAAGCCGCGCAACTCCCTGCTTTGAAGCAGGAAGCGGTCACAGAGGTGGACAAGCTGCAGACGCTTACGCAGCAGATGGTGGACGAAATTTTCAGTTTCAGCGAGCTGGGATTCCAGGAATTCGAGACTTCGCGGTATGTTGCGGGGATCCTCGAGAAAAACGGCTTTCATATGGAGCGTGGCGTGGCGGGTGTGCCGACCGCGTGGGTGGCGACGTACGGCAATGGAAAGCCGGTGATTGCGTTTATCACGGATATTGATTGCATACCGCGGGCTTCGCAGAAGCCAGGAGTGGCGTATCACGATCCGATCGTGGAAGGAGGTCCGGGCCACGGGGAAGGGCACAACTCCGGGATGGCCGTGAATGTCACGGCGGCACTCGTGCTGAAAAAACTGATGGACGAGCACCACATTACGGGGACGATCCGGGTAATTCCAGGAGTTGCGGAGGAATTGCTTGGGACAAAGGCATTTTACGTGCGGGCTGGAATGTTCAAGGACGTGGACCTTGTGCTCGGAACGCACGTGGAATCTGAATTTTCCACGTCGTACGGAACAGGGAACGGCGAGTGGAGCGGGCTGGTTTCCGTGCAATATTTCTTCCATGGAAAAGCAGCGCATGCAGCGGGAGCACCGTGGGAAGGCCGAAGCGCTCTGGATGCAGTGGAGTTGATGGACACCGGCTGGGATTTCCGGCGTGAGCACTTGCGCCCGGCCCAACGCTCGCATCGGGTAATCATTAATGGCGGTGATCAGCCGAACGTGGTCCCCCCGGAAGCGGCGGTCTGGTACTACTTCCGCGAGCTGGACTATCCGCATATCAAGGAGCTCTACGAGCTAGGAAATACGATAGCGGAGTCCGCCACGAAAATGACGGGGACGACGGTGGATCACAAACTGGTGGGATCCGCGTGGCCACCGCATTTGAACAAGGTGATTGCGGAAATACAGCAAAAGAACATCGAGGCAGTGGGAATGCCGAAATGGAGCGAGGCGGACCAGACTCTGGCTAAGGCGTTGCAAAAGGAGATTGGAGCAAAGGTGGAGGGACTCAAGGAAAAAATCGAACCGCTTTCCGAGCCGGTGAAAAAGCCGACGGGTGGAGGCTCCGACGACATTGGCGACATCTCATGGAATGTGCCGATGGTTTATTTGATGTATCCGGCGAATATCCCAAATCTGCCGGGACATAGTTGGGCGAACGGAGTGGCCATGGCAACGCCTATCGCGCATAAAGGTTCGACGGCAGGCGCGAAAGTGCAGGCCATGACTGCGCTCGATTTCTTCGTACAACCTGAACTTGTGCAGCAAGCGTGGGACTATTTCAAGAACGTGCAAACGAAGGACGTTCACTACGAGAGTTTCCTTGGTCCGGAGGACAAGCCCGCGATTGAGATGAACAAGGAAAAGATGGAAAAGTTCGCGCCGCAACTGAAAAAGTATTATTACGACCCGACGCACTTCAAGACCTATCTGGAACAACTGGGAATTCAATATCCGACAGTGAAGTCCCAACCATGACTTGTTGAGAGCCTTTTGCTAGAGATTCCTTGCGGCCTCGCCGAGCCAGCGGTCCAGAATGCCCGCGTCCTTTTCCGACGAGCGCGGGTCGAAATGGACACCCATGCCGAGACCGGGGCTAACGTAGACGACGGTGGCTTCGGACTCGAAGGCCTCTCTGCCGCGAGTCAAGCGGACGCGCACCAACGCACCTTTTGAGGAAGGCTTCAGCGTGTCCACGTAACAGCCCGTGCGACTGACATCGGAGGTGCGGGCGAGCAGCTTGATACCCGTTGAGACTTCGATGACTTCGGCAACCAGGATGAGGGGATAACGAGGCGCGCCGCGCCGGTTCGCAATCACGTTCGACATTCGCGAGTCTCCTTTGCCTTGAGAGACTCGAAGAGCGCGAAAATTCCCCGTGGGAATAGCGTCGCGGCAGGTGAGATGACCCAGCTTGCATTTTGCATGGAGAGTCTGCGGCAAAGCAAGGAAACATGCCAGAGCTGGCTCGAATGCGTTAACGGCAAAAATTTTTGCGCTTCAGGGTTGAGATTGAACCAGCTTTGGATCCGTCTCGTTTCCCACAGCGCCTTTGCGATCGGCAGCGCGAAGGGTGCCTTCCGCGTCGCGGAAAAAGGAACGACGACCGGTGTGGCCATACCTTAGAGGAGTGGCCGAAAGCGCATATCTTGCCGGGGCACCCAAGCTGCTCGCGCCGAGTATGACGTAGCGGAAGGAGTAGCCGTTCTTCATTCCTGCAGCGAGGTCGGGATCCAGCAAGCCCGCGGAGTCCGCATTGGCCGGCCCCTGAAAGGGAGCGCCCAGATTGGATAGAGACGCGGGGAGACGAGTGTATTTTCGCCGGAACGCCTCTACAGCTTCGGCAATGGTTTTGAGCGATTCGATGGCGTTCTCCTCATTCTTACCGGCGTCGGCGGAATCCCACTCCAATTCGAGAGAAGGCAAGTCAAGAAGCACAAGGCCCAGAGAAAGAATTTTCCATTCACCACTCTCGCGCACGAGGCCCATGTTCACCTGAATGGCGCTGGCGCCAGACGAGTCTGTGGCGTCGCGCAAATCCACAGGCATAAAGGCGACATTATCCTGGATGTCAGCGCCTCCAATCTGAATTTCCGCGGCTCCAGCGGGAGTTTCACACCGAACAATGGGACGGCCCGATGGATTCGCGGAGAGAGACGGCTTGCCAGGCTCGTTGAGGAGAACAAAGCGCTTCATGAAAGCAACACGGCTGGCTGGAGCCATTTGCGTGAATGTTTGCTTGTTGCGCAGGGTAAGAAAGCGCGCGAAATCATTTTGGTTTTGAGCGCAGGCAGCGGCCAGGAGATCGCGGAGCGCCGCGGAAGGGCCATTCGGAGAGGCGGCTGGCGCAGAGGGAACCGATCCCGAATCCTGCGCAGAGGCGCGACCGGCGAAAAGGAGAGACTGCAGAAGGAAAAAAATCCAAACGAGCCGCGATGAGGCGGGGAACGCCATGGAGATTCTCACCTCAGTCCTTTGCGGCGCTCAAAATAGCGGCCAGGTTCTGCGTGAAGGCTGAACGCGGCATGACTTCGTTACAACCCGCCGCCTGCGCTTGTACCGCCAGGTCACGTTGAACGTGGGAAAGGAATCCGACGACGCGCAAATCCTTTTGCACAGCGCGCAGCCGTTCGATGGCTGCGAGAGGTTGATTGCGGGCATTCAAATCCACAATGACCAGTTTGGGGGCAGGTTCGAGCAGGCCGAGCAGCGCGTCAGCGTTTGCAGCTACTTTCAACTCCAGGCCAAGATGCTTCGCGGTCTCCGCGACCTTCATTTGGAAGAACAGATCATCCATCATCGCTACAACGCGTCCCATGCCGTCCTCTTTTCCCCTGTTAATCATTATGCGCCATTTCCACTTTTCCACCTCAATTCGAGTAAGATGCAAGCATCGCTTGGGAGGTGCCGCATGCAGCAGGGTGTAGCTCGATCCGCCGAGCCTGCGAGTCCTCGATCGATCCAACCTGCCTTGTCGCTCCTGGAAAAGACGCCAATTCTGCTCGAAACGCTGCTTAGGGATTTGCCGGATGATTTTATGCTATGGAAACAGGCAGCGCATCGCTGGTCCATCGCGAAAGTTTTGGGACACCTAGCGGAGCTCGACCTCGTTTACGCGGATCGGACGCGGCGCATTGTGACGGAAGATGTTCCAGCGCTGCAGAAGTACGACCCTTTTGGAAGCGAAGTTGTAGTCGCGGACTACTCACGAAGCACAGCGACGGAGAACCTTGCGTTTTTTATGAAGACGCGCCGCGCGAGCGTTAATTTGCTGAGAAGCCTTCCGGCAGATTCGGTGGAACGGGAGGCGACGCACTCAGAACTTGGCACGATTACGCTGCTCAATCTGGTTAGCGAATGGGCCTCGCGCGATCTGGGGCACGTTCGGCAAATTGCGGAGATCTACCGGGCGCAGGCCTTCCAGCCGAACGCAGGACCTTTCCAGAAGTATTCCAACCCGCAACCGTGACGGAACACCCCGAAGATGAACGCCTGGCAGCGGCCGGTGCGAAGGAAGTGACGCTTTACACGCGGCCTGGCTGCCACCTCTGTGAGGAAGCGAAGACGATTCTGTCGCCGCTTTTAAGCGAATTTGGCGTCGTGCTAAGAGAAGTGAATATAGAAAAGGATGCAGGGCTAGAGGAGCGATACGGCTGGGATATCCCCGTAGTTTTTATTGGCGCAAGGAAGGTCGCAAAGCACCGAATTGACATAGCACAATTGCGTCGTCAGCTTGAACAGGGATGACTCTTACTTAGGATATTGGATCTTTTTAGTGCCCGCCACCGGGCTCGTGCGCACCAACGGTTTTGTCTGGCACATCGCCGGGGCGGCCTTTTACCCGGTCGTAAACGCTGATTTGGCTAACAGAGCCGAGCGCTTCATTGTAAAAGGTCGGAACTCCGAGGGCAGTGCGCAGTTCTTCGTTGAAGCGGCGCAGGTTTTCGAGGTGCGAAGCCAGAGCGGGTAGCTTAAGGCCTTCATCGGTCAGCAGGAATTTTTGGTAGCCTGCGTCCCAAAGGCGAGTGAAGCGGCCCTTCTGCATAACGGTGGGGACGACGGTCATCTGGTAAAGATCGTCGGTCCCTTTGCGAAACTCGGCGCCGCTGCCGTATTTTTCCACTCGGACGACGCCTCGTGTACTGCCGACGGCAAAGCCCAGGGCGGCCAGCCCTTCGATTTGCTTGGGTGAAAACTTTTCTTCGACATTCCACATAGTGCACTAAGCGTATTAAATGCGAGGACTTCTGTAAAGCGGCGGGGGGCCGTTCAGAATCGTGGCAACGGAAGCAACGGAGTATCGCTCTCAAAAAGGTTGGGGCAGGCGCCGGAGTGAGGGCCTGCCCCAACCTTTGGACGAAGGAAATCGGAATGACCTGCTCTTCCACCTCATCCGCTATCACTGATTCGCGACAGGGCTTTTCGAGAACATCTCCGCCACGGTGACTCCCCGATCGCCCATGAAATGGCTGTTAAGGTTTTGAGCGAGCAACTCATCCTTGCTGGCTCCATCTGTGGCTCTTGCGACGTGTATGTGGTAATCAGCCCGCTGGCCATCAAGGGTGATTAGTGCGGCGGCGAATTCCATTTCCGGATCCTGACCGCGCAGGCTAATCGCTCTCTTTACGAACGCGTAACCGTCAAGAGTTGCGGCGGGATTGGGATCCATTGGCAGGCTGTCCGTCAGGTGTGGCAGGCTCTTGCCAATCCACTGTTTGTAGCACTCGACGAGGTAGCCAGCGTCGAATAGGGCCATTGCGTCGGGGCGTCCCGCGTTTTCGGATTTGGTTACGCGCGCTTGCAGCTTGGCAAGCAACTCCCGCGCGATTTGCGGGTCTTTCCGCGCGTACAGTGTGGCACGCCGAAGAGTTTCCATCCGCACGAGAACGGGAGCGCCTGAGTCAAGGATAGCCAGTGTATCCGGGGCGAGGTTTTTCAGATCATAGCCTTCGCTGCCGGAAAGATTCCAGCTGTGGCCGATCCACGGCAAGGACTCGGCCTGCCCGATTTCGATGGTGTGGCAAATGAGCGGCGGACCTGCTTGCGCTGCATTTGCGAGAAAGAGTGAACTTACGAGTGCTGCCGCGAAGAGACTGATGAAACGTACGTTAGGGAGCTTCATGGTTTGCGTAATCTCCTTTTGAATTTGTTTCTGGCCTCGGGGAGCAAGACGCTGAAAGAGAGAGCTGCGTTAACAGCAGCAGAAAAAACAGGGCGAAAGGCAAAACATCAGTAGAAGGGACACACGCAGTTAAAAGGCGAAGAAATCACTCGCAGCTTAGAATCGCGCTACTTCCCGTTGTTACTTTGCTGCGACCAGGAGCGTTCCCACGTGCGCCAAAGGAGGACGTCACCCAGATCAAGTTGATTCCACCACGCGTCCAGCATTTTTTGATCCAGGCGGAGGACGCCTTCGCGTGTGACCCCTTGTGGAGGAGGAATGAGGGCGGCGAGGCGGTCGTAAACGCGGCCACGGTCGGTTTCTTCAACGCGGGAGAGAAGATGCCAGACAGTGAGGGCGTCACGTTTGCGCGCTCCCCCAAGGATTTTGCCGAGTTCGGCGCTTCGTTCTGTTGCAGTTTGCGAGGAGAAATCGAATTTGGACAAAGCTTCGCAGAAGGATTTCGGAGCGTCGTCGAAATAGGGAGTACCGGGCCCGATTCCAGGACGCGTTGCGCATACTGCGCCCGCCGGGATAAAAGCTTCGCGATTATTCAGCTTGAAACCGACCCAACCGAGCGTGGTGCGAAGCAGGCCGGCGCCGGAATCGTCCACTTGCAGCGTGTAGCGGCAGCCAAGGTCCACAGCGATAGCGGAAGGAGTGTCAACCGCGAATTGTCCGGGAGAGGCCCAGATGTAGGCATGGATGGTTCCGTGCTCAAGGGCCAGGCGGTTACGACCAGCTCCTTCATCCACCAACCGCAGACGCGAGTTCGGCTCGACGTTGACGGTACCAACTTCGGCGACCGTAATATTGGCCCGGGAGCTGCTGTCGGTAACGAGAGTTTGTCCGATGCCGAGTTTGCCACTCGCGCCCTTTTTTCCAGTGGTGCTCGATTCCACTTGCGGCGCGCCTGCAACCCGTTCAATGTCCCATCCCTGCGCTAGAGCTGTGGGCTGCGGCTTGTTCCAACGGAGGATTCCGACAGCAGCGAGCACCAAAATTAGAGCTGCTGCGGCCGCCAGCGTATGGGGCCAACGCAGACCGAATCCCAATTGCAACAATCGTGGCCGTTGCGCAATTACAAACTCCGGAAATTCCGGCGCCTGCCCTTTGTGTGCAAACCTCGACAGCGCACTTTCCAGCTTCCGAATCTCCGGATCCGGCTCACCAGAACCGTCCCAGAGGTAATCGTCTTTCATAGCTGATTCCTTCTGCCCAATTCGATCTTTCGCTGCGTGGACTGGCCAATTTTTTCACGCAGTTGCTGCATGCCGCGGTGAAGATTCACTCTGACGGAGCCGGGAGTTAAGCCGGTACGCGCCGCGATTTCCGGGCCAGTCATGCCTTCCACGAGGCGCAGAATTAATGTTTCGCGATAAGCATCCGGGAGCGAACGAACGAAACCCAGAACCAAAGCAGCTTCCGTGTCGGGAGAACTGTTTGCTGCAGGAACTGCGTTTTCCTCTTCGGAAAGGCTCTCCGTTACCGAGTTCACGGCTCGCGTCTGGCGGTGGTAGTCGTTCGCGCGATTGCGCGTAATTGCCGCGAGCCAAGGCCCAAAGCGGGAGGCGTCGCGTAAGTCTCCCAGGCGGGGCATGGCTCGGAGAAAAACCTCCTGGACTAGATCATCCACGTCGTTCGGGGGGACTCGCGCGAGCAGAATTCCGTGGACCATTCGTGCATACCGTGCGTAGAGATTTCCAAAGGCCGTACGGTCTCCCTCGCGAGCAGCGAACACCAAAGCGGAATCGCCGGCAGGATCGGACGTGGGCGGCGCAGTCACGGCTCGACAGTCCATAATTGTCTGGTGCGAGTCAACACTAGATCCGCTAACTGTGCTTCCGAGGCGTACGCTAACAACTCCTGAAATCATGCTGGTGTGCAAGACGCCGGGGAAGGGAGAAACGTTAACAAGTGCGGGGCCGCGTTCAGGGTTCCTCTAAACTCTTGAAAACATTGTCTACTATTTTAGGGGTGATTCTCTTTAAGTAGTGCTAAACTCAGGATATACCGGCGAAAGCGCTTGTGGCATCTAATTCGGAGCGAACTGGTCGCATATCAGTTAGATTGGCTGAACAGGAATTTCAGGCATGATCACACTCAACTCCATCACTTCGCCAGACTTTACAACGTCGTTCGAGCCAAAAAGACATTTTGGCTATAAGGGCAAGTCTGTTCTTGAACTGATTGGCAATACACCGCTTCTGAAATTGCAGAAGATTGGGTGTGAATTTCCCCATGTGGAATTTCATGCGAAGGCGGAGTGGTTTAACCCCGGCGGTTCGGTTAAAGACAGACCAGCTTTAAGCATGATTCAGGCGGGCCTGGCGAGCGGTGAACTTCGTCCAGGCAAGACGATAATTGATGCTACCAGCGGAAACACGGGCATTGCCTATGCCACGATTGGGGCGGCGCTTGGCTATCCCGTGAAGCTTTGCTTGCCGGACAGCGCCTCGCACGAACGCAAACGCATCTTACATGCACTCGGAGTTGAAGTTGTGCTTACCCCCGGAGATGAGGGGACGGACGGGGCAATTCGCCGCGTTCATGAGATCGTAGCCACCGATCCTGCGAGATACTTCTATCCAGACCAGTACAGCAATCCAGCCAATTGGCAGGCACACTACCGCACGACAGCCAACGAAATCTGGGAGCAGACTGGCGGGCGAATCACACCCTTTGTGGCGGCGCTTGGGACGAGTGGCACGTTTGT
>Ga0335076_10008327_pt1 | contig 10469 bp, 8 predicted proteins | sample Lox_Sample_25_FD_206717 | JGI IMG/M metagenome (GOLD analysis project Ga0335076, IMG submission 206717) | Soil microbial communities from Loxahatchee National Wildlife Refuge, Florida, United States - Lox_Sample_2.5 | ecosystem: Environmental > Terrestrial > Soil > Wetlands | place: USA: Florida...
GAGCTGGTCTGCGGAGCCGGTGTAGGCGCCCCCCGTCTGGTCGGTGATCCATCTCCATTCGGGGACACCGGGAGCGGGCGTGCCGCATTCTTCTCCGTCGAAGGCGATTGTCGTGGCGGAGCTCGTCCCGGTCATTTCGAGATGGCCGAGCGGCCCCGCGCCTGACGATTGTGAACATCCGCTGATGCCGAGTCCTGTGCCGAGCGCCGGGCGCCCCGCCGCGCCGGTACCGTAGCCCTGTGGACCTGTCGATCTTCTTCGCCGGCACGGCCGGCTCGACGCCCAGCGCGCGGCGCGGGCTGCCCGCCCTGCTCGTGCGCCGCGGCGGGGAGAAGCTGCTGTTCGACTGCGGCGAAGGCACGCAGCGCCAGCTGGTGCGCTCGATCGGGCTGGTCGACGTCGACGCGATCTTCATCACCCACTTCCACGCCGACCACTGGCTCGGGCTGCCGGGCATGCTCAAGTCGCTCGCCCTGCGCGAGCGCTCCGCTCCGCTGACCGTCTACGGCCCGCCGGGGCTCGGCGAGCTGGTCGCGAGCATGCGCGCCGCGTTCGGGCGACTGCCGTACAAGCTGTCGCTCGCCGAGCTGCGCCCCGCGGATGCGGTGCAGGGCGACGGCTACAAGGTCGCCGCGATCCCGGTTCGGCACAAAGGCGCCTCCTACGGGTACGCGCTGGTCGAGGATCCGCGTCCCGGGCATCTCGACCCGGAGGTGGCCCGCCAGCTCGGCGTGACCCCCGGACCCGACTTCGGGCGCCTGCAGCGCGGGGAAGCCGTCGGCGGCGTGCGCCCCGAGCAGGTGATGGGCCCCGAACGCGAGGGGCGCAAGATCGTGCTCTCGGGCGACACAGCCTTCTGCGAGACGCTCGCGGTCGCGGCGCACGAGGCCGACGTGCTCGTCCACGAGGCGACGTTCCTCGACGCGGAGGCGCTGCGGGCGGGTGAGACGAACCACAGCACCGCCCGCCAGGCGGCCGAGCTCGCGCGCGACGCGCAGGTGCGGCTGCTCGCGCTGACGCACCTCTCGAGCCGCTACGCGGGCGGCGAGATCCGCGACGAGGCGCGCGCGATCTTCCCCGAGACGGTCGTGCCGCGCGATTTCGACACGGTCGAGGTGCCGTTCCCCGAGCGCGGCCGGGCGACGGTGCTGAGCTGGGCCGAGCGCCAGGCACGCGAGCGGGCCGATGACGGAGAGGGGGGTGGGGCCCGCGCGCCGGCGTCCTCGCAGGAGCCCGTGATCGCCGAGGCGCAGACCGAGGCGGTCACCTCCTCCTGATACATTCCTCGCGGTCCTTTAACCCGGTCCCGAGAGGCCAGGAAGGAACGTATGAACGCCAGCGAGAAGGTGGTCCTCGGCGAGGACGACGTGCGGCGGGCGCTGACCCGCATCGCACACGAGATCCTCGAGCGCAATCCCGGTGAGCCGGCTCCGGCGCTCGTCGGCATCCACCGTCGCGGCGCGTTCCTGGCACAGCGCCTGCAGACGCTCCTCGGCGAGCAGCTGGACGTGCACGTCGAGCTCGGCGACCTCGACATCGGCTTCTACCGCGACGACGTCGCCACGCGGCCCGACGCGCCCGTGCTGCACGCCTCGCACATCGACTTCGACATCGCCGGGCTGACCGTCGTGATCGTCGACGACGTGCTGTTCACCGGCCGCACCGCGCGCGCCGCGATCGAGGCGCTGTTCGACTACGGGCGCCCGGCGCGGGTGCAGCTTGCCGTGCTCGCCGACCGCGGTCACCGCGAGCTGCCGATCCGCCCCGACTACGTCGGCAAGAACCTTCCCACCGCCCGCGGCGAGCATGTGCACGTGCGCGTCCGCGAGCTCGACGGCGTGGACGAGGTCGCGATCGCCGGCCGCGTCGAGGAGCCGGCATGAGGCACCTGCTCTCGATCGAGGAACTCGACCGCGCCGCCATCGAGCGCATCGTCACCCAGGCCGAGCGGTTCGCCGAGGTCTCCGACCGCGAGATCAAGAAGGTCCCCGCGCTTCGCGGCCGGATGGTGCTGAACCTCTTCTACGAGGCCTCGACGCGCACGCGCAGCTCCTTCGAGCTGGCCGCCAAGCGCCTCTCCGCCGACGTCGTCAACTTCGCGGCGAGCGGATCGAGCGTCGAGAAGGGCGAGTCGCTCAAGGACACCGTGCTCACGCTCAGCGCCCACAAGCCGGATGCGATCGTCCTTCGCACGCCGTGGGCCGGGGCCTCCGAGCTCGTCTCGCGCTGGTGCCCTGCGGCGATCGTCAACGCGGGCGACGGCAAGCATGAGCATCCGACCCAGGCGCTGCTCGACGTCTACACGCTCAAACGCCGGCTCGGCCCGATCGACGGCGCGGCGATCTGGATCGTCGGCGACGTCGCTCATTCGCGCGTCGCGCGCTCGGACATCCTCGCCTTTCAGCGGATGGGCGCGAAGGTCACCGTCGCCGGCCCGCCGACGCTGATCCCGCGCGGCATCGAGCAGCTCGGCTGCGAGGTCCGGTTCGACCTCGACGAGCTGGACGGGGCGGACATCGTCTACGCGCTGCGCATGCAGCGCGAGCGGATGAGCGAGACGTGGGTGCCCTCGCTGCGCGAGTACGCCGCCACCTACCAGATCAACGGCCGCAACCTGCAGCCGCGCCAGATCCTCATGCACCCCGGGCCGGTCAACCGCGGCGTCGAGCTCTCCGGCGAGGTCGTCGACTCGCCCCAGGCGGTGATCACCGCCCAGGTCGAGGCGGGCGTCGTGGTGAGGATGGCCGTGCTGTACGAGCTGCTGGCCGGCTCGGGCGGCGCGCGCGACCCTGGGGGGACGGGCGCAGAGCAGCGGATCGCGGTGCCGGTGGGAGCGCGACAGGACCGGGACGCATGACGCCGGCCGAGCCGCTCATCGGTGGGGCAGGGGACCCCGCGAACATCCTCCTGCGCGACGTCCGCGCGCTCGATCCGCGCGAGGGCCTCGACACCCGCCGCGACATCAGCGTCCGCGGGGGCCGCATCGCCGAGCTCGCCGAGCCCGGCACGCTCGCGGCCGCCGACGGCCAGGAGACCATCGACGGCGGCGGGCGGCTCCTCGCGATGCCCGCCTTCTTCGATCCGCACGTGCACCTGCGCACGCCCGGCCAGGAGCACAAGGAGGACCTCGAAAGCGGCACCCGCGCGGCCGCCGCGGGCGGCTACGCGGGCGTGATCGCGATGCCCAACACCGCACCGGTGCTCGACTCGGCGCCGCTGCTCGGCGCGGTGCGCGAGGCCGCGGCGCGCCAGGCGCGGATCCCGGTCGGCTTCCTCGCCGCGATCACGCGTGGGCTGGAGGGGGAGCAGCTCACCGAGATGGCCGAGCTGGCCGCGCACGGAGCGCTCGGCTTCACCGACGACGGCAAGCCCGTCGCGAGCGCCGGCACGCTGCGCAAGGCGCTCCAGTACCAGCGCCTCTGCGGCGGTGTGCTCGCGCTGCACGAGGAGGACCCGACGCTCTCGCGCGCGGGCGCCATGCACGAGGGCGCCGTCAGTGCGGCGCTCGGCATCGCCGGCATCCCCACGGTCGCCGAGTCGACGATGGTCGCCCGCGACGCGATGCTGGCCGGCTACGAGGACGGGCGCGTGCACTTCATGCACCTGTCAGCCGCGGGCTCGGTCCTCGCCGTCGCCGAGGCCAAGCGCCGCGGCGTGCGCGCCAGCGCCGAGGTGAGCCCGCACCATCTGCTGCTGACCGACGACGACGTCCGCACCCTCGACACGCGCATGAAGATGCACCCGCCGCTGACCGGCGAGAGCGACCGCCAGGCCCTGCTCGAGGGGCTGCGCGACGGCACGATCGACTGCGTCGCGACCGACCACGCGCCGCACGCGCGCGACGAGAAGGAGGTCCCGTTCGAGCAGGCGCCGATGGGGACGACCGGGCTCGAGACGGCGTTCGCGGCGCTGTACACCGGCCTCGTGATGCCGGGGCGCCTCGGCCTGGCCGTGCTTGTCGAGCGGATGACCGCGGGCGCCGCGCTGTTCGGACTGCCGGCCGCCCGCATGGCCGCGCAGGAGCCCGCCTCGATCGCGCTGGCCGACCTCGACGCTCGCTGGGTTGCCGGCGAGCACGGCTGGGAGAGCCGCTCGGAGAGCTGCTGCTTCGCGGGGCGCGCCCTGCAGGGGCGGGTGCTCGCCACGCTCGCCGCCGGTGTGCTCGCCCACCGCGACCGCACGCTAGAGATGGTGGAGGCCTGATGGGACTGCTCTCGCGACAGCGGACGACCCTGATCGTCGTCGACGTCCAGGAGGGCTTCCGCTCCTACGCGGTGTTCACGGACGTCGCCTCGTCGTGCAGCAAGCTCCTTCAGGCCGCCCGCATCCTCGAGCTGCCGCGGGTCGTGAGCGAGCAGTACCCCAAAGGGCTCGGCCCGAGCGCGCCGGAGCTCGGCCTCGACGGGGAGCCCGTGATCGAGAAGACCGTGTTCTCGGCCGTGCGCGCAGAGGGCTTTCAGCTGAACGGCCGCGACCAGGCGGTCGTGTGCGGGATCGAGGCCCACATCTGCGTCAGCCAGACCGCGCACGACCTGCTCCAGCGCGGCGTCGAGGTGCACGTGCCGGCCGACGCCGTCGGCTCGCGCAACGAGCGCGACTACCGCTGGGGTCTCGAGCGCCTCGACCGCGCGGGCGCCGTCGTCACGACCGTCGAGTCGGTGCTGTTCGAGCTGCTGGGGAGGGCCGGGACCCCCGAGTTCAAGCAAGTGCAGGCCCTCATCAAGTGACCTCCGAGCCCGGCTACGTCCTGCTCGAGGACGGCACGCGCTTCGACGGGACCGTCTGCGGTGCGGACGGCCACGCCGTCGGCGAGGTCGTCTTCACGACGGGCATGTCCGGCTACCAGGAGTCGATGACCGACCCCTCGTTCGCCGGTCAGCTGATCACGTTCACCTACCCGCACATCGGCAACTACGGGGCGAGCTCGCAGGCGATGGAGTCAGAGCGCGTGTGGGCGCGCGCGGCGATCATGCGCGACGCCCGCAACAGCGAGGACGCGCCCAGCGCCGAGCGCGGCTGGCTCGACTGGCTCGCCGACTGCGGCGTCCGGGCGATCAGCGGCGTCGACACCCGCGCGCTCGTGCGCCACATCCGCGACGCGGGCGCGATGCGCGGCGGCGTGTTCGGGGCCTCGATCGAGGAGAGCCGCGCCCGCGAGCTGATCGCGGCCGAGCCGGCGATGGCCGGCCAGGACCTCGCGCGCGTCGTCACGCCGCAGGACGTCAGCAGCCACGGCTCAGGTGAAGGGCCTCTGATCTCCGTGATCGACACCGGCATCAAGGCCTCGATGGTCCGCGAGCTCGTCGAGCGTGGCGCGCGGGTCGAGCTGCATCCATGCACCAGCTCCCCCGAGGAGCTGCTCGCGAGCGACCCGGACGCTGTGTTCCTGGCAAACGGTCCGGGCGACCCGGCGGCGCTCGGCTACATCGTCGAGACGGTGCGGGGGATCGTCGGGCGAAAGCCCGTGTGGGGGATCTGCCTCGGGCACCAGCTGCTCTGCCGCGCGGTCGGCCTGGAGACGTTCAAGCTGCCGTTCGGGCACCGCGGCGCCAACCACCCCGTCCGCGACCTCGCTACCGGCCGCGTCGAGATCACCTCGCAGAACCACGGCTTCGCCGCGCTCGGCCCGGGCGGCGGGCGCACGATCGACACGGACGAGCAGGTCCGCTGGGAGACCGACTTCGGCGCCGCCGCGCTCTCCCACGTGAACCTTTACGACCGCACCGTCGAGGGGCTGGAGCTGCTCGACGTCCCCGGCGGCACCGTGCAGTACCACCCGGAGGCCGGCCCGGGCCCGCACGACTCCCTCTACCTGTTCGACCGCTTCCTTCAGCGGATCGAGGCTGCGGCCTGATGCCCAAGCGCGAGGACATCCACAAGCTCCTGATCCTGGGCTCGGGCCCGATCGTGATCGGGCAGGCTGCCGAGTTCGACTACTCCGGAGTCCAGGCGTGCAAGGTGCTGCGCGAAGAGGGCTACGAGGTCGTGCTCGTCAACTCGAACCCCGCGACGATCATGACCGACCCCGAGTTCGCCGACGCGACCTACGTCGAGCCGCTGCTGCCCGGGCCGGTCCGCAAGGTGATCGAACGCGAGCGTCCCGACGCGCTGCTCGGCACGCTCGGCGGGCAGACCGCGCTGAACATCGCGATGTCGCTGTTCGAGGACGGCACGCTCGACCGCTTCGGCGTCGAGCTGATCGGCGCCGACTACGGCGCGATCGCGTGCGCGGAGGACCGCGAACTGTTCCGCGAGACGATGGAAGGCGCGGGCCTGCGGATGCCGCGCAGCGCGATCGCCACGTCGCTCGAGCAGGCGCGCGCTGCGATGCCCGAGCTCGGGCTGCCGTGCATCGTGCGGCCGGCATTCACGCTCGGCGGCCGCGGCGGCGGGATCGCGCGCAGCGAGGAGGAGTTCGAGCGCATCGTCTCGCTCGGCCTGGAGGCCTCCCCGATCGGCCAGGTGCTGCTGGACGAGTCGGTGATCGGCTGGGGCGAGTTCGAGCTGGAGGTGATGCGCGACCGCGCCGACAACGTCGTGATCGTGTGCTCGATCGAGAACGTCGACCCGATGGGGGTCCACACGGGCGACTCGGTCACGGTCGCCCCCCAGCAGACGCTGACCGACCGCCTCTACCAGCAGCTCCGCGACCAGGCGATCACGGTGATCCGTGCGGTCGGCGTCGAGACCGGCGGCTCGAACGTGCAGTTCGCCGTCAACCCCGAGACCGAGGAGATCCTCGTCATCGAGATGAACCCGCGCGTCTCGCGCTCCTCGGCGCTGGCTTCCAAGGCGACGGGCTTCCCGATCGCCAAGATCGCCGCCCGCCTGGCCGTCGGCTACACGCTCGACGAGATCGACAACGACATCACGGGCGTCACGCCGGCGTGCTTCGAGCCGACGATCGACTACGTGGTCGTGAAGTGGCCGCGCTTCGCCTTCGAGAAGTTCCCTGAGGCCTCCGCGACGCTCTCGACGCACATGAAGTCGGTCGGCGAGGCGATGGCGATCGGCCGCACCTTCGGCCAGGCCTTCGCGAAGGCGCTGCGCTCGCGCGAGCTCGACAAGCAGCCGTGCCTCGACGAGGAGAGCGAGCAGGACCTTCTCGAGACGCTTTCGATCCCGCGCCCCGCGCGCTTCGAGACGATCCTCGAGCTGCTCGGTCGCGGCACCTCGATCGACGCGGTCCACGAGGTCACCTCGATCGACCCCTGGTTCCTGCGCGAGCTGGCGGAGCTGGCCCGCGACCCGGACGGCCCGTTCGCCGGCGAGCGCTCGTTCCGCTCGGTCGACACCTGCGCGGCCGAGTTCCCGGCGCGCACGCCCTACTACTACTCGGGCTGGGACAACGCCGGCCCGGCCGGCCTGGCGGGCGAGGTCGACCGCGGCGAGCGCGAGTCGGTTGTGATCCTCGGCGCGGGGCCGAATCGCATCGGCCAGGGGATCGAGTTCGACTACTGCTGCGTGCACGCTGCGATGACCGTCCGCGAGTCAGGCCGCGACGCGGTGATGGTCAACTGCAACCCCGAGACGGTCTCGACCGACTACGACACCTCCGACCGCCTGTACTTCGAGCCGCTGACGCTCGAGGACGTGCTCGCGGTCGTCGAAGCTGAGAACGCGAGTGGCCGGTTGAAGGGCGTGATCGTGCAGTTCGGCGGCCAGACGCCGCTGAAGCTCGCGGCCGGCCTCGCCGAGGCGGGCGTGCCGCTGCTCGGCACGAGCGTCGAGTCGATCGACCTCGCCGAGGACCGCGGGCGCTTCGGCGCGCTGCTCGCGAGGCTCGGCTACAAAGCCCCGCCGTACGCGACCGCGCGCTCGGTCGAGCAGGCGCTGCGCTGCGCGGGCGAGGTCGGCTTCCCGCTGCTCGTCCGCCCCTCCTACGTGCTCGGCGGGCGGGCGATGGAGATCGTCTACTCGCACGAGGATCTCGCCGACTACCTGCGCCGCGAGGCGGGCGAAGGCGGCGAGATCTACCTCGACCGCTTCCTGGAGGACTCGCTGGAGGTCGACGTCGACGCGCTCTGCGACGGCTCGGAGGTCTGGATCGGCGGCATCATGCAGCACGTCGAGGAGGCCGGCGTGCACTCGGGTGACAGCGCGTGCGTGCTGCCCCCGCACTCGCTGGGCGAGGAGATGCTCGAGCAGATCCGCCGCGCCACCAGCGACATCGCGCTCGAGATCGGCGTCGTGGGCCTGATCAACGTGCAGTACGCGATCCACGCCGGCGAGCTGTACGTGATCGAGGCCAACCCGCGCGCTTCGCGCACCGTGCCCTTCGTGTCCAAGGCCGTGGGCGTCGCCCTCGCCAAGCTCGCCTGCCGCGTGATGCTCGGCGAGCGCCTGGGAGCGATGGGCCTGCCGCGTGAGCGCCAGGGGCTCGGCTACGGCGATCACATCTCCGTCAAGGAGGCGGTGCTGCCGTTCGACCGCTTCGAGAACAGCGACGCCGTGCTCGGGCCCGAGATGCGCTCGACCGGCGAGGTGATGGGCGTGGCGCGCGACTTCCCGACGGCGTTCGCGAAGGCCCAGGCCGCCGCGGGCGTCCCCCTGCCGAGCAGCGGGACGGCCTTCATCACGGTCACCGACGAAGACAAGGCGGGCGGCGTCGGGATCGCGCAGTCGCTCCACGACGCCGGCTTCAGGATCGTCGCCACGCGCGGCACGGCCGAGGCGATCGCGCGCATGGGGGTTCCCGTCCAGCGCCTGAACAAGATCGGCGAAGGCTCGCCGCACGTCGTCGACTGGATCGAACGCGGCGACGTCGATCTCGTCATCAACACGCCCACCGGTGTCGGCGCGCGAACCGACGGCCACGAGATCCGCCGCGCCGCCGTCACCCACGGCGTCCCGTGCCTGACCACGCTGTCGGCGGGCATGTCCGCGGCGCGCGCGATCTCCCGTGCGCGCATCGACGGCGAGCCGGGGGTGATCTGCCTGCAGGACCTGCACGGGATCGGCCGCGCTGCGTCCGGCGCCGCCGGCGCGGCCGGCGCGCGCGTCACCCGCGGCGCGCCTGCGCAGGACGAGCGCCCGGCGCCCGCCGCGGCCGGCGACGGCGCCGGGGTGGCATGAGGCTGCCGGCGGCGGCGCAGGCGCCGCTCGGCCGGCGGCTGGCCACGATCACCTCCGTCCGCGAGCTCGGCGTCTACCGCGTCATCACCGTCGATGACAAGCACGCTCCCGCGCCCGCGCCGGGGCAGTTCGCGATGCTCGCGGCCGCCGAGCGCTGGGGGGGAGGCGAGGACGAGCGGCCGTTCCTCGCGCGCGCGTTCTCGGTCGCCCGCCACAGCGACGGCGCCTCGCAGTTCCTGCTCGAGGACGTCGGCCCGGGGACCGCGCGGCTGTGCGAGCTGGATGTCGGTGAGCGGCTGTGGCTCGCCGGGCCCTTCGGGCGGCCGTTCACCGCGCCACAGGACGGGCGCCGCGCGATCCTCGCCGGCGGCGGCGTCGGCATCGCGCCGCTGGCGATCCTCCAGGACGCGCTGGAGGCCGACGGCGTCAAGACCGAGGTGCTGCTCGGCTTCCGCGACGGTGAGCGCGTGCCGGGCGCCGAGCTGCTGCGCGGCGCCCGGGTCGCCAGCGACGACGGCTCGGCGGGCCACCACGGGCTCGTGACCGAGCTGCTCGAGCGCGAGCTCGCCGGTGACGGCCACGCCGCCGTCTACGCCTGCGGCCCCGCCGGGATGCTGGAGGCGATCCGCGCGCTCTGCGAGCGCGCGGCGGTGCCCGCGCAGCTCGCGCTGGAGTCGGGCATGGCGTGCGGCTTCGGCGCCTGCTACGGCTGCGTCGTGCCGGCGCGCGGGGGCGGCTACCTGCGCGTGTGCGTGGATGGCCCGGTGATCGACGCGGCGCTACTCGAGCGGGTCGAGGAGCACGCCGGGGCGCACGCGTGAGCGCGGAGTTCTGCGGGCTGCGCCTCGCGCACCCGATCGTCAACGGCTCCGGGACCTTCGACGCGATCGCGGCGCTGCAGGCGTTCGGCGAGGGCCTGCGCGAGGCGTTCCCCTTCTCCGCCTACGTCTCCAAGACGATCACGCTGCGCCCGCGGGCGGGCAACCCGCCGCCGCGGCTGTGGGAGACGCCGGCCGGGATGATCAACTCGATCGGCCTGCCCAACAAGGGGCTCGAGGGCTACATCGCGGAGGACCTGCCGCTGATCTCCGGGTTTCGCACCGACCCTGCCGCCGGCGCCGAGCCGCTCGCCGTGCCGCTCGTCACGAACGTGATGGGCTCGACCGCGGATGAGCTCGCCGAGCTCGTCGAGGCGTGCGACGCGCAGCAGCAGATCGCCGCGATCGAGCTGAACGTCTCCTGCCCGAACGTCGCGACGGGCCTCGACATCGGCGCCGACCCGGCCGAGCTCGAAAGGGTGCTCGCCGCGGTGCGTCCGCGCACGCCCAAGCCGCTGATCGTCAAGCTGACGCCGAACGCAGCCGACGTCCCCGCGTGCGCGCTGGGCGCCGAGG
>Ga0335076_10008328_pt1 | contig 10469 bp, 3 predicted proteins | sample Lox_Sample_25_FD_206717 | JGI IMG/M metagenome (GOLD analysis project Ga0335076, IMG submission 206717) | Soil microbial communities from Loxahatchee National Wildlife Refuge, Florida, United States - Lox_Sample_2.5 | ecosystem: Environmental > Terrestrial > Soil > Wetlands | place: USA: Florida...
TGAGCTTGTTGTCGACCTTGTAGGCGAGCCTGGGCTCCATCTTGGCCAACACCTTGTCGAAGTTGTCGCGGTCGATGTCGACGAACTTTCGATCTTTGACCGCGGGCAAGGCCTTATCCGGCTGGCCGGACAGATCGGCCATGACGCCGACGACGAACGGCAGTTCCTTCTTTTCAATAGCCCCACCTGTTTCTACGTCATAGGTGATCTGGACACGAGGCGGACGCACCCGTCCTATCTTCTTCTGTAGACTCTCTTTTGGCATGTTTTAACTCCCGCGGGAACAAGCGAGCATTGGGCCCACCAGCAGCGAACTGGGCGGGCATGGTAGCACAGTTTTTCACAGAATGCCAAGAATGTTGTCATTCTCCCGCCCCTCAAGTCGTTGCTGATAAGCCAGTTCATGTTGGTCACCGGAGTGCCATCCCGGCGAAGTTCTCACAGCGAAGCTTCTGGAAATACCCCTTACCGAAGACCGTTGCGGCTGGCGGATCGACGTGAATCAGAATCTGCACAGGATTGCCGTGACCGTCAGTCAGGGGATTGGGATTTCCGTTGTTCCCTGCTCGAATATTGTTGAAAACAAAGACCCCACCCTCTTGCTTGTCCGCTTCCTGAAGCAGGCGGAACATGCTCCAGGTGCCACCTCTTTCCAGTATCGTGACCGGCTGTCCGGCTTTCACTGTCATGGTGGTCTGCTGATATGAGGTTGGCGGCCACAATAGCTTGGCAGAAGGATGCGCCTTTTTGTGGTGCAGGAAAGGCTCGACCAAAATGATGTGACCCGACTCCTTGCCAAATGAGAGAGCCTGCCCATCGACGTTCAATTCGACCCAGAAGCGCTTGCCGGTGCCATCCAGCGTAACTCCATACTCGAAATGCGGGTTCGAACTCTGATCGGCATAGAGTGCTCCCTGGAAGGCCGACATGGCGTTCAAGCTCTGAACGAAGGGTTGTACAAATTCCACACCGCTGAGCGCCGGATTTGGCAGCCATGCTGCGCCCTCGTGCTTGTAAGCCGCCTGAACATCCGGATTTTGCGCGAAAGTGGCCAGCGATCCACCGGGGCCGAAGACCGGATTGAGATCCTGCGGAGTAGCTTCCTCCGTTGCGATAAAGTTGAACGGATACTTACTTTTGAGGCTATCCAGGCTGCTGCACAAGTCCTTCGCAGCCTTGTTGACGCCCGGCTTGACATCGTGCCCGACAGCAACGACGGGTCCCCGCCTGGGCGTGTGCCCGGAGACCTCTTCGGCGTACTGAATAGGTTGCTCGAGCAACTTCCTGAGATCGTCGTCGACCCCCGAGGGAGTCCTCGGAATCATTCCCTCCAGAGCGTGCACCGCCGTGTAGGCTGCGGCAATGTCTGCCTTGGTTTTCTCGGCAGCCTGCTGGGTGGACGGATCGGCCGCGTCGATAACGGCCGGCATTGCGGCCATCGAATTACTGAGCGCCGCTAGCGCTTGGACATAGGTCTGATTGTTGGAATTAACCCACCGGTCAGGAGTTCCGGGATCAACCACGAACTTCAGCGGTGCGAAGGCCTGCACCACGTCGGTGGCATCCTTTGCCGTCGGCCCGAGTTCTTGAGCCACCGCAGCAGTGGCCGCGCTTCCAGCCGACTGACCCAAGAAGCTTTGCAGTTCTTGGCCAATACCCTTCTTAGCACCCTCGACCAAATTCTGAGCGGTAGATTTTTGCTGAGGTGCAAGATCCGTATTGTGTGCTTCCATATACAACAGGCCTAACAAAGGCGAGTGATTGTTGTCGGCAAGAATCCGCAGTTTTTGCGCAGCATCGGCGGTGCTTTGAAAGCGCTTGACGGTATGCGACTCCAGGAATGTCTTCCACTGATGAATGAACTGGTCGATGTAAAGGCTTTTTACTTGAATTTCGTTTTCACTAGTGAACGACATGCCGGATTGATCTGCCTTCCCTCCCACAACGCAGGCTTCTCCGGCGCCAGCCACCTTGTGGTTGTGAATATCATCCATCATCGTGGCCCAACCATCTTTGGTGAAAGCGGCGTCCACCGTCGACGGACCATCTAATACGTCGCCGTAGTCCGCGGGGTAATTGATCAACAAGTCTGGACGTCGCTGATGATTGATCTCATTAACAAGCCCTTGCACGAGTTTGTCAGGCCCGTTCTGTTGGCGAAGATATTCCTGTGCTTGCCCGACTGCCTGGCTGTTTTCCCTGATCTGTCCCTCGTAGGGATTTTTGGTCATCAATTCCGAAATATAAAACTGCACCTGACTCTGAGCTAGCGCGCCGATGTCATTGGTTGAAACCGATTCGGCGAAAGCCCAGATAGGCAACAGGTTCGTGCCAAGGAAATCGGGGTCCGGCTTACACGTGCCTGAAGTCACCATGCGATAGGTCTTCAGGAAGGGATACACATTGTCGGATGTCGGTGCGCTCGGATCCAATTGTAGAAAGCGATTCGTCAACAGATTCACCGACGGATCGACGAACACTTTACGGAAGCGAGTGAAATAAAATTGATAGAGCGCATTCGTGGTATCGTCGCCTGAATACAAACCCCAGCGGTACCAAAATGGCGCACCGTGTCTTTGATAGCCAAGAAGCGTGACCAGCGACGCGCGCAGCGAATCGAGGTCGGTCAATGCTTGGGTGGAGGTTGCTGTCTCCGCATGATACGGTCCGATCTTCTGGACGACGTTTTGCACGTTATTTAACAGGTCACGATTGTGACGCCACGAATTGGCCCAGATGATGCAAAGCAGCAGCAGGAGTGCGCCTATTCCGGCAAAAGCGTAGATCCGATACTCCTGATCACGGGTCTGAAGCCGTGGGGCAGCAAGACCAGCCCGGTCCTTCAAGATAATGTTGTGAAATAGATCGGTCAGAAACATCCAGCGCGCAATTGCCCCGCCACTAGCCGCCGGAACTACCGGCGATGGTTGCCCCGTCCTGCCCCCGAAAAATACTGTCGCATCGGAGCGCTTCCCCTGAATGACCGTGAAGTTGGTCATCGACCCATCGGCTACGGGAGCGACGTTGCGCGCGACCCACCTTTGCCCTGACAAATAGAACCCGCGAAGCCTTGGCCCCGGGTGAAGAAGGCTGGGGCGAAAAATGTCGAGCAGGAACTGCACCATCTCGCCTCGTAGCTTCTTAAGTTCGCGCGGAAATTCGTAGGCAGTTGATTTCTTCGCGTTCTCAGTTTCGCGAGCCAGAAAAATCAGCCGCTTCTCGGCAAGCGACATGTACAGGCGATTGAAAAACTCCGACAAGCGCTTCCCTTCCCGGTCGGAATAAATATCCGCGGTCTCGTTCCGCAGCTTGGCAAAAGGCAGCGTGGCGCCGAGAACTCTTCGTGCCTCTGGATCACTCAGATGAGCGAAAAACTCTGGAAAATACTGGACGCCGTCGGACTTACTGAAGACGACGTACACCGGGAATTCGCGCCGGAAGATCGAACCGACCATTTGCAACCGGTCGCTCAAGGTGCGCGCGAAGGCTGCCGTTCGCTGTGGGTCGCCGGCGCGCGCAAATTGACTTGCATCGCAAACCAGGATGATCCCTCGAAGATTCGATTCGCTGCGCCGCCCGAACAAGATCTGCTTCCAACGCGCGATTTTGACTGGCTGACTGAACACCCGTAACGCTCGCTCCCAGTTTTCTCCTTCTTGAGCGAACACACGCCCGGAAATGTCGGCCAACAGCGATCCTTCTGCAAACCAAAAATTGCACACGCGAGTCGGAATAGTGTTGCCTTCGCGGGTCGCTTCGCCGGCGAGCAACTGCGGCTCCAATCCGGAATTCAGAATTGCGCTCGTCTTGCCCGCGCCTTCTGCGCCCACGACCAAATAGAGCGGCAAATTGGCGGCAGAGGCGGTTTCTCCGCGAGGTCCCGCAGGAAGAGCGCCGGCCATGCGGCGGTTCGCTTCTCCGATCAGGGACTGCAGATCTTCGCTGAAACTGTTATCGCTGAACTTCGGGCGTTGCGCGGGAGTCGCCGCAGCTGGACGCGGCCCCGGCGGAGGAGGCGACGCTGCCGACTTCATCATCAACCGCGTGACCAGGACAAACACTACCCAAACCGCAACCGCCAAAGCCGTCATTGCCACGCAGGCAAGGAAGACATTGAAATCGGGATACGCAATCTTGGTGACGATGGCAACGACTGCTTCAAAGAAGAAGAACAGAAGCATCAAGCCGAAGATTCTGCGCAGACTAATCATGACTGGTCCCTACTGACGCATTTTTTCCTCGATCGTTTGCCGAACATCTGACGTTCGCGACGCCAGGTGCAAAGAGAAACCTACAAAACAGAGAATCGCCAGGATCAAGGCCGCCAGCGCAAACAGCTTCGATTGCCGACCCAGGGGATCGGCGGCTGGCGCGGCGGCGACCAACTCATCTGGAACCGCGCTGTCTGGCGAGAATTCTGACCCTCGCCCCATGATGCGCTCGATGCGCTCCCGCAGGTTGGTCATCAACAGCTGAAGCTCGGCTTTGGATCCACCGGCAAACTTGCCTTCGTAGCCAAGCAGCAGGCAGAGATAGTAGACCTCGAGCACCTCGGCCAGATTCTGGGAGTCGCGGTTTGCCCGCAGCGTTTCCAGACGCTTGAAGAAAACTTCGCCCGCCGACCGCTGCCCGAACATCTCTTCACCCAGGCTCTTGCGGGCCCACTCGTTCGCGCTCGGATCGCAGGTGAGAACGGTTTCGTCGAGAAATGCCACAACGGCGAAGTTGGCTTCCTGCACGTCGTCGGCTGAGTAGCCCTTGCGCGCGGCGATCGTACTGATTTCACGCAAGGCCTGCTGCATCTTCGAGCGAAAGCTCTCCGGATCCTGGACCTGCTGGCGCTTTGTCTGCACCCGGACAATCGCCGTCAAAATGCCTTCATAGAGCAGCGCCATGCGATCGAGCTTTGCGCTGGGGATCTCACTTACGGCGGCCGGTTGTTTCGGGAGAATTGGCCGGATTGTGGCAACCGTGCTGCTCATTGCTCTCTCCTTGGCAAGAACTCGGAGTCCGTCTTAACGTTGATCCTGCCACCACTGAAGTCTTGAGGGGCAACAATCTGGTCCACTACCGTACCCCGGTCGTTGACTATTTCGATTCGCGCTCCATCCACCCGCACACGCAATGAAATGAGACCCTTCTCAGTCGACGACTGCAGATCCACATCCGGAGTCCTGCGCTGATCCGATTCCACGTTGTTAATAACTACTTTGCGCAAGAGAGTGTGGCCCTCTAACGTGTACTTCACCTGGGCTGGACGTTGCGGCAGTTCCACCATCCATTCAATCTTTTTTTCTAGTAGCCATTTCTTTCCAGGGTTGTTGAAAATGAGCTGCATATGAAGTAGGCCAGCCTTGAGCGGGATAAACTTGCCTTTGGTCTTGGCCACGAACCATTGGTCTTTCGGAGTTACGAGATTTGCGTCTTCAAACTCGAAGCCGGTAAGTGTGTTGAACTTGAGCGGAACAGTAACATTGTCCTTGCCGATTGTCACTCTTGTGCCAAGTTCCTGGTAACCCGGCGCGGTCGCAATGACTTCGTAAGTTCCCGGCGGCACTGCGACTCTGTCCCCGACCGTCTGGGTGAACGCCGCATCACCATCGCGACGGTACTTCACTGAAAAATTCTTAGCGTCACTGGTGAAGGCGAGGATTCTGTTTGTTTGCGAAAGCTTTGCGTCGGTAATCACCCAGTCGCTGGGAGGTTTCACTAAATTCTCAAACGGTCGAGAAACGAGATCTGGCGGCTTCAAAAGCACCACTCTATGTTTGCCTTCGTTGAGTGCCCGCGGACGCCTATAAGCCCCTGAAGCGTCCAGTTCTCCCACCTCAACACCATCTAACTCAACCCTAGCACCCGGTGTGCCCCCGGTGATCACCAGGTCCACCATCGTGGCCTTGGGCCTGGGGGTCGGTTCCATGTCTTTCGTAAGGGCTTGGCCACGTTGAAACGTTATCGACAGGTAGGCGGGCTCGTATCCTTCGGCAGACATCGCGAAGGTGTGTGCCTTACCGGGTGGCTTGCTGACCGTCCATCCTCGTTTCCCTCGCGGCACCGATAGGCCGTCCACCGTCAACGTTGCATTCTCTACTTTGCTCGTGACGAAAACTTGCCCCATCGCGTTCAGAGACTGCAGGGTAAGGTTCGGAGCATTGAGAACAGGGATATCGACACTACCTTGATCAGTCCCATTTGTGTAAGTAAGCGTATGGCTCTGATCGCTGACTTGAAGCTGCGTACCGGCGCCATCCGGAGTGACGCTCTGATCTCCCAGTTGAAACCTGATTTGACTGCCACCGTAGATAGTCGCCTTGTAACCCAGGCTCGTGATGACGAACACATCCTTTGCACTCAGACCCGAAATACTCGGCTGTCCCCCTGCTGGAATCTGGATTTGCAGGCTTACCGCAGGCTTTCCTGGTGCGGAAACGACCAGCGAATGCGGATTCGCATCCGGAGTCAAGTCTTGATCAAGAGGACCATCCGAAAGATCGCCGATCTGCTGACCATCTAACTTGATCGTTCCCGCAGTGTCAGACGTGTGAATCGACAAATGCGCCTGTTCCGGTTCGAGCGTAATTTGTCCGTCTGCGTCGCTTTGAATCGGCACTTGCTTTGTCTTGTAACCAAGTTTGCTGACTTGAATCGTCGTTCCCTGCTCGACCTGGCCGTTAGTGATGGGCTGGCCTCCAGCCGTGATCGCGGCATCAGCGGGGTTCGTGGTGATCGCCACCATCTGGACCGGCTTTGGCGGCTTCTCCGGCGTCGTGCCGGGCCGGTGGGTAGCGACAAAAACTCCGCCCGCAATCAGCACAAGAAGTCCACTCAACACTCCCAATCTTGCAACTGACAATTTTCCCGCGGGCCGGAAAAATCCTATCGCCTTCTCAGTTGTTCCTTTCCCGAACGCCGCCGCTCCAGTCAGGATCGGGCCAATCCGGTCCGGCTTGGGAGTAGGCTTCAGTTGAGGCTTGGGCTGCGGCGTAGGCCCGGTGTAGAGTCTCGTCTTTGCGTCATCGGGAACTGCAACCGGCGCTTTCTTCTCTTCACGCACTGGCGTCGAACGAACCGACTCGTTCGCGACCGGAGCGCTAATGCTCCCCGTGGGGAGTAATTTGGTATTGACGCAAGTTTCCACTGCGTCGGCGCGCTGGTTGATTTCAGCATCGTCCGGGTGCCTGTCTCGAATGGCCCGGACTCTGTCGCGAACCGCATGCAGACTCGCGGTGTCTGTATCGTGCTCGGCGATCTTCACATCCTCGCGCAATTCATCGAGGTCTCGGTTTTTCTCCTCTTTACGCAGTAACAGTTCATACTGCTCCAGGCGGGAATCATTGGGATACTTGCCGCGAGCTGCGCGAATCCGCTCTCTGGCCGGTTGCAATTGCCCTGCTTCGACCATCGCCTTGCACTCGGTGAGAGTCTGACCAACGAACGTTTTCCGCTTTCCCTCGGAAAGATTCTGGCGCAGTGCGCGAACGGCTGCGTTCGTGCCATCCAAATCCTGCGCTTCCTGGCACAAAGGCTCGGCATCGGTCAGATGGTCTTCGCCAACCAGCGCTTGTCCGCGCTCGGTCAAGGCGGTGATCAGGGCACCGCGCGACGCCTGGCTGCGTGGGTCGAGATTCAGACTGCTGCGGAACAGTTCTGCCGCCCGCACGAGATCCCCTTCAGCCAGCGCTTTCTGTCCATCGTCGAACAGGTGCCGCGACTCTCGGGTGCGTTCCAAACCCTGTTCCGCCAGCGACTTCATCCCTTGCAGCTCAGCGTCGTTGGGAAACTCCACTAACGCAGCATTGGCAAACTCAATGGCCTTGGGATAGGCGCGCGTTTGCAGCAATCCGTCGATTTCCTGCACCAGGCGGGAGCGCTCTTCTTCGCGCACCTGCAAATCACGTTTCTTCTTGCAGTGTTCGATCTCAAACGCAATCCCCGGGTACTCGGGATGAATCTTCAAAACCGTATCCCACTGGTACATCGCTTCGGTGTATTGCCCGCGCTCTTCAAACTGGTGAGCCTTGGCCACGATCGAATTGACCAGATCACGGCGCTCCCGGACCGCTTTGTATTGCTGTGCGAATTGCATGTCATTGGGATACCGCTCGCAAGCTTCGCGCATCACGTTGACTCGCCGTTCCAGGTCAGGCTCGCCTTCCAGGCGCTTCGCGACTTCTGCCGTGTACGACGACATTTCCTGGCGCTCAGCATCCTCGATCCGGATTTTCAGCGCTTTGATCGTTCCATCGTTCGGATACTTGCTCTCTAATTCATGCGCGACTGCCATCGCACCGGCGAAATTTTTCTCGCTGAGCTGGCGCTGTGCGTCTTCGAAGGCAGCACGAAAAGTCTCGCGTTCCGAGCGGACCTCTTTATAGAAGCTCTGGTAGACGGCATCGCGCTCGGGAATCGCAGCGCTCGGATTTTCCTGCGCCACCGAGAGCAGCCGCTCCAATTTGCTCAGCGCCGACTCGATTCCCCCGTTTTGATATGCGCGCAGAGCAGAGTTATAGAGCTGCTCCTTTTGCTCGCGGATTCTCTTCGCGTCGGCTTCAGTGGACTCGATCTTCTCCAGCAGGTCCAGGGCGTGGGGATCGGCCGAGCGGATCGTGAGTACTTCCTGCACGGCGTTGCGGGCTGCGCCAAAATCTCGGTTCGCCAGATGCGTCTGTGCCAGTTCGAGCCAACGCGAAATCTCCCGTTCGCTGCGCTGTTTCTCGATAACCATCCGCATTTTCAAGGCTTCGTCATTCTTCGGATCTAACTCGAGGGCTTCGCGAATTTTGTCGAGGGCGAGCGCAATCTCATCCTGCTCCAGCCGGGCGCGGGCACTGACGAGCAGCTGCTGGATCTTCCTTTCCTTCGACGCCATATCGATCTGCATGCGCAGAAGCGTGATATGGGGATCAAGATTGCCTTCGGCTTCCAGTTCCGCAAGAATTTCGTGAGCGAAATCCAAGTCGCCCTTCTTGAAAGCTTCCTTGGCTCGCGCGATGCGCGGCTCGATCTTCGACCGGTCGAAAACCTCTTCGTTCCGGGCTGCCCGCTTCAGCATCTCCGCCAGCTCACGAGCGTTTGCGAATCGGTACATCGGCTGCTTTGCAAGACACTTGTGAACTACTTTGCTCACCGACTGATTCACGCTGGGATTAATCTCTGAAACCGGCGGTGGGATGTACTTGACTACCGCTTCGATCGTTTCGTCCGCGGTCTTGCGCGAAAACGGCTTGCAACGCGTCAGAGCCTCGTAAAGAATCACGCCCATCGAAAACAAGTCAGAGGCGGGAGTGATTTCTTTGAGTTGGGCCTGCTCCGGCGACATGTACTGGAATGTGCCTTTTTGCCCAGTCACGGATTTCGATCCGGCCAGATGCACTACGCCGAAGTCGATGATCTTGGCGGTATCGTCCTCCATCACAAATATGTTGCTTGGCTTCAGGTCGCGATGGACCAAACCGCACTGGTGAGCCGCCTGCAATCCGCGGCAAACGTGGGAGGTAATTTCGACGACGCGATCCAGAGTCAGCCGCGTGCTGGCGTTGGAGATGAGCTCTGCGAGGGTGCAGCCGCGCAACAGCGGCATGACAAAGAATGGCTTTTTCTGACGGTTTTCCTCGATGACATCGACGTCCCTGATCTCGACGATGTTGGGGTGAGAGATCTCGGCGAGCGCCTTCCACTCCTTGGTGAAGAGTTCGACGGCGACTGGGTCGGTCGCGTCTTTCATCAATTTGATGGCGACGGAGCTCCCGGTCTTGCTGTCGAGGGCGCGCCACACCACTCCCATTCCGCCTTCGCCAAGCTGTTCCTGAAGCTCGTACCGTCCCGCAATTCGGGAAACGCCCATAGTCCCAGACCCCAACAGAAGCCGCGGCCAGCGGCAATCGCGACCCCTGTATTACATGTAGTGGAAAACAGCCGCTTGCCGTATCAACCCTGTCCGCAGAGGTCGATCAGGTGCGGTTTCCTCGGAGAGCGCAAGGGGGAAAGGAGGGCTAACGCTCCTTCGAGTGCCTGCTAATATACACCGTCTCTAGCAGCTTTAGGAGGGGGTCGGGGATCAATTTATATCAATTTTCAGCCCGAAAAAGAAGGAAAAAAGAGCAAACCCACTAGTTATTTCAGCCCCTTGCTTCACCGACGCCGCCTGCAAATGCCGCAGCATTACGGATTGAAGTCCGACTCCCTCAAACAATCGTGTCTGATCGAGCGATTCCGTTTCAAATTGTGCGAAAACGATACACAACGAGGCACAAGGCGTGATTTCCCGTCGCCCCGAGTCTGGAAGACGCCCCCTGGGGGCGGCAAGTAACTCCGCAACAATTTGCAAACAGCCGCCCGGATCGTCAGGAGTGCAAAATCTGGACAATTCCGTAGACGCGCCGAATGGCTGTAGACTGGGAAACCATGAAGGCTCCCCTGGCGCAAACCCCGTCGCTCCTGAAGGTGAGCCTGGACCGCGATTCCAGACG
>Ga0335076_10008329_pt1 | contig 10466 bp, 9 predicted proteins | sample Lox_Sample_25_FD_206717 | JGI IMG/M metagenome (GOLD analysis project Ga0335076, IMG submission 206717) | Soil microbial communities from Loxahatchee National Wildlife Refuge, Florida, United States - Lox_Sample_2.5 | ecosystem: Environmental > Terrestrial > Soil > Wetlands | place: USA: Florida...
GCAGCGAGACGGCAGATTTCGGCGTCAAGCCCAGGCATGAGAAGCCCGCCGAGGCTGGCGGCGGAGATGGTGAGGAAATGACGGCGGCGCATGGCGCGGAGTATAGCGCGGATTGCGGAGTCGAATATGTGGGCAGCGCTCGCGGGGGCACGATGAATCGTGTGCCTGCCGCCTGAGAGTAATGAGCTATTTTGCGGCGGTTGCGCGGCGCTTGGCTTTGAGGAGGACGTCGACGGAGTCAGGGCGACCGTTCCAGAAGTCGAGGCGGATGCGGCCGTCGGGGAGCTGTGTGACGGTGGCGGGAATGGCGCTGGCGGTGAGGTACCAGCCGGCGGGAAGAACGACGGCGTTGCGCGGGCGACCGAGGCTGCGATCGAAGACGAGTTCATCGCCGTCGAGATGGTAGCTGACGGGTGCGGTGTAGGTTTCGGAGATGCGCAGCCGGAGGGATTGGCCTTTTTTCACCGCGGAGAAAGGAATCAGCACAACTTGCGTTTCGGGCTTGACGGACTCTTCGCCGGCGTTGATTTTTTCTTTGGCCAAGCCGGCGCCGGTCATGATGCGTGCGGTGAGTTTTTCGCCGGTGTCGAGGATGTAGGCGGAAGGGTCGGAGACGGTGCTGCCTTCGCGCACGACGTTGAGATACTTGTCGGCGCCTTCGCGGGATTCGGTGTAGTCGTGGTAGAGGCTGAAAGCGTGCGTCTCGGGTTGCTGAAGAAAATAGACGATGTCGCGGTCCTGGTGGGCGCGCTCGGAGAGCCGCGCGCGCTCGGATTCGCCTTCGAAAGGTGATTCCCAACTGCGCGATAGCGTGGCGGGATGCGGAGCAGCGGAGGGGCCGGTCTGCGCGCCGAGTTTGGCGCGAAGAATGAGCGGAGCTTCGCCCGCGCTGGGGTTGAGGAAGCTGATGGCGACGCGGCCATCGGGCTCTTGCAGAACTTGCGAGGGGACATTGCAGGCGGTGAGCTCGTAGCCGGCGGGGAGGATGACTTTGTTGCGCTTGATGCCGAGCGGGCGGTTGAAGAAGATGGCGTCGCCGTCGCGATAGTAGCTCTTGGCGTCTTTGTAGGTTTTGAGGATGAGGACGCGGCCTTGTCCTTCAGGCGGCACGGGGCGCGCGAGCGTGACTTTGATGAAGTTGGTGTCCGCATCGGCGTCAGACATCAGCGGATCTTTGCGAGCGTCGGCGCCGGAGACGACTTCAAGTTTAAGCGGCTGGCCGGTCATCGAGTCGACGACGGATTCGTCCGTAGCGACGCTGCCTTTGCGAATGGGATTGTAAAAGAAGGCCGCGCCGGGAGTGGTGGCGGTGACTTCGTAATAGATTTTGAAGCTGGCGGAATCGGGCGCCAGGAGTTCGTAACGGGTGTACTCGTCGGTTTCGGTTTGTTTGGCGGCTTTGGCGTCGGGCGCAGGACCGCCGGTCTGGCCGAGAGCAGAAGCGGATAGAACGAGAACCACTAGCGGTGCGGCGAGTTTTGAAAGGGTGCGCACGGGTCGGCTCCTCGCACGAGGCTGTGAAGAAATGAGCGCATGCATCATCCTTAAGTGGAGGCAGAGAGTAAAGAGGCAGTGGCGGATGCAGGGTGGAAGAATGGGCCCGGTGTGAATACTGGTTGCCGAGAAGGGCCGGTGGAAGAGAAAGCAAAAGAAATAACACAGACGGCATGAAGGCCGGGGCACGGAGTTCGCAGAGAGAAAAAGGGCGGGTTGGCTTTGGCGGGTCGGGCCAGAGAAGACACGCCAATCGAAGTTTGCGCAACTAGCCAGAAAAACGGCGACGGAGGGGCACGTGCGGGAAGGTAGAATCATGCAGAATGCGAAGCGGGGAGGAGCAAGGATGGCTAAGAAGCCGGGGATTGCAGATGCAGAGCTGATCTTGAAGTTGTACGACTTGCGGCGCGAGCCGGAGATGCGCAAGGCGCGGCAGTGGATGCTGACGACCTTTTGGCCAGACAGCGCGGACGATTTCTTGAAGATTTTCGGCGTGTCCGGGACGCAGGAAAATAACTGGTTCCGGCAGGTGATCAGCTATTGGGGGCTGGTGGCTTCGTTTGTGAACGAGGGCATTCTCCATGAGAAACTGTTTCTGCAGCCGTCATTTTCGGGAGAATTGTTTTTTATTCTAGTGAAGGCGCGGCCGTTTCTGAAGGAGCTGCGGGAGCGCTCGAAGAATCCAGATCTGATGGTTAACGTTGAAAAGGCAATTCTGGGGTCGAAAGCGGGGCGCGAGCAATACGCCAAGATGGAGCCCCGAGTGTTGGCGGCGCGGCCGAAGAAATGAATTTTGCCGAGACCATTTTGCGCAGAGCTTTGCCGGGATGCTGGCTCACGGTGGTGCTGTGTATGGCGGCTCCGCTGGGGCGCGCATCGGACTGCGATCCGGGGTTGGAACTGCGCCTGAACGCGCAGAAGGCCAGCCAGGGAAGTTTGCTGCTGGCGGAGCTGTCGAGCGCGAAGCCGATCGTGGAGATTTCTGGAAAGTGGAGCGACCGGAACGTGCCGTTCTGGATGGACGAGGAAGGGCCTGCCGGGGAACACCGGCGGCGTGCGCTGATTGGCGTGGACCTCGAGAAGCCCGCGGGGAAGCATCCGTTCACCGTGGAGATGGAATTGGCGGGGGGCGAACACGCCAGCTGCAAAGCCGTGATTGAGGTGCAAGAAGGGCACTTCGCTACCGAGAACCTGACCGTCAAGAAACAATTTGTCGAGCCAAATCCCGAGCAGATCGCGCGCGCGGAGGAGGACCAGAAGCGGCTGCGCGCGATTTATGACACGGTGACGCCGGAACGTTTGTGGACCGGGGCTTTCCGGATGCCGCTGGACGGCGAATTTAAGGGCAGCAACTTCGGAAAGCGACGCGTGCTCAATGGCAAGCCGGGGTCGCCGCACGGCGGAACGGATTATCCGGCACCGGCGGGAACGCCGGTACACGCAGCGCAGGCAGGACGCGTGGTGCTCGCGGAAGAGTTGTATTTTTCGGGGAACACCGTGGTGGTGGATCACGGACTGGGGATTTACACGTTTTACTGCCACTTCTCGGAGATTGACGCCAAGGCCGGGGAGACGGTGGCTGCGGGGACGGTGCTCGGAAAAGTGGGGGCCACAGGACGAGTGACGGGACCGCACTTGCACTGGGCGCTGGAAGTGGAGCATGCGCGCGTGAATGCGCAGGACATCGTGAAGTTGCTGGGAAATGTTGGAGCGAGAACCGCATCGGGACACGGGCGTTGAACAAATCCGTGCGGCATCTGGGACTCATCTCCGACACGCACGGCCTTTTGCGGGACGAGGCGGTGCGGGCCTTGCAGGGGTCTGACCTGATTTTGCACGCCGGGGACGTGGGAGCTGCGGCAATCCTCGAGGCGCTGCGGCAGGTTGCGCCGGTCATTGCGGTGCGCGGGAACGTAGACGAAGGGCGTTGGGCGGAGGCCCTGCCGCAAGCCGAACTGGTTGCGGCGGGGTCTGTGACTATCTATATGTTGCACATTTTACAGGAGTTAGACATAAATCCGCAGGCTGCGGGCGTGTCCATTGTCGTGAGCGGGCACTCGCACAAGCCGGAGCAACGCGAAAAGGATGGTGTGCTGTACGTCAATCCCGGCAGTGCTGGGCCGCGGCGATTCCAACTGCCCGTGACGGTGGCGCGGCTGGACGTGGACACGCGGCCGTGGAAGGTGGAGTTCATTGATGTGTCGGGAAGGACGTGATCAGGAGTTAATCGCGGGGCTTTTGTAAGATGCTGTAAACAGTGCACTTAAGTTACCGAACGCGGTCTGGATAACCTTCGCCGGGCAAACCTGGAAAGTTAGTTGAAACGATAAGCGAGGCGTGTTCACTATCCGAGGACGTGATTTTTGGAAATTGGAGTTGAACTGGACGAGGTAACGTACTAGAGTACCGTAGCAAATCGGGTTCTTTTGGTACTGTCCCGCTATTGCCGGGAAAAAGCTCCGAGACACACAATTAACACTGTGTGGACGACGTTCGTGCTGGTCTCCTCGATCATGTCTGCCGTTCACTTCGGCGTTATGTTTGCCAAGGTAGCCTCATTGCCGGTCCGATTCGGAGAGCTTTAGTTCACGGGCCAGAAGATCTTCTGAGAGGTCAGTGTCCTCGATGGCCATACTTCATTTTCGGTGCAAAGAGCGGCGGCGAACCTTAAGGGTCAGCATCACGGTGCCCATTACCGTGCATGGCCAGGATGAGAACGGCGACAAGTTTCGCGTAAAGGCGAAGTCGCAGTCGATCAACCGGCATGGCGCGCTGTTGCAATTAGATCAGACCGTAGTGGTTGGGCAGATGCTCATTTTGGTCAATGAAAACAGCGACCGAACGGTGGAATGCCGGGTGGTGTCGGTGAAGCGCGACAAAGAGCACAAGACGCACGTGGGCGTAGAGTTCATTTCGCCCGATTCCAATTTCTGGCACATGAGTTTCCCACTGCCGGGGTCGCGGCCGTTGCGGCGCGCGCTGGACTCGAAGTTCTCGGCATAGCGCGAGAAAAAGCAAAACTTGAAATTGCAAGCAGCCCTCTCTTCAACGAGAGGGTTTTTTCGTTTCGTGGCGGCCTTTCTTGCCGGCGGTCTTTTTCGAGCTGGCCTTTTTCGGCTTGGTCCGCGAGCGGCCGCTCTTCGCCGCGGCAGATGCCGGTGCGCTCAACGCGGCTTGAACGTTTCTCGGCAGCTTGGCGACGACCATGTCGTACGAAGCCCGCAGAAGCGGCGCAAGTTCGCCCGGCGGGAGCGCCTCTTTGGTTTGCAGGGCGACCCACTTGGCGCGAGCGAGGTACGGCGCCGGAATGATGCCGGCGCGTTCGGTCAATTCGGCAAAGGATTCCGGAGCCGCCTTGAACGACAGCCACACCGGCGCAGGAATTAACACGGCATGGGCAAACATTTTGCCCGCCACCTTAAAGGTCAGGTCATTCTCCCAAACCTCTTCTTCGGTGACCCGCGGGAAGGAAAGACAAAGGTTGCGAACCCACTCGACGTCCATAGGCGCTCCGTTGCGGGTGTCCGCAACTAATTCGCGGCGGCCCAGGCCAAGCCGTCCACACCTTTGGTGAGCTGGATCGGCGCCAGCAGTTTTCCGGCCGTGAGATCGAGAATTTCGACGGTGCCCGCTTGCGGACAACTGACGAACGCGAGATGGCCGTCGGGCGTGATCAGGACTTCGCCGACTGCCGGAGGAATCTTGAAAGATTGCTCAACGCGAGAGCCGTCGAGATCGATGACGAAGATTTTTCCGGACGCCGAGTTGGCCACTAGCTTGCGGCCGTCCGGCGTCGGCGCAGAAGAATAAGCAGTAGCGGGAAGAGGAATCCAGTGGTCAATCTGGTTCGTCGCGGTGTTGATCACGGCGATGCGCGGAGCGGTCTGGTCGTGCGTAAAAACCTGCTTGCCATCGGGAGAAATGCAGATGCGCTGGACCGTTTTGGAGACCGGGATCACCGTGACGAGCGCGCGCTTCTTTAAATCGAGCACGCTGACGCTGCCGGCGCCCACGTTCGCGGTGTACGCGCGCGTGCCATCCGGCGAGATGGCGATCATGTGCGCTTCCGGAGCACCCGTCGGAATCTGCGCGATAACCTTGCGAGCGGCGGGATCGAGAACGTAAACGGCGTTGGCCAGTTCCGCGGTGACGTACAGCAAGCCGTCGGGACCAAAGGCGGCGCGATGGGGACGCAGCGGTTTGCCGAGATCGATCGTCGCGGCAAGTTTACGCGCGCGCAGATCAATGACGTCAATGCTCGTGCCATCGGTGCCCGGCTTGCCTACGCCCGAATTCCCGTAAATCGGGACGAAGGCGAAGTGGCCGTCCGGCGATGCGGCGACTTCGTGGCCGTTGACGCCCACGGTGACGCTCGCGATTTGCTGGCGCGTGACCGGGTCCACAAGAAGCGTGGTGTGTTCAAACTGATTGGCGATAAGCAGGATACCATGCGCGGGCGCCGGCGCGGGGTGGCTTCCCACGGTGGCGCCGTAGGCCAATACCAACAGGGAAGCGATCAGCCAAGAAATCGTCGCATTCATTTTTTGCCTCGAGGGTTCTTGTTACTTATTAATTCAAGCGGAAAAGCGCCGCGATTATAGCAGCCCGCGGGTTGTCAGGCGATTTTCCTCTCTGCGTGCGAGAGCGGAACGAATTGCACCAGGAGCGGTGGAGCGCGTAGACTCCCATGCGGCAAGCCGAGTTTCACAGCGCCGAGCGGGACTTTCCCGACAGTCCGCACATGAACCGACCCCATCCATCAGCGGCCATTTACGCAGTGCTCGCAGCGGCGTGCATTCTGCTCGCAGGCACAGGCAATTCGCGCGGAACCTTCTCGCCATCGCCCGGCGATTCGGTCGAGTCTCGCGACTGGCCCGTCTACGGCGGTGCGCCCGAAGGAACTCATTACTCGACCCTGGCGCAAATTGACCGGACGAACGTACGGAAGCTCAGCGTTGCGTGGAGCTTTGACACCGGCGAGGCCGGCGGGTTGCAAACGAGTCCTATCGAAGTGGATGGCACGCTGTATGGCATCACTCCCAAGCAAAAGGTGTTCGCGCTCGATGCCGCGACGGGAAAGCTGCGCTGGAAGTTCGACTCCGGAATGACGGGCACGCAGCCGGATCGCGGCCTGGCATTCTGGTCCGACGGAAGCGACCTGCGCATTTTCGTCGGCGTTATGAATTTTCTCTATGCGCTCGATGCGGACACCGGCAAAGCAGTAGCGGCCTTTGGGAAAGACGGGCGGATCGATTTGCGCGAAAATCTGGGGCGCCCACCCGAGGCCCAGTCCGTCGTGCTGACCAGCCCAGGCATCGTCTACAAAGACCTGATCATTGTGGGCGGGCGCAATCCGGAAACGCTGCCCGCGCCTCCCGGCGACATCCGCGCCTACGACGTGCGCACGGGAAAGTTGCGCTGGGTGTTTCACACCATTCCGCATCCCGGAGAATTTGGTTACGAGACTTGGCCCAAGGAAGCGTGGAAATACAGCGGCGCGGCAAACAATTGGGCCGGCATGGCGCTCGACGAGACGCGCGGAATCGTCTACGTACCGACGGGCTCGGCGGCGTTTGATTTTTACGGCGCGAATCGCGTAGGCAACGATTTGTTTGCGAACTGCTTGCTGGCGTTGAAGGCCGAGACCGGGGAACGCCTTTGGCATTTTCAGGGCGTCCGGCATGATCTGTGGGATCGCGACTTTCCTTCTCCGCCAGCGCTGGTGACGGTCAAACACGATGGGCGAAGCGTGGATGCGGTCGCGCAAACCACGAAGCAGGGCTTCGTTTATTTGTTCGATCGCGAGAATGGCCAGCCGCTCTTTCCCGTGACGTATCAGAGGTACCCGCCAAGCACGGTCCCGGGGGAAGTAGCCGCGGCGGAGCAGCCCCTTCCGGTCAAACCAGCGCCGTTCGCGCGACAATCGCTCACCACAGAAATGCTGACGAACCGCACTCCCGAAGCGCACCAATGGGCGCTCGAACAATTCGGCAAAATGCGCAGTGCCGGCCAGTTCGTGCCCTTTGGCGTGGGCCTGGACACGGTCATCTTTCCCGGTTTTGACGGCGGAGCCGAGTGGGGCGGCCCGGCGGCCGATCCGCGGACCGGCGTCCTCTACGTGAATGCCAACGAGATGGCCTGGACCGGCGCACTCGCGCCGAATACCGAGGGCAACGGTGGCGCAGCGATTTACGCCAGCCAATGCGGCGTGTGCCACGGTGAGAAAATGACTGGCTCGCCGCCGGCCATTCCATCGCTGGTCGGCTTGGGCCGGCGCTTTTCCGCCGCGCAGATCACCGCCACGGTCAAAAGCGGCAAGGGACGCATGCCGGGCTTCCCGAGCCTCAACGAGGACCAACTCGGGGCGCTTGTGGAATTTCTGGTCAGTGGCAATTCGAAGGAGTTGCCGAGCACGGAGCCTCCGCCGCCGGGAATGCCATACCGCTTTACGGGCTACCACCGCTTTCTCGACCCCCAAGGCTACCCGGCCATCAGCCCGCCGTGGGGCACGCTCAGCGCAATTGACCTCAACACCGGCGAGTACGTCTGGAAAGTGAACCTCGGCGAATATCCCGAGCTCGCCGCCAAGGGCATGAAAAACACCGGCTCTGAGAACTATGGCGGCCCAATCGTGACCGCGGGTGGGCTGGTGTTTATCGGCGCAACGAACTACGACCGGAAATTCCGCGCGTTCGACAAGTCCACGGGCGAGTTACTGTGGGAAACCACGCTGCCGTTTGCGGGAAACGCCACGCCCGTGACCTATGCGGTGGCGGGCCGCCAGTATGTAGTGATTGCGGCGGGTGGCGGCAAGGACGCCAAGTGGCCCTCCGGCGGTGTGTACGTCGCCTTCGCGCTTCCTCGGCAAAAGTGACTGCTGCTCCGCTCCGTGGGAGGGGGTCCCTGATTGAGCGCCACCGGCGGAAATTCCCCTGTCAATGTGTTCGCGGATGCCTTAAGAAAGAGAGCGAGTCGCGGCTCAACGTCGAGCCGAACCGACACAAGCCTCTTTGGTGCGTAGCGTCGCCCAGGTTAGCGGTACCGCGACGGTCTACGTACAGACGGTGGATCGAGGATCGCTTGGCAGTCCGAGCCAGGAATCGGACCAGGAGGAGTGGTTCATGAAAACGAGGATTGTGACTATTTTTGCAGTGCTGGCACTCGTCGTCGGGCTCGCCTATGCGATCTCCGCGCCGGCCGCACCCAACGCAGCCAATGCCAGCGCAGTGCCGGCTCCGGCGGCGCAACCGGCCAGCCCAGCGGCCGAACCGCATCCGGAAATTCATGACGCGCTTAATGCCCTTCGCCGCGCCAAGGACCATCTGGAACATGCCGCGCACGATTTCGGCGGTCATCGCGTTGAGGCGTTGCGCGCCACGGATGAGGCCATTCGCCAGCTCGAGATCTGCCTGAAATACGACCGCTAATCCGCCACCATTGTTCTTCTGCAGCGTCTCGTCACTCACGGTGGCGGGACGCTGTTTCTTTTTTGTGCATGAATTTCTTCAGAACTGGCCTCGTGCGTTCTTCACTCCGGCTCTCTGGCGCTCCTCTGGTTCCGGAATAAAGCAAGCCCCACCCCCGGTTGTATTACAATCGCGCGCCGTGGCGTGCCAAGGAGAAATGCACATGCTTGATCGCAGACGATTCCTAAATGCCTGTTCGGGGCTGGGCTTGACCGGGACCCTCTTTCCCGGTGTCCTCTGGGCGCAAGCGCAGGCGCAAAAAGCGACGAAGATTACGCGCGAGATGATCGACGCCGCAGCCGCCATCGCCGATGTGCCCATCCCCGACGAATACAAAGACATGATGCTGGACAACCTGAACCAGCGCGCCCAGGGCTATGAAGCGATTTACGCGCTGCATATCCCCAATGCCGTTCCCCCCTGCCTGGTCTTTGATCCCGAGGTTCCCGGCACGATCTTCGTACGCGAGAGCCGCGTCTCGCGCGCCAGCAAGCCGTCCACCATCCCCCCTCCCGGGACCCCGAAGAATCTAGAAGAGGTGGCCTTTGCGAGTGTCCGCGAGCTTGCAGAATTGGTGCGCACAAAAAAGGTTTCCGCGACGGCGCTCCTCGACATGTATATCGAGCGGCTGAAGCGCTACGACCCCGCGCTGAAGTTCGTGGTGACGCTGACGGAAGAGCGCGCCCGCGCCCAAGCCAAAGAGGCCGACCGCGATATCGCTGCGGGGAAATACCGCGGACCGTTGCACGGCCTGCCTTGGGGCGCAAAAGATCTCTTGGCTGCGAAGGGCTATCGCACCACTTGGGGTGCGGGCGGCTTCGAGAACCAGATGATTGACGAGGATGCCACCGTCGTGAAGCGCCTCGACGAAGCTGGAGCTGTTTTGGTGGCCAAGCTAACCCTCGGCGCGCTCGCGCTGGGCGACAATTGGTTCGGTGGTGTCACGCGCAATCCCTGGAACACCAACCAGGGCTCGAGCGGCTCGTCTGCCGGTCCCGCTTCGGCAACGGCTGCGGGCTGCGTGGCCTTCAGCATCGGCTCGGAGACGCTGGGCTCGATTTCTTCGCCGTCCACGCGCTGCGGCTGCACGGGATTGCGGCCCTCCTTTGGACTCGTACCGCGCACCGGCGCCATGGCGCTCTCCTGGAGCATGGACAAGCTCGGCCCGATTTGCCGCGCCGTCGAGGATTGCGCACTCGTCCTGCAAGCCATCTACGGTCCTGACGGTGCCGATCCTTCCGTCAAGAGTGCCGCCTTTCACTGGGACGCCGCGCTCGATTGGCGCAAGCTTCGCGTCGGTTACTTGAAGGCCGCCTTTGAACCCCAACTGGAGCAGCCTGCGGAAGCGAAGCAAGAACCACCGGCGACGCCCGAAGAGCAGAAGAAACGCGACGATGAGAAGAAGCGCCGCGAAGCCGCGCGGGCCCGCGCCGAGTACGACCGTAAGTACAACGACGCGGCATTGGCCAAGCTCAAGGAAATGGGCGTCAACCTCATTCCCGTGGA
>Ga0335076_10008330_pt1 | contig 10465 bp, 9 predicted proteins | sample Lox_Sample_25_FD_206717 | JGI IMG/M metagenome (GOLD analysis project Ga0335076, IMG submission 206717) | Soil microbial communities from Loxahatchee National Wildlife Refuge, Florida, United States - Lox_Sample_2.5 | ecosystem: Environmental > Terrestrial > Soil > Wetlands | place: USA: Florida...
TTCCGGTCGGGGTGATGCTGGCGCGCCAGCTTGCGGTACGCCTTCTTGATCTCCTCGTCGGAGGCGTTCTTGCCGACTCCGAGCGTCTTGTAGTAGTCGGGTCTGCCCGCCATGGCTTTCTCGGACTCAGGTTAAGCCGCGACGACGACGCGAGCCGGCCGGATCACGACATCACCCAGCCGGTAGCCGCGCTGGTAGACCTCGACGACGGTGCCTGACTCGGCGCCCTCGACCGGCTGCTGCGCGATCGCCTCGTGCAACTGCGGATCGAAACGCTCGCCCTTCGGCGAATACCCCTCGATGCCCGCGCGGCTGAGCGCGGCGATCACGTCGTCGTGCACGAGCTTGATGCCCGACACGAGCGTCGCGGTGCCGTTGTCCGGTGCCGCGCCATCGGGGGACGTGGCCGCGGCCGCCTCGAGCGCCCGGTCGAGGTTGTCGACCGCCGGCAGGAGCTCCTTCGCGAGCTTCGCGATCCCGCGCTCCTGGGCAGCCGCAGCCTCACGTGTGGCGCGCCTGCGGTAGTTCTCGAAATCGGCCTTGGTCCGCTGAGCGAGCTCCAGGTACTCGTCGGCCTTCTCCGCCTTGGCGGTCAGCTCCTCGAGATCGTGCTCGAGCTGGCGCTCGTGGTCGGTCTCGACCTCTGTGTTGTTCGCGGGGCCTACGGGAGCCTCGGGCTCGCCGGCGGGAACGGACGGCTTGGGGGCGCCATGCGGCGCCCCCTTTTCAGCCTCCGCAGCGGCCTTGCGAGAGGCCTCCGCGATGTGTGGTTCGCGCGTCATTACTTCTCATCCACTACTTCGGCGTCGACGACGTCCTCCTCGGCGCCCGCGCCGTTGGTCTCCGCGCCTGCACCGTTGGCGGCGCCGTCAGGCGAGCTGGCCGCAGCCTGCTCCTGGGCGCGCTGGTACATGGCCTCGGACACCTTGTGGAACGCGGTGTGCAGCGTCTCGGTCTTGGCGTTGATCTCGGCCGCGTCGTCGCTGGTGAGCGAGTCCCGGACCGCCTTGATCGCCGCCTCGATCTCGTCCTTGGAGCTCGAGTCGACCGCGTCGCCCAGCTCCTTGAGCTGGCGATCGGCCTGGTAGGCCGCGTTCTCGCCGTTGTTGCGGGCCTCGGCGAGCTCACGCTGGCGGCGGTCGTCCTCGGCGTGCGACTCGGCGTCGGTCACCATCCGCTTGATCTCCTCGTCGGACAGACCGGAGCCAGACCGGATCTCGATCTTCTGCTCCTTGCCGGTGCCCAGATCCTTGGCGGACACGTTGAGGATCCCGTTGGCGTCGATGTCGAACGCGACCTCGATCTGCGGGATTCCCCGCGGCGCCGGCGGAATGCCGGTCAGCTGGAACTTGCCCAGCGACTTGTTGTAGGTCGCCATCTCGCGCTCGCCCTGGAGCACGTGGATCTCGACGCTCGGCTGGTTGTCCTCGGCGGTCGAGAACACCTCGCCCTTGCGGGTCGGGATAGTGGTGTTGCGCTCGATCAGCTTGGTCATGACGCCGCCCTTGGTCTCGATGCCCAGCGTCAGCGGGGTCACGTCGAGCAGCAGGACGTCCTTGACGTCGCCGGCGAGTACGCCCGCCTGGATCGCCGCGCCGACCGCAACCACCTCGTCGGGGTTGACGCCGCGGTGCGGCTCCTTTCCGGTCAGCTCCTTGACCTTCTCCTGCACGGCCGGCATGCGGGTCATGCCGCCCACGAGGACGACGTGGTCGACCTTGTCGACGCCCTTGTCCTTGGCGTCATCGAGCGCCTGGCGCACCGGCGCGACCGTGCGGTCGAGCAGCGCGGAGGTCAGCTCGTTGAGCTTGGCGCGCGTGAGGCGGGTGTCGAGGTGCTTCGGGCCGCTCGCGTCAGCGGTGATGAACGGCAGGTTGATCTGCGTCTCCTGCGTGGTCGACAGCTCGATCTTGGCCTTCTCGGCCGCCTCGTAGAGCCGCTGCAGCGCCATCGGGTCGGCGCTCAGGTCGATGCCCTGCGACTTCTTGAACTCGGCCACCAGCCAGTCGACCAGCGCCTTGTCGAAGTTGTCGCCACCGAGATGGTTGTCACCGGCGGTCGCCTTGACCTCGAACACGCCGTCGCCGATCTCGAGCACGGACACGTCGAACGTGCCGCCGCCGAGGTCGAAGATCAGGATCGTCTGGTCGTTCTCCTTGTCCAGGCCGTAGGCCAGCGAAGCCGCGGTCGGCTCGTTGATGATCCGCTTCACGTCGAGCCCGGCGACCCGGCCGGCGTCCTTGGTCGCCTGGCGCTGGTCGTCGTTGAAGTACGCCGGCACCGTGATCACGGCGCTGTCGACGCTCTCGCCGAGATACGCCTCGGCGTCGGCCTTCAGCTTGCCCAGGATCATGGCGCTGATCTCCGGCGGGGAGTACTGCTTGCCCCCGGCCTCAACGCGCGCGTCGCCGTTGGGTCCAGAGACCACCTTGTACGGAACAATCGACTCCTCCTCGCGCACCTCGGCCTCCTTGCGGCCCATAAAGCGCTTGATCGAGAAGACGGTGTTCTGCGGGTTGGTAACCGCCTGGCGCTTGGCGACCGTGCCGACCAGACGTTCACCGGACTGCGTGAACGCGACGACAGACGGCGTGGTGCGGCCGCCCTCCGCGTTCTCGATGACCGTCGGCTCGCCACCCTCGAGCACTGCCATGCACGAGTTGGTGGTTCCGAGGTCGATTCCGATCGTCTTTCCCATCGAGTTCTACTCCTGTTTGGTCGTGAAAATCTGAGTGTGAGGTTAGCAGATTTGAGGTGGAGTCAAGGGGTCCGGCCGCCCGTTCGCCGCCGGGTCGGGCGCGCAGGTGGACCGGCGATGGGCCTCGCTTCGGGATCCGGCTCGCCCCTCGACGCTCCGCGCGCGCCCACGGGCCGGATTCCCTAGCTCGGCGTCCCTGGGGCCAGGTCCCCCGTCCGGCCAGGATCGCCTTCCCCATGCCGGCCGAACTCCTCACTCGACGCGCGCCGTGGGTCGAGTGTCCCGAAATGGCCGCTATACGCACCTCAGCACGCACTCGACGTTAGCGCGGCGCCGAGTGCGCGATTAGGCCGGACGCACCCGAGGTGCGGCGGCCGCGACACGCCGCTCACCCGACCCGGGACCGGCCCCAAACCGACCCGAGCCGACCCAGACCGGACCGACCCGACCCGACCCGACCCGACCCCGGACCGACCCGGACCGCCGGCGCCTCACCCCACCTTGAACGCGCTCGGGCACATCCGCTGGAGCGCGCAGCCGGCGCAGTCGGGGTGGCGGGCGTGGCACGTTCGCCGGCCGTGACGAAGCAGGTTCAGGTGGAACTCGAGCTCTTCGCCCGCGGGCGTGATCTCGAGCATGGTGTCGTGCATCTCGTCGAACGACGCCCCGGGGCGGAACAGCTCCAACCGAGTTCCCACGCGCGAGACGTGCGTGTCGACCGGCACGTCGCGCATACCGAGCGCGAACAGGAGCACGCAGGCAGCGGTTTTGCGGCCCACGCCCGGCAGGGACGTCAGATAGGACTGCGCCTCCGTGACTGGCTGGCTAGCCAGCCAGTCGAGCGAGAGGTCGTTATCCGGCGCCGTCTCCGTTATGGCTTGCAGGATCGCCTTGATTCGAGCGGACTTGATCTTCGAGATGCCGCCGGGACGGATCGCCTCCTCGATCTCGTCGACCGGGGCGTCGCGGATCAGCACCCACGTATCCCCGGGGAAGCGCTCGCGCAGCGCCAGGTAGGCCACATCCCGATTCCGGTCGTTGGTCGACTGCGACAGGACGGTCAGGATCAGCTCGGCGATCGGGTGCCCGTGCGGCTTGGCGAGGGGGATGCCGTAGACGAGCCGGAGGCGGTCCCGGACCGACCGCACCCGCCGGCGCGACGGACGCTTCCAGCTATTCAAGGGCCCCCCACCGCTCGCACGCCCGCGCCGACTCCGCCACCGCCTCGGGAAGTGACGCCGCCACCGCCGACGGATAGAAGGCTGACGCAGCAAGCCGCGCCAGTAACACGCCGGTCAGGACCTCGCCGGCGCCAATCGCACTCACCATCGTCACGGGCACCCCGTCGACGTCGAGTCTGAGCTCACCCCGCAGGATCGCCCCCTCCGAGGAGCCAAGCGTGATCACGACCATCCGCGCCCCGGCCTTCAACAGCGCCAGCGCGGCCCGCTCGGGATCGTCCTCTCCGGTCATCAGCGCGGCATCGGCCTCGCTGGCGCAGACGAGCAGCGCATCCGGAACGCAGGCGTTCGCAGCCGCTGCCGCCTCGGCCCGCGAGCGCCACCGCTCCACGCAAATCTGCGGGTCGAACACGACCGGCCGCTCCAGCGAGAGCGCGTGCTCGCGCGCCCGCATCGTCACCTCGTTGTCCTCCGGGCCGCCGGAAGTGATGTACAGCGCCGCCGAGCCGCGGACCGCTTCCTCCAGCCGGTCTTCCCCCAGCGCCGGCGCAACCCGCTCGCCGTAGACCTCCCGGCTCGCCTCGCCGTCGACGTCCACGGTGACGGTCGCGACCGGCGTCTGTGCGCCCGGCACCAGGTCAAACCACTCCGTCTCGATGCTCTCCCGGCCGAGCCGCTCGCGTAACCAGAAACCCCAGGCATCGTCGCCCGCAGCGCCGGCGACAGCGACGTGTGCGCCGCGCCGGGCGGCGGCCACGGCGACGTTCGCGACCACGCCACCGACGTAGGGAACGAACGTATCGGCGTCCGACACGGACGCCACCGGACGCTCGCACACGAACTCGACGATGGGGTCGCCGAGGCACAGCGTCGGTGCCCCGGGAGGCGGCTTTTCAAAGGTCGCACCGGTCACGCGCGCGGACGTTATCCTCGCCGGGGGTTGCGCGTCGACGAGCACACGATCAACTTCGACGAGTCACCCGTCTTCTACCGCACCGCCGAGGGGTCGGGCATGCCGGTCCTGTACCTCCACGGGATTCCCACAAGCTCCGACGACTGGGTGGAGTTCCTTGCGCGGACCGGAGGGATCGCGCCCGACTTGATCGGGTTCGGTCGTTCGGGCAAGGGCGGCCACCTCGACTACTCGCTCGCCGGGCTCACGGCCTTCGTCGAGCGCTTCCTGGCCGAGATGCAGGTCGACGCGGTGAAGCTGGTCGCCCACGATTGGGGCGTCGCGGTTGGCCTCACGCTCGCTGCGCGCCATCCCGAGCGAATTGAGCGACTCGCCATGATGAACGCGCCACCGGTGTTCGGAGGGTTTCCCTGGCCACGGCTCGTTCGCTGGTGGCGCTCACCGCTGGTCGGCGAGGGGCTGATGGGCTCGACCACGCGCGGGATGCTCGCGCGGACGCTCCGGCAGGGCAGCGTCCGCGAGGACGCCTGGCCCGACGCCCGGGTCGCCACGGTATGGGACCAGTTCGATCAGGGAACCCAGCGCGCGATCCTTCGACTCGTCCGCTCCCCGGTGGCCGATTTCGAAGCAACAACCACCGGTCCACCCGCCCTCATCCTCTGGGGCGACCGCGACCCGTGGTACCCGCCTCCCGTCGCCGACGCGTATGCCACTCGCCTCCCGGGCGCGCATACAGAACGGCTTCCGGACGCCGGACACTGGCCATGGCTCGACCGCGCCGACCTGGTCGACCGGGTCGCCGCGTTCCTGGAGGAGTAGTGGCGGTCCGCAGCCGCTCGCGCGCATCCGACTGGTCGCGGACACGACAGGCCAAGCGGATCCTGCCGACGCTCATCGCAGCGGTGATCTCGGCCGGGTACCTGGTGATCGCGCCCAAGAGCGAGGACCTCGCCGCGCACCTGCTCCGCGCCAAGCTGTTCGCGACCCAGGGCTTCGGGATCTGGAACAACTGGTGGTATGCGGGCCACAACATCCCGGGCTACAGCGTTCTGTTCCCGCCGATCGCCGACCTGCTCACGCCCCAGTTCGCCGCGGCGATCGCGGCCACCGTCACCGCGGCGCTGTTCGAAGCGCTTGCCCACCGGCGGTTCGGGGAGGACGCCTGGCTCGGGGCTTCGTGGTTCGCCGTGGCGACCTCGACGAGCCTGTTCACCGGACGGCTGACGTTCGCGTTTGGACTGATGCCGGCGGTTGGCGCCGCGCTCGCGCTCCAGCGCCGGCGCTACGGGCTCGCCGTCGCGCTCGCGTTCGTGACACCGCTCGCAAGTCCCGTGGGCGCGCTGTTCTCGGCTCTCGCCGGTGGCGCACAGGCGGTGGCCGCGTACCTACCCGAGCGCCGCATAAAGCCGGCGCTCCCCGGGGTCGCGGTGGTGGTCGCCTCGGCGGTGCCGGTGGTGGCGCTCGCGGTAGCGTTCCCGGAGGGCGGGGTCGAGCCGTTCGCGTTCTCGGCGTTCTGGCCGATCGTCCTGATCTCGATCGCGGCGCTGTTAGTGATCCCAAAGGGCGACGTCGCGCTCAAGGCCGGGATCGTGCTCTACGCGCTCGGGTGCATCGCCGCGTTTGCGGTGTCGAGCCCGGTCGGGAGCAATGTGACCCGGCTCGCACCGCTGCTGGCCGGCCCGCTCGCGGCGCTGTTGTGGTGGCCCCGGCCGGGACGGCGCACGGCGGCGCTGCTCGCGGTGGCCCTTCCGCTGCTGTACCTCCAGTGGCAGGCGCCGGTCAGGGACATCCGAACCGCGGACGACAACGCCGAGGTCACCGCCGCCTACTTCCGGCCGCTCGTCACGTACCTGAGCAGACAGAACGATCAACCGTTCAGGATCGAGATCCCGTTCACCCTGTTTCACTGGGAGGCGTATCTGATGGCTCCCGAGTTCCCGCTCGCCCGAGGCTGGGAGCGCCAGCTCGACATCAAGTACAACGGCCTCTTCTACGACGGGACGCTGACCGCCGCCGCGTACGACGCCTGGCTCCACAACGTGGCGGTGCGGTACGTGGCGGTCTCCGACAAGGATCTCGACTACTCCGCCAAGCAGGAGGTCGCGCTGATCGACCGTGGCCTGCCGTACCTCCGCCTCGTCTTCAGAAACCGCCACTGGCGCGTCTATGCGGTGCGGAACCCGACGCCCATCGTTCAGGGCGCCGCCACCCTCACCGAGCTCGGGTCAGATTGGCTCGAGGTGAGCGGCATGCGCCCCGGAATCGCGATCGTTCGCGTCCACTACAGCCCCTATTGGGCGGTCACCGAGGGCGACGGATGCGTCGGTCCGGACGGAGGATTCACTCAGCTCACGATCCGTCGCCCCGGGCCTCTCAAGGTCGCGATGCGGTTCTCGCTCGGCCGCATCGGCGCGACGTCCACCCGCTGCAGCTGACAAGAGCCCAGCACCCGGCCTCGCTAGGATTCTTGATGACATGGGGCGTGGCCTCCGATTCATCGAGGCGCGGCTCTTGCCGCGTGGTTGGACAGACCTTTTCCGTCAGATAGGGCTGTTCGTCGGCGCCATGCTCCTCTACGACATGGTCCGCGGGCTTGTCTCGAGCGGCAACCCGTACAAGCCGTTCAGCGATGCGATGCGGATCATCGACGTCGAGCGAACGCTGCACGTGTTCGTCGAGCCGAGCGTTCAGGCGTGGGCGCTGAACAAGCACTGGCTGATGGATGGCCTCGACTGGACCTACCTGAACGGCCACTTCCTGGTCACGTTGCTGGTGCTCGCGTTCATCTACGCGCGGCGCAACGACTCGTTCTACTTCGTGCGCAACATGTTCATGATCGCGATGGGACTCGCCCTCATCGGGTATTGGCTTTACCCGACGGCACCGCCGCGTCTGATGCCCGAATGGGGCTTCACCGATGCGATCTCGCAGTTCGTGACCGGCGGCACCGGATCGATCGACTTCGGACCCACCAAAGGCTTTATGAACTTCTACGCCGCCGTCCCCTCGATGCACGTCTGCTTCGCGGTGATGGTCGGCGGATCCATGTTCCGGCTGACCCGCTGGCGTCCGGGTAAGGTCCTGTGGGCGCTGTACCCGCTACTGATCACCTTCGTAGTCGTCGCCACCGCCAACCACTTCCTCACCGACGTGTTCCTCGGCGCGCTGACCGCCGGCGCATCTGCATTGTTGGCGCAGAGGCTTTTTGCGCGGGCCAGGCCGGGGGTCTGGACGTTCGGCCGGGCGACGACCGCGTGAGCACTCCCAGCAAAGCGAGCGCGTGAGCACGCCCGACAAGACCCGCCGGCCGCGGGCGCGACGGAACGGCGCACCGCGACGCCCCCGCCCGCCGCGCTCCGGCCCGACCGCGCAGGAGATGATGCGCAACCGGCTGATCGAGTCGCGGCTCACGCCGAACGCGATCTCGCTCACCGGCTTCGCGCTCAACCTCGCCGCCGCGGGGCTCATCGTCGGGCGGATGTTCTTCCTCGCCGGGATCGCGTTCATCGTCGGCTCGATCATGGACACGCTCGACGGCCGGTACTCGCGCATGTCGGGCAAGGGCACCCCGTTCGGGGCGTTCCTCGACTCGACGCTCGACCGACTCGAGGAGGGAATCGTCCTCATCGCGGTCGGCGCCTACTTCGCCTCGAGGAACAATCAGGTGGCCACCGCCGCGACCGTGGCAGCGGTGCTTGGGTCGCTGATGGTGTCCTACACCCGCGCCCGCGCCGAGGCTCTCGGCGTCGAGTGCAAGGTCGGCCTCGCCACCCGCCCCGTGAGGGTCGTGATCCTGTCGATCGGACTCGTGTTCGCCAAAGGGGCCGGACTCGGCCACTTCGAGCTGCTCGCCCCGGCGGTCTACGTTCTGGCTGCTCTCACCGTGCTGACTACCCTTCAACGCATCGTCCACGTGCGTAGTCAGCTCAAGGCGATCGCACAGCAGCCCGAGCCGGTGTAACGAACCCGTTCTCGCGGAATACGTGTAATGGCCGCGGGAACCGCCCGCGAGAAAGGCAGTCACTGACAGTGAGCACGACCAACGGTAAGGCTAACGGCGCTGCGCGCTACCAAGAGGACAAGGTGCGCGTCGCGATCATCGGCGTCGGCAACTGCGCGAGTTCGTTCGTGCAGGGCGTCCAGTACTACCGCGACGCCGACCCGCGCGAATCGGTCCCCGGGCTGATGCACGTCGACCTGGGCGGCTACCACGTTCGCGACATCGAGTTCAGCGCTGCGTTCGACATCGACGCCGACAAGGTCGGCAAGGACCTCTCGGAGGCGATCTTCGCCGGCCAGAACAACACGCTCAAGTTCGCTGAGGAGGTTCCGCCGCTCGGCGTGACCGTGGAGCGCGGGATGACGCACGACGGCCTCGGCAAGTACCTCAAGGAAAAGATCACCAAGGCCCCTGGACCCACTGCCGACATCGTCGACATCCTCAAGGAGACCCACACCGACGTGGTCGTCTCGTACCTCCCGGTCGGTTCCGAGCAGGCCACGAAGTGGTATGTCGAGCAGATCCTCGAAGCCGGCTGCGGGTTCGTGAACTGCATCCCGGTGTTCATCGCTCGCGAGGAGTACTGGAACAAGCGCTTCAAGAAGGCCGGGCTGCCGATCGTCGGCGACGACATCAAGTCCCAGGTCGGCGCGACGATCGTGCACCGCGCGCTGGCCAGGCTGATGCACGACCGCGGGGTCAAGCTGCTCCGCACGTCGCAGCTGAACGTCGGCGGCAACATGGACTTCTACAACATGCTCGAGCGCGAGCGGCTGGAGTCGAAGAAGATCTCCAAGACCAACGCCGTGACCTCGATCATGGGCCACACGCTGCCCGCCGACGATGTGCACGTCGGCCCGTCCGATTACGTGCCGTGGCTCACAGATCGCAAATGGGCCCACATCCGGCTGGAGGGTGAGGCGTTTGGCGATGTCCCGCTGCAGATGGAGCTCAAGCTCGAGGTGTGGGACTCACCGAACTCCGCGGGGATCGTGATCGACGCCGTCCGCTGCTGCAAGCTGGCGCTCAACAATGGTCTCTCCGGCCAGCTCGACGGCCCGAGCTCCTACCTGATGAAGTCGCCGATGCATCAGCGCCCCGACGACGAAGCGCGCGAGCTCACCGACAAGTTCATCGCCAAGTACGCCCGCCAGGTCCCGGCGGACAAGGCCGCCAAGGCGAAGGCGAAGTCCAGCGCCGGGTGATCGGCCGCAGGGCGCGGCGGACTACACTGCCGCCGTGCCCTCCGAGCGGCTCGCGATCGCCCAGGTGACGCCGTTCGCCTGGGAGGCGTCGCACGAGGTCAACGACTACGTCGCGCGCGTCTCGCACGAGCTGTCCCGGCGCGGACATCGCGTGCTGATCATCGCGCCCTCCGAGTCGGGGGCGCTCGTGCGCGACACCCGTCGGGCGATCCGCAACCACGCCGACACGCTGCTCGACTCAGCGGACGGCGAGCCACTCGTGCTCGGCGTGGGCGAGGTATTGCCGTTCGCGCCCACGCGCCGGCGGGCGGCCTCGCTCCCGGTCGACGTGGCGCGGACGATCGAGGACGCGCTCGTCGAACTCTCGCTCGACATCGTTCACGTCCACGAGCCGTTCGCCCCGAGCGCCTCGAGCGTGGCCCTGCGCCACTCGCGCGGGCTGAACGTCGGGAGCTTCCACGCGCCGAC
>Ga0335076_10008331_pt1 | contig 10465 bp, 4 predicted proteins | sample Lox_Sample_25_FD_206717 | JGI IMG/M metagenome (GOLD analysis project Ga0335076, IMG submission 206717) | Soil microbial communities from Loxahatchee National Wildlife Refuge, Florida, United States - Lox_Sample_2.5 | ecosystem: Environmental > Terrestrial > Soil > Wetlands | place: USA: Florida...
GCCGCGCTGCGACGGCTCATCTACTGCGGCGAGTGGATCGAGAGCCACACGCTGCACATCTACCTGCTGCACGCCCCGGACTTCCTCGGCTACGAAAGCGGCCTGCACATGGCCGACGAACGCCCCGAACTGCTGCAGCGCGGGCTGCGGCTCAAGAAGGCCGGCAACCGGCTGATGGAGGTCATCGGCGGCCGGTCCGTCCACCCCGTCAACGTCCGCGTCGGCGGCTTCTACCGGGCACCGGCCCGCAGCGAACTGCGTGCCCTGACCGGACAGCTGGAGCAAGCCCGCCAGGACGCCCTGGACACCGTCCGCTGGGTAGCCACCTTCCCGTTTCCTGACTTCGACCGCGACTACACCTTCGTCTCGCTCCGTCACCCGGACGAATACCCGATCACCCGCGGGCACATCGTGTCCAGCCAGGGCCTCGACATCAGCGTTCGCGAATACGACGAGCACTTCACCGAATCGCAGGTCCCGCACTCCACCGCCCTGCACTCACGGCTCGCCGACGGCGGAACGTACCTGGTCGGGCCCATGGCCCGGTACAGCCTGAACTATGACCGCCTGTCCGGGCCGGCGGCCGAAGCCGCGCGCGACGCCGGACTGGGACCCACGTGCACCAACCCGTTCCGCAGCATTATCGTCCGTGCCGTCGAGGTCCTCTACGCGTGCGACGAGGCGCTGCGCCTGATCGGCGACTACCAGCCGCCCGATCCCCCGTCCATCGATGTCCTGCCGCGCGCGGCAACGGGGTTCGGCTGCACCGAGGCGCCGCGCGGCCTGCTGTACAACCGCTACCGGATCAGTGCCGACGGCACCATCACCGACGCGAAGATCGTCCCGCCCACGTCGCAGAACCAGCGGATCATCGAGGCCGACCTCCGCGCGTTCGTCAGCGACCGGCTCGAGCTGCCGCACGAGCGGCTCACCTGGGAGTGCGAGCAGGCCGTGCGCAGCTACGACCCGTGCATCTCCTGTGCCGCCCACTTCCTCGACCTGCGCGTCCAGCGGACCTAGTACGTCTTCTACGCGTAGCGCAGCGCGTAGCCAGGCCGGAGGCGGGCGGCGCGCCTGATCGGCACGAGGGTGATCAGGAGTGCGAGCAGGACGGTGCCGACGAGGGTGAGCACGAGGTTCCAGGCCGGGAAGGCGAGCGTGAGGTTCAGGTTGAGGGCGTGCTTGACAAACCAGACGAGGAACCGGTCGAGCAGGTAGCCGAGCGGGATCCCGATCAGCCAGCCCGCGGTGGCCAGGGTGAGGGTCTCGGCGGCGAAGATGCGGCGGATGTCGCGGGCGCGGGCGCCGATTGAGCGGAGGATGCCGATCTCGCGGGTGCGTTCCAGGACGCTCATCGTGAGCGCGTTGGCCAGGCCGGCCATGCTGATCGCGACGATCAGCAGGCCGAGCACGGCGAGGGTGGTGGTCACCGTGCGGTTGCCGGCGATCTCGTTCGCCAGCCTGACGTACACGATCTCGGTGCTGACGTCGTAGCCGTGCGCCGTGAGCGTGTCCTCGATGCGAGTGGTGGTGCGGTCGATGAACGCGTGGTCGTGTGAGGTGGTCTGGACCCAATAGCCGTTGTTGGCGCCGGCGGGCATGCCGGTCAGGACGGCATGCATCGTGGTCAGCGGCACGAACAGCGCGGTGCCGTTTTCCTGCTGGTTCGTCGAGATGCCGATCACGCGGAAGCTGGCCGGACCTGAGGCGGTCTGGACGGTGATGGTGTCGCCGAGCCGGGTTCCGCTGGCTTGGGCGATGTCTTGCTCGACGACGGCGACGTGGGCTCGGGCCTGCTCCTCGGCGGGGGTGTACCAGCGTCCGGCCGCGAGCCGGTAGTGGAACATCGTCGCCGGCTGCACACCCCAGATCCTCGCGTCCTTACCGGCCAGCTTGACGTCGGTGACGGACATCGCCTCCACGGCCGCCACGCCAGGGGTCGCGCGGATCAGGGCCGCGGCGCGGGCGTCGAGCAGCTGGCCACCCGCCGCGTCGATCTTGACGTCCTCGCCGTGGTCCCCCCACGCGACGGTGCTGGCGTTGGCGGCCGCGGTGACGAGGCCGAGCACCGCGAGCAGGGTGCCGACGGCGAGCGCGATCACCGCCGACGTGGCCAGGCTACGCCGCCGGCGCCGGCCGACGCTGCGCAGCCCGATCTGCGCCGGGCGGGGCAGGAAGCGCACGCGGCGCAGCAGCCGGTCGCCGGCGTCCTGGCCGCCGACCGCGGAACCGGCCGCCTCCAGCGCGTCCCGTACCGGCACGCGGACGGCCCGCCGGATCGCCGGCAGCGCCGCCAGCGGCGGCGCGAGCAGCCCGACCAGCGCGCTGACTCCCACGATGGCCCAGTCGATGCCGAAGCCGACGCCGACCGCGAACAGCGCCGAGCCGAGGAAGCTGGTCAGGACGTAGGCGAGCACGACCCCCAGGACGATCCCGGCCACGGTGCCCAGCCCGCCGAGTAGCACCGCGGTCTTCAGGTAGACCCCGGCGATCTGGCGCCGGCGTCCGCCGACCGCCTTCATGATCCCGATCTCAGATGTCTGCTCGGCGACCAGCGTCGTCATCGTGTTCGAGATCAGCACGAGCGCCGACAGCAGCGCGAGCAAGGTGATGATATAGAAGAAATCCGAGAAGTTCTGGAAGGCGGACTTGCCGGGCCAGTCGCCCGCGGCCCGTACCTGCGGCAGGTCGCTGAATCCGGTGAAGCCGGGGACCGTGGCGAGCGCGTGACGGATCGCCGTGATCGTCGCGTTGACCGCGGCCGGACGGGTATCGGCGAGCGTGAAGAACAGCTCGTCGTAGCCGGGAGTCCGGCTCAGCGACGCCACGGCCGCCGGCGTGGCGTACAGCACGATCACGCCGTCGGAGGTGGCGGTCTGGCCGCCGTCGAGATTGCGGCCCTCGCCGCTGACTCGCAGCGAGCGCACCGCGCCGTCCGCGCCGATGATCCGCACGGTCTGCCCGGCCCGCACGTCAAGCAGGCCTTGCTTGGCGTTCTGCACGTCGGTCAGGACCGCGCCGGCCTGCGGCGGGACGCCGGAGGCGACATGCACGACGTTCACCTGCTGGCTGGTGAAATCCGGTATCCCAAGCACCTGGGCATACGCTCGGCGGGCGCCGACGTACACCCGGCCGCCGAAGGACGACCGCGGTTCGACCGCCCGGACGTTCGGCACCGCCGCCAGGGCGGACAGCTGGGCTTGGTCGAGCACCAGCGGGTGCGTGGAGATCGTCAGGTCGGGCAGCCGGTCGGCTGCGACCTCGGCGCTCATCGCGCGGTTCATCAGCGCCGGCGCCGCGAACAGGCCGATGCCCATCACCGCCAGCGCCAGCGTCGCGACCGCGAAGAACGTGCGCGACCTGCGACGGCTCAGGTCGGTGATCGACTTGCGGAGCAGCGAGGAGACCATCTCGACCTCCTCACGCCGCGACGACCAGGCCGTCGCGGATCGAGACGACCCGGTGCGCCCGCGCGGCCAGCTCGCGATCGTGCGTGACGTACAGGACCGTCTTGCCCTGCTCGTTCAGCTCCGCGAACAGCTTGAACATCTCCGCCGCCGTGACGGTGTCGAGGTTGCCGGTCGGCTCGTCGCCGACGATCAGCTGCGGATCCGTGGCCAGCGCCCGCGCGATCGCCACCCGCTGCTGCTCACCGCCCGACAGCTCCGCCGGCAGGTGGTCGGCCTTGTCGGCCAAGCCGACCAGCGCGAGGTTCTGACGGGCCCGCTCGAACCGCTCCCGCTTCGGCCCGCGGCGGGCGAAGTCGAGCGGCAGCACCGCGTTCTCCAGGGCCGACAGCGTGGGCAGCAGCTGGAAGAACTGGAACACCACGCCCACGTGCTGGCCCCGCCAGACCGCCAGGGCCTCCTCGCTCATCTGGTCGATCCGCCGACCACCGACCGACACCGTCCCAGCGGTCGGCCGGTCGATCCCGGCGACCAGGTTCAGGATCGTCGTCTTGCCGCTGCCCGACGGGCCTACCACCGCGACCAGCTCGCCGGCCCCGATCTCCAGGTCGATCCCGCGCAGCGCCGGATAGTCCAGCCGGCCCATCCGGTACGTCTTCTCGACTCCTGCCAGATCGATGAACTGCTCAGAAAGTCTCGCCGGCCGGGTCACCTGCTCGACCACACTACCTATACCCATTAGTGCACCTTCTTCGCCACGCCATGCACATCCGGTGCGACCAAGCCGCCACCAGATCGACTTAACTGAAGGCTGCGATCCTGGTCACCGGCCCGGCAGGGGTGAAGGTCACACGAAAGCAGGTCTTCCGTCTCATGCCCGGCAGCGAGGTGCGGCTATAGAACGAACTGGCACCAGCAGACTGTGGAGGCAGGAGGAATCTTGCGCGTGCTGTTGTCGGAGGCGTCGAGCCTGACCGCCCGCGAGCACGTGTCGGTACGACGCGCTGCTGCCCACGCACGAACAGGCCTGGCTCTTCGCCGCCGGCCGTCACCTCCTGCCCGCCGACGCCCCGCTGGCGGCAACTGCTGCTGCGACCCGGCCAGGCGCAGGCGCTCGCCGCGGCCGCCGTGCGTGACTACGCCGTGCCGCCCGGCGCGGTCGACGCGGTCCGGATGTGCCGGCGTCACTGAGGAAGCTGGCGCAGGAACGGGTCGGCGAGGCGGTGGCTAGTCACGCGGATGCGCGCGTCCACGGCGACGGCGCCGTCCGGGCGGACGATAACGGGGTTGAGGTCAAGCTCGGCGACCTGGGGCAGGTCGTCGGCGAGCCGGGAGACGCGGAACAGCACGTCGCGCAGCGCCGCGAGGCCGGCCTCGTGCTCGAGCAGGACCGGAGCGGCGCGGATGGAGCGGATCAGGTCGTCGGCGTCGGCGTCGGTAAGGGGGGCTAGCCGGGCGGCGCGGTCGGCCAGCACGTCGGTGGCGATCCCGCCGAGCCCGAACACCACCACCGGTCCGAACACCGGTTCCTGTACGACGCCGACGATGGTCTCGATGCCACCGGTGATCATCGGCTCGACCAGCACTGCGGACATCCGGCCGCCGAGGCCGGAGCGCAGCCGGCGCATCGCGGCACGAACGTCGTCGTCTCCGTACAGGTCCAGTTCGACGGCGCCAGCCGCGGTCTTGTGCAGCAGGCCTGGCACCTCGGCCTTGATCACCACATGACCGCCCAGGCCGGCCGCGGCCTCGACCGCGGCGTCAGCGTCGGCGGCCCGGCGGAACGGCACCATCGGGAGGCCGTAACAGCGCAGCAGACCGTCGGCCTCCTCGGCGGACAGCCACCCGCCACCCGGCATCCGCACCAGGAACGACTCGACGATCGAGCGGGCGTCCGCCGCGCGCACGTCGGTGAACTCCGGCACCGTTCCGGCCGGCCGGGACCGCCAGGAGCCGTACCGGGCGGCCCGGGCCAGCGCCCGGGCGGCCGCTTCGGGGTAGGCGTACGCGGGCACGGCTGGCCCCTGGCCCGGTAGCAGCCGGACAGCCTCGGGCTGGTCCAGCACCACCGCGGTGACCGGGACCGGAAACCGGGTGGCGGTCAGCACCGGGAGCAGGTCAGCCGAAGCGCTCCGCACGATCACCGCGATCAGGGCGGCGACACCGTCGGCGGCGGCGAGGTGCAGCGCCTCGCCGAAGGCCTCCGGGCTGACCGCCGCGGTGGTGTCTACCGGGCCGAGTAGGGATGCCTCGGCGGGCAGCACGTCGCGCAGGCGGCTGCTTGCCTGCGGGCCCATCGAGGCCACGACCAGGCCCGCTTCCGCGCAGGCATCGACAGCGAGCACGCCCGCGCCGCCGCCGTTGGAAACGACAGCCACCCTGTTGCCCGCCGGTATCGGCTGCGACCCCAGCAGCACGGCCAGGTCGAGCAGTTCGCCGAAGCTGTCCGTGGCGATGATGCCCGCCTGCTCGAACAGCGCCTGCCGGGTGACCAGCGGCGCGGCGGCCGCCGCGGTATGCGAGGCGGCGGCACGCTGGCCCGGAGCCGACCGCCCGGAATGGACGGTCAGCACCGGAAACTTAGCGCTCACCCGGCGCGCGGTCCGGGCGAACCGGCGCGGGTTGCCGAACGACTCCAGGTGGAGCAGGGCCAGTTCGGTGGTGTCGTCAGCTTCCCACCACAGCAGCATGTCGGTACTCGAGACATCCAGCTTGTCGCCGACCGCGGCGAAAGAAGAGATCCCCATACCCATCCGGGAGAACTGCTCGAGCAGCGCCGCACCGACCCCGCCGGACTGGACGATCAGGCCGGTCCGGCCCTGGGGAGGATGACGCACGGCCGGTGTCGCCGCCAACCCGATACCTGGTACCGCGATGCCGTAGGAGGCGGGGCCCGCCAGCCGCATGCCTCCCCGCCGGGCGGCCTCCACCAGCCCCGACTCCTGCGTCGCTGTCAGGCCAGCGGTAATCACCGCCAGGGACTTGACGCCCCGGTTTCCGCATTCCCGGGCCACCTCTACGACACGTGCCGCCGGCACCGCCACTACCGCCAGATCGGGAGCCTCGGGAAGCTCGGCGACCGACGGGACGCACAGGACGCCCGCGACGTCGCCGCCGCCCGGGCTGACCGCGTACAGCGTGCCCGCGAATCCGGCGTCGCGGATGTTGAGCAGGATCGTCCGGCCGATCGAACCGGGACGGCGGCCCGCGCCAACCACCGCGACCGACCGGGGATTCAGCAGCGGCACCAAACTGGCCACATCCGCGCGCCGGTCCCGCCCGGCCACCGCGTCCAGATAGGCGCTGGCCTCACCCAGGGCAGCGACGCGCGGCACCGGCATGGACAGCTCGACCACGCCGTTGGCCGACCTGCGCCGTATCGCGAGCCCCGAGTCGGCCAGCACGTGCAGCACGGCGTAGTTGTCCCCCAGCACCTCGGCGGTGAATGCCGTGACGCCGTGAGCCCGGGCCAGCGACACCAGATGCTCAAGCAGCAACGTGGCGACGCCGCGCCGGTGCATGCCGTCCGCGACGGCGACCGCGATCTCCGCCACCCCGTCGCCGATGGGCTCGTAGCTGGCCACCCCCACCAGATCGTCGCCCAGCAGGCCGACTAGCGCCACCATGCCCGGCCGGCCTTCCAGGCATACCCGCCGGGCCTCCCGCTCGGCCGATACCCGGCTCGCGCTGAAGAACCGGAAGTACAGGTTCTCCGGCGACATCGCCTCGTGCAACCGCTGGACGGCCTCGTAATCGCCCGGGCCGGACGGCCGGATGGTCAGCGTGGTGCCGTCGGCGAGCAGCGCATAGGATCGGCCGTCCTCCGCTCGTCCGGTCATCTGTCACCTCAGCTGAGGCGGACGCGGACGTCGGCGACGACAGCGCCGTGCTGGCGGACGAAGACCGGGTTCAGGTCGAGCTCGGTGATCTCGGGGATGTCCTCGACCATGGCGCTGACCCGGTGCAGGAGCTCGGCGAAGGCCGCCACGTCCAGCGGAGGGGACTGGCGGTAGCCGGTGAGCAGCCGGTAGGAGCGCAGCGAGCGGAGCATCTCATCGACGTCGGTGTCGCTGAGCGGGGTGATGCGCACCGCGACGTCGCCGAGGACCTCGACGAACGTGCCGCCGAGGCCGGCCAGAACGAGGGGGCCGAAGGCCGGGTCGTGGGTCACGCCGACGATCATTTCCACGCCGTCGCGGATCTGCTCCTGGACAAGGAATTCCGCCGCGTGCTCGGCGACGCCGGCTTCGGCCACGATGGCGCGGATGGCGGTCACCGCCTCGGCCGCGGCCTGCGGGGTCTCGATGCCGAGGGCGACGCCCCCCACATCGCTCTTGTGGATGGCCGCGGCGATCTTGACCGCGACCGGCCCGCCGAACTCGCTCTGGGCGGCGGCGGCCTGAGCCGGGGTATGGACCAGGCGGGAGCGGGCCGTCGAGATGCCGTAGGCGGCGAGAAGCTCGCCGGCCGTCTTGGCGTCGGCCCAGCCGCCGCCCGGCTGGCTGGCCAGCATCGCGTCGATCACGGCCCGTCCGCGCCCCGGGTCGATGCCGGGCGGTGTCACGACGTGACCCGCGGGCCGGGCGCGCCATTCCGCCCACCCGGCGATGTGGCCGAGCGCGGCGGCGGCCTGCTCAGGCCGCGTGAAGACGGGGATGCCGGCCTCGGGCAGGCCGGCTGGGGGGGACCCGGCCGACATGAAGACCGCGATGACCGGCTTGCCGGGCAGGCCGGCCGCGGCGGCGATTTCCCGGGCGAAGTCCTCGGCGCGGGTAGCTCCGAGCGGGATGAACACGGCGATGACCGCGTCGATCTCCTCGGCCGCGCCGAGCACGCGCATCGCCGACCCGTACTGCTCGGCGCTGGTCCCGGCGACGACGTCCACCGGGTTCGTGACCGCGGCCTGGGCTGGCAGGCCGGCCCGCAGCGCCGCCTGGGTGTCGCGGGACAGTTCCGGTACCAGCAGCCCGGCTGCTTCGCAGGCATCGGCGACCAGGATGCCCGGCCCCCCGACGTTGGTGAGCACCGCCACCCGCCGTCCCGCGGGCGCCGGCTGCGACGACATCACGGCGGCGACGTCGAACATCTCCTCCAGCGTTCCGGCCCGGATCACCCCGGCCTGGTGGACCAGGGCCTCGACCGCTGTGTCCCGGGCCGCCATCGCCGCGGTGTGCGAGGACGCGGCCCGGCGCCCGGCCCCGGTACGGCCGGATTTCACCACCACAATCGGCTTGTGCCGGGAAAGGCGCCGGGCGATCCGGGCGAACCGGCGAGGATCAGGCACGGACTCCAGATAGGCCAGGATGACACTGGTGCCGGGGTCCTCGTCCCAGTACAGCAGCAGGTCGTTAGGGGTCAGGTCGGCGGTATTGCCGACCGATACGAAGCCGCTGACGCCCAGCGAGGGGCCGGTGAACAGGGAGAGCGCGGCCAGCCCGAGGCCGCCGGACTGCGACACGAACGCCAGGCGGCCTGGCGGCGGGAAGACCGTGCTGAAGCTGGCATTGAACCGGGGATCGGGCCCGCCGTTGAGCAGCCCCATGCAGTTGGGCCCGATGAGCCGCACCCCGGCGGCCCGGGCACGGCGGCGCAGTTCGTCCTGGAGGACCCGGCCCTCGCCGCCCACCTCGGCGAACCCGGCCGAGATCACGCATACCGCCCGGATTCCCAGCCGACCGGCCTGGTCGACTATCTCGGCCACCAGCGGCGCGGGGACGGCCACCACCGCCAGGTCCGGCGGCTGCGGGCACGAGGCCAGGTCCGGGTAGGCGGTCATCCCGTGGATAAGGTGGTGGCGAGGGTTGACCGGGTACACCGGTCCGGCGAACCCGCTGGCCACCAGGTTGGCCAGCAGCAGGGCTCCGATGCTGCCGGGCTTGTCGCTGGCCCCGACCAGGGCGATCGACCGGGGGCACAGGAACGGCGCGACCGAGACACGCGCCGCGGCGCGCTGGTCGGCCAGCAACGCATCAAGATAGGCGTCTATGTCCTGCACGGCGAAGCTGGCATGCACGCTCGCCGCCGTCGCCTGCTCCTCGTACTCCAGTCCCAGCTCCTCCAGCAGGCCCAGCATCGCCACATCGCTCCTGGGCACGTCACCGGCCAGCATCCGCACTCCGGCGTGCCGGGCAGACTCGGCCAGCCGGCGCAACAGCACAGTGCCGAGCCCGATGCGCCGCCAGGAGGCGTCGACAAACACCAGGGCCCTGGCCGTATCGGCTGCCGTGCGCTCGTACCGCGCGATACCGACGACCCGTCCCTGCGGGTCCGCCGGAACGGCGACGATCCCGGCCACGTGCCCGGGTCGCGGGACGGCCGCGTCACCGGATCGGTCGGGCGGCAGATGAGCCATGTTGACGAACAGACGCCGGGAGGGGGCATCCAGGCGGCGCCACAGCGCCTCGACCTCGGCGGCGTCGTCGCTGCGCAGCGGCCGCAGCGCCACTACCCGGCCATCACGCAGCGTTTCCTCCCAGGCCAGAGCGCTGGCCGTAGTCATGAGCTACCCCGTGGCTGTCCGTGGCCGGGCGGCGTTCTGGCTGCCGCGGCTGGTGCCGTAGGCCTGTCACCGGCCAGGGCGGCCGGCCGAGCGGCGTTGGTCATGTACGAAGCTTGACGGATGGATAGCGCCTCAAACGAGAGGCTTTGGTCCCTTAACCGCACCCTGATCACGCGGACCACTCCGAAGCGGTAGGCCGAAGGTCCCGCTACCAGGGCCCGATCGGCAGTAGCGCAGGCCCGGGAGCCGCTGCGAGAGTCGGAGCATGGGCTCGGCAGTCAGCACGCATCGGGTGTTCGCCACATGGGCGGCTGACCTGCACGGCGCTGTGGCGGCCCGGCCATGACCGCCTCGGGTGACTACTACGAGGTGCTCGGCGTCCCGCGTGACGCTGATATCAAGACGATCAAGGACGCGTTCCGCCAGCTGGCCCGGCGCTATCACCCCGACATCAGCACCGAGCCCGGCGCGGAGCAGCGGTTCAAGGAGATCGCCGAAGCCTACGGCGTGCTATCCGACCCGGCCAGGCGAGCGCGTTACGACGCGCAGGGGGCCGCCG
>Ga0335076_10008332_pt1 | contig 10463 bp, 10 predicted proteins | sample Lox_Sample_25_FD_206717 | JGI IMG/M metagenome (GOLD analysis project Ga0335076, IMG submission 206717) | Soil microbial communities from Loxahatchee National Wildlife Refuge, Florida, United States - Lox_Sample_2.5 | ecosystem: Environmental > Terrestrial > Soil > Wetlands | place: USA...
GATGATGGTCGTCGCCTCGGCTGCGAGCCGGGCAAGATATTGTGGCACGGTGACGCCGCCGAGATCGTGGTCGCCGAGGAACGTCTTGAGGGTTACCGGCGTCGCCAGCTTGCCCGCCCGGATCAGCGATCCGGCGATCTCGAAGATGCGGCGATGAATTTCCTCGACGAAATGCTCACTCTTGAGGAAATCCGAGACGCGGTCGAATGCGTCATTGTTGATCAGGATCGCGCCGAGCAGCGCCTGTTCGGCCTCGAGGTTGTGCGGCGGCGTGCGATAGGAGCGGTCTTGCGGCGCGTTTGGACGCTGCGCCAATTGTTCAATCGTCGCCATGGCGGTGAGCGCATTTCTCGTTTTGAGGGGATGAAGCGAACGCACGCCGAAACGAATCACACGCAACGACGTTTAGGACTATGGCGACAACGAGTCATCTTTGCTCTCGGACGAGGCGAACCGCCATCCTCGATTCTTGCCGGCGGCGGGTTGTCCCCGCAATCCACCTGGGCGGGAGTAGCAGCTTGACGTCTGGCTCGCGCTAAGCGCAGACGCGCTTCTTCGCCTCGGCGTATTCGCGCGCGAGCCGCGCGACGAGCTCGGCGACCGGCTGCACTGATTTGACCGCGCCGATGCCTTGGCCGCTCCCCCAGATATCCCGCCAGGCCTTGGCTTCCGACGACCCTCGGGAGGTGAAATTCATCGCCTTGGCCTCCCCCTGCGGCAGGCTTTCGGGGTCGAGTCCGGACCTGACGATCGAGGGCCTCAGATAGTTGCCGAATATGCCGGTGAAGTAGGTCGACCCGATGATGTCGGAAGCGTCGCCGTTGACGATCGCCTGCTTGTACTCGTCGATCGCCCGCGCTTCGGGCGTGGCGACGAAGGCCGAGCCGATATAGGCGAGATCGGCGCCCATCACCTGAGCCGCGAGAACAGCGCGTCCGGTGGCGATCGCGCCGGACAGCAACAGGGGGCCGTCGAACCAAGTCCGGATATCCTGGATGAGCGCGAACGGCGAGGTCGAGCCGGCATGGCCGCCGGCGCCCGCCGCGACGGCGATCAACCCGTCCGCGCCCTTTTCGATCGCCTTGTGGGCGAAGCGGTTGTTAATGATGTCGTGCAGCGTCAGTCCGCCATATGCATGCACGGCCGAATTGACGTCTTCGCGGGCGCCGAGCGACGTGATGACGATCGGGGCCTTCCACTTGACCGTCAGCGCCATATCGTCCTCGAGGCGTGCGTTCGATTTGTGGACGATCTGATTGACCGCGAAAGGGGCGGCCGGGCTTTCCGGATGGGCGCAATCATGCGCGGCCAGCGCCTCGGTGATCTCGTGCAACCACTCGTCGAGCTGGGAAATCGGCCGGGCGTTGAGCGCGGGAAAGGCGCCGACGATCCCGGCCTTGCACTGAGCGATCACCAGCGACGGATGCGAGATGATGAACAACGGCGCGCCGACGACCGGCAATCTGAGCTTGTCCTTGAGAACATTCGGCAACACCATCGGCTACTCCAGCATTGAACGATGGTTCGCGGCCGCGGGCGCCTGCCGTCGGCATCCGGTCGCAATCCGCGTAATGGTTCGCACATAAACCGAACGCGGCGATACGGGCAAGGCCGGCCGGCAGCGGATTCATTTCGGCTCGATGAGCCAATCGCAACGATGCTTACCGTCTCGGTCGCGACCCAAAGCTTGCGCTAGCCATGGCAGCAGCGTCCACGCCTCTTCCATGAGGAGATGCGGCGGATTAAAGATGAGAAGCCCCGCGCGGCTCAGCGGCTCCTGGCCATGCACGCCGATCGCGCCGGGGCCGACATCGAGTTCGAGCCGCAAGATGTTTGGCGCCCCGAACGCCGCGACCGCATTGAGAAAACGGGTGTCGCCGCGAACGTCGCGGATCGGCCGCCAGCTGACGTAAGTCCCGGTCGGCCATTTGCGTGTCGCCCGCTCGAGCGTGCGCAGGAGTCTGGCAGCCTCGTCGGGCGTCTCGAACGGCGGGTCGATCAAGACGATTCCGCGGCGCTCCTTCGGCGGGACGTAGGCGTTGAGCGCGACGTAGCCGTCCGTGCCGACGATGCTGAGCCGGCGATCGCGCCCGAGCGAGGCGATCAGCGCCTTGCGCTCGATTGCGTTCGCTTCGCAGAGCGCGATGCGATCCTGCGCCCGCATGAGGGCCTGGGCGATCGCCGGCGACCCCGGGTAGGATGCGGGGCGGCCCCGCGAGTCGTGCGGGCCGACAGCTTGAAGATATGGCCGCAGGAGTTCGGCGACCGGCGCGGGCGGCTGGGCTACGAGAACGCGCGCGATTCCCTCGCGCCATTCCGGCGAGCGTGTCGCCTCATCGCTGGAAAGATTGTATCGCCCGGTTCCGGCGTGAGTATCGATGAAGCGGAACGGCGCGTCCTTCCGCTTGAGGTGAACGAGAATGCGCGCGAGGATCGCGTGCTTGAGGACGTCGGCGAAATTGCCGGCGTGAAAGGCGTGGCGGTAGTTGATCTGAGCCTTCTCCCGTTCCGGCCATGCAGACCGTTATGACGTCAGCCGTTTCATCTAGCGCACTCGGGATGTGGGCGGACCGTCCCGGTTGGGCCGGCGATGGGCGCCGGCTCGTCGTCGAACGCTAGGGCTTCAGTTCTTAAGGCAGCATGCGGGCGTCACTACGAGCAAAGCGAATCAATCGAGCGGGAACGCGCAGAGCCTACCGCTCTGGATCGCCGCGTCGCTTCGCTCCTCGCGATTGCGGAACACGCCAGTTCGCCTCGCCCCGAGGGGAAAGCCTGGTCAGCAACTTCGTCCTTGAAGACCCTCACTTCGTCGCATCATCCCACGGCGACGGCACGCCGACCCGGATCGCCCGCGAGAAGTCCGGCGACTGGTCGGCCGCCCGCGCCTTCTCGCTCACCCGCGCCCGCTCCATCAGTTCGGCGAGCGGCATCGACGTCACCACCACCCGCTGGTCGTAGAGGTAGCCGGGCAGGAAGCCGTTGACGACAAGCCGCCAGTCGAGCGGAAACGTCCCGCCGGCCGCGCGCACGATCTTGAACACCACGGTGGCGCAATTGGCGGTGATCGAATTGTACCATTTCGGCTGGGCGGCCAGCGCCGTCGCCTGCAAGGCGTATTCGACCAGCAGCGCGCGCGCTTGGCTAGGCGGGGTTGAGAGCCGGTAGAGCCGCACATCCTCGCCGCGAATGTTGGACCGCAGCCGAACTGAGTCGCGCTCGGTGGTGGCGAGATAGATCAGAGTGTGGTTTCTGAACGCATCGGCGACCGGCGAAAACTGACCGTTCTTCTCTCGCCGCACCTCGACCGACCAGGCGAGGAAGTCGCCGCCCTCGAAGCCGAAGCTCATGATCACGTGAGCCATCTCGGGACCGGCCCAATAGGCGAGGAAAAGATCGAGGGTCTTGAGCTTGGAGAGGTCGTAGGAACGCTTGCTCCATCGCTCGGCAAGATCGCTGTCGCTTCTCCAGTCGAAGTCGCGCACGTCGGAAAGGGTGAGCATGTCGCCCTCGATCGTTCCAGTGGTCTGCCGCGCAACGTCGGGCGCCCAGTCGCCGTCGAGCGGCGGCGTGATGGTGCGCCACCAGACGACGATCCCCGCGAAGACGAGCGCAAAGACGGCGAGCGCAATCAGGCTTCTGCGCAGGAAGAGCGCCGCTATCGTTGCAAGGCCGAGGACAGCAAACAGAACCGCCGCCAGCGCCCTCAGCCCCTCCGGCGCCGGAAGGCGGAACCAGAGCGCCAGCGTCCCCCACGCGCTGAGCGGAACGAGGATGAGAAGGGAGACAAGGACGCCAGTGACCCGGCCCGCCGTGCGTCGCGTCCACCCCAACGCTGTGTCGCGCATCCGGCCTTGCCCCCTGAGCGCCGCCTGGCGCCCCCCGGCCGCCCGACGATCGCCGCCTGTCCGGCGACCCCGCCGTTAATCCGCATCCAGCGTGATCGCCGAAGCCTCGACGTCGAGCGTAGTGCCCATCCGGCGAAAGGTCAGGGTAACCTTCTGCCCCGCTTTCTTGCCCTCGATATTGACCCCTTTGTCGAATTTGTAGGTCGAGCCCTTGGTCAAGGTCACGGTATGACGCATCATGTCGACGGTCTTGATCGTTCCGGTGACGGTGACCGCCAATTCCGCCGCCAAAGCCGACGACGCGGTCCAAACGATCGCGGCGGCCGCAAATATCCTGGGAACCCTGCGCATTAGTCCGCTCCAGTTGTTGAGGCTTCGCGCCTTCATACTCCTGCTCAGGCGGCGGCGCGATGACGAAAACCGCAATGCCCGCCGCTCAGCCTTCGCTCTGGTGGCCGCCGGAGAGCGGCACGAAAGGGATCACCTTGCCCCCGAATATGTCCGAGCGCGAGACGTTCTCGACGCCCCCTTCGCCGGTCTTCTTGACCACCTTGAGGATATGCTGCGCGCCCGGCGGGCCGATGGGGATGACCATGATGCCGCCCGCGCGCAATTGCTGCAGCAGCGGCGGCGGGATGTGGTCGATGCCGCAGGTGACGATGATTTTGTCGAACGGCGCCGCCTCCTCCCAGCCGTAGTAGCCGTCGGCGCTCTTCGTCACGATGTTCGCGTATTCATGGTAGCCGGCTGCGATCAGCCGGTCGTAGACGCCGCGGGTGCGCGCCGCGAGTTCGGGGATGATCTCGATCGTATGAACGCGGCTGGTGAGATAGGTGAGCAGCCCTGACTGAAATCCCGAACCGGTCCCGATTTCGAGCACTTTGTCGCCATGGACCTGGATGGCGCTGGTCATCCGGCCCATCGTGCCGGGCGGGGTGATGGTGACCCCGAAGCCGATGTCGAGGTAATGCCCGACATAGGCGTCCTCCTTGTTCTCCGGCAGGCAGAACTCCTGCCGCGGCGTCAGGAGGAAGGCGCGCTTGTCGGCGGGCGTCCACAGGTCGTTGAACTGAAGCAGCACCTGATAGCGGTCCCAGCGCCGCTCGAGATATTTGGGGTCCTCGGCCGGCCGGTTGGCGGTCATCCAGGCGACGAACTCGGCCTTACCGGTGAGCGGCGGCCCTTCCGGCGCGGCGAGCGCCGCGAACGGCGAGCAAGCGGCGACGCCCGCCGCCGCTGCGATGAGAAATTCGCGTCTGCGCATAAAGGGTTCCCTGATTCGATTGGCGCGCCCGGGCGCGTATCTAGCACGAATGGCCAGACTGTGGCCGGATCAGCGGCCGAGACGCCTGGCGAGGAAATCGCGCAGTTCCGCCCGCGACTTGCCGGCGGCGGCGCGATCGTAGGCGAGCGTCATTCCCATGACCTGCCGCCCGGCGCCAAACTCGGGCAGGTCGAACCCGTGGCGCGCCCCGGGATAGACCACGAGCCTGACCAACCCCTGCCCTTGCCGCCTCGCGAGCGCAGCACAGTCGGCGGCGGGAGTCACGTCGTCCTTGGCCCCGACCAGGATGAGTGTGGGAATGACCAGGGTCGCGTCCGCCTCGTTGGCGCAGGGCGGATAGAAGGCCGCCGCCGCCCTGAACGCCGCCCCGCCCGCGGCGGCGGGAGAAGCCGCGACCCTGAGCGCGGTGTCGCCGCCCTGCGAGGAGCCGACCGCGGCGATTCGCTTTGGATCGACAAAGGGCTGGGCGGCGAGGAAGCCGAGCGCCCCGAAGGCGTGGGCGACCCCTTGCGGGAAGTCGACGGCGCAGGTTTCCTTCAGGCCGCGGGTGGCGAAGTCGTCAACCCACAGCGAGACATAGCCCCAGCCGACGAGAGCGTCGGCGATCGGCCGACGGTCGGCGGGCAGGCCGAGGCAGGTGTGCAGCAGCACTACCGCCGGGAACGGCCCTGCTCCCTTCGGCAGGGTCAGATAGCCCTGGATCGGCTCGCCGCCGCCGGCGCCGGCGAACCGGACCAGTTCGTCGGCCGAGGCGTTCGCGCCGAGCGCGACGAGCCCGGCCAGCGCCGCCGCGCCGGCCCATCGACTGCAAACATCGGGCAACGCGCTCAATCTCCCGCTGGCGAAGGAGGGGGAAGTGGCCTGGTCCGAGCGTCCCCGTCAAGCCGCCCGGCCGCTCGCCGAGGCAGGTGCGCGCTTTTGGCGCCGATGTAGCGTTTGCAAGGGCTTGGGCGTCGTTTTGTGACAGCGAGAATCATAGAATACAGATGATATCTGTATTCTATGAGGAATTGAGTGGCGTCGCAGCGGTTCGCCCTGTTCTATGATGCGGCGACGGGAGGACGGCGATGAGCGAGAAAACGGCCCGGATCGGCGAGATCCTCGAAGTCATGAAGAGCACCTGGGACCTGCCCGCCGACTGCAACGAGGGCGAATTGTTCGCCTACGCCGAGACACTCTACGACAAGATCGTCGCCGGCGAGGGCAAGGACGCGCTGCATGCCTATCTCGACGGCGTGCAGACCGGCAATCTGGAAATGCCGCCGTCCGGCGCCGCGAGGGCGATCGTCGATCGCGCGCTGGCGCTCTCCGAGGACTGGCGCTGACGAGGCCGGTCCCGCCGCTTCGCCTTGCCACGCCCCCCCGCCTATGGCAGGAAGCCCGGCGCCGGGCCGCGCTTTTCGCGCGGCTCAATGACGCTGCAGTAGCTCAGTGGTAGAGCACTCCCTTGGTAAGGGAGAGGTCGAGAGTTCAATCCTCTCTTGCAGCACCATTTCGTCCGATCGGCGTTGCAGAAGATTGGCGACCGGCGCTTCTCACCCCCGCTCGGCCGGCCGCCTCCAAGAGAAGATCGAAAACAAGAGCAGCGCCGAGCCGATCACCAGCGAGCCGACAAAGAACGTCGGGTTGATAGCGAAATGCTCGTCCGCGATCCAGCGCGACAGAGTCAATGACACGACCGCGGTCAGCGCCGGCACCAGGTTCCAGAACATGGTGACGAAGCCATTGTCGCCGCCGGTGACGGTGAGCGAGACCTGATAGAATACGCGCCCGACCGACGAGGCCAGGATCGTGCCGACAATCATCAGGATCATCACCGGCAACTCTTCAAAGGTGAGCTCGCCCCGCGAGGCGAGAATGAGCAGGCAGGAGGGAATCAGGATGACGTTGGCGAACAGGAAATTGGCCGCGATCGCAGCCGATTCGTCGTACTTGCCGAACCACTTGCCGACCAGCGTCCCGCTCAGCGCCGAGCAGAGCGGGACCGGAATGGCGAAGATCCAGCTGCCGTGGATGAAATTGTCGGCCAGTTCGCCCATCGTCGGCTTGTCGGCGTCGCTGAGCTGGCTCCAGGCGACCGCCATCGCCCCGAGGAAGGCGCCCAGGAAGCAGCCGAAAAAGGTCGGCGGCGAAATCGGGATCGGCACCCGCGAGATGATGAGCGCGACTAGCGCGCCCCAGAACGGCGACAGGTTGAGGATGGCGGAAATGATGATCGGGTGGGCGTGGCTGAGGCCGAGATTGTAGAGCAGCAGTCCGCTCATCCCGATGGCGAAGACCGCGGCAAGCGGCCCGTAGTTGGAGCGGTCCCGAATCAGGCCGAGGAAATCGGCGCGGCTCGCCGGGCGCGAGATCAGCATCGGGATGGAGATCAGAAGGGCGATCTGGGTCAGGCACACGAACTGGAAGGTGTTGAGATGCCGGGCGGCCGGAAAGGAAAACGGCTCCTGGGTCGAGTACAGGACCGCGGTGATGACCGCATAGAGGCTACCGAGCCGGTAATTGATCGATGACCCGGAAAGCGGCATGGGAGCGCCTTTCGCTGGCGAGACCAATTTGCCGGGAGGAAGCGCAACCCGAAGCCGGACCCGCCCCCCGCCGGTCCCGGACCGCTCCTATCACGCCGGCCGGGCAGCCGCGGATCGCGGCGCGCCAGCGGTCAATGCGCGCCCGAGCCGCTCGGCGTTGACATTTCCCCTCAGGCTCGATCCTAACCGAACCAATGGCCAGCGTCAGGACTGTCTCGCTCTCGCTCGCGGCCTTGGTGATCCTTATATCAGGCGCCGGCATGGACATAGCGGACCACGACCGGCAGCCGCTGTGCGGCGGGCGGAGCTACGCGCGGATCACGATCCCGCATGGCGCCTCGCCCTATATCGAGCTTGCCGCCGACGGGAAACGCGGTCCATTCCTCCTCGACTACGGCGCGACGCGCAGCGCATTGTCGGTCGCCGCGTTCCCCGGCCCGGAGGGGCAGATCCGAAAGGCGGCGATTTCTCTCCCAGGTGTCGAGGAAGCCGTCTTTCACCTCGCGCGCTACGACCTCCTGGTTCAGCCCCAAGGCGGGCAGCTCGGCGTGATCGGCGGCGATCTTCTCTCGAGGCTGACCGTCGAGATCACGCACGACGCGGTGGTGATCGGGGCCGAGCCGTGCCCTGCCGGGACGCTGCTCGCCCGCGGCCTCATCCCGGTCGCCGAGACCCGCTTCTTCGGCGCCAATCCGGCGAAGCTTGACCCGAAGCGCCCCGGCGTGCCGGTGGTGTTCGTGCGCATCGCGGACGTCCGCGCTTTCGCCCAGATCGACACCGGCTACGACGACCTAGCCCACGGGCGCTCGGTCGACATCAATCGGGCGCTGTTCGAACGACTGGTCGAGAGCGGGGTCCGGCTCGACCGCCTGTCCGACGTCGACCTGTGGACCTGCGACGGGCACGAGCTCTGGCCGGTCTATCGGGCCGGCGGCGAGATCCTCGCGCTCGAAAACGAACGCGGCCAGCCAATCGTCGCGACCGGCGACTTCCGCCTGATCGTGAAGCAGGCCAACGGGTGCGGGGGCATCGCCGACATGACCGAGCCCGCCGCCCAGCTTGGCGCGTCGTTTCTCGAGCTGTTCGACGCCGTCGTGTTCGATCCGAAGAACGCGACCGTCTGGCTCAAGGGCGCTCAGTGAGCGGACCCGGGAGCCTCGCGCTCACAGCCGCGGGCGCCAGCGATTAACCGGCCGATTGCGCCGCCAGCGTCGCGAGCCGCGCGCCGATCGCCTCGAGCAGCAGCTCCTGCGCCTTGGCGGCGATGTCCTCCATCGAGGGCGAGTTGGCGAGCAGCGAGCGGGCGCGGCGCACGATTTCGGCCTTGCTCGGGATATGCGGCAGGTTCAGTTCGCTGAACACGTCCATGAACGCGAACGGCTGCGTCTGGCTCAAGCGGGCGCGCAGATCGGCGAGGGCGGGCGCGCCAAGCGCGGCCGCGATCGCGGCGGCGATGCGCTCGGCGTTGAAGCTTTCGGCGACCTGCAGCGCGGCGCGGCTGGTGACGCGGCTGCCGAGCCGATGCTGGTTCTGCACCACTTCGGCGGGCGGCAACTTCAGCTTCCACACCACCCCAAGCCGCTCGAGCAGCTTCAAGAGGTAAAAGGTCGGATCATATTCCCACCAGCGGAACCCCTGGCGCACGCTGCTCTGGAAGGCGTGGTGGTTGTTGTGCCAGCCCTCGCCCATGGTGAAGATGGCGAGGAACCAGTTGTTGCGCGAGTCGTCGCCGGTGACATAGCGCTTGCGGCCGACGACGTGGGCGAGCGAGTTGATGCAGAAGGTGGCGTGATAGACCGCAACCGTGCTCCAGAAGAAGCCGACGACGAGGCCGGGCCAGCCGGCGACCGCCAAGCACAGAACCGCAAGCACGGTCGCGGGTACAAGCTCGTAGCGGTGGAGCCACATCAGCTCGGGATATTGGGCGAAATCGGCTATCCGGGCGAAATTGGTCGTCTCGTGGCGGCGGGCGAAGATCCAGCCGAGATGCGAATAGACAAAGCCGGTGTGGCGCGGCGAATGGGCGTCGAGCTCGGTGTCGGAATGAAGGTGATGGTCGCGATGCATCGCCGCCCACCACAGCACGCTTTTCTGCGCCGTGGTCTGCGACATCGCCGCGAGCACGAACTGGAAGGCGCGGCTCGTCTCATAGGCGCGGTGGGAGAAGTAGCGGTGATAGCCGGCCCCGATGGCGAAGATCCTGAGCCAATAGAGGCCGACGCCGAGCGCCAGCGCCTCGATGGTGACGCCGGTCCAGATCGCCGCGAAACAGGCGAGATGAACGATCACGAACGGAACGGCCGAGGGATAGATGATGTCCGACCCCGCCGGGCCGTCCGACGCCTGTTCCAATTCTGAACCGGGATCCTGGGTCATGGGGAACTCGTATCGGATGATTGGCGAGCAATCGAGTCCGCATTTACCTTGAAACGATAACATAGGTGCGACGGGGAGCAGCGAACAAAATGCGTGAGCCGGCTGCGGCGGGTTATCGCAGCAGAACGGCGGCCGCGGGCGGAGCGGATGCAACCTGGCCGCGACCCGCACGAAAATAGCGACAAGCCGACAAAAGCCGATGAAAATGGAATCGCTTTCAATTGCTTTCTTTTATTTTTCCGAATCGGGACTTTTCAACGGGTTACAGCCGATTCAAGCGAGAAAAATTCCCCCCATGCATCAGGTTGTGTTCCATTTGTCTCAAACCACCCCCATTCTCATCGTCGGGGCGTCACCTCTCGCCTCTTGTCATGCCCGCGAAAGCGGACATCCAAAAGAATGGCTTTGATTCTAGATTCCCGTTTGCGC
>Ga0335076_10008333_pt1 | contig 10463 bp, 12 predicted proteins | sample Lox_Sample_25_FD_206717 | JGI IMG/M metagenome (GOLD analysis project Ga0335076, IMG submission 206717) | Soil microbial communities from Loxahatchee National Wildlife Refuge, Florida, United States - Lox_Sample_2.5 | ecosystem: Environmental > Terrestrial > Soil > Wetlands | place: USA...
GAATGTGAACCGCGCGGTTGCCCCACTCAGGCCTGTCTTTGGCTTGAGTGGGAGAGATTTCCTTCGTAGAAATGCCGACTCCAGTCAAGACCTCGCGCCTCGCCCAACTTTTATCCGGCGGCGACCGCCGCTCCATCGGCGGCTCGGACATCGCGGCCGAAGAAATCCTGCGCTCTCCCTCGCTCGCCCGCGCACTGCTGGAATGTCTCTTCCACGCCGACTCGCGGGTTCGCATGCGCGCCGCTGACGCGCTTGAGAAGGCCTCTGCGCAGAATCCCGAACTCCTCCGTCCCTTCAAACCCGAGTTGCTCGGCCTGCTCGTTGAGGAGCGGCAGAAAGAAGTTCGCTGGCACTTGGCGCAGATGGTCCCGCGCCTGCAACTCACTCCGGCTGAGCGTCGCCGCGCCATGTCTGCTTTGCGCGACTACCTGCAAGACTCCAGTTCGATCGTTAAGACCTTCGCTATGCAGGCGCTGACGGAATTGGCTGGTGAGAGGCAGTAGATCGTGAAGAGATACGGGAGTTGATTCGGTCGCTTACTCGCTCGGGAACGCCCGCCATGCGTGCCCGCGGACGCAAGCTGCTCGCGTGGCTGGAGAAACGCGCCTAAAGCGCCTTTTCTTCCTCGAAGAACCACCCCTGCCCCTCTGCTGTCTTGGGCGGCGTGACCATCCTCACATTGTCGGTGGTGATCCGTAACTTGTTCTTGCAGGCCGGGCACGACAGGATGAATGTTCCCGACTGCCCTACGGTACATGTCTTCTGCCAGTCGGTGATCCAGACCTTGCAACTGCCGCACTGAACACTGGTTATTGGAGACCCCATTTGCCTGCCCCAGCTGCAGAATTGGCTTCCGTCGAGGCAGGGGGAAGGGTATCGCGCCGCGGGAAGGCCGCCAAATTACCCCCGTAACCGGACTCACCCCTTCGCGCTTTACTCGAACCGGTTGATCAGCACCCCAAAGCGGTCCGGCGTGACGTTCCACGTCCCTTCAAACGGATTGTCCAGGTCGGTAAGCACAAAGTGCGCCAGGTAAACCAGCGTGGTCGTCACCAGCATCGACGCCAGCCCAAGCGGCAGGTTGCGAAAAGGGTAGACGAGCACCAACAGCAGGATCGTGAATGCGGTCAAGGTGACTAGAGTCAGCAAGGTCTTGGGAATTCGGGTCAGGCTGACTGCGATCCGCTCATCCCGGTGTGCGCTCGCCTGATTTATGATTTCGAGCAGTTGGTCGTAGATCAGGCGTTCGGATTCGCTGGTGGGCTTAACTGCCGTAACACTGGAGACAACCTCGGAAAACAGCTTGTCGGTATTAGCCGTGTCCTCTCGGTTCGACAATGCCGGCCACTCAGTCTCCACCACGCCGCGCACATAGGTCTTAACCGCGCGCACAATCGGTTCTCTCGATTCGTTATTCAGCCGCTGGCTGAAGCGCAGCAGGCTCTTGAGCGCGCCTGCCTCCTTGAGGATCTCGCTCTCGACAGCACTGAACTGCCCCCAGATCACGTAGGTTGCGAAGGCGTACAGAACACTGTACAGGGTGCCAATGATCTGCAATAGCGCGCCGATTCCTTCCGCATCCTGTTCGGCGAGCCTGCCAACTCCAATCACCCGAACCAGGGCGTAAGCCGCTGCCACGATCACCAGCATCCGAAGAGAGCGCCCAACCACAGTGCCAGGAATGCTTCCCAAGCGGGTCCTTCAAAATTTCGCAAGAGTTTTTAACTGATGAATAGCGTGGCCGACCGCGAAAGGCGTGGCTTTCAGATTACCAAATACAAATTGCCAAATTACAAATTCCTCACTCCACCGGCTGCATCAGCTCCTGCACCCGGCTCTCCATCAGCTTCGCCAGGCCGTTGGTGATGTACTCGGCGAAGTATGGGGCTTTGCGGTGAGCCTCCAGCGCCGCCTCGTCGTCATACTGCTCATAGAAGCAGAAGCTGTGCGGATTCCCCAGCGACTGATGGCCGACATACATGCGGCAGCCCGGCTCGCGGCGGGTGTGCTCTTCCATCTTGCGGATATATTCGCGGGCCTGCGCCTCTGTGCCAGATTTGATGACGAATTGCACCAGTAGCACGATCATCGGCTCTTGATCCCCTGCGCTCTCGGAGTGGCGTTCATGCGTTCCAGTTCGGCGGCGAACTCGTCCAGCACCATCGTCTGCTCGCGGCCCGGCCCGGTCGAAATCATGCCGATTCTAGCTCCGCTTTCCTTCTCCACAAAGGCCAGATACTCGCGGGCCTTGGCAGGCAGCTTTTCCGGGCTGGTTACGCCCTGGGTCGGCTTCTTCCAGCCCGGCAGCGTCTCGTACACGCATTCGATCTTGTCATAGCCGCTGGCCTGCGGCGGAATCTCTGCCGTCTTCTTACCGTGGATTCTGTAGCCTACGCAGATGGGGATTTCCGCCAGCTCATCCAGCACGTCCAGCTTGGTAACCACCAACCAGGCGATGCCGTTGATCATGACCGAATATCGCAGCAAGGGCAGGTCCAGCCAGCCCGTGCGTCGTGGACGTCCCGTCACCGCCCCAAATTCATTTCCCTTGGCCCGTAGCCGCTCGCCCATGGCGTCCTTCGCTTCGGTGGGAAATGGCCCTTCGCCGACGCGCGTGCAATATGCCTTCGTTACCCCGATCACCGTGCCGATCGAGGTCGGCGAAACTCCGGTGCCGATCACCGCTCCGCCAGACGTGGCGCTCGACGATGTAACGAACGGATAGGTTCCATGATCGATGTCGAGCATCGTTCCCTGCGCGCCCTCGAACATGATCGAACCGCCTTCCACCAGCGTCTTGTTTAGAAACGCGGCGGTGTCGCACACCAATGGCGCCACCTCGGCTGAAATCTTCGCGTACTCGCGGTACATCTCTTCCGAATCGAGCGGCTCGGTGTTGAACAGCGCGTGCGCGATCATGTTCTTCTCGCGGCAGGCGTTCTCGATGTGGGTGCGCATCAGCGCATGGTCCAGCATGTCTGCTACCCGCAGCCCGCGCCGCGCGATCTTGTCCTCATACGCCGGACCGATGCCGCGTGAAGTCGTGCCAATCTTCACCCGGCCTGGGGCGTTCTCGGCGGCCAGTTCGATCATTCGGTGATAGGGCAGGATCACCTGCGCGCGGTTGCTGACAAACAGGTTCCCGTCCACCCGCACACCGGCTTCCTTCAGGGTGCGTACTTCCTTCATCAGCGCGAACGGATCGAGCACCACGCCGTTGCCGATCACCGCGCGGCAGCCCTCGCGCAAGATGCCGCACGGCACTAATTGCAGAATGAACTTCTTGCCGGCGATGGTGACGGTGTGTCCGGCGTTGTGCCCGCCGGCATAGCGCGCTACGACCGAGAAGTGGTCGGAGAGCACATCTACGATCTTGCCCTTGCCTTCATCGCCCCACTGGGCGCCCACGATTATCGCTGTCTTGGCTCTGTTCAACGCTCGTCCTTCACTCCTCCACGATGAGGTGCCCCACATCGGCGCAGCAGATGTGGGCCGTTGTAATCCGCAGCACACACCGCTCCGATGCACTCAATGCTGGAAAATGGGCCTGGAAATCGCGCAGCGAGGTGTACCGTTTATTTTAACTTGCAGCCAAACCCAACGCCAGAAAATTGCCCTCCGCAGCAGATGCCGAACCCCCACGCCTCCCCGGCGAAAGCCGAAGCGCGCGATAGGGTGGGGAATTTCGTCCCGGAGGTACATGGTTCTCCGGGCCTGAAAACTCAAATCCGTCAAGACCTGTATCAATCGGTCGAATTTTTTCAATCGTCAATCGTCGATCGTCAATCGTAAATTAAACTCATGCCCGAACTGCCCGAGGTCGAAACCGTTGCCCGGGGTCTGCAAAAGCACGTCGCCGGCGACCTTGTCGAATCCGTCTGGATAGGCCACCACCCCCAGCCGCTGAAGTCTTCAGCCGCTGAGATCGCCTCCGTGCTTGAGGGCTCGACCATCGTTGCCGCCCGCCGCGTCGGCAAGCACATCGTCGTCGATCTCGCCCGCAACGGCTCTCAGGCGGCGCAGTGGATCATCCACCTCGGAATGACCGGCAGCGTGCTTGTGTCTTCGCCAGATGCCGAGCTGCCCAAGCACACCCATCTGATTGCCCGCCTGCGGTCGGGAAGGGAAATCCGCTTCGTGGATCCGCGCCGCTTCGGACGCCTGGCGGTCGTCGCGCAGCCGTTTCAGGCTCCGGGCGGTGAGCCGCTCGACATTTCCCTCGACGACTTCGCCGCCCTTTTTCGCGGCCGCAAGACGCCCATCAAGAGCGCGCTGCTGAACCAGAAGCTGCTCAGCGGCGTCGGCAACATCTACGCCGACGAGTCTCTGGCCCGCGCCGGCATTCGCCCGCGCCGTCGCGCCGCCTCGCTCACTCGCGAAGAGCTGACGCGCTTGTACCGTGAGCTCAAGCGCGTGCTGCAACAGGCGATCAAAGCCGGCGGATCTTCCGTCTCCGACTATGTTGGCGCCGAGGGCGAGCGTGGATTCTTCCAGCTCCGCCATCGTGTCTATGGACGCGAAGGCAGGCCCTGCCTCACCTGCAAGACGCCCATCAAACGCATCGTCATCGCCGGCCGTAGCAGCCACTACTGCCCCAAATGCCAGAAATAGCGCCTCAGGCTCTCAGTCGTTCAGTCTTTCAGCCTGTCCCGACATCAAGTCAGGAGCTGAGAGACTGAGCGACTGAACGACTGCTTGCTGACAGCTGATAGCTGAGAGCTGACAGCTCTTCCCGCGTGTTACCATCGAAAAGTCCCGATGAATCGCGATCCAGTCGAAATTTTTTACATGATCGTTGCTTTCCTGTTCGCCATCTGCGTGCATGAGTCGGCGCACGCCTGGACCGCGAACAAATGCGGCGACCCGACCGCGCGCATGCTGGGACGCATCAGTCTCAATCCCATACGCCACATCGATCCGATCGGCACCATCCTGGTGCCGGCAATCGGTCTGTACACCGGCTTCGGCTTTATCGGCTGGGCTAAGCCGACGCCGGTCGATCCCCGAAACCTGCGCCACCCAGTCCGCGACGACATTCTGACCTCCGTCGCCGGCCCGGTCAGCAACATGATCGTCACCTTCTTCGCCCTGCTGGCGATGCAGATCATGGTATTCACCATTCGCGGCCCGCTGTCAGATACCTCGATCGTTCATCCGATCTACAGCCTGCTGGCGGTGTTCGTCCAGATCAACATCCTGCTCGCGGCGTTTAACCTCATCCCCATCCCCCCGCTCGACGGCAGCCACGTCATGCGCCACCTGTTGTCCGAGTCCGCCCAGCGAGTCTACGACATGCTAGGCTACGTGTTCCTGATGCTGATGTTCTTCACTCGGATCGGCGGGGTCTTGATCGGCATCTTTGAGATTCCGTTCGTAGTGTTCTTCCAGTTGCTTTTTCCGAGGCTCATGCACAGCCTTTATTGACATGTCCGACGCCACTCATAAGAAGAAAGCGCGGGTCCTTAGCGGTATGCGCCCCACCGGCAAGCTTCACCTCGGCAACTACGTGGGCGCGCTCGCCAACTGGGTCAAGCTCCAGGACACCTACGAGTGCTTTTTCTTCATTGCCGACTGGCACGCTCTCACCACCGATTACGCCGACGCCTCGCGCATCAAGCAGAACTCACTGGAAGTGATGCTCGACTGGCTGGGCGCCGGCCTCGATCCCGAGCGCTGTGTCATGTTCATCCAGTCGCACGTGCCGCAGCATGCTGAGCTCGATGTGCTTTTCTCTATGATTACCCCGCTCGGCTGGCTGGAACGCGTGCCCACCTACAAAGAGCAACGCGAAAACATCAAAGACAAAGACCTCGGCACCTACGGCTTTCTGGGATATCCCGTGCTCCAGGCAGCAGACATCCTCATCTACCGCGGCGATTTCGTTCCCGTCGGCGAAGACCAGGTGCCGCACGTCGAACTCACCCGCGAGATCGCGCGCCGCTTCAACTCGTTTTACGGCGAAGTCCTGCCCGAGGCGCAGCCGCTGCTCACGCCCAGTCCCAAACTGCCGGGAACTGACGGCCGCAAAATGTCGAAGTCATACGGCAACACGATTCTTCTGAGCGAGCCCGAATCCTCCGTGCGCGCCAAGCTCAAGACCATGGTCACCGATCCGGCCCGTGTTCGCCGCAGCGATCCGGGCGATCCCGACAAGTGCCCAGTGGGCGATCTGCACAAGATCTTCAGCAGCAAAGAAACTATGGACAAGGTTTACGCGGGGTGCCGTACCGCCGGCATAGGATGCATCGAGTGCAAGGGTTGGGCGGCCGACGCCCTGGTCCAAGTGCTTAACCCTATACAGGAGCGTCGCCGCAAGTATGAAGAGAATCCCAAGCTCGCCTGGGATATTCTTGAGGCCGGCTCGGTCCGCGCTCGCAGGTACGCCGACGCGACCATGCACGACGTGCGACAGGCGATGGGGCTGTCGCAGGAGTACGAGCCGCCGGATCAAGCCGCCTCGGCGGATTGACTTCGCCATTAGGTGAAACTGTGGTGCCCCACGTTCCGCCCTCCTTTGGCGTAACGTGGGAGACAAGACAGCTGGATGTCCGATTCTGCCCAACCCGCGCCCGCGCCCCAGAAGGCCGACGACTTTCCGTTCGCGGTCACCGTCGCCGACGTTTACGACGGTCCGCTCGACCTGCTGCTCGACCTCATCCGCCGGCAGAACATCAACATCTACGACATCCCCATCGCCAAGATCACGGCGCAGTATCTGGCATACCTCGAGCACATCAAGCACCTCGACGTAGATCTCGCTGCCGAGTTCATCTACATGGCTTCGGTGCTCATCCAGATCAAGTCGCGCATGCTGCTTCCGCGCGATCCCGACGCGCCCAAAGACGAAGACGATCCCCGCACCGAGCTGGTGAACCGCCTGCTCGAGCACGAGCGCTTCAAGACCGCCGCCCAGATGCTCTTGCAGAAACAGCAGATCGAGGAGGCGGTGTGGTCGAATCCCGCGCTCAAGGAATTCAAGAACGATCAGGGCGCGGAGCCCGAGCTGGCCGCCGACGTGGTGGACCTGATCCGCACCTTCCAGCAGATCCTGGAGCGTGCCCGCAACCGGCCCATTATCCAAGTGGACGAGGAGTCTGTCACCGTAAGCCAGATGATCGACTACTTCCGCCGTCGCCTGCTTCTCGAAGACCGCCCCGTGCGTCTCAAGCAGCTGCTGGCCAGCATGCAATCGCGTACGATGTTGATTTGTTCGTTACTGGCGCTGCTGGAGCTGGTGCGACTGCAGGCCATCCTGCTGCGCCAAGACCGCGTCTTCGGCGACATTACGATCAAGAAGCACGCCATGTTCGATGCCGTGCTCGGGGAAAACGCCGCAGTCCGAGACGACTGGAGATAAATAGCCGAGTAACGATGTCACTCAAATCCCAACTCGAAGCCATCATCTACGCTGCCGAGGAGCCTGTCACCCTCGAACAGATGGCGGTCGTCCTGAAGAACGACGTCATCGCCTCCGAATCCATCCCCACCGAGGGTCGCGAACAAAAGGAAATCGACGCCGAGGTGAAGTCACGCATCCGTGCCGCACTTGAGCAACTCGAAGCCGACTGCGCCGCCTCCGACCGTGGCATGGAAGTCCGCCAGGTTGCCGGCGGATACCGAATGTCCACCAAGCCGGAGCATCACGACATCGTGCGCGGCTTCGCCAAGAGCCTCAAGCCACCCATTCGTCTCTCGCTCCAGGCGCTGGAAACGCTCGCCGTCATTGCCTATAAGCAGCCGGTCACTGCGCCCGAGATCGGCGAAATTCGCGGTGTCGATTCCAGCGGCGTCATCGCCACCTTGCTCGATCGCAAGCTCATCACCACCGCCGGCCGCAAGCAGGTCATCGGACGCCCCATCCTCTACAAGACCAGCAAGGAATTCCTGCTCCGCTTCGGACTCAACGACGTCACCGAACTTCCCAGCCTCGAGGAATTCGAGAAGCTCGCCGCAGATACCCAAGCCGACCTGTTCGCGTTACCTTCAGAAAGCTCGCAGCCAACCGCCGCCGAACCCGCTGCCGAAACGCAGTCCCACAACGCGGCTCTTCACCACGAATCCGCCGAATCGCAGCCCGAAGAGACGCCTGCCTCGGAAGCAACGAGCGTCACACCCCGAGAATCACTGAAGCACTGATCGACCGAAAGACCGAAAGACCGAAAGACCGATAGACTGAGACTTATGGAGCGCCTGCAAAAGCTTATCGCCGCCGCCGGCATTGCTTCCCGCCGACACGCAGAAGAGCTGATCACCCAGGGCCGCGTCTCGGTCAACGGACACATCGTCACCGAACTCGGCACCAAGGCCGACCCGGCGCGCGACCACATCAAAGTCGACGGCAAGCCGCTTCCGCGTCGCGAAGCTTGGGTCTACGTCCTTCTTCACAAGCCCAAGGGATACGTCACCACCGTCACCGATCCCGAAGGCCGTCCCACCGTCATGGATCTGCTGCCGCAAGGCGGCCCGCGCCTCTATCCCGTTGGTCGTCTCGACTATCTCAGCGAAGGCCTCATTCTGCTCACCAATGATGGCGCACTGGCCGAGCGCCTCATGCATGCCTCGACCCATCTGCCCAAAGTCTATGAAGTGAAGGTGAGCGGCAAACCAGCTGAAGAAGCCATCGAGCGCCTGCGCGCAGGCATCGTGTTGCCGGCGATCAATCAACCCGCAGGAGAGCGCGGTCCCGGACGCCGCGCTCCCGCAGTGAAGACCGCGCCCGCCAAGATCCGCCTGCTGCGCGACGCGCCCAACCCCTGGTACGAGGTCACGTTGATCGAAGGCCGCAACCGCCAGATCCGCCGCATGTTCGAGCAGATCGGGCACCACGTCGAGAAAATCAAGCGCACCGCGTACGGCCCGCTCAAACTCGACGTCGATCCCGGACAATTCCGCGAACTGAAGCCCTCCGAGGTCGCCAAGCTAAAATCCGCCGCCCAGGGCAGGGAGATGCGAGAATCAAGCGCTTTTTCGAGCAGGCTCGCCCAGCCGAAGATCTCACCCAAAAGCGTGGGGCCCAGCGGCTCCCGGGGGCCGCGCTCGACTCCGGAGCGATCTCGATCACGCGGGCGCCCTCGCGCGGGCGCCGGGAATCGGCGGCACTAAGGGCTACCCGGCCGTCTGCCGATTTAGTGCCGTCTTCCCGATCATCGGCAACCTTGCCGCGCCATAGAGTCCCGCATCACTCCCCAGCAGGGCATGCGTGATGATCGTGTATGGCCGCCCCGTCGGCTTTACCTCGGCCGATGCCCCGGTTTCTCCTTCGCGATCAGGCGGTGCGGTCGCGGCGTACACCATCGAGCGTAGCCGCACCTCCTCGAACATCGCCGGGCTGAACGCCGACCATGCGCTGGCTGCTCCGCCGCCCACCACGTACATGTGGAGATTCAGCACGTTAATCAGGTCCGCGACTACGATCCCCAGCATCTTTCCGGCTTCATGAAATATCTGCTTTGCCGCCTCGTTTCCCTGAGTGGCCAGGTTATAAACTACCCGCGCGCTGAACTCGGGATCGCTCGCCGCCTTGGTGAGCACTGCGTCTTTGCCGTCGGCGATGGCCTGGCGCGCCATGCGCATGATCGCGCTGGCCGACGCGTATTGTTCCACGCACCCCCGATTCCCACAGTTACAGCGCGGCCCCTCCGGATTTACAGTTACATGCCCCAGCTCGCCCGCCATGCCCGACATACCATGCCAAATCTCACCGTTCAGCACGATGCCGCCACCCACACCGGTGCCCAGCGTAATCATGCACATACTCTCGGCGTTCTTCGCCGCTCCCAACCACGCCTCTCCCAGCGCCGCGGCATTGGCGTCGTTCTCGAGGACCACAGGCGCCTTCAATCGGCGCTCGATCTCGTCTCTTACCGGATAGTCCTCCCACCCCGGCAGGTTCGGCGATTCGCGCAACAGCCCGCTGCGCTTGTCGATGATGCCGGGTACGCCAATTCCCACTCCCAGCAGGTTCGCGGCGGAAAACTTCGCCAGCAGCCCGAGGATTGCTTCACACATTGCGTCGATTACCGCATCCCTGCCACGCGACACTTGTGTTCCCAGGGTAACTTTCTCCAGCAGCTTACCGTCTTCCGTGACGGCCGCGACACGCAGATTCGTGCCGCCCAGGTCCACGCCAATGGCAAAGCTAGACATGCGCAGAATTGTAACGGTTGGCTGCAAGTTTGTGATTCGCGGCGGATGGAGGGTGTGCCGCGCACAACGTGTCCGCGTACATCCGTTGCCGTGGAGCGCGCATAGCCTGCCCTGAGCTTGTCGAAGGGTCCCCATGCGCGCCAGAGCCATCAACCACGAGCAGCTGTCATGAGAAAAATGTCATCCGGACTGAGGCCCGACCAAACTAAAGAGGGCCGAGCGGAGGGACCTGCATTTCAACAGGAAGAGAAAGCTCAGACGGCGCAAACGCGCCGCTAACAGGAGAGAAATGCATTATTTTACAAACTTCAAATTCT
>Ga0335076_10008335_pt1 | contig 10463 bp, 9 predicted proteins | sample Lox_Sample_25_FD_206717 | JGI IMG/M metagenome (GOLD analysis project Ga0335076, IMG submission 206717) | Soil microbial communities from Loxahatchee National Wildlife Refuge, Florida, United States - Lox_Sample_2.5 | ecosystem: Environmental > Terrestrial > Soil > Wetlands | place: USA: Florida...
GCCCTGGCAGCCGACCTCCGCGCCTGAGATCGAGGCGTTGAGCTTGAACAGCGAGCCGATCGCCGTCGCGGTCAGGAGGAAATCGGTTAGCCCCGCCCGGGTCGCGCCCTCGCAATGGTCGCGGTAATAGCGCATCACCGCGGGGATCACGCCGGCCGCACCGTTGGTCGGCGCGGTGACCACCCGCCCGCCGTCCGCGTTCTCCTCGTTGACCGCCATTGCGTAGACGCTGACGAAATCCATGATCTCGTGCGCGGGGTGAAAATTGCGCCGGGAGGCTTCGACCAGCCGGTCGTGGATCGCCTTGGCGCGGCGCATCACCTTGAGGCCGCCGGGTAGCGGCCCCGATTGGGTCAGGCCGCGGTCGACGCAACCGAACATTACGTCGATGACCCGCGCCGCATGGGCGTCGACCTCGCTTTCCTTGCGCAGCGCCGCCTCGTTGGCGCGCACCAGCGCGGCGATCGAGAGCCCGGCCTCGCGCCCGCGCGCCAGAAGCTCGGCCCCAGAGCGGAACGGATGGGGAAGCCGGGCGTCGCCCGCGGACTTCTCTTCCGTCGCGCCGTCGCGGACGACGAAGCCGCCGCCGATCGAGAGCCAGGTCTCGTCGGCGAGCGCAGCGCCCCCGGCGTCGCGGGCGACGAGCCGCAAGGTGTTGGGATGGCGCGGAGCGGCGGTGATGGTGTCGAAGGCGATCGCGCGCTCGGCGTCGAAGGCGATTTCGCGCCGTCCGGCGAGGTTGAGCCGCTTCGCAGCCCGCACCTCGGCGGCGAGCTTGTCCGCCGCGTCGGGATCGACCGTGTCCGGCTTCTCGCCGCTGAGGCCGAGGATCACCGCCTTGTCTGTAGCGTGCCCCTTGCCGGTGAAGGCGAGCGAGCCGAGCAGCCTGACTTCGACCGAAGCGACCCGGTCGATCGCGCCCGTTTCGACCAACCCGTGCGCGAACGCGCCGGCCGCCTTCATCGGGCCGACCGTATGCGACGACGAGGGGCCAATGCCGATCTTGAACAGCTCGAAGACGCTGAACATCGCCTAGGCCGGAACCCGCCCGATGACGCGGAAATAGAGGTTCGACAGCGCGAGCCTCGTTGGGTCGGCGAGCGCGCGCGCGAACGCCTCGCGATCGCGCTCAAGCTCCTGGCGCGACATGATCCCGTTCCCGATGATCTGCTCCTGCACATTGTTGATGAAATCGAAGAAGATCGGCCGGCGGCTATGCCCCGGGGGATGAGTCTCGACGGCGACATCGACCGATATGTCGGCGATCCCCGCCTCGCGAAACATCCGGTGCGTGCGCCGCCCGATGAAGAGATCGATCCCCTGGCGCCTCGCGTTCTCGATATAGGCAGACCGCAGGCGCGCATGCGCTTCCGACGGCGGGTCGATCAGGAAGCCTTCATAGTCGGCCTCGAAGCTCGCGACCCACCCGCCCGGCTTCACCAGCGCAACCATTTCGCGGACGATCAGTTCCGGATTCGGCACATTGATGAGGACGAGCCGCATATGCGCGCCGTCGAACGAGCGGCGCGGCAGCCCGGTGTCGTAGGCGTCGCCCTGGCGCACCTCGATCTGCGGCAGGCCAAGGTCGGCGGCGAAACGGCGCGCGAGTTCGACGAAATGCGGGCTGCGCTCGATTCCGAGCACCGATCCGGCGGCCCCCACACGCTTGCCAAGCAGGTGCAGCACGCCGCCGGGGCCGCAGCCTAGGTCGACAATCCGCTCGCCGGCCCTGATCCCGACTCGCTCGAGCTGCGCGTCGGACAGAGGCGCGAGATCGGCGATCTGCCGCTTGAGCCGGAACTCTTCCGTTTCACTCCGCCCGAGGAGGTAGACGTCGGGTTCGCTCACGCGCGCCTCCCGCTTGGCCGTCATGCTTGCACATGGCCGGAAGCCAGCCTAGCCAAGGTTCGAGGAGCCGCCAATCATGTTCTTCCGGACCTAACGAATGACACAGCGCGCCGCCCCACATGCCGTTGACCGCGGCCGCAACCGACGCGCGACTCGGCTCTCTCGCCAGAATGGACGGGTCCAGCCGTCGCATGACCAAATCCGTGATCCCGGCGCGCGGCAGCCAACGCCTGCCGCCCGGGGCGACCGTCGGAAAATCCTTCGATGAAACATTTTCTTGCCAAAAGCAGGAAACCGGCGTAAGGTGGGGTCAATGGGAAAAACGGATCAGGCCAATGGCGGAACGTGAGGCAGGCCCGAGCGGGCGGCGGAAAAAAAGTGTTTGAATCGGTCGTAGCGCGTTGAAAAGTCTCGATTCCGAAAAATAAAAGAAAGCCAAAAGAGCCGTTTTCGTTTTCATCGGCTTTCGCTCGTTTTTGTGAGTTTTACCACCGGCCTGATGCTGGGATTTGCTTCGCGGCGGCAGGGGCCGATTTCTTGCCTTCACGGTTCCGCGCGCCTATCTACGGAGACCAGGAGTCAAGCTCGATGTTCATCCAGACTGAAGCCACCCCCAATCCCGCGACCCTCAAGTTCCTGCCCGGACGGCCAGTGATGGACGAGGGCACGTTCGAGGCGCGCGATCTCGACGCGGCCGAGCGCTCGCCGCTCGCCAAGGCGCTGATGCAGCTGCCAGGAGTGGGCGGAGTGTTCTTCGCCAACGACTTCATCTCGGTCACCAAGACCGACGGCGAATGGCAGCATCTGAAGCCGGCGGTGCTCGGCGTCGTCACCGAGTTCTATCTATCGGGCGCGCCGCTGATCGAAGCAGGCGGCGCGGACGCGGTCGCGGCGGGCGAGTTTTTCGACGCCAGGGATGCGGAAACCGTCGAGGCGATCAAGGAACTGATCGAAACGCGGGTCAGGCCGGCGGTCGCCGGCGACGGCGGCGATATCATCTTCAAGGGATTCCGCGACGGCGTGGTCTATCTCAAGATGAAGGGCGCCTGCTCCGGCTGCCCCTCTTCCACCGCAACGCTGAGGCACGGAATCGAGAACCTTCTCAAGCATTTCCTGCCCGATGTTCAGACCGTGGAGCAGTTCGAGGGCTGACGGCTCGCCGCCAGCGAAGGTCGGCGGATGTTCTATCGGTGGCTGTTCCCTCTTCTTTGGCTCGTCTTTTTCGCGTTCTGGATCGCGATGGCGCGCGGCGGTAAGTCGGTCGCCGAGCGCGAGGGCCGCTTTTCGCGGCTCTCGCACTATCTGCCGCTGGCGATCGCGATCTATCTGCTCGCGGCGCCGCACGTTCCCTTGGCTCTGCTCAACGACCGCTTCGCGCCCTTGAGTCTGTGGCTGGTGCGGCTCGGGGCATCGCTGACCTTCGCCGGCATCGCCTTCGCCATCTGGGCGCGGGTGTGGATCGCCGGCAACTGGAGCTCCGACGTCACGCTGAAGCGGGACCATGAGCTCGTCGTCAGCGGTCCCTACGCTTTCGTCCGCCATCCGATCTACACCGGCATCCTGCTCGGCCTCATTGGAACTGCGCTTGCGATCGGCGAGTGGCGCGCGCCGCTCGCCATCGTCCTCGCGGCCGCTGCATTCTGGCGCAAGCTCGGGATTGAGGAGGCCGTTATGCGCCGGCAGTTTGGCGAGGCTTACGTCCGATACGCCAAGCGCGTGCCGGCGCTCGTTCCGTTTGTGCTGTGAGGGCGACGGAATGGGGACGGCTCTGTCGAGGCGCAGTCGAGCATCGCGCTCGTCGCACGGCCAACGCCATCTTTCACCCAATGGAGGCCGTCGTTTCGATGTGACGCGCGTCACAGCGCGCCGTCCCGGGTTGTGCTTTGCAGCTTCGGGGCGTACGGCTCTGTTGGACGGCATCGCCGCGCCGATATTTCAAGGCGCGCGTCCGGGCCGAAGGCAAATTATGGCTCACCCAGTCGACGTCGACGATATCATCCTCAATTTCGATCCGGCCAAACCGCACGCCCGCTTTCGAGCAATGGGACTTCCTTCTGACATTCTGGTCGCCGAAGCGGCGCTGCCTTCCCCGCCGCCGTGGCCGAGCGCCGCCGCGCCGACGCCGGCCCCGCTCGCCCAAACTCCGTCCGAAAGCGCCGACCTCTCGCAGTTCAAGGGCTACGATGCGGTCGCCGTGACCTGGACGGCCGCCGAGGCGTCGGCGATGGCGACATTGTTCACGCCCGGGCATCCTCTCGCCGAGTGGTACGAATACCGCCACGACGTCGCCAGCTACGCGCCGCTGGTGACCGGCAAGAAGGCGCCGTTCAACGACGCCCGACCCGAAATGGCGCGGTATCACCACAGCCTCGGCCTCTACTTTCCTTGCACGATCCGCGGCAAGCGCGTGCTCCTGTTCAAGTCCGGCCTGCACCTCGACTATGACGGCCCGCAGGTCCCGGTCCGCAGACTGATGACCGAGATCGCGCAGGCGGTCGAACCCAAGCTCTTCATCACCACCGGAACCGGCGGGGGCATCGGCGCAGGCGTCAAGCTCGGCGATGTCGTGGTGGCGGGGACGGTCAAGTTCGATTGCAGACGCCAGTTCAAGAACGAGCCTTGGGCCGCCGCGAGCTACGCTCCCTCCCCCTTGCCGGCCGGCGCGCTCGCTGCGATGACGCCGGCGCTGATGAAGGTCAACGCGTCGCGAATTCCGGGCGCGCGGCCGACGCCCGAGATCTTTTCGTCTTCCGGCGACGCGGTGGTGACGACCGATGTTTTCGCCTTCGACGATTCCGCTGACTATTTCGGCCTCCAGGGCCTCGGCCGCGCCTGCGACATGGGCGACGCGATGGTCGCCGACGCCCTGCAAGCGTTCAAGTCGATGTCCTGGCATGCGATCCGAAACGCGTCGGACCCGCAGATTCCCAATCCGGATCACAACATTGAAGAGGCGAACAAGCAGGCCGCGGTCATCTACGCCAAGTATGGCGGGTTGACGACGGCCGCGAGCCTCATAGCAACATGGGCTATCATTCAGGCGGGGGCTCGTTCGGTTGGCGCGACCGAGTCGAGCCCGATCTCCGCCGGATACAAGCTCGGGCGGTTGCCGCCGGAGAGACGAGGTCGATAAACAGGGTTGAGGAGGATCGCCATGGCAAAGGAAACAGCAAAGAACACAGCCTCACACATGCAATTCAGGCTTGGCCGCCTGGCACGGGCGCACGACCCAAGAATCCCGCATTTCAGCGCCCTGGTCGCAGGCAAGTCCTTGCCGCCGCCGCCGGCCCAAGTCGACTACACCAAGGGCATGCCGAAGAATCTCGGGATAATGCTCAACGACACGCTCGGCGACTGCACCTGCGCGGCAGTGTATCACGCCTTCCAGGTGTGGACATTCAACGCGAGCAAGGGCAAGTCGATGGACACCGAGCCCGATTCCGACGTCGAGAAGCTCTACGAGCTTGCGTGCGGCTACAAGCCCTCTCAGGGCGGCGAAGGGCCGGGCGGAAACGAGCAGCACGTCCTCAAGTATCTGCTGACCAAGGGCGCGCCCACCGGCTCGGGCGGCCAGACGACGCACAAGATCGCCGCGTTCGTCGAGGTCGATCCGCGCAACACCGACGACGTCAAGCGAACGATCAATGAATGCGGCCTGGTCTATATCGGCTTCAACGTGCCGCAATACATCGTCCCGACGAACGGCGCGCCGCCGGCGGTGTGGGACGTCGAAAAGACCAATACGCAAATCGTCGGCGGCCATGCCGTCGTCCTTGCCGGCTACACGGCGACCGGCGCGCGGGTCATCTCCTGGGGACAATATTACACCATGACCTGGGCGTTCTTCGCCAAATATGTCGACGAGACCTACGCGATCGCCGACAGCTTCTGGATCAATGGCGGCGGCAAGACGCCAGGCGGCCTCACCCTCGCTGAACTGGAAGCGCAGATGAAGGCCCTGACCGCATAAGTCGGGACGCTCGGGAGGCGGCCCCTACCGCCTCACCGGGCCGGCTTCTCGCCGCCCGCGGCGGTGATGACGGCGACGATGATGAGGCCGGTCGCTAAGAGCCGGACGCCGGCGCTGACGCCAAAGGTGTTCAGCATCGTAAGCAGCAGCACGAGGAACAGGGCGCCGCCCCAGACTCCCGGCACGTTCGCCCTGCCCCCCGACACTGACGTCCCGCCGATGACGACGACGGCGATCGAGGCCAAGAGATATTCGTTGCCGATGTCGACATTGGCGCCGCGGAAATAGCCGGCAAGCAGGGCTCCGGCTAACCCGCCGAGCGCGCCGCACAATGCATAAGTGGCGAAGCGCACCGGCTCGACCTTGACGCCCGCCAGCCGCGCCGCGCGAATATTCTGTCCGATCGCGAGTACCGAACGCCCCCAGATCGTGCGATGCAACGCAACGCTTGCGAAAACCGTGAACAGGAGCGTCAAAATCGCCAGCAGCGGCACGCCTGCGATCTCGATGTTGGTGAAGTCGGCGAAGCCTGGCGGCGGTTTGATCTGCAAGCCGCGGCCATAACTGATGTCGATCGACTGGATGATGAAACTTGCCGACAGCGTCGCGATGATCGGCGGGATGCGAAGCGCCCGGATCAAGAGGTAGTTGGCGATCCCGACCGCGAGGCCGCAAGCCAGCGCCGCCGCGAGGCCGACGGCTACCCATCTGTCGTCGCCGCCCATTGTCTTCATCGCGACCGCACTCGCGAGCCCGATATTGGCGGGGAGCGAGAGATCGACATTGCCCGGCCCGAGGGTGATTACAAACATCTGCCCGACGCCGACAATGACGGTGAACACCGACAACGACAGCGCAGCCGTCAGCATGCCTCCTGCGCCATAGCCGCCAGTGAAGGCGATAGCCGCGAGCCAGACCGAGCCCGCACCGAGAAACGACCAGATCCACGGCCGCGCCATGAGCGACTTGATCGCTGCGCTCATCGTTCCGGCCCCTTGCGGCCGATCAAAACCCGGGCGGCAAGAACAATGATGAGGATCGCGCCGTTGGCGGCGACCTGCCAATCCGGCGGAATATGCATGAACGTAAGGAGCGGCGAGGCGGCCATCGCCATCGTGAGGGCGCCTATCACCGCTCCGACCGGCGAAACGGCGCCGCCGACGAACTCGCCTCCGCCAAGGATCACGCCGGCGATCGAGAGAAGGGTGTAGCCGTTGCCAATGTTGGCGTCGGCGGACGTCGTGATTCCGACCAGCGCCATTCCCGACAGCACGCCAAACGCGCCGGCGAGCGCGAACAGAACCATCTTCGCCCTCAACAACGACCATCCCGCGCGCTCGATCGCCACCGCATTGCCGCCGCAGCCGCGCAGGATCGCGCCGTAGGAGGTGCGCATCAGGCCGACATAGGCGATCGCGGCGATGAGCGCGGCGGCAACGATCGGAAAGGGGATGAGCGGCGGCTTGACGCCCATGACCGCCCTGAGCCAGCCCGGAGCCGCGCCGCCGGGCTTGGGCAGGAGGAGGATCGCCAGGCCTTGCCAGACGAAACTCATCCCGAGCGTGACGACAATCGAGGGCAGGTTGCGCAGGTAAATGAGCGCGCCGAGCGCGGCGTAGACCGCAACGCAGCCGATGAGCGCGAGCGCACCGAGCCAAGCCTCATCCTTGAGCCAGGTCGCCGAGACGCAGCAGACAAAACCGACGAAGGCGCCGATGGACAGGTCAAGATCATTGCCAGCGATCACGAACATCTGCGCGAGCGTGGCGAGCACAATCGGGATCGCCAGATTGAGCATCAGCGTGAAGCCGAAATAGCTAATCGCGCGCGGATTGAGCCAGGCGATCGCGGCAAGGACCAGCGCCAGCGACAACGCCGGCAGCGTCGCCCGAAGCCGCCGCCTCATGTCTGTGCCGCCCGCGGTCCATGACCCTGCGGCCGGGGCGGCGCTCATTCTAGGCGACGCCGGCAAACGAGGAGTGAATCACCCGCTCCTCGCTCAGCTCGTCGCCGGCGAGTTCAGCGACGACCGCGCCATTGCGGAAGATATAGGCGCGGTCGCAGTTCTTCAGTTCCTCGGTTTCGGTCGTGTACCAGAGGAAGGTCCGCCCGGCCCGGGCCTCGGCGCGGATCAGATCGTAAACCTCGAGTTTAGTCGCGTAGTCTACGCCGCGCATCGGGTCGTCCATCAGCACGATGCGCGCGTCCGAGGCGAGAGCGCGCGCGAACAGCGCCTTCTGTTGGTTGCCGCCCGAAAGCGAGAGAATTGGATTGCGAATGTCGGGCGTCCGAATGTTGATCCGTCGCCGCCAGTCATTGGCGAGCGCATCCTCGCGGACTGGCGAAAGCAAGGGACCCTGGCGCAGCTGCCTGAGCGAGCGAACGCCGATGTTCTGGGCAATCGACCATTGCGGGAAGACGCCGTCAGATTGGCGGTCGCCCGCGACCAGCGCCACCGGACCATCGACCAACGCGCTTGTTCTTAAGCGCGAGGCGGCGAAGAACGTCGCCAGCAGAAGGTCGGTCTGGCCATGACCGGCAAGGCCGGCAAGCCCGACGATTTCACCCTCGCGTGCGACGACCTGGCGATTGTCGATCTGTCTTTCAGCGCTGACCTTGACGACGATCGGCGCTTCCGCGCGCGATCCGAGCGCCGTGGCCGCTGCGGGGCCTTTCTCTTCGTCCTCGATGCCGCCCATCGCGCCGACTAGCCTCGCGCGTGTGAAATTCCGCGCGCCATCCGAGACCACAACCTTGCCGTCGCGCATCACGGCGATGCGATCGCAAGTCGACAGCACCTCGTCGAGAATATGTGAGATCAGCGCGCAGGCGATCCCAGCATCGACCGAGCGGCGTATATGGGCGAGCAATTGCCCGGCAGTGTGCTGGTCGAGCGATGATGTCGGCTCGTCAAGGATCACGAGGCGCGCCGGAACGTCGGACACGGTAAAGGCGCGCGCGATCTCGACCATCTGTCTCCTGCCGATGGTCAAATCCTGTACGAGATCGGTCGACTTTACGCCATGCCCCGGAAAGATCTCGTCGAGCTTGTCGAGAAGAAGCCGCCCCGCCCGGCGCCGCCAGCCGAAGCCGCGGATCGCGGGATGTACCACGCGAGCGTTTTCCGCGACGGTAAGGTTGGGACAGAGCGAAAGTTCCTGGAAGACGCACCTGAGGCCAAGGGCTCTTGCCCGCGCCGAAGTCCAATTGGGCTGTTCCTCGCCGGCGATCGCCAGCTTGCCCTGATCCGGAGCGACGCCGCCGCTCAGCACATGCATCAGCGTCGACTTGCCAGCGCCGTTGTGGCCAACGACTCCTACGCATTCGCCAGAAAGGAGCGAAAAATCGACGCCGTCCAGGGCCCGGACGGCGCCGTACGATTTTTCGACGCCAGTGAACTCGACTAGGGAAGCGCCCGCGTCCGCCATGGTCTTTTCGGCCCGCAGCGAGCGGGGCGCTCATGCGCTCGAAGGGGTTATTTCATATTGGCCTTGATCGCCGCGATCGCGTCGGCCTGGCTATATTCGTGGCTGGCGACGCCGCCTTTGGGAATGTTCGGCAATTCCTTCTCGAAATCGTCCTGGGTGAAGGCGAGATACGGCACGAGCAGATCGTGGGGGATGTTCTTGTTGCCGTCGAGCACCTGCTGGGCGACCCAGAAGGCGAGGGTCGACACGCCTGGCGCGATCGAGGCCGACCAGGTCTTATAGCCGTCCTTCTCCTTCTGCTCCTTCCACCATTGCAATTCGTCCTGGCGGTTGCCCTCGATGATGGTCGGACGCGGCTTACCGGCGGCGGCGAAGGCCTGCGCCGCGCCATAGCCGTCGCCGCCCTGATCGACGACGCCGACGACCGGCGGCAGCGACGGCAGAACCGTTGCGACCGCCTTCTGCGCCGTGGTCTGGTCCCAGTCGCCGGTGACTGAGGAGACAATCTTGAACTCCGGATGCTCCTTCACCCCCTCGAGGATGCCGGCGTGGATGGCGTCGTCGATCGAGGTCCCGGCGAGGCCGCGGATCTCCAGCAGGTTGCCGCCCTTTGGCTCGAACTTGGCCATTTGCACGACTTCCTGCTTGCCCATGTCCTTGAAGTCGACGACGACGCGATAGGCGCAGGGCTCGGTCACGATGCCGTCGAACGAGACGACGACGATGCCGGCGTCGCAGGCCTGCTTGACCGCGCCATTGAGCGCGTCGGGCGAAGCCGCGTTGATGACGATCGCATTGTAGCCCTGAAGGATGAGGTTTTGGATCTGGGCCGCCTGCGTCGGCACTTCCTTGTCGGCGGTCGTGAACACGTCCGCCGCCGCGACGACGCCATCCTTCACCGCCTGCTTGGTGACGATGTCATAGCTCTTCAGCATCGCCTGGCGCCACGAATTACCGGCGTAGTTGTTGGAAAAGGCGATTTTCATTTTGCTGGTGTCGGCCCGAGCCGGACCGGCCAAGAGCCCGGCCGCCGCGACCAGCGCGACCATCGAAACGTTGCGAAACATTGAATTCTCCTCCCTCGGTGACGAAAATCGCGCGCTCAGACGCGCTCAAGCGGCCACCCCTGTCCCTGATGAAGCATGAGCGATCAAGACCGCCGTTGCTGCCCTCCACAGCTAACATGCCAGAGAAAAGGCGGTCAATCGCCAGCGCTA
>Ga0335076_10008336_pt1 | contig 10461 bp, 9 predicted proteins | sample Lox_Sample_25_FD_206717 | JGI IMG/M metagenome (GOLD analysis project Ga0335076, IMG submission 206717) | Soil microbial communities from Loxahatchee National Wildlife Refuge, Florida, United States - Lox_Sample_2.5 | ecosystem: Environmental > Terrestrial > Soil > Wetlands | place: USA: Florida...
AGTGGTACGTCGAGAGCTACTGCCCCGAGAAGGGCAGCTCGGCCGACTGGAGCTACGAGAGCCTGCAGGGCGCGCTCAAGGAGACGTTCGGCATGGAGGCTTCGCTCGCCGACCTCCAGGCGCTCCCCCGCGACCAGATGGCCGGAAAGCTCGCCGAGGCGATCAAGCGCCGCTACGCGGAGCGCGAGAGCGCGATCGGCGCCGAGCGCATGCTGTTCCACCAGCGCATGCTGATGCTGCAGATCGTCGACACGCAGTGGAAGGACCACTTGTACTCGCTCGACCACCTCAAGGAAGGGATCGGGCTGCGCGGCTACGGCCAGCGCGACCCGCTCGTCGAGTACAAGAAGGAATCCTTCCAGATGTTCCAGGACCTGATGGATCGGATCGACGAGGAGATCCTGCGCTGGAGCTTCCTCTACCAGCCAGTCGCAGCGCCCGAGCCCGCGCCGGAGCCGGCCCCCGAGCCGGTCGGCGTTCGCGGCCGAGCGCTGCCGGAGCGGGCCCGCGAGCCCGAGCTGGCGGCTGTGGGCGTCAGGACCGTGCCGCGCAACCTGACCTACAACGACCCGGGCGCGGCGCAGTCGACGTTCGCGAGGAAGGCGCAGCCACGCGAGGCCTCGGGCGGCACCGACGACGTGCAGACGATCAAGCGGGAAGGCCCCAAGGTCGGGCGCAACGACCCCTGCCCGTGCGGCAGCGGCAAGAAGTACAAGAAGTGCCATGGGAGTTAGAGGAGGACGCTGCTAGTGGCTTCGCGCAGAACGCCGATCCCGCGCCGCTCCCAGAAGCCTTCCGCGAGGGCCCGCAAGCCGGTGGAACGCCTCGAGTCGCGGGTCGAGGAGGCGCTGACCTTCGACGACGTGCTGCTCGTGCCGCAGCGCTCGGACGTGGTGCCGGCCCAGGTCGACGTCCAGACGCGCCTGACGCGCAAGATCGCGCTGCGGATTCCGATCGTGTCGGCGGCGATGGACACGGTGACCGAGGCGCACCTCGCGATCGCCCTGGCGCAGGAGGGCGGGATCGGCTTCATCCACAAGAACATGACGATCGAGGCCCAGGCGGCCGAGGTCGACAAGGTGAAGCGCTCGGAGTCCGGCATGATCGTCGACCCGGTAACGGTGGCGCCGGACGCGCCGGTCGCCGAAGCGCTCGCGCTCATGGCGAAGTACCGCATCAGCGGCGTGCCCGTCACGGTCGGCACGAAGCTCGTCGGGATCCTGACGAACCGCGACCTGCGCTTCGAGACCCGGACCACGCTCCGGGTGTCCGAGCTCATGACCAAGGACGACCTGATCACGGTCGCCGTGGGCACGACGCTCGAGGAGGCCCGCGAGATCCTGCACCGGCACAAGGTCGAGAAGCTGCTGGTGGTCGACCGCGACTTCAACCTCAAGGGCCTGATCACCGTCAAGGACATCCAGAAGCAGATCAAGTACCCGACCGCGTGCAAGGACTCGCTCGGCCGGCTGCGCGTCGGCGCGGCCGTGGGCGTCGCGCCGGACACGCTCGAGCGCGTGGCGGCGCTCGTCGAGGCCAAGGTGGACGTGGTCGTGGTCGACACCGCCCACGGCCACAGCCAGGGCGTGCGCAGCACGGTCGAGAAGGTGAAGGCCGCCCACCCGGAGCTCGAGGTGATCGCCGGCAACGTCGGCACCTACGAGGGCGCTTCGGACCTGATCTCGGCCGGCGTGAGCGCCGTCAAGGTCGGCATGGGCCCGGGCTCGATCTGCACGACGCGCGTCGTGTCGGGCGCGGGCATGCCGCAGATCACCGCGATCGCCGAGGCCGCGCGCGCCGCGGCCAGGACCGACACTCCGATCATCGCGGACGGCGGCATCAAGTTCTCGGGCGACGTCTCGAAGGCGATCGCCGTGGGCGCCGCGTCGGTCATGATCGGCTCGCTCTTCGCCGGCACCGACGAGAGCCCGGGCGAGCTGATCCTGCGCCAGGGCCGCTCGTTCAAGTCCTACCGCGGAATGGGCTCGCTCGGCGCGATGAAGTCCGGCTCGCGCGACCGCTATTTCCAGGAGCAGGACGCCGCGAGCGAGAAGCTCGTGCCCGAGGGCATCGAGGGCATGGTGCCCTACAAGGGCCCGCTCGCGGCGATGGTGCAGCAGCTGGTGGGCGGCCTGCGCGCGGGCATGGGCTACTGCGGCGCCAGGACGATCGGGGAGCTCCAGGCGCGGGCGCGCTTCGTCAAGATCTCGCCAGCCGGGCTCAAGGAAAGCCATGTCCACGACGTCATCATCACCAAGGAAGCGCCCAACTACCGGCTGGAGTAGCGGTGGCGCTCGCGCGCTGCTGCTGGTCTTCGGTCTCGCGTCGGGCTGCAGCAGCCCGCGCGAGACCTTCGTGACCTACTTCAACGGCGACCACGCGGTCTCGCTGCGGCACCCCGCGAGCTGGCGCACCGACCAGGCCGAGCAGGACGGCGTCTGGTACCGCTACTTCCTCGCGCCGCCCGAAGGCGCGCAGAACCGCTCGCCGGTCTCGGTGACGCTGCTCGCGGGCCCGGCGACCGGCACGCTCGACGAGTACGCCCAGCGCTACCTCGCCGACCGCACGATCGCCGCCAGCCGCGCCGAGGATCGTCAAGGCACTCCCGGCAAGTCGTGGGTGTACGCGACGGCGGACGGCGCGACGCGATACCGGCTGCTGCTGCTGCGCGTGGGCGAGAAGGTGATCGGGCTCTACGCGCAGGGCGACGCCGCGTCGTTCGCGAGCCAGGCGCAGGCGATCGAGGAGATGTGGTCGAGCCTCACGCTCGAGCGGCCCGAGCGCTACCCGCGCAGCGACTTCAAGGCCCAGCAGGCCTCGCTCGGGATCCCCGAAAGCTGGCGCGAGACCCGCCGCATGTCGGGCGGCGGCACGCTGCTCGTGCAGTACGTGAGCCCGGCGCTCGCCGCCGACAAGGGCCACGGGACGGTCCACGCCTCGCTTTCGCTCACGTTCGAAACCGTCGGCGAGGGCGGCGGGCTCGAGCCTTTCTACTGGTCGACGCGCAAGCGGCTGGGCGACAACTTCCAGGTGGTGAACCACTCGTCCTTCAAGGGCGGCTACGTGGACGTGATGAAGGCCGAGACGCCGATGGCCGTCTCGTACATCAAGCGCTTCTACTTCGCCGACGGCCCGCGCGGCTGTTCGCTGAGCTTCGAGGCGCGCGAGGACGTCTTCCCGCGCGCGTCGCGCTGGGCCGACTACATCGCCTCGACGCTGCGCTTCGGGACCCTGGGCGGCGGCGCTTCGTGAGCACCGCGCTCGCGCGCATCGGCAGCGGCCTCGCGCGGCTGCTCGGAGCCTCGGACCGGCTGGAGGTCGTGGTCGGCCCGGGCGGGCCGAGCGGCGACTTCGCGCTGCCCTCCGGCTACGACGGGACCTGGGAGACCACCACGGTCGCCGGGCGCTCGTGCCTGCGTCCCACCGAGTCCGCCTACTACCTCTACGCCGTGCTTCCGGACGGCTTCAAGCGCCGCGCGGGCGGCGGGCTCTTCGTGGAGGTCGAGTACTACGGCAGCCAGTACGGCGAGTTCCGGCTGCAGTACGCCTCGACCGACGCTTCGGAGACGAAGCAGGGACTCTACAAAGCGGCCCAGCAGCGCTGGCAGCCGGACGCAGTGGGGCTGAAGCGTTTCCGCCGCGCCGTCTTCACGCTGCCCGACTTCGACCCGGCCCGGACGCAGAACCTGGGCGCCGCGTTCCGCTTCGAGTTCCGGCGCGAGCTGTTGCTCACGAGGGTCGCCGTGAGCCTCGCTCCCCCGCCCGATCTCGACGCCTTCCCGGCGACGGCCCCGCTGCCTGAGCTCAAGAAGCTGCCCGGCCGTTTCTACCCGATCAACTACCTCTTCGTCGAGATCACGAACGCCTGCAACTTCAAGTGCACCTGGTGCCCGGACGAGATCATGGACCGCCGGCGCGGCTTCATGAAGAAGGAGCGCGTGTTCCGGCTCCTGGACGAGATCGCGGAGAAGCGCTCGTTCCTCGGGCCGATCTTCCCGGTGAAGCTGCACCAGATGGGCGAGCCGATGCTGCACCCCGAGCTGCCGGCGATCGTCGAGTACGCGGAGAGCCGCGGCGTGCCGGTCGAGCTCAACACGAACTGCGGCCTCATCACCAGCGAGCGCGTCGAAGCGCTCTACCGCGCCGGGCTCACGAACCTGATCCTGTCCTACCAGACGCCCGATCCCGAGACCTTCAAGACCCGCAAGGCCCCGAAGCTCGTGTTCGACGAATACCGCGACAAGGTGCGCATCGCGCTCGAGCGCAAGCTCGCGCTCGGCGCGCGCACGAACATCGAGATCGACATCATGAACACGAAGTACGCCGACGGCTACCGGATCGTGAGCGAGGACGAGCAGGCGCTCGCTTTCCTCGCCGACTGGATCGCCTACTGCCGCGAGCTCGAGGCGCGCCATGGCCTCGCGCCGCGCGCGCACGACCTCGACGCGATCCGCGCGTCGCACATGCTCGACCGGGACGAGAACGGCAGCCGATACGAGCTGCTCGACGGCGTCCACCTCGTCTGGAAACGCTGCCACACATGGGGTAACGTGATCGGGGAGCACACAGGTCCACAAGCCATGGCTGCGAGCGGAGGCGAATCGACTTCGCCCGACACCTATTGCCCGGCGCCGCACGATCAGTTCGTCGTCCTCTGGAACGGCGACGTCGTGAGCTGCTGCACCGACTACGAGGGCCGCACCAAGACGGCCAACGTGTTCGCGAGCTCGATCGAGGCCGTCTGGCGCGGCGAGACGCGGACGAATCGCCTGCGCGACATGGTCGAGGGACGCCTGCTCGACGTGTGCGCGCGCTGCATGGGCGTCAAGTGATCCGCCGCTCCCCCGCGTTCGCGCTGCTCTTCGCACTGGCGGCGGCCTCCGCCACCGACGCGCAGTCGGTGCCTGCTTTCATCGGCCGCTATCGGCTGATCTTCACCGCGGGCAAGAGCTGTCCCGCGACGACCCAGGTCGGTCCGCTCAGCATCTTGATGGACGTCACCGAGGCGACGATCGGCACGCGTGCCGAGGTCTCGGGACAGTCCGCATCGCCGAACGAGACGCCGGACAACGGCCGTTTCGTGCTGCTGCGGGAGGGCACGCACCTGCACGGCGCGTCCGCCTCGTCCTCGCAGGTGGTCGGGCTCGACACCGAGAGCCAGTACCGGCTGTGGATGCGCGTGATGACCGACGGCACGGCAGGCATCGCCTCCGGCGGCCGCGCCCGGGCCAGCGGCACGGCGTTCGGCGAGATCGAGATCAGCCTGGCCGCCGATCCGTCGGGCAACCCGATCCCCGGCGGCTACTGCGCGTTCGCGCTCGACCACCAGTGGTCGCTCGAGCCGGCCTGACGCCGTGCGAAACCTGGTCGGCCCCTTGATCCTGGCCTTGGCCGCTGCGCCCGCGGCCGCGCCGCTCCGCGTGAAGGCGAGCCCTGCCGTCGCTCCCTGCGCCGTCGCCGCCGCTCGAGAGTACGCCCGCGCGAGCGGACGCACGGCGGCCGTGGAGACCGCCGCGATCGGCATGCCGGATTCCGTGACCGGCGCCGACGTCGTCGTCGCCGCCAACCAGGAGCTGAACCGCGTGATCGAGTCGGGCATGACGCGCCCCGATCAGGAGATCGACGTGGCCGACGTCCCCTGGGTGCTGGCGGGGCCCGCGGGATCGGAGGCTCCGAGCGTCCAGTCGGTGGGCCGCGGGACGCAGCTCGTCGACGTGCTCGGCGGTGTCGTCGCGCGCGATACCTGGCGCCGTCTCGCGCAGCAGGGCATGGCGCCGGCCCGCTCGGAGCGCGGCGCGCGTGATGCCAGGGAGCCGCGCGAGCCCGTGCGCCTGCAGCCGGGCGAGGCCGCGGTCGTGCCGCTGAGCCTCGCCGGATCGGCTCCTGTCACGCGCCTGGACGTGCCGCCGCTGCGCGTGCGTGCGCTCGGCGTGCAGGCGAGCAGCCGGCCCGACGCGGCCAAGGCGTTCCTCGACTTCCTCGCGGGCGAGCGAGGCAACGCGGCGTTCCGCGCGTGCGGCCGGGCCGAAGCCCGGTGAGGCGCCGCGCCGGGCTGCGGCTCGCCCCGATCCTGCTCGCCGCCGCCTGCGGCTCGCCGACACCGACACCGACGCCGTCGCCATCGCCGACGCCCACTCCCTCGCCGACGCCGGTCGCCTGCACGGGAACACCCTCGGCCTACGGGCAGGCGGTCGTCGAGTACTGGCTGCCGGCCTGCTCGCTCGCCCAGAACATCTACAACGACCCGCACGCCGCGATCGGACCGCCGGACTCGGCCGGCCACGGCCCGGCCAGCTACAGCGGCTTCGTCAGCCTCGGCTTCGGCGGCCACGTGACGCTCGACCTCGGCGGCTGCATCACCGACAAGCCCGGGCCGGACATCCGGGTCTTCCAGACGGTCTCGGGCGAGGAGGTGACGGTCTACGTCTCGACCGGCCCCAACGGGCCGTTCACTCTCGTCGAGGCGCTCAAGCCCTGCGGAAACCCCTACAGCGGCATCCAGGGCTACTGCGACTTCGACCTCGCCGCGGCCGGCATCAAGGAGGCGCGCTACGTGCGCGTGGAGGACGGCGAGCTCTTCCCCTGCCCCGGCGGGACGGTGACCGAAGGCGCCGACCTCGACGCGATCCAGGCGCTCGGCGTCACCGCCTCGGCCCCCGAGCCCGGGCAGCGCTGAGGCGCGCACCGGCCGCCGGCGGCGGGCCCGATCAGCGGCGGCGCGCCGGCCCGGCCGGTCCGGCTTCGAGCTCGCCCAGGTCGCGCCAGGCGGCGGCGTGCCCCGCGTCCGACGAGAGCACGATCCGGAGCTGCAGGATCGCACGCGCGGTCATGCCGGCCTTGCGATAGTAGGTCGCGAGCGCGTAGCGCAGCTCGTTGTCCTGCGGCGCCGCCTCGAGCAGGTCGAGCAGCATGCGCTCGATCGGGGCCTGGAAGCCCCCGTCGCGAGCGAGCGTGAGCGCGAGCAGCCGGCGCGAGCCGCGCGCGGCCGGGTGCTTCTCGACGGTGGCGCGCAGGACCGCGAGCGCGCGCTCCCGGTGCCCGCGCTCGAGAAACAGGCGCGCGAGCTTCTCGGCCTCCTCGGGCGAGCGCGGGATGTCCGCGCTCGAGTCCGTGTCGAGCGGGGCCTCGAGCGCGGCGGTGGCCCAGGCCGGCGCCCGCGGCACGGCCGGGGCTGCCGGCCGGGCCGCGACGGGCGCGTCCTCGATCAATCCGCCCGAAAGCAGCGCGTGCACGGCACGGAGCATCTGCGCCCGCGGGTGAGGGAGCGCGAACAGGCTGGCGAGCTCGGCGGCCCGCGCGCAGAGCGCGAGCACCGCGCGCTCGGCCGGGGATGCGTCCACCTGCTCGTAGTCGAACGGCGGGTGGCCTACCCGTCGCAGGCGGCGGCCGGGATCCCCGAGCGAGCGCTCTAGACGGTCCGCGTCGGGAAACTGGCGCATGCCGAGGAGCAGCAGGCGATGGGTGTTGAGGTCGAGCGCCTGATCGGCGGGCAGCGGGCGGTCCATCGGCTCGCGGCGCAGCGTGCCGCTCGTCCAGCGCAGCACCGACAGCACGATCCGCTCGACCTGCGACGCGAGCGCGCCCACGAGCTCGTGCTGGCTCAGGACGCGCGATTCGACGAGCACGTAGCCGAGCGGGTAGCCGCTCGACTCGACCTCGCGCATCGCGGCCCGGAACTGCGGCTCGGAGATGCGCCCGGCCCGGAACAGGCACGCCCCGAGCCGGTCCTCCTCCACGGTCGAGGCCGCGAACACGATCGAGCCGTCGAGGAAGTAGAGGCCCTTCGAAACCTCGCCTTGGCTGAGCGCGAGCACGCCGGACCAGGCCTGGTGGCGCACCCGCCCGATCTCGTCGGCGACGAGCACCCGCGACAGGTCGGCGACGTCGCCCCTCTCCAACCTCTTCCCTCCGCCGCCCTCCCCGTCCGCCCCCGACCCGGCTCCGCGATCAGCTGCAGCCCGGCACGATGTAGCCCAGCGCCTTCAGCCGCTCGCAGGCCTCCGCGCTCAGCGACTCCACCCCCGATCGACCCTCGAGCAGCCGCCGCGTCCTCACGAGCTGCGCATCGATCCTCTCACGGAACAGCTCCAGCTCGCGCCTCTCTTCGCGCAGCACGTCGGGCTCCGCAGAGGAGGCGTCGCGCGTCTCGCCTTTGTCCTTCGCGCGGTCGTAGAGCGCGTAGCTCGACCCGGTCGCCGTGGGCGTCGCCACCAGCTTGTAGCGGCGGTCCCAGGCCGCGAGCAGGTTGCGGTCGTTCTGCCCGGGCAAGCGTTTGCGCTCGAGCGCTTGTCCGCGCGTCGCACCGAGCAGGCTCGCGCCCGCGAGGTCGGGCGGATAGGAGACCTTGAGCGCGTCGAGCAGCGTCGGGACGATGTCGAGAGTGCTGGCGAGCTCGCCCGAGCGCCGGCCGGCGGGGATCCCCGGCCCGGCCACGATCAGCGGAACCCGCAGCGACGGGTCGAACAGGTTCTCGCCGTGGTCGAAGTAGTAGTCGTGCTCGCCCAGGCTCTCGCCGTGGTCGGAGGCGAGCAGCACCAGCGTGCGGTCCTTGACCGCCGAGCGCTCGAGCGCCTCGAGCACCTGGCCGATCTCGGCGTCCACCGCGGCGATCTCGCCGTCGTACTGGGCCACGTAATAGCCGAGCGAGCGCCCGGCCTTCGCCCACTGCTTCGCCACGCCGCCGTGGAAGCCGTTCACGACCGGCAGGGCCGCTCCCCCGGCCGTGGCGGCGTCCAAGAACCTGGTGTCGTAGGGTGGAGGCGGCTCGTAGGGCGCGTGCGGGTTCACGTAGTGGAGCCAGAGCAGGAACGGTCGCTCCTTCGACGCGGCGCCGAGGTAGGCCGCGGCATCCTTCGTGATCGCCCGCGCCCGTTCGATCTCGCTCGCGAGCTCCTTCTCCTCCCACGTCTCGCGGTAGCGCTTGAAGCCCTTGGCGTAGCCGAGCGACGCCGCGACGTTGGGGTTGTCGACGACGGCCGTCGTGTCGTAGCCCGCCTCCGCGAGCACGCTCGCGAGCGTGGGGTTGAAGTCGACGAGCAGCGGGTGCGACTTGCCGTAGCCGCTCTGCGCGGCGAGCCGGCCGGTCAGCAGCGCGACGAAGCTGCCGCGTGTCTTCGGCCAGTACGTGTAGGCCTGGTCGAACAGCACCCCCCGGCCGGCCAGCGCGTCGATGTTCGGGCTCGTGGCGCGCGCGTAGCCGTAGGCGCCGAGGTGGTCGGCGCGCAGGGTGTCGATCGTCACGAGCAGGACGTTCAGTTGGTTGCCCGCGGCGGCGCTCCGCGGCGCCGCCCGCGGGCTCTCCTTGTGAGCAGGCGCCCCGGGACAGCCGCACGCCGCGAGGGCGGCAAGGAGCAGGAAGGCGCGCCTCACGCGGCCTCCTCGATCCGGATCGTGCGCTCGTCGCCTCCCGCGTGGGCCAAGCTCACGCGCAGCGCCCGGCGCCACGGAGTGTCCCGCAGCCTCTCCGCCCATTCCACGGCCAGGACTGCGCTCGGCCCCGGCAGCTCCTCGAGCCCGAGCTCGCGCTCGTCGCCGTCGCCGCGCAGCCGGTAGAGGTCGGCGTGATGGAGCGTCAGCCGGCCCGGGTACGCGGTCAGCAGGACGAAGGTCGGGCTCGCCACCTCCTCGGGATCGCCGCCGAGCCCGCGTGCCAGGCCGCGTACGAAGGCGGTCTTGCCGGCGCCCAGCTCGCCCGTCAGCAACACCACCTCGCCGCCGCGGAAGCCGGCGGCCAGCTCGGCGGCCACCGCCGCCGTCTCGTCCTCGCTGCGGCTCACGAGCTCGCGGATGGAGCACCCCCCCGGACGCTTTCGATCGCCGCGGGCAGCGCTTCGACCAGATCGCCGGCCACGAGGCCTTCCTCGCCGATCCGCCGGGCCACCAGGTCTCCGGCGCGGCCGTGAACGTAGGGCGCCGCGGTCGCCGCGAGCAGCGGGCCGTGCCGCGCCAGGAGCGATCCCGCGACGCCCGCCAGCACATCGCCGGTCCCGCCGGTCGCCATGCCCGGGTTGCCGGTCGGGCAGATCGCTGCGCGGCCTTCCGGCTCGGCGACGACGGTGCGCTCGCCCTTCAACACCACGACGGCTCCCGTCTCGCGCGCGAGCGCCAGCGCCGCTCCGACGCGGTCGCGCTGCAGCTCGGCGGCCGGGCGCTCGACCAGGCGCGCCATCTCGCCCGGGTGCGGGGTCAGGATCGTCGCTGCGCCGCGGCCGCGCAGGAGCTCGCGGCCCTCGGCCCCGAGCGCGGCGAGCGCGTTGAGGCCGTCGGCGTCGACCACGAGCGGCACGGGGCAGTCGCGGGCGAAGCGTCGCACCAGCTCGCGCGTGCCTTCCTCCTGGCCCAGACCGGGGCCGAGCACGACCGCATCGCGTTCGCGCGCGAGCGCGATCAGGTTCGTGAGGCCGGCCGGGTCGAGGCCTCCGCCGCGGCTGACGGGGAGCGGCTCGGTCATGATCTCGGCGC
>Ga0335076_10008337_pt1 | contig 10460 bp, 12 predicted proteins | sample Lox_Sample_25_FD_206717 | JGI IMG/M metagenome (GOLD analysis project Ga0335076, IMG submission 206717) | Soil microbial communities from Loxahatchee National Wildlife Refuge, Florida, United States - Lox_Sample_2.5 | ecosystem: Environmental > Terrestrial > Soil > Wetlands | place: USA...
ATGGCCGACACATCCTGGGCCCACATCGCCTCGTAGTCGCCCTCCAGTTCGGCGATCGCCGGCGCGTTGAGCCCGAACCAGTTCGACATGACCATCTGCACCAACGAATTACGGTTGAGCTCAACCAGAATCGGTTGCACCGTGGCCGCCTGGGCCGCCTCGAAAGCACTCACCACCGCCCGGGCCTGCCCGGCCGCCCCCGACGCTTGTGCCGCCGCCGCGTTCAGAAAACCCGCATACGGGGTGGCCGCGGCCGCCATCGCCTGAGCCGCTGGACCCTGCCACACCTGACCTGCGAGCCCCGACGTCACCGACCCAAACGACGACGCCGCGTTTCCCAGCTCGGAGGCCAACCCATCCCAGGCCGCCGCCGCCTCCAGCATCGGCGCCGAACCCGCACCAGAAAACATCAGCAGAGAATTGATTTCAGGCGGCAACACCGAAAAATTCGCCATTGTTGACCTCCTACCCGTTTCCCCAGCCGCCGCGGAGGCGACTACTGCCCGAATGGAATCGAGTAATGCGTCACAGATGCTACGACGATGCCAACTAGCAGACCTGGGTATTCGCCAGAACCGGACGGTGCAATTGGGCGAGCAAGCGCTTGGTTGATACCCTGATCGCGTGGACCGAGTGGCCGGTCAGGCTAATAGCCGCCGCGACGAGTTGCTGGAGCTCGCCGCGACCATGTTCGCCGAGCGCGGCCTGCGCGCCACCACGGTGCGCGACATCGCCGATGGGGCAGGCATCCTGTCCGGAAGTTTGTACCACCACTTCTCCTCCAAGGAGGAGATGGTCGACGAGCTGTTACGCGGGTTCCTGGATTGGCTGTTCGCCCGTTATCGCGAAATCGTGGACAGCGAGTCCAACCCGCTGGAGCGGCTCAAGGGGCTGTTCATGGCGTCGTTCGAGGCGATCGAGCATCGGCATGCGCAGGTCGTCATCTACCAGGACGAAGCCAAACGGCTGCTGTCGCAACCCAGGTTCTCCTACATCGAGGACATGAATCGCCAACAGCGCAAGATGTGGGTGGAGGTGCTCAACCAGGGCATCGACGAGGGTTACTTCCGGCCCGACCTCGACGTCGACCTTGTCTACCGTTTCATCCGGGACACCACCTGGGTGTCGGTGCGCTGGTATCAACCCGGCGGGCCGTTGAACGCACAGCAGGTGGGTCAGCAATATCTCGCCATCGTGCTTGGCGGAATCACGGCGGATTTTCAAAAAGATTGAAAGAAGGAGTCTGAAACATGCCCGAGGCGTACGTCATCGACGCTGTACGTACCGCGGTCGGCAAGCGCAACGGCGCACTGGCGGGGATACATCCCGTCGACCTGGGTGCCCTGGGGTGGCGCGGACTGCTCGACCGGGTCGACGTCGACCCCGCCGCCGTTGACGACGTGATCGCCGGTTGCGTCGACGCCATCGGGGGGCAGGCGGGCAACATCGCCCGACTCTCGTGGCTGGCCGCCGGCTATCCCGAAGAGGTTCCCGGCGTCACGGTGGATCGGCAGTGTGGTTCGAGCCAGCAAGCGATTTCTTTTGGCGCACAGGCGATCATGTCCGGCACGACCGACCTCATCGTGGCCGGCGGCGTGCAGAACATGAGCCAGGTCCCGATCTCGTCGGCGATGACGGTCGGTGAGCAGTTCGGGTTCACCTCGCCGACCAACGAGTCCAAGCAGTGGCTGCACCGGTACGGCGATCAGGAAATCTCGCAGTTCCGCGGCTCGGAGCTGATCGCCGAGAAGTGGAACCTGTCGCGCGAAGAGATGGAGAAGTACTCGCTGACCAGCCACGAGCGCGCGTTCGCGGCGATGCGCGACGGACACTTCGACAACGAAATCATCACTGTCGAAACCGAATCCGGGCCGTTCCGGGTCGACGAGGGTCCGCGCGAGTCGTCGCTGGAGAAGATGGCCGGCCTCAAGCCGCTCGTCGAGGGGGGCCGGCTGACCGCCGCGATGGCCAGTCAGATCTCCGACGGTGCCAGCGCGGTGCTGCTGGCTTCCGAGCAGGCCGTCAAGGACCACAAGCTGACCCCGCGGGCCCGCATCCACCACATCTGTGCCCGCGCCGCCGACCCGGTGTTCATGCTGACCGGGCCCATCCCGGCCACCCGCTACGCGCTCGACAAGGCCGGGCTCTCGATCGACGACATCGACACCGTCGAGATCAACGAGGCTTTCGCGCCGGTCGTGTTGGCCTGGCTCAAGGAGATCAAGGCGGACCCGGAGAAGGTCAACCCCAACGGCGGCGCGATCGCCCTCGGTCATCCCCTGGGCGCCACCGGGGCCAAGCTGTTCACCACCATGCTCAACGAACTCGAGCGCATCGACGGCCGCTACGGGTTGCAGACGATGTGCGAGGGCGGCGGCACGGCCAACGTCACGATCATCGAGCGGCTCTAGCGACGAGGCTTCGCCCGCCGCAGCGCCCAGTGTGAAATCCACAACGCCACAACGGCGTCGCGTCGTGGATTTCACACTCGGCGCGCTGGTTAGCGCGCGGCCAGAACCAGCGCGATCCCGCCTAGGGCCAGCAGCCAACTCGTGAAGCTGCCGACGAGAAAGTACTCGGTCACCTCGTCGATGCCGACGTCACCGTTGCGGTTCTTTTGGGCGCTCAATTCGGGAAAGCGGATGATGCCCTTGGCCGCGACGACGGCGCTGGCCGCGGCCACCTGTCCGCCGACGCCGAGGCTCAGGATCAGCAGGCGTTCCATCGGGCCCAGCAGCCGGCCGCCCTTGAGCCGGTCCGACGGCTGCGGCTCGCCGGCCGGCCGCACTGCACCCACCGAGCCGAGCACGAGGCGCACCAGCTGATTTCCCGTGGCGAACTGCACCAGCACCACACCGACGATCATCAGCAGCCGGGTGGCTGTCACTTGATGGAGCGGCAGCTCTACCCAGCCCGACCACCGCGCTATGGCGCCGTTGACCGCCGAGGACCAGCCGGACAACACGGTCAACAGCACAAGGGTGGCGGCGAACACGGCTAAGGGCGCCGCTTGCCGCTTGCCGCTGCGCTCGCTGCGCAGGCACAGCCACTCCCAGACGACGGCCGCGATGACCGCCAGCACGAGCAGCGGGATGTCGCCGCGATGCCACAGCGCACCCAGCGCCGCGCACCCCGCCACCACGACCGGTCCGATCGCCAGCGGAAGCCACACGGCGCGGACCGCTCGCCGACACAGGTCGGCGATCCCGACCGCGATCAGGAAGACGGCGACGGCGCTCACGGCAGGCCCCGAAGATACTGGGAGGCACGGACAATCAGATCCAAACCGTCGCGGGCCGCCCGCTGGGACACCGCGGACGGGCTGACGCCCTCCGCCGCGGCGAGTTCCTTTTTGGTTCGGCCGGTCATCAAGCCCCTCACAATCCGTAACGATCTTTCATCGAGCGATCCAAGCAGATGGTCCCGACAGATCAGGGCCGCGTTGACCGCGGCAACGTCGGTGCGGGTGTCGTCCTCTGCCCGGAACGTCGTGCGCACCAGCGTGAAGCCGGGCTGCTGCTGGGCCTCCGCGGTCTGCTGGATGGCCTCTCGGGCGGTCCACCAGCCTGGCCCGTCCTGTATTCCGGCCTCGGCGTCGAGGATGGTGACCGTGCCCAAGCCGATCCCGAAGCGGACGTCGATGTCGGGGGCAAGCGACAGGCGCACCGTTAACGCCGCGTCGATGGCAGCACCGAGGCTCGGGTAGCTGCCCTGGAACTCATCGCCGACGGTGAAGGCCGGTGGGTCGATCGCGCCGTCGGCGACCTGGCGCAGGGCGGCCGCGACACGTCGATGCAGTGCGGGCCGGTCGCCGGCACGGCGCGACCCCACCACGTCGCCGATAACCGTCGCACGCAGTGAAGGGGGAGTCTTCACCTTAGCCATATGAAGATTATAGCTTAATCTCCGCACAATTTAGAAAAAAGCTTAATTCAGCGGCTGGGTGAGGCGCTGTTCAGTTCCTCGGTTGGTCCTTGACCCGGAGGTACCCGTCTATACCGACCCGCTCAAAGGTGCGTCGCCGTTGGGCCGAAAACAGGGGCAGGGCCGCGGCCGCGTCGATAATCTCGGGCTGGACCACGTCGTAGTTTTCGCCCTGGGACGAGATGGTCGCCCGCCCCGCTGCACGGACGTTCTGCAACCAGTCCACGCTGGTGCCGTAGGGCAGCGGTATGACGAACCCGTCGGTGATGCGCTCGGCCACGACCGGTGTGGTGTACTGCTTGCCCGACCGCCGTCCGGTGTGCTTGATCGCCGCCGCATACCAGTGCTTGCGGCCGGCGAACCGCGACATGAGCGGGTTGAGCAGGTATCTGTTGGAAGTACGAACCGCGTTCAGGAGCGGAGTGGGCCAACTCCCCGGTGCCAGCGTCATCATGCATCCAGGATGGCGCCGCGCCACGAGCCACGGCCAGGGTCCTTAGTCCACGGCTGACCGTTCTTCGACCAGCGCCGCCGCGGCCTTCAAGTGAGCGATCGCGTCGTGAACGATCGATTCGATCAGCTCGGCGCACGAGGGCAGGTCGTCGAGGATGCCGGCCACCTGCCCGGACGCGAGCACGCCGGCCTCGGTGTTGCCCTCGACCAGCCCCGCCTTGAGCAGCATCGGGGTGTTCGCCGCCATCACCACTTGCGACCAGGTCAGCTCCTTGCCGTGACGCATCGCCAGCCCGTCGCGGATCATCGACCGCCAAGTCATCTGAGACATCTTCTTGAACTTCGCGGCATTGCGCACCGCCGCCGTGAAACCCCTTACCGGCGAGCCGCTTTCCAGCTTCTCGACCAGGCCGGTGCGCAGCACCCGGTGCGGCATGCCGTCGACGCGCGTGGTGACGACCGTCCCGTCCAGCGCCGCCTCGAGGTAACGCCGTTTGACCGCGTCGGGCACGGTGGAATCCGAGGTGAGTAGGAATCGGGTGCCCATCGCCACGCCGGCGGCGCCGTAGGACAACGCTGCCGCGAGCCCGCGGCCGTCGAAGAAGCCGCCCGCCGCGATGACTGGGATCCCGGTGCCCCGCACCGCGTCCAGCACGGACGGCAACAGCAGCGTCGTTGCGACGGGTCCGGTGTGCCCGCCGCCTTCGCCGCCCTGCACGATCATCGCGTCGGCGCCCCAGCCCGCGACCTTGCGCGCGTGTTTGGCCGCGCCGATCGACGGGATGACCACGGCCCCGGCGTCTTTCAGCCGAGCGATCAGCTCCCGCTTGGGCACCAACGCGAAGGACGCCACCTTCACGCCCTCCCGGATCATCAACTCGACGCGGTCGCCGGCGTCGGCGGCGTCGGCGCGGATGTTCACGCCGAACGGCTTATCGGTCGCGACCTTGACCTTGCCGATGGCCGTCGCCAACTCGTCCAGCGTCATGGTCGCCGAAGCCAGGATGCCGAGTCCGCCCGCGTTGGCCGTGGCGGATACCAGCCGGGCGCCGGCCACCCAGCCCATCCCGGTTTGTACCACCGGATGCTCGACACCGACCAGCTCGGTCAGCGGCGTGCGCAACCTCATGAACGTATCTCTCTGTCGCGCAGGGCCTTCGGGTCGATGACCTCACGGATCAGGCGCAGCTCTTCGTCGGTCGGCGGCCGGGTCTCCTCGGCCTCATCAAGGCCGTGCACGTCGAACGCGGTGCTCTCGCGTACGTCGCCGGGCGATACGCCGGGGTGTAGCGACACCGCCCGCATGGTCCTATCCGGCCCGCCGAAGTCGAACACTCCGAGGTTGGACACCACCCGATACGGGTTGGCGAATCGGAACGCCGGGTTGCCGGGGTCGACCTTGTCCCAGCCGATACCGCAGACCACGTCGACCGTCTCACAGAACACCCGTTTCGAATGGTTGCCGACCCAGTAGCTGGTCGCATGGTTGATCGCGTTGCCGGGCGCGCCCCGGAGGCCGAACATCTGCCGGGTCGGGCGCTGCAGCGGGCCGAACGCCGAGATGTTCTGATTACCAAAGCGGTCAACCTGATTGGCGCCCATCACCACGTGCCGCCGCCCCCAGGCCAGCGTCTCGAACACGCGGCCAAAGGGCATCCAGCCCTCGACGGCTCCGGTCGCGCCCAGCGCCGGGGTGTCCGCCAACAGCTGCGCCTCGCCGTCGGTCAACAGAATGTCCGGCGAGAAGGTCAACCGGGCCAGCCGCGCGCCGACGGAGGCCATGTTCGTCATCGGGCTGATCATGATTTCGCCTGCGTCCCTGAACAACTCGGCGCAGGCGACCGCGCAGACCTCGGCTCGGGTGCTCATTTCGCTGCTTCCTCTGCGAAAGCGCGCACGGCCGACTGGTATTCGTCCTCGCTGCCCGACAGATAGGTCTGAACGAACTTCCGCCAGCCCTCGTCCGTGGAGGCCGCCTCGGCGTAGTGCCGCTGGAACTTCTCGTCGCGGCCGTAATCCGGTGCGGCGGTGGTGAAGTGGGCGCCGTTAGGTGCTTCGACAACCGCGTCGACCATCATCCGGTTCACCAGCAGCGCCTGCGGCGGCACCGCCTTGACCAACTCCTGCGTCGACACGACGCGTTCCACCGACAGGTAGCGGTTGTCGGCGGCCATCAGAAACAGGTCGTCGAAGTAGGGGTCGATGCCGGTGTAGGCGGCATTGCCTTGGCTGTCACCGAGATTGAGGTGCACAAAGGCGGCGTCCAGGCGCAAGGCCGGCATGGCGAGCAGTGTCTCGTGCCCACCACCGGGCGCCGGGTAGGGGCTGGTCACCGTCTGCAGTTCGCCCTCCCAGAAGGCGGGGACCGAACTGCCCAGCCCGGCGCGGGTCGGCAGGAACGGCAGGCGCTGCGCCGCCGCTTGCAACCCGCAGCGCAGCATGCCCTCGTCCATCTCCCGGGCTTCGATGGCCCCGCTGGTGCGGGCCTTGGCGAACCACGGGTCATAGAAGGGCGGGGAGTCCAGCGACACGAATCCGTAGTAGACGCGGCGCACCTTGCCCGCCGAGCACAGCAGTCCCAGGTCGGGTCCGCCGTAGGTCACCACCGTCAAGTCGGTGACGTCGGTGCGCAGCAGGGCGCGCACGAACGCCATGGGCTTGCGCCGCGAGCCCCAGCCGCCGATGCCGATCGTCATGCCGCTGCGCAACCCCGCGACGGCGTCATCGAGGGTGGTTCTCTTATCGCTCATGGCTTCTTCACAAAGGCGTCGCGGTGCTCGTCGGACACCCCGGCGAGGTTGAGCTCGAACGTAAAGCCTTGTTCCATGCGGTAACTCGAATTGACCCGTTGCACGTCGATGAAGTTGAGCGCCTCCTTGGCCGCACGGATGACGCGCGTGTCCTTGGCGGCGATGTCGCGGGCCACCAGTAAAGCGGCCTCGTCCAACTGATCCCGGGGCACCACCTCGTGCACCGAGCCGAAGTGATGCAGGGTGGCCGCGTCGACGGTGGCGGCGGTGAAGAACAGCCGCCGCATCATGTGCTGCGGTACCAGCCGCGACAAGTGGGTCGCCGCGCCGAGGGCGCCGCGTTCGACCTCCGGCAAGCCGAAGGTGGCGTCGTCGGAGGCCACGATGACGTCGGAGTTGCCGACCAGGCCGATGCCGCCGCCGACGCAGAACCCGTTCACCGCCGCGATCACCGGCACGGCGCATTCGTAGACCGCGCGGAACGCGGCGAAGCAGCCGCGATTGGCATCGATTAGGGCGGTGAATCCCTCGGTTCGCTGCATCTCCTTGATGTCGACACCGGCGTTGAAGCCTCGGCCTTCGGCCCGCAGGATCACCGCGTGGGTATCGGGATTGGCGCCGGCGGCTGTGATCGCCTCGGCCAGTTCGAACCAGCCGCGCGACGGGATCGCGTTGACGGGCGGGTAGTCGACGGTGACCGCGACGATGCCCGGTTCGGTGGTGGTGGATGTGATGGTCAACGTGCACGTCCTTGGGAAAATACGGTCGGCTACCTAAGCAAGCACTTGCTTGGTACGCTAGCACAGTGACTCCCGCGGAAGCAGCCGACGGTATCAACCTGCGGCTGGCCGGGCGGGTGGTTCTGGTCAGCGGCGGCGTGCGTGGCGTAGGCGCGGGCATCAGCTCGGTTTTCGCCCAGCAGGGCGCGAGCGTGATCACCTGCGCGCGACGGGCCGTCGAGGGTTTGGCGTATGAGTTTCACTCCTGCGACGTCCGCGATGACGAAGCCGTCAAGGCGCTAATCGATTCCATCGTCGACAAACACGGCAGGCTGGACGTCGTCGTCAACAATGCCGGGGGGTCGCCCTACGTGCTGACGGCGGATTCCAGCGCCAAGTTCAATCGCAAGATCATCGAACTCAACCTGATTGGCGCACTGTCGGTTTCGCGGCACGCAAACGACAAGATGCAGAACCAGCCGCGCGGTGGGTCGATCGTCAACATCTGCAGTCTCAGCGGTCGACGGCCGTCGCCCGGCACCGCTGCTTACGGCGCGGCGAAGGCTGGCCTGGAAAGTCTCACGCAGACACTGGCGGTGGAGTGGGGGCCGAAGGTCCGGGTGAATGCCTGCGTGGTCGGCATGGTGGAGACCGAACAGTCGGAGTTGTTCTACGGTGACGCCGAGTCGATCGCCGCGATCTCGAAGAACGTGCCACTGGGCCGGCTGGCCAAGCCGGAGGACATCGGTTGGGCCGCCGCATTTTTGGCCTCCGACGCGGCGTCCTACATCAGCGGTGCCTCGTTGGAGGTACACGGCGGCGGTGAGCCGCCGCACTATCTGGCGACGACGAACGCGACCGCGATCAAGTAGAGGAGACAAGGGATATGGGAGTCGTTGACGGCCGGGTCGTCATCGTCACCGGAGCGGGCGGCGGTATCGGCCGCGCGCATGCGCTCGCCTTTGCGGCGGAGGGCGCGCGCGTGGTGGTCAACGACATAGGGGTGGGCCTGGACGGTTCGCCCGCGGGCGGCGGCAGCGCCGCGCAGGGCGTGGTCGACGAGATCACCGCGGCCGGTGGGGAAGCCGTCGTCAACGGATCCAACATCGCCGACTGGAACCAAGCCGCCGGCCTGATCCAGACCGCCGTCGAAACCTTCGGTGGTTTAGACGTTTTGGTGAACAACGCCGGCATCGTGCGCGACAGGATGTTGGCCAACACCAGCGAGGAGGAGTTCGACGCCGTCGTCGCCGTGCACCTCAAGGGCCATTTCGCCACGATGCGGCACGCCGGGTCGTATTGGCGGGGGCTGTCCAAGGAGGGGAAGGCCGTTGACGCGCGGATCATCAACACCAGTTCCGGTGCGGGCCTGCAGGGTAGCGTCGGGCAGGCCAACTACAGCGCCGCCAAGGCGGGCATCGCGGCGCTGACGCTGGTCGGCGCCGCGGAAATGGGCCGCTACGGCGTGACCGTCAACGCGATCGCACCGTCGGCCCGCACTCGCATGACCGAGACCGTCTTCGCCGAGATGATGGCAACGCAGGACCAGGATTTCGATGCCATGGCGCCGGAGAACGTCTCGCCGCTGGTCGTCTGGCTCGGCAGCGCTGAATCACGCGACGTCACCGGGACGGTGTTCGAGGTCGAGGGCGGCAAGATCCGCGTCGCCGAGGGCTGGGCGCACGGACCGCAGATCGACAAGGGCGCCCGGTGGGATCCCGCGGAGCTGGGGCCCGTCGTCGCCGACTTACTGGCCAAGGCGCGGCAACCGGTCCCGGTCTACGGGGCCTAGCGGGGTTCTCCTGCGCCGAACGTGCACTCACGGCGACGTTTGCGGCGGCGATTTCTCGCCATGAGTGCACGTTCGGGAGAAGGCTACGGATCACAGATGACGATCGGGATGGTCCGGTCGGTCCAGGACTGGTAGTCGTCGTAGGACGGGTACATGTCCACCAATTGCGGCCAATAGTGGGCGCGTTCTTCATCGGTCGCATCGCGGGCGGTCAGGTCGAGCACCTCTTTCTTGACCTGGACCTGCACCTTGGGGTTGGCCTTGAGGTTGAGGTACCACATCGGGTTCTTAGCCGCACCCCCCTTCGAAGCCGCGACGATCACCCGGTCGCCGTCGCGCAGAAAGTACAGCGGGCTGACGCGCGGCTCGCCCGTCTTGCGGCCGGTAGTGGTCAGCAGCGCGACGGGGATCTTCTGGAAGGTGCCACCGAGTCCTTCGCCGCCGTTGCGGCGGTACATGAACGTGTTGAGGCGCGACATCCACTTGATCAGGAAGTCGGTGTATGGCGTGTTCAGAAACCGCGGGGGTGATTTCGGCATGACGACATCCTAGAGACCGGTTAGCGCTGAATGAATGGTTGGAAGCGGACCTGAATGTGATGGATTGCGGCCTTCCCGCTTGGGCTTTCGGCCGGAATGAGGAAGGTCTCGTTGACACGAGCGGCCAGCCGCCGGCCGCCGAACCCAGCCTTGGTCAGCACGTCGTACACCGCGTGCACCTCGTCGCCGACGATGCGGTAGTCCGGTGGCGTCGCGTCCGCGATGACCCAGTACTGCGGCCCGCGATTGAGGCTGCGCCGCAGGTGTTTTCGGGAGAACCCGT
>Ga0335076_10008338_pt1 | contig 10460 bp, 10 predicted proteins | sample Lox_Sample_25_FD_206717 | JGI IMG/M metagenome (GOLD analysis project Ga0335076, IMG submission 206717) | Soil microbial communities from Loxahatchee National Wildlife Refuge, Florida, United States - Lox_Sample_2.5 | ecosystem: Environmental > Terrestrial > Soil > Wetlands | place: USA...
CAGCGGCGTTTGATTTGCCTTCGCGACGGAATTCGCGACAGCGGTTTCATGTGACTTCTTCGAAGCCAGCACCAGTGTGGCGGTCAACAGGAAGAGTCCCAGGCCGATGGCTAACGTGGTGCGATTCTTCGACAGCGTTCCAATCGAAATATTTCGTTCCATACGATTCCCCACTTTCAAAGCTGATACTGCTTGATCAAGCCAGGCCTACAGCGGCCTGGGGCAAAGATTGCGTCAATAGCCCCGCGGGAACTGACTCTTGTTCCGGCGCGGCGACAGCTCCGTCTTCAATCCTGACGATACGATCGGCGAAGCTGACTACGCGCGAGTCATGGCTCACAATCACCACGGCTCGATCGCGCTTGTGCGCCAGCCCCGACATCATCTCCATCACGGTGCGGCCGGTGTGCGAGTCCAGGGCCGCTGTGGGCTCGTCGGCGAGAATGATCTGGGGATCTCCGGCCAGCGCACGGGCAATCGCAACGCGCTGCTTCTGTCCACCACTCAGATCCGCCGGGAAACTGCTGTACTTGTTGGCCAGCCCCACTTGTTCGAGCAGTTCTTGCGCTCGGCCCTTCGCCTTTGCGCCCGAAATCTTTTTCAGATCGAGCATCAGTTCCACATTTTCGCCGGCGGTCAGCGTGGGAAACAGGTTGAATCCCTGGAAGACGAACCCGATGTGCTGCAGCCGGATGCCGGGTAGATCTTTTTCGCGCATACCAACGACTTCCTTGCCGGCGACGCGCACGCTGCCCGAGGTAGCGGTCAGGATGCACCCCATGATCGAAAGCAGCGTCGTTTTGCCGCTGCCCGAAGGCCCCATGAGCAACAACAACTCACCCGGGTGAACATCGAGGTCGATACCGCGCAGCGCGAGCGTACCCGCTGATCCCTCTTCGTATTTCTTCGTCAGTTCTCGAACTGAAATTGCCGATTGCATAAACCTTTTCCCCACTATGCCGGACTAGCAGATCCGACTGGATTGAACGGTGTTATCCGATTACCCCTTGAATACCATCGCAGGATCGATCCGCGTGACCTTGTTGATCGAAACCAGCGCGGCCCCCACACACATCAGTAATGTCAGGAAGAACATGCTGATCGCCATCCAGGTCGGCATCAGGATGGCGGCTCCGCCTTTTTGGCTAGCGTGAACCACGAACATACTGACGACCATGCCTAGCGCGTATCCGATCACTGCACTGATTCCAGCCTGCTCCATGATCACGCGGTAAACGTAGCTGTTCGGCGCACCCATTGCCTTGAGCGTTCCATATTCGCGAATGTGATCTACGGTAGTAGCGTAGATGGTTTGAGCGACGACCACGAAACCGACCACCAACCCGAGGGCGGCGGCGATCAGCACTGCGACGCCGGCGCCAGTCGTGAACATCCAGTAAAAGGTCGTCATGCGACTGAACTGCGGCGTGGTGAAGACTTCCACGTCGGTGACGCGGCTCAGCAATTCGTGTCGCACTTGCTGAAGATTTGCTCCCTCGGCCAACCGCACCAGGATGAAATAAGTCTGGTCTTCACGCAGGTTGGTAAACACATAGGGCGACGTCGTGAACGAGCGGATGCCGCTTGTGAATCCGACGACGCGGGCACGGTGACCGCCAATTTCGAAGACCTCGCCGACATGCGTCACTCCCAGCTTCTGTTTGTAGAGTTCGTCCATGATGACCGCGTCGGGCGATTTCAGGTCTTCTACTCGGCCTTCCACCAGGTTCCATGGGCGCTCCAGAGGATCGTCGACGTTGATGCCGACAATCTGGACGGAATCCTCACCGCCGTCATGACGCTTCCACTGCGTCCAGTGGGCGATCATCTTCTGGGCGTCGGCGACGCCGGGCACCGCGCGCACCTGATTCAGCTTGCGCTCGCTGAAGGCCACGCCCTGTTCGACATAAGGAACATTCTTGGAAGTGATCCAGAGATCTGCGCCCGAGTGGTCGATCAGGTTCGATGTCGCGGTGGTGAATCCGATGAACAGTCCCAACTGCACCACGATCAGCACGACGGAGAAGACGATCCCAGTCAGCGTTACGGTGAGCCGGACTTTGTCGTGAAACAAGTTGCGTTGTGCCAGAGGAGGCATACTCACTTCCCTCCTGAAATCTTCGGCCCTTCCCCGCCTTGGGCCGGCCTGGGATAGGTCAATGCATGCAGGGTCAAATCGAGCATCATTTCTGCGCGCTGCTGGAGGGGACGCCACTCCACCCAGGGATCGTCTCCCTTGGCGATCTGCAGAGAAATCACGCCGTGGACCGAAGCCCAAAGGGTCTGCGAAACGATTTCGGCGTCCTGCACGTCAGGGCGGAAGCAGCCGGCGTCAATCGCCTGCTGGACAGCCCACTTCAGAAACGCGTAAGCGTCTTTCTCCGGGTTCCCCATCATTTCGCGATCGACCTCATCGGGTTCGTGAGGCGGATGCGGCGTCATGAACATGAACTTGTAGTGATTGGGATACCGCGTCCCGAAATCGATGTAGATGGCGCCGATCTGGCGGAGTCGCTCAATGGGTTCGGTCGACATAACCGAACTTTGAAATACAGCCGCCAGCCGGGCGTAGTCCTGATGGCACAGCTCACGGAAGAGCTCTTGCTTGTCGGCGAAGTGCACATAGATTGCGGTCGGGGAATACTCGATCATCTCGGCGACCTTGCGCATGGAAACGCCTTCATATCCTTCCGTGATGAATAGCTCGCGGGCGGCGTCGAGGATCTTCTCCCGCGTCTCGGTCTTCTCTCGCTCGCGCCTTTCTTTGACTCCCATGAACGTTGATTCCTTAGTTAACGGCGTTCACTTAACATCGTTAAGTTACTGCCCATAGCTCATTTCTGTCAAGTGAAAAGTTGCTGCAGCCTAGTGATCTTCTGTAAATAATTGAATACATGACACATTAAGATCCTCCCATTGAGGACGGGACACTCAAGATTCCGAGCATCTGGCCTGAGCATACAGTTCCCTGTGGAAAAGGCTGGTTGCGGAATGGGCTCCTCGGCTACAAATAGACGTTCATGAAAACTAAGGCCGTTCCTACCACTGAGCGGGTGGTCATCGGTCCACGGGAATTGTGGAGCCGAGTTCGGGCATCGGAGAGGTCGATCTTTCTTGTGGCGCTCGTGCTCCGTGTGGGCTGGATCATCGTTGGGCACACCTATCGCTTCAAGTCTGCCGACAACAATTTCAGCTTTGGCTGGGAGATGGGCCGCATCGCGGCGTCACTGGCTTCGGGGCATGGCTTCAGCAGTCCCTTCGGTCCTGAGACGGGGCCCTCCGCGTGGGAACCGCCGCTTTATCCATATCTGTCGGCAGGAGTGTTTCTTCTTTTCGGGATCTATTCCAAGGCGGCGGCGATTGTCCTGCTTTGCATCAACAGCTTGTTCTCGGCCCTGACTTGCATTCCGATTTTTCGCATCGCCAAGCGGGTCTTCTCTGAGCAGGTGGCAATCGGGTCTGGGTGGGCATGGGCGCTCTTGCCCAACGTGATGTTCTGGTGCACGCGGGCCGTCTGGGAAACCAGTCTCTCGGCGTTTTTTCTTGCGCTCGCATTCTGGTGGGCGCTCACGATGGAGGACCGAGACGGGGTATTGCAGTGGTTCAAGTTCGGAGCTTTGTGGGGCATTTCGGCGCTGAACAGTCCTTCCCTGCTTTCGTTTTTGCCCGCAGCTGGATTGTGGGCGTTGTATAAGCGAGCAAAGCGGGGGAAGCCATCGGTGGCGGGAGTAGTCCTGGCTTCTGTCGTGTTCTTCGCCTGCATTGCGCCATGGCTCATCCGCGACTACCGCACTTTTGGGAAATTCATTCTTATTCGCGATAACTTCGGCGCGGAACTTCGTCTCGGCAATGGGAACGGCGCCGACGGGACACTCATGCTCTATCTTGATCCGCCACACGATCCGAACGCCATGCGGCAGTTCCAGTCGATGGGAGAACTGCCGTACATCGAGATGCGCAAGCAGCAGGCCATGGCATATATCAAGGCCGACTACTCACGTTTTGCATGGCTCTGCCTGAAACGCTTCGTTTACTTCTGGGCGGGGCCGCCGAAGGACACACAACCGCGATGGTTGGGGGAAGTAAAGGATTCGTTGTTCCTGGGATCGTCGATCTTGGCTTTTTGGGGGTTGTTCCGGGCGCTTCGGCGGCACATTCCGGGGTCCGGGCTATTTGCGTGGCTTATGCTGCTTTATCCGCTGATGTATTACCTCGTCTACTGCATTCCTCGATACCGCGTGCCCATTGAACCGGAAATGACGATCCTGGCGGTATTTCTTATTACCCAGGCCAGCGTTGGTGTCAGGCGTTCCTTCCATATCCCAGCGAACTGATTTTCTGTTCGGTTCCGGACATCTGAACTCGGAGGCGGACACTTTCAAGCCTCTCCGTTTGACGACGGTAGTTCTTCCGCCCTTTGTCATCAAGAAGTTACAAGTTGAGTTGGAGTGGTAGGAGTCGTGCCTCAAGTGATGGCGCCATCGCGCCGAGTCAAGGTTGGGGGAACCAGGAGCACGCAACTTTCGTATTAACCCTCATAGAGGCGCCAGGATACAACCAGGCAAGATTCTCACGATTTTCAAGCCTTGACGTCTAACGCTGAAAAAAGGGAGGCTGTTATGAATCGCCGTCGTCCAAATGTAACCTGGCTGGGAGCTATCCTGGGAACAGTGTGCGCCCTGCTGGTCTTTGCTCTGGGAGCGCATGCCTCCGACCATCGCGGCTCGCTGACCGAGGAGTTTCACCAGACTTACGCCCTGACCTCCGACGGGCGAATTGAACTGGACAACATCAACGGAGACGTCCACATCGCGACCTGGGATCAGAATCAGATTAAGGTCGATGCCGTGAAATACGCCGACACCAAGGAGCGACTCGACGAGGCGAAGATCGAAGTGGAGAACGGCAAGGACTATGTTTCGATCCGGACGAAGTATCCCAATCACGATCATAACTGGAATTGGGGATCGCACAACAATCCGGCCAGCGTGGACTACACGCTAACTGTGCCTCGGAATGCCCGCCTGGACGAGGTCAAGTTAATCAACGGCGAACTGGATGTCGCGGGGGTGAAGGGCGAAGTTCGCGCGTCATGCATCAATGGCCGATTGAAGGCTGACAATCTGGCGGGACGCGCCAAGCTTTCGACGATCAATGGCACGCTGGAGGCCCGCTTCGACCAACTGCCGGAATCCTGGGTGGAGTTGAACTCCGTGAATGGATCGCTCGCCTTGACCATCCCTTCGGACTCACAGGCACAGATCGAAGCCAGCACGGTCTCGGGAGGCATCCACAACGATCTGGGACTTCATGTAAACAATCACCGCTTCGTGGGCCATGATCTGCGCGGAGAACTCGGCAGTGGCAAGGCCCACATAAAGTTGTCGAATGTGAATGGAAGGATCGACATTCGTCACGCGGAAGACGGACGCGCGTTGAGCCCGGTGAAGGACCTGAGTGGGCACAATCGTGACCGCGACGATGATGATGACGATGACAGTACGATCTGAGCGAGTGGGTCAGTAGATCGTGTATCCCGGTGCCGGCGTTCGCAGGTCGGGCTTCGAGCCCATCAACAGAAGAGCTCCTTCGCGCTTAAAAGCACGCAAATCATCCAGGCTGCGGAAAGATTTCGTCTTGTAGTCATCGGGCGTGGGCGTGTCGTCGGGAATGCGGAGCGCTTCTACGTTCTCAAAAGCGTGTTTCTTCATGAGTTCGATATACTCCGCGGCCGAACGCACGTGAACTGGGACATTCAACTTATCAACCCACTGCAGCGAGTACTGGTTATCTCTGTAAAGGTTGATCAGGATGAAGAGACGCCCGCGTGGCGCCATCACGCGAAATAACTCCATCAAAGCGCGGTCCTGATCGGGATAGTAGTAGAAAGACTCGACTGACAGCACCTTGTCGAAGTAGTTTTCTTCCCAGGGAATCTGCTGCGCCGATCCCCAGACGTAGAGAATGTTTTCAAAATCCCTGGACGATTCGCGGGCCAGCCGCACCATCTCATCGGATACATCGAGGCCTACGACCTGGCCGAATCCCTCCGGTCCTTCGCCCACCAGTCGCGCCAAAAGCCGAGTGGCCCACCCGGAGCCACAGCCGAGGTCGAGCACACGTTCACCGGGGCGAAGATTCATGAGGCGAAGGGTTTTCTCGGTAATGTCGAGATGGTGATTCTCCATCTTGGGACCTTCGCCAGCCGCAGCCCAGCGATTGAATTCCTGTTGCAGTTTCTCGTCCGGAGTTTGAGGCTTCTCGGGCATAGAATTCCTCACGATTTGGGTTCCAGGGCACTCACGGGCCTTTTGGGTCGTTCGTCGACCTGCAGTTGAAAAATGTCAGGCCGGGCGTAATGGCCGACCACGTCAAGATCGAATTTTCCACGCACGATTTGAGCGCGATCGATCTCCGCGGTCAGAATCACTTCGTCCTCGGTGTTCGGGCCGGCGAGGAAATTTCCAAAGGGATCCACGATTCAACTGCCGCCGCGACAGACGATCGACTCTGGATCATCACCCATCTTGGCGCCGTAGTCGGCAGGAAGGTCGCGACGGCGGCTAAACTGGTTCGCCGAGAGCACGAAGCAGCGGCCCTCCACCGCGATATGGCGCATCGAAGCCTGCCAGGAGTCGCGCGGATCAGCGGTCGGCGCACAGTAGAGTTCGATGCCCTTGGCATACATCGCGCTGCGCATCAGGGGCAGATAGTTTTCCCAACAAATCACGGCACCGAGCTTTCCCAGGGGAGTGTCGAACACTGGCATAGTCGATCCGTCACCAAAACCCCAGACCAACCGCTCTGATGCCGTGGGCATGACCTTGCGGTGCTTGCCGAGATATTCGCCGTCGGGAGCAAAGAAGAGCACCGTGCAATAAAGAGTGCCGCCGTCTCTTTCGATGACTCCAATGACCAGGTAGATTTTGAAGGTTCTGGCGGTACGTCTCAGCGCTTCAACAGCCAGACCGGGCACATCGACGCTGCTCTCCCAGTAGCGTCGATATTGATCGCGGCCGGCGTCGGTTCGTGATCCAACGACGGCTCCGAAATCAAGGCCGCGCGGATAGGCGGAGACGAAGGCCTCGGGAAAGACCACGAGACGAGCACCTTTACGGGCCGCTTCTCCGGCAAGAGTGTGAACTTTCTTGAGCGTGCGCTCACGATCAAACACAATCGGCGCGGCTTGTACCACGGCTACCGCGAATCGGCTTAAGGCGCCTTCGCGATTTCTTGACGTTCGTTTTGCAGTGCGCATTCCTGCCTCGAAATCAGAGCGCAATAAATATACATTTCAACCTCACGGCGCGCTTGCGATCAGCGACGCCGAAGGCATCTCTGTGCTACAGTTCTCCTCTTCATGGCGACGCACCCGCAGAGTCCCGTGCCGAAGCCCAGTCCAGCCCCGCTGTACTGTCCGAATTGTGCGGAAGAAGTCAGCGATCCGCTGACTTGCGGAGACTGCTCGGCCGTGATCTGCAGGAAATGCGGCACGCCGCTCGAGTCGCCCGACGAACTGGGAATCGGATAATGGAACCCTCCTCGGTCTTGCCCGCCAGTGACACCACAACCGGAACAACTGACCCATCGAAACCGACTCTGGTTCGTGGACTCGGCTTGCTGGACTCGATTCTGCTGTTGGTCAGCGGCGTGATCGGGTCTTCGATTTTTCTGACGGCCAAGGACATCGCCGGTCCGTTGCCGCATCCAGTGCTCTTTCTGCTGGTCTGGGTCATGGGCGGTCTGGTTTCGCTGTGTGCTTGCTTCGCCTTTGCCGAACTCGGTTCGATGTTCCCCGACTCGGGCGGCCAGTACATCTATCTTCGCGAGGCCTATGGCGACCTGATCGCCTTTCTTTACGGCTGGATGCTGTTCGCGGTCGCGAACGGAGGCACGATCGCGGCCCTGTCGGTAGCAGCGGCCGCGTACACAGGACGAGTATTCCCGGTGGTGTCTCAAGAGCACGTCGTGCTCACGATCGGCACAATTCTAGTCACTCGTGCCCATCTTTTTGGTCTGGTGCTGATTGGGGTCTTGACCTGCATCAATGTGATGGGATTGCGTTGGGGTGCGTTGCTGCAGAACGTGTCCACTTGGACGAAGTTCACCGCCATGGCGGCGTTCGTGGTTCTGGGATTCGCCATCGGTAAAGGGCACTGGTCCAATTTCAGCGCGCATGGAGCCAGCTTGACGCTCGGCCTTGGCCCCACGCAACTGATCTCGGCCCTTGGGGTGGGACTGATTGCGGTCTTCTGGGCCTACGACGGATGGGTATACATCACGTGGGTGTCCGGCGAAGTGAAAGATCCGCGGCGGAATGTGCCGCTGGCCATGGTTTTGGGCGTGATGGCCGTGGGCGTCATTTATATTTCGATGAACCTCACCTACATATACGCGTTGCCGCTTTCTGAAGTAGCGAAACACGAGACCATCGCCCACGCGGCCGCAGCCGCTCTTTTTTCGCCCGGGGCGGCTGTATGGCTCTCATTGATGATTGCCGTTTCGTGTTTCAGCGCCGCCGCGACGTGTACGCTTTCAGGCGCGCGTGTGTATCTCGCCATGGCGCAGGATGGAGTTTTCTTCAAGCGCATGGCGGTGATCCATCCCAAGTGGCGCACACCGGCATTCAGCCTGATTGGGCAGGGCATCTGGGCTGCCGCTCTGACTCTTAGCGGCCGCTACGACCAGCTTTATACGTACGTCATCTACGGGATGGTGCTCTCTTACACTCTGACCGTAGTTGCTATGTTCTGGCTGCGCTGGAAACGCCCCGACATTCCGCGCCCCTACCGCTGCACGGGGTATCCGGTATTGCCAGCGATCTATGTGCTTGTGGGTGCCGCGTGGACGCTTAACACGATCCTCACTCGGCCGAAGGAGGCGTTCTGGGGGACTACGATCGTGCTCATCGGGGTTCCGGGATACCTGTACTGGAAACGCGCCAATCGAAGTGCTGACGCGCTGAAGTCCTAGCTCTACATTCTTTAGAAGCTCACGCGCTCGCTTCGCTCGCTGGGCGGACCAGAGGGTCCGCTCCCACGTGGGTTCACTTTCGGCTTGCGGGGCGGCTTCTACGGTGGTATTCCTCTTCTTCCCCCTCACGCTAGACTGACCGCGGGACACACCCTTGGCTGATTCCACTCCGACGCGAGAAACCGACAATATCGCCTTCCTCGCGCCTGGAGTTTCCATCGCCGATGTTGAGGATAGCAATCGCCCGCGGCAAGTCATGGGCTTCCGCGATCTGCTCCTGTTTTACGTCATCACTGGAATCAGCCTGCGCTGGATCGCGACCGCCGCTGCCGCGGGTCCGAGTTCGATCGTCATCTGGGTTGGCGCCTGGCTTTGCTTTTACACCCCACTTGCGCTCTCGGTGCTCGAACTTTCCTCGCGTTATCCGAATGAAGGGGGACTTTACGTCTGGAGCAAGCGTGCCTTCGGCGACTTCTCTGGCTTCATGTCCGCCTGGACCTACTGGACCAGCAACTTGCCGTACTTCCCTGCTGTACTTTATTTCGCCGCCAGCAATGTGCTGTTTATGCGCGAGACGAACTGGCAGCATCTTTCGAACAACGCGACGTTTTACATCGTGTTTTCGCTGCTGACTCTGAGTGCGGCAACACTTCTGAACATCGTGGGGCTGGATGTGGGGAAATGGCTCCACAACATTGGCGCAATCGCCATGTGGATTCCGGTTGGCATCGTCATCGTTCTCGGCTTTGTTGCCTGGCACCGCTTTGGCTCGGCCACCTCATTCACGTTTCATTCCATGACGCCGAGCGTTCACTTCAACGACGTCATCTTCTGGTCGGTACTGACGTTTGCATTCGGCGGTTGCGAGACTGCTTCGTTCATGGGCGAGGAAATCAAGAACGCGCGCAGGACGATTCCCATCTCGCTTCTGACTGCTGGGATCACCGTAACCATTTGTTACATTCTGGGTACCGTTTGCGTTTTGTTGGCACTGCCCTCGAACCAGGTAAACAGCCTGCAGGGCTTGGTGCAGGCCGTGTCGGCGACCGCAGCACGCGTGGGATATCCGGGCGTGTTACCCCTGGCGGCCTTCCTGATTGCACTCAGCAACATTGGCGCTGCCGGAGCGTATCTGGCCGCAGTGGCTCGACTGCCTTTTGTCGCGGGACTGGATCGGTTCCTGCCACCATCGTTCGGTTCGCTGCACCCAAGATGGAAAACACCATGGGTTGCGTTGCTCACGCAGTTCGTGCTCGGGGTTGTATTTATTTTTCTGGGACAAGCGGGCACGAGCGTGAAAGGCGCTTATGACGTGCTGGTGAGCATGGGAGTCATCACGTATTTCATTCCGTATCTGTATCTGTTTGGGGCGATGATCAAGCTTCAGCGCGAGCCGGTCGGACCGGAGGTGATTCGGGTACCGGGCGGCAAGCCGATGGCAATTCTGGTAGCGGTTGTCGGATTTATGACTACCGCGCTCACGATTG
>Ga0335076_10008341_pt1 | contig 10459 bp, 11 predicted proteins | sample Lox_Sample_25_FD_206717 | JGI IMG/M metagenome (GOLD analysis project Ga0335076, IMG submission 206717) | Soil microbial communities from Loxahatchee National Wildlife Refuge, Florida, United States - Lox_Sample_2.5 | ecosystem: Environmental > Terrestrial > Soil > Wetlands | place: USA...
GGTCACTCCGGCCACGTCGCCGCGGTGGTCGTCGATCGCGACGACCCGGCTGACCCTGGCCGAGGCGACCAGCCTGGCCGCCAGCGCGTGGCCCAGCCCGTGCGCCGCCCCGGTGACGGCTACCACCGGCCCGGGCCCCGCCGCAGGGTGCTCGCCAGCCGGCCGAACGGTGGCTGGCTGGGCGGTAATGGGCTGGGTGGTGGCCGCCTGGGCGACGGCCGCTGGTGTGGTGGCGGCCGGCGCGGCCGGTGGCTCCCCGGCCGCTGCCGCGCTGGGGGCTTGCGGAGCCCGTGCCCCGCCCGCCGCGCCGGAGCGTTGCTCCCCGGGGCCACGGTTGACGTGGCCGGCCGGACGGCCCTTCCCGGTGCGCCCATGGCGAACCTCGGCTGGTGCGGTGCTCACGGGGTCTGCTCCCGGGATAACGTGGTTTTCATGACCATTCCATCCTGCCTGAGAGGCCACCGCGATGGCTGACCCTCCCTTTGGCTTCGGCCTGCCCGGTGGCCAGGGCCGGGGGCGTGGTGGTTCTGGTGGGTCCGGTGGTTCTGGCTCATCCGGCGGCTCGCCGGGCGAGGGCGGGCCGTTCGGCCCGCTCGGCGACCCGCAGCAGTTCGCGGAGGCACTGCGCCAGTTCGCCGACCTGATGTCCTGGCAGGGCGGCCCAGTGAACTGGGACCTGGCCAAGAACGTAGCGCGCCACACGGTAGCCGCTGAAGGTGACCCGAGCGTGCTGGACTCCGACCGTAACAAGATCTCCGAGGCGGTCCGGCTGGCTGACCTGTGGCTAGACGAGGTCACCAGCTTCTCCAGCGGGGTGCGCCGGGTGCAGGCGTGGAGCCGGTCGGAGTGGGTGGAGGCCACGCTGCCGGTGTGGTCCAAGCTATGCGATCCGATCGCTGAGAAGGCGGTCGAGTCGATGAGCGGGATGCTTACCGATGCTCCCGGTGAGCTCGGCGCCGGGCTGCCCGAGGAGCTGAGCACGGCCCTGCAGGCCATGGGGGGCGGCGGCCTGGGCGGCCTCGGCCCGATGATGCGCCGGATCGGCGGGATGATGGTCGGCTCACAGACGGGCGCCGCCGTCGGTGCGCTGGCACGCGAGGTTGCCACCTCGACCGACGTGGGGCTGCCCCTGGGGCCCGAAGGTACCGCTGCGCTCCTGCCGGCGGGCGTGGCCGCGTTCGGCGAGGGATTGTCGGTCGGCGCGGATGAGATCAGGCTGTTCCTGGCGCTGAGGGAAGCGGCGCATCACCGCCTGTTCGCGCACGTGCCCTGGCTCCGGGCCCACCTGTTCGGCGCGGTCGAGGACTATGCCCGGGGCATCACGGTGGACGCGTCCCGGTTGCGGGAGGCCATGCCGCAGATCGATCCGTCCAATCCGGATGCGCTGCGGGAGGCCCTTTCGGGCGCCGCGCTGTTCCAGCCGGACGACACCCCGCAGCAGAAGGCTGCGCTCTCGCGCCTGGAGACGGCCCTCGCGCTGGTCGAGGGCTGGGTGACGACGGTGGTCGATGAGGCGGCAGGCAACCGGCTCCCCCAGGCCACCGCGCTCGCCGAGGCGGTCAGGCGGCGCCGGGCCACCGGCGGACCCGCCGAGCGCACCTTCGCCACCCTGGTCGGCCTCGAACTGCGGCCACGCAAGCTGCGTGAGGCGGCCCTCATCTGGCGCCAGCTGACCGACGTCAGGGGCACGACCGGGCGGGACGCCGTGTGGGCGCACCCGGACCTGCTCCCCACCGAGGAGGACTTCGACGACCCGGACGGCTTCGTCCGCGGCCGCCCGGAACTGGACATGTCTTCGCTCGAAGAGGCCGTGGGCGGCGAGGAACCGCCGGGTGAGGAGCCGCCTGGCCCGGTTGAGCCCGGTGGCGGAACGCCCGGCTGACCGGGCCGCTGACACAAAATGTTTTCCACAGGCGGTGGACAGAACCATCGCAGTTCCGGGGCCTCTTCCCAGTGGGTTAAAACCCGGAATTCACAAGCTTTTCCCGCCGGTTTCCACAAACACGCCCCATGTCTTCCCCAGGCTATCCACAGCGTTATCCACCGGCCCATATGACCTGGGTCACCGCCCCGGCCTAGCGTCGCAACCAGGTATCCCCGGGTCGCAGGCTGCCGTCACTTCCGGGGAAGGGGGCGACCGGCCAGCAAGGGAACCGGCAGCTTCAGGCCGGGCCGGTTCCCCCCGGGGAGCCCATACACCACCGGCCGTTATCGCGCCGCGTCGCGCCTCGCGGCCGTCAATTCCGCCAGCAGATTCGTTCCGTGGCCGATGTCCGCGCGCTGGCCCCCGGGAGCCATTCCCGCCCGGCATACTGGCACATTTCCGGGCCGTCGGCACCGCCCGCATTCCCGGGCCACGACACCGGCAAAATCGCGGGTGCCGCCATTCCCGGCCCCGGCTACGCGTCGTCAACCAGCCAGAATGTCAGAGCGCCGCGTCACGATGGATTTCGTGAGACCCGCCCTCAAGCCCGGCTTGCTCGCCGTCTGGCGCAATCGTGACACGGTCCAGATCGGCATCGATCCCCGCCGGGCCATCGCGCTGACCGGCATGCGCGGGGCGGCGGCCCTGCTCGGCCTGCTGGACGGCAGCCGCGACCTCGCCCAGATCCTGGCCGCCGCCGCCGAATCCGGTATCTCCGCGGAAGCGGCGGACCGGGTCATCACCCTGCTCGCCGTGGGAGGCGCCCTGGACGACTTCCCGGTCGGCACCTACCGGGCCATGCCGCATGGGCTGCGCAGCAGGCTGGCACCGGAACTGGCCACGGCGGCCCTCGCGCATGGTGACAGTGACGGCGGAGCACGGGTTCTCGCCCGGCGGCAGGGTGCTTGCGTCCGCGTGGAGGGCATGAGCCGTGTCGCCTTATGCGTCGCCAGCCTGCTCACCGCTTCCGGCGTCGGGATGGTGATCAGCACCGGGCTGCCGGCCGGCACCGGGACAGGCGGCGGCGCTCCCCCGCCCGCCAGCGGCCCGGGACCCGCTGATCCCGCCGGCGCGGAGCCGCTCACCGATCCCGGCCCGGCCGGGGCCACCCGCCGTCCCGACCTGGTCATCCTGCCCGACACCTACCGCCGTGAGCTGCCGGAGGTGCTCAGGCGGAGAGGTGTGCCGCACCTGGCGGCAGCCGCCGGCGAGGCCATCGGCGTGGTCGGCCCGCTGGTGCTGCCGGGGAGCACGGCGTGCCTGCGATGCCTCGATCTGACCCGGGCCGAGAGCGATCCGGCGTGGCCGCTCATCCTCGCCCAGCTGACCCGCGGCGGCGCCGACCCACCCGCCTGCGACACGGTGCTGGCTGCCGCCGTCGCCGCCCAGGCCGCCGGGCAGGCCCTTGCCTTCATCGACCGGCCCGTGTCGGCCAGCGCTGTGACCAACGGCACGCTGGAGCTCGTCCTTCCTGATTGGCGGTGGCGCCGGCGAACCTGGAAGCCCCATGATCGCTGTGAATGTGGCAGGCGGAGTACTTTGTGACCGACAATGTTGATGTGAACGATCTTCCCCGCCGAGCGATCACACGCACGGCAAAGTTGGCAACGTTGCCGGTGGGACTGGCTGGCCGGACCGCGTGGGGCTTGGGCAAGCGGCTGGGGGGCCGGCCCGCCGAGCTCGTCGCGTCCGAGATCCAGCACCGTACGGCCGACCAGATCTTCCGCGTCCTTGGCGAGCTCAAGGGCGGCGCGATGAAGTTCGGGCAGGCCCTGTCGATCTTCGAGGCCGCCCTCCCGCCGGAGATCGCCGGCCCTTACCGGGCGACGCTGACCAAGCTCCAGGAATCGGCGCCGCCACTGCCCGCGAGCACGGTCCATCGTGTGCTCGCCGAAGATCTGGGCCCGGACTGGCGCGAGGTGTTCGCCGAGTTCAACGACCAGCCCGCCGCCGCCGCCTCGATCGGGCAGGTGCACCGCGCCCGCTGGAAGGACGGGCGCGAGGTCGCGGTGAAGATCCAGTACCCGGGCGCCGGGCGTGCGCTGCTCAGCGACTTCAACCAGCTCAGCCGGGTGGCCAGGCTCTTTGCCGCGCTCATGCCCGGGCTCGAGGTGAAGCCTCTGCTGGACGAGCTGCGCTCCAGGGTCGCCGAAGAGCTCGACTATCACCTCGAAGCCGAGTCCCAGCACGCGTTCGCGGTCGCCTACGCGGGGGACCCGGACATCTTCATCCCCGACGTGGTCGGTGGCACCAACCATGTCCTGATCACCGAATGGATGGACGGCACCCCGCTGTCCAAGATCATCAGCGACGGCTCGCAGGAAGAGCGCGACCGCGCGGGGCTGCTGTTCGCCCGCTTCCTGTTCTCCGGGCCGGCCCGGGCCGGGCTGCTTCATGCCGACCCTCATCCCGGCAACTTCCGGCTGCTCGCCGACGGGCGGCTTGGGGTGCTGGACTTCGGTGCCGTGGACCGGCTTCCCGATGGGCTCCCCCCGTTCATCGGCCGGCTGCTGCGGATCGTGCACGATGGCGCAGATCTGGAGCCCGCCGAGCAGGAACTGCGCGAGCAGGGGTTCGTCAAGCCGGGCATCGAGATCGACCCGGAGGCGCTGCGTGCCTTCCTGGCGCCGCTGGCGGAACCCTCCCGGCTCGAGAAGTTCAAGTTCAGCCGCGAGTGGCTGCGGGGCGAGGCCACCCGGGTGGCCGATCCCCGGGCATCCAACCTGACCCGGCAGCTCAACCTGCCCCCGTCGTACGTGCTCATCCACCGGGTCTCGACCGCCGGCATGGGAGTCCTGTGCCAGCTCGAATCCGAAGGGCCGTTCCGGGCGGAAATGCTCAGATGGATGCCCGGATACTCGGACGCGGACCAGCCAGCCGATCAGCCAACCGCCGATGCAGTGAGCCCCACCCTGGCGAGCACGGCCCTGGTAAGCCCGGTCCCCGGCCAGCCCAGCGGCGTAAGCCCGGCTCCGGGCGAACTCAATGGCTTGAGTACGGTACCCGGTGAGCTCCGCGGCTCGAGCCCAGCCCCTGGCGATCTCAACGGCGCAGGCCCGGCACTAGCTGAATACAACGGCGTGAGCGCGGTAGTCGTTGAGCCCAACGGCGTGAACCCAGTCCTCGGCGAACACCAAGGCGCGGAGCCGGCGCCCGGTGAGCTCAGTGGCCTGAGCACGGCACCCGGCGAGCCCGACACTGCGAGCCCGGTACCCGGCGAGCCCGGTGCCGTGAGCCCGGCCCGCGACGAGCCGGACGCCGTCAGCCCGGCGCTGTGAGCGCGGCCCGGCTCGCCCCGCGGAACTAGCCAGGCAAGCATGTGGCCCTGGTCCGCCCGCCTCGTGCGTGCGATCCAGGACCACGCCTCCGTGCTATCCCCAGGACCCTCCGAGCTCACCGCTCAGTCGCCTGGCCTCGCGCTGCGCCTGGGAAAGGCGCTTCCGTGCGCGTTCCACCCGTCGGGTGGCCCGCGATCGTGCCCGCAGGTACTGCGCCCGGCGCAGTTTCTCCGCCTCCGCGAGCATGTCCTGGTGCCGGAGCTGCCCCACACGGATGCTGGTGTACACGTTTCTCACCGCCTTTCACTGTCCGCTGGCCGTTAGGCCGGGGCTAGGCCGCAACTTCTGTCTTGGGTGGGCGCCCCCGCGGCCTCTTGCGGGGCACCACCGTGCCGCGCAGGAAGAGCTGGCCACCCCACACGCCCCACGGCTCCTGCCGCTCCAGGGCGCCCGTGAGGCAGGTGATCCTCACCGCGCAGTCCACGCACATGGCCTTGGCCGTCTCGACGTCCTCCGGCGACTCAGCGAAGAACAGATCGGGGTCCTCGGTGCACGGCAGGACGGACTTGGTCCGCGCCACCGGCACGATCGCCCTGGTCGTCCTGGGAGACGCGGCCGGCCGCGACACTGCGCCGCGCGCATCCTGGCCGATCCCGGATTCCCTGATTACTGGTACGGACGCCGATTCCAGCCCCGCCGTGCCCGTTGTGACGGCGGTGGTGCCGGGCCAGTACATGTCGATCCCCTCTCATCCCTCGTCGTGCTCATCGGTCTCGATAGGCGGAGGTCGCGCTGGCCCGGGAAATACTTAAGGCCGCGGACCCTGTCTCGGGTCCGCGGCCTTCTGGGGATCGAGGCCGGTCTTTTCTAGACCGGATCCCAAGCCGGATGCGGACCCGAACGGTCACCGCCATTGGCGGCGATACGGGTCTTGTGCTGGTACATCTCGCAGGTGACTTGCTCTGTGCCGACCGCCGTCGGTCCAAAGACCTTCGGCCGGGCCGGGACAAAGGTGTCCCCTGCGCTGGTGAGCGAGACCGGGAGTTTCGCCAGCAGGGCGGTGCCCGTGGCAGTCGGCTGCCAGCTACGCGGCTCGCTGAGAAGCAACGTGTTTGTCAACGTGGGCACCCCCTTCCGGAGAGCGTCATGGGCCCACTCGTGGACATGTCAGCAGCTTAGCTCTAAGCCCTCTACAGCGGTCAACAGGTTTATCTGCCTCATACCACCGCCTGGGCGTCTCTGGCCTGTAGAGACGCATGGAGAGCCGTATAGAACTGTGTCGTCCGCGTCAGTTGCTCCCTGGAACTGCTCCCTGGCGCTCCCCATCTCTACCCGCACAGACGCGGGCCGCCGCGTGCCCGAACGCGACGGCCCCGGATCCATCAACAGGAAGGAAGATCCAGTGACCACGATCGCACAGGCCAGGCCTGAGCCCGCCGCCGATGAACTGGACACGCTGCTGCGCGCCGTGCTGCACCGCGGCGAGCGCCCGGACGGCTCGGTGGTCTACCGGGCCGACCCGCCACAGGATGGGAGCCAGCCGTGAGCGTGTACCTGCGGATCGCGCCGGGCGTCAAGATCCGCATCGGCCGCCGGGGCCGCGTCAGGTGGTCGGTCTGGCCGAGGTGGGCGAGGCTGCACACCGGGGGCGGCTACCGGTCCGCCGCGGGTGTCCTGATCACCGGCTGCGGCCGGTCCGGCCAGCCACCCAGCACGGCGGGGCACGGCGGTCAGGCTACCGGCCAGGTCAGGGTCATCGTATGCAGCGTCGCGTAGCGGGGCTGGCCCGCCGCTGTTCTATCACCAGCCGTGATTTCCGGCCCCCGACCGGGGGTGGGTGCGATGGCGGGTGTTGGGCTGGGACCCGCGTTCGCGAGTGTCCGGACGTAAAGGCTCGCGGGTGCCCGGACGTAAAGGCCGTTCAGTGCCCTGGCCCCCCTGGTCAACCTGGTACGAGTTGGGCTACCCATTGAATGGGCCTGATCCTCGCGGAGACTGGCCAGCGATACTACGGCCACAACCCCGGCGGAGGTTCCTACCAGGAAGATGGCGACGGTTACGAAGATCACTGTGAGTACCATGACGGCCCCCTTGCTATGGCTGGCGGGCGTATTTGGCTGGCTCCAGCCTGTGCCGCAGCCGGAGAACCGACATCCGTGGCGGCCACGGAACCACCACCCGTTCACCACGGATCGGGCGCGGATCGGCGAGGATGGGGAACATGGGCGAGCGTTACCCAGGGGGGTCTCGCAGCGCGAGGCGGAAGTCCTCGGGGCGCTCGGTGCGCATCTGGCCGCCCTCGCCCAGGTGCGCCAGGCAGTGATCGCAGGCAGGAGCCCGCCGTAAGCACAGTGCCCGCCGCGGCTGCAGTGGGCCGCCACATGCCCGGCGCGTGCCTTCGCACCGGAATGACGGCCGGGTACGGCAGGCTTGCGGGATGACGACGGGGTGCTCCGGGTGCGGCGCAGCCTGCACGCCACGAAGGCGGGGCGGTGCGCGGCGGGCTGAAAACCAAGTCGAGCAGGCCCTCGCTGCGGATGCCGCAGGCCGTCATCGGCGCGCTGACCGAGTGGCGGGCCGAGCAGCTCACCCAGCAGCTGGCCTGCCCGGCGTGGGAGGACCACGGGCTGGTCTTCACTTACGGTTCGGCCGCCCGCTCAGCAGGCAGAAGATCCACTACACCTTCCGCAAGCTATGCAGGGCCGCAGGGGTCACCAGACCTGACGGGACCCCCCTTCCAGCCGCGCGAGCTGCGTCACACGTTCACCTCGCTGCTGTCGGACGCCGGGGTGGACATCGAGGTGATCAGCGACTCGCTGGGCCACGTCAACTCGCGCGAGCAGGGCGGACGACCGGTCATCGGCCAACCTGGTGCTCACCGGCCGGGCAGGGGCGCCTCACCATAACGCAACCGATTTGTTACACCCGGGACGCAGGGGTGTCATGGCCCGGTCCGGATCAGACCCTCCTGGACGACCGACACCACCAAGTCGCCGGCCTGGGTGAACACCTCGCCTCGGGCGAGCCCTCTGGCCCCCACCGCCACCGGGGAGTCCTGAGCGTACAGCAGCCACCGGTCGGCCCGGAACGGGCGGTGGAACCACATCGCATGGTCAAGGCTCGCCCCGGTGGTATACCCGTCCGCCCAGGACAGGCCGTGCCGCAGCAGGACGGTGTCGAGCAAGGTCATGTCCGAGGCATAGGTCATCAGGCAGACGTGCAGCAGCGGGTCGTCCGGCAGTTCGCCGTCGGCCCGCAGCCACACGAGGTTTTGGTCGGTGCGGAGGGACGGGTCGAACTGCGCCTCGTACGTGAGGGGCCCGATGACGCGAAGGTCGATCGGGTTGTTCGCGAACAGCTCCCGGACGGGCGCGCCGGGCAGCTTTTCCAGCCGCTCCAAGGTGGGCGGCACCGATTCCGGCGGCGGCACCTCCGGCATCGCGGCCGCGTGCACCGGGCCGGGCTCGTCGTGATGAAACGACGCGGACAGGGTGAAGATCGTCTTGCCGTGCTGGATCGCCGATACCCGCCGGGTGGTGAAGGACTTCCCGTCGCGTACCCGGTCGACGATGTACACCAGCGGCACCGCCGGGTCACCGGGCCGGATGAAGTAGGCGTGCAGGGAATGGACCGGCCGGTCGGCGGGCACGGTGCGACCCGCCGCCACCAGGGCCTGCCCGGCCACCTGCCCCCCGAACACCCGCTGCCGCCGGTCACTCGGGCTGCGCCCGCGGAAGATGTCGAGCTCGATCTGCTCCAGGTTGAGCAGGTCGACCAGCCGGTCCAGGGTCTCGCTCACAGCCCGCCTTCAGCTTTCGTGCGCCCGTACCCGGGCCGCGTTTCGGCCCGCCAGCGCGGGGGCGCTCCTTCGCGCACGCCGGTATCGGGGCACCGTACCGCCCAGGGTGGCGCGCTCACCTGGCGGGGACGCCGGAAACACGCAGCCGGGCGCCGCGGGCCCGTGTCCCGCGATCCCTGGCGCCCGCCGGCCGCCCGGGACGCAGGCCATCGAGGAACCGTGACGGCGTGCGGGATGGCCGCCCGCCCGGCGAGCGGGCTAGCGCCCACGACAGGTACACCCGCTCGCGGGCCCTGGTCACGCCCACGTAAAGCAGGCGGCGCTCCTCGGCGACCGCCTCGTCGGTCTGAGCGTGGACGATCGGCAGGTTCCCCTCGGTCAGCCCGGGCAGGAACACCACGTCCCATTCCAGCCCCTTGCCCGCGTGCAGCGAGGCCACCGTCACCCCCTCGAGCGCGGGGGGATGCTCGATCGCGGCCCGGTGGGCGAGATGGGCCACGACCTCGGCCAGCCCCGCGCCGGGCGCGGCCGTGCAGAAATCATCCGCCAGCTGGGCCAGGGCCGCCAGGGACTCCCAGCGCTCCCTGGCCGATCCCCGGCCCCGTGGTGGCTCCGGCGTGAGGCCGAGCCCGGACAGCACGTGCCTGACCTCGGCGGCCGGAGCGGCGGGCGCAGCGGCCGGGACGGCGGACGTGGCGCCCGGAGCGGAGGCGGCGGCGGACGTGGGGGCCGGAGCGTAGGCGGCGGCGGAGGAGGTCCGCAGCATCCCCATAGCCTGGCGCACCTCGGCCCGCGCGAAGAACCGTTCCGTCCCCCGCATCTGGAATGGCACCCCTACCTCCGCGAACGCCCGCTCGAAACGCTCGGTCTGGACGTTCACCCGCACCAGCACGGCCATCTCGTGGGCCGGAACACCGGCCACGATGAGCTCGGCGGCCCGGGCCGCGACCGCCGCCGCCTCGGCCTCGTCGTCCTCGTGGCCGGCGAATTCCGGCTCCGGGCCAGCGGCCCGCTGCGCGACGAGCGGAGCGCCGCCGGGCAGCGGCGCTTCGCTCTGCCGGCCTGAGCGGCGGCCGGGGACGGCCCCGGTAAGCCGGTTCGCCAGGGCGGCCACCTGCGGGGTCGAGCGGTAGTTGCGCACCAGCCGCACGACCGTGGCGTCCGGGAATGTGGCCGTGAAGCCGGTGAGGTAGGCGGGGGTCGCGCCGGTGAAGGAGTAGATGGTCTGGCGTGGGTCGCCGACCACGCAAACGTCGTCACCGCCGCCCATCCAGGTATCGAGCAGCAGCTTCTGAAGCGGGTTGACGTCCTGGAACTCGTCCACCACGAAATAGCGGTACCGGTCGGCGACCTCGGCCGCCGCGAGCGGGTGCTCGGCGAGGATGGCGGCGGTGAGTTCCAGGATGGACTCGAAGTCCACGAGGTGCCGCTCCCGGCGCAGCTTCTCGTAGGCGGCGA